>Ga0070741_10009196_pt1 | contig 19346 bp, 22 predicted proteins | sample Coa_R1_4_FD_66440 | JGI IMG/M metagenome (GOLD analysis project Ga0070741, IMG submission 66440) | Surface soil microbial communities from Centralia Pennsylvania, which are recovering from an underground coalmine fire - Coalmine... | ecosystem: Environmental > Terrestrial > Soil > Unclassified ...
GGGTGACGTGGCAGTCCACGTTGGCAGTCGTATTTCGCGGACTGAGGTCTTCCACCGTGGAAGCCGGTCCGCGGCGCGCCAGGCCCGCTGATGGCACAGCCCGCTCCCCAGTCCGCGCAGGACCCGCAGCTGCTGCAGCTCAAGCTGCCGCCGCACTCGATCGAGGCGGAGCAGTCGGTCCTCGGCGGCCTGCTGATCGACAACGCGGCGTTCGACAAGATCGCCGACGTCGTCTCTGACGCCGATTTCTACCGCGACGACCACCGGCGCATCTTCCGGCACATCGCCCGGCTGGTCGAGAAGGGCAGGCCCGCCGACGTGATCACGGTCGACGAGGCGATCAAGTCGAGCGAGGACAAGGACAAGGTCGGCGGGCTCGCCTACCTGGCGGCCCTGACCGGCAACACGCCGTCGGCGCACAACATCCGCCGCTACGCGGAGATCGTGCGCGAGCGCGCCATCATGAGGAAGCTGGTGGAGGTGGGCACGAACATCGCCGACACCGCCCTCAATCCGCTGGGCAAGGAGGTCGGGCAGCTGCTCGACGAGGCCGAGTCGCGCGTGTTCGAGATCGCCGAGGCGGGCTCGCGCGGCCGGCAGGGCTTCATCGAGATCCAGCCGCTGCTCACGCAGGTGATGGAGCGCATCGACATGCTCTATCACCGCGACAACCCCTCGGACATCACCGGCGTGCCGACCGGCTACACCGACCTCGACTCGCGCACCTCGGGCCTGCAGCCGGGCGACCTGGTGATCGTCGCCGGCCGCCCGTCGATGGGCAAGACCGCGCTCGCGCTCAACATGGCCGAGCACGTCGCGGTCGAGAACCGGCTCCCGGTCGCGGTCTTCAGCATGGAAATGGCGGGGACGCAGCTCGCGATGCGCATGCTCGGCTCGATCGGGCGGCTCGACCAGCACAAGCTGCGCACCGGCAAGCTGTCGGACGAGGACTGGAACCGGCTCACCACCGCGGTCGGCAAGCTGCACGACGCGCCGATCCACATCGACGAGACCCCGGCGCTGAACGCGCTCGAGCTGCGCGCGCGCGCGCGGCGCCTGCACCGGCAGTACGGCGCGCTGGGCCTGATCGTGGTCGATTACCTCCAGCTCATGGAGGCGTCGAGCCAGGGCGAGAACCGGGCGACCGAGATCTCGGAGATCTCGCGCTCGCTCAAGGCGCTCGCGAAGGAGCTGAAGGTTCCCGTGGTCGCGCTGTCGCAGCTCAACCGCGGGCTCGAGCAGCGGCCGAACAAGCGCCCGGTGATGTCGGACCTGCGCGAGTCGGGCGCGATCGAGCAGGACGCCGACCTCATCCTCTTCATCTACCGCGACGAGGTCTACAATCCGGACACGCCGGAGAAGGGCATCGCCGAGATCATCATCGGCAAGCAGCGAAACGGGCCCATCGGCACGGTGAAGCTCACTTTCCTCGGCGAGCACACGCGCTTCGAGAACCACGCCGACTCCGGGAAGTTCTGAGGCCGTGCTGCGCGTGCTCGCGGCGGTGCTGGCGGCGGGCGGGCTCCAATCGGCGATCGCCCAGATCCCCGCGTCGTATTCAGGTCCCGAGCAGGCCGGCGCGGTCGCGGGCCGCGTCGAGCTGGTCGAAGGCGACGTGCGCGTCCTGGACGGCAATCGCAATGTCCGGCGCCCGAAGGTGGGCGACGAGATCCACGCCGGGGAGAGCGTCGTGACCGGCGCCGACGGCGAGGTGCACCTCGACATGCAGGACGGCGGCTATATGGGCGTGCGGCCGAACACGAACCTGCGCTTCGCCGAGTTCCGCGCCGACGGCGCGGACAGCGATCGCTCGGTGCTCGATCTCTTCGAAGGCTCGTTCCGGGCGGTCACCGGATGGATCGCGAAGCTCGGCGCGAAGAGCTACGCGGTGCGCACGCCGACGGTGACGATCGGCGTTCGCGGCACCGAGCACGAGCCCATGGTGATTCCCGAGGGCAGCCGGCTCGGGGAGCCCGGCACCTACGAGCGCGTGCACATCGGCGAGACGTTCATGCAGACGCCGCAGGGCACGGTGACCGTGCGTCCCAACCAGGCGGGGTTCGCGCCGCGCCGCGGCGCGCTGCGGCCGCGGCTCCTCGAGCGCGTGCCGGCGTTCTTCCGGCCGACGCGAAACGAGGCGCGCTTCGGCGGCCTGCACGAGCGGCTGCAGGCGCGCATGCAGCAGCGGCGCGAGCAGCGGCGGCTGTTTCTCCAGGAGCGCCGCAAGAGCGGCGGCCCGATCCGCGGCCCGCAGGGTGCCGCCGTGCGCGAGCGGCAGGAGCTGCGGCGCGAGCAGCTGCAGCCGAAGCACCTCGAGCGCGCGCAGAAGCAGCGCGAGACGCGCGAGCGTGAACGCGAGCGCCGCGAGGCCGCCGCGAAGTCGCGCGGCGTGCGCAAGCAGGACCGAGACGAGCGGCCGAATCGGCGCGACTGAGCCCGCGAACGAAGCCTAGCGCCGCGCCGCCGCGCGCAGCGCCGCCCAGTCGTCGGGCTTGATGCGGCCGAGGATCTCGAACCGGTTTCCAAGCGGCTTCAGCACCGCGATCTCGCCCTCCGCGAGGCGCAGCTGCGTGAGCGCGTAGAACGGCGCCCCATGGCCGACGACGACCGTGTTGGTTCCGCGCTCGGGCGGCGCGCCGAGCAGCTCCCGCAGGGGCGCGTACCGCTCCGCGCCGGTCTCTCCGGGTTTCGCATAGCGCACGTCCGTAGCGATCTCGCTCCTGCCGAAGGCGAACTCGGCCGTCTCCAGCGTCCGGCAATACGGGCTGGACAGGACGCGGCCGACCGGGATGCCGAGCGCGCGGATGGCGATGCCGATGTTGCGCGCGTCCTGCCGCCCCTTCTCCACCAAATTGCGCTGGCCGCCGCAATCGCTGTAGCCCCTCATGCGCGCGTCGCTCTCGGCGTAATCGGTAGCGGTGTGACGAAGAAAGATCACGCGCCCGCCCTGGCGGAGCTCGGCGAGCATCTCGGCGGGGGGAAGATCCCACGACGGTACGGTGCCCGTTTGCCCGAGCGCAGCCGCGGCCGCGAGCACGGTCGCGAGCGCGACGAGCCACGAGGGAAGCGATGCGCGTGCGGTCATGAGCCGAGCGTGAGAGGGAGGTGGCGAATGATTCTACGAGGCGGCCGCGCCGTTCATCTGCGACTGCAGGTAGTTTTCGATCCCGATCTTGGCGATGAGGTCGAGCTGGGTCTCGATCCAGTCGACGTGGTCTTCTTCGGACTCGAGGATGTCCTCGAACAGCTCGCGCGAGACGTAATCGGCCACGCTCTCGCAGTGCGCGATGGCGGTCTTCAGCAGGGGCAGCGCGCCCATCTCGAGCTTGAGGTCGCACTCGAGCGCTTCCTTGACGTTCTCGCCGATCAGCAGCTTGTTGAGCTGCTGCAGATTCGGCAGTCCCTCGAGGAAGAGAATGCGCTCGATCAGTCGGTCGGCGTGCTTCATCTCGTCGACCGATTCCTCGTACTCGTGGCGGCCGAGCTTCTCGAGCCCCCAGTTCCGGAACATGCGCGAGTGCAGGAAATACTGGTTGATCGACGTGAGCTCGTTCGTGAGGACGGCGTTGAGATGCTCGATGACTTTCCTGTCGCCTTGCATGCGGCGCTCCTTCACGAGGGACGAAAGAGAATACTACCCGCCCGCCGCGCGGGAGGTTCGAACGGAATCAGGCGGCTTGAAGAACCCGGGGGAGACCGGATCCCCGAGCGCAGGCCGCATCGCGCAGGCATTCGCGCGCGCACGAGGCGCACTTGCCGCAGCCCGCGCCCACACCCAGTTCGCGTTGCAGATCGTCGAGCGTGTCGGCGCCGGCGGCGGCCGCCTGGCGGATGTCGCGATCGGTGATGCCGTTGCAGATGCAGATGTACATGCGCGCTCAGGTCTTGTAATGCGAACTATTCTCATTTATATTCGGGCCGTCGTCAAGAGGGTCGGGCCTTTCGGACTTGACCCAAGTCAAAGAGGAGCCATGAGAAAAACCCGGAGCGCCCTGGCGCTCGCGGCCGCCTTCGCAGCGCCCGCATTCGCTCAGCAACCCACCGTGGAGCAGAAGCTCCAGATTCTCCAGCAGGAGATCGACGAATTGAAGGCGCAATCGCGCAGCGCACCGCCCGACGGCAGCACCGGATTGCGGGCCGGCGCGACGAGCATCGTCGGCTACGGCGAGCTCGACTACAACCGCTTCCGCCAGGACGAGCACGAGACCAAGGCCGACCTGCGCCGGTTCGTGTTCGGGCTGAACCACCGCTTCGACGACCGGCTCACGTTCCACTCCGAGGTCGAGGTCGAGCACGCGGTCGTCAGCAAGGACGACGACGGCGAGCTCGAGATCGAGCAGGCGTGGCTCGACTACCGGGTGAGCGACGGCGACGGGCTCACCGTCAAGGCCGGCCTGTTCCTGATCCCGCTCGGCATACTCAACGAGACGCACGAGCCGCCGACGTACTACGGCGTCGAGCGCAACGAGGTCGAGACGCGCATCATCCCGACGACATGGCGCGAGCTGGGCGTCGGCGTGCACGGCGCGCTCGCGCCGGGCCTGCGCTACGACGTCGGCGTCACCACGGGCTTCGACGCGGGCAAGATCGACGACCCGAGCACGGGGATCCGCAGCGGCCACCAGGAGGGCCAGCAGGCGAACGCGAAGGACCTCAGCGTCTATGCCGCGCTGAACTACCGCACGCCGGGCCTGCTCGTCGGCGGCGGCGTCTTCACCGGGAACACGGGCCAGAACGGCCAGAGCAACCCGGCGCTGAAGGGCGTCGACGCGCGGCTCACGCTGTGGGACGTGCACGCGCAGTACCGCGTCGCCGGCTTCGATCTCCAGGCGCTCTACGCCGCGGGCAAGCTCGGCGACACGGACAGGATCAACGCGGCGAACATCGCCGCGGGACAGACCTTCGCCGCGCCGAGGACCATGAAGGGCGGATACCTCCAGGCGGCGTACCACGCCTACAAGCAGGGCAATTTCGACGTCGCCCCGTTCGTCCGGCTCGAGCGCTTCGATATCCGGCAGGACGAGGACCCGGCGAACAGCCTGGTCCAGAACGAGCTGATCCGCAACGAGCGCGTACGCACGATCGGCGTCAACTTCAAAGTGCACCCGCAGGTCGTGATCAAGGCCGACGTGCAGCGCTTCCGCAACGACAAGAGCCTCGACCGGTTCGATCTCGGTCTCGGCTACATGTTCTGATGCGCGCGGGAGCCGCTCGCGGGTTCGCGCTGCTCGCGGCGGCGCTGGCCGCCCTCGGCCCGGTCCGGGCCGAGGTTCTGCAGGATCCCGACGCCTTCGTCGCGGAGGTGTTCGGAGGGCATCCCGCGCCCAAGGTGCTCTGGCTCACGCCCGACATCCAGGCGCAGGCCCAGGCGATCCTCGGGCACCCGCCGGCGCAGCTGCGCCAGCGCTACTGGTCCGACGCGCATCGCAGCGTCTGGATCCTGGAGGAGATCGGCAAGGAAGAGCCGATCACGGCGGGCTTCGTCGTCGCCGACGGGCGCATCGATCACGTGCGCGTGCTCGTCTATCGCGAGAGCCGCGGGGGCGAGGTGCGCGAGCCCGCCTTCGTGAAGCAGTTCCAGGGCGCGAAGCTCGCGAAGGCGGATCGGCTCGACCGCGACATCGACGGCATCGTCGGCGCCACGTTGTCGGTCGGGGCGATGCAGCGCATGGCGCGGCTCGCGCTCTATTTCGACCGCGCGAGCCGGCGATAGATGTCGCCCCGGCTCCATCTCCTGCGGCAGCTGCGGCGCTGGCACGCGCGCATCGGCTTCGCCGCGGCGGTGTTCTTCCTTCTGCTCGCGGTGACGGGCGTGATCGCCAACCACGGCGACGTGCTAGGACTCGACGGCGCGCGCGTCCACAGCGAATGGCTCGACCGCTGGTACGGCATCGCGGCCGAGCCGCCGCGCGCGGTGTTTCGCGCCGGATCGCACGAGCTGGTCGCGGCGAACGGCCGCTGGCTCCTCGACGCGCGCCCCGCGGGCGACGAGCGGCCGCAGCCGCTCGGCTTCGTCGAGCTGGGCGACGTGCTGATCGTCGCCTGCTCGGGGTCGCTGTACCTGCTGCGCGGCGACGGCAGGCTGGTCGATCGGCTCGAGGGGCGCGCGCTGCCCGCGGTCCCGATCGAGTCGGTCGGCGCCGACGGCGGCGAGCTGCTGTTGCGCACGCCCGCCGGGACGTTCGCGAGCGCCGACGCGATGTCGTGGCAGTCCGCGCGGGACGCGAACGTCTCCTGGTCCGCGCCGGTCGCGCTCTCGGGCGCCGAGCGCGAGCGCTACGCCGCGCTGCTCACGCCCGGGATCCCGATGCAGCGGCTGCTGCTCGATCTCCACAGCGGACGCATCGCCGGGCGCTACGGCCCCCTCGCGGTCGACGCGATCGCCGTCGTGTTGATCGCGCTCGCGGCGAGCGGCGCGTGGATGTTCGCGTCGCACCGCCGCAGGCGCTGAGCCGCATGCCGCGCGCGCGCCCGGAAATATGGCTGCTGTGGCTGTGCGTCGCGCTCGCGTTTCGGCCCGCCGCGGGCGCGGAGTATCGTGCCGCCTCTTACGTGTTCGGGACGATCGCGAAGATCACCATCGTCGGCGACGACGCGGCCGCGGCGCACGATGCGGCCGGCGCGGTGCTGCACGAGTTCGATCGCCTGCACCGCGAGCTGCACGCGTGGCAGCCGGGACCGCTCGTCGCGCTGAACGCCGCGATCGCGCGCGGCGACCGCACCATCCGGACCACGCCCGAGATCGCCGAGCTGATCGTGCGCGCGCAGCGCCTCGAGGCGCGCTCGGACGGCGCGTTCGACCCGGCGATCGGACGCCTGGTCGCGCTCTGGAACTTCCATCGCGACACGCCCGGCGGACCGCTTCCCGGCGCGTCCGACATCGAACGCCTCGCGGGCGCGCGTCCGCGCATGGCGGACCTGCGCGTCGCGGGCGACATCGTGACGAGCGCCAATCCGCTCGTGCAGCTCGACTTCGGCGGCTACGCCAAGGGCTACGCGCTCGACCGCGCGGCGCGCATCCTGCACGCGCGCGGCGTGGCGAACGCTCTCATCGACGTCGGCGGCAACGTGATGGCGCTCGGCGAGGCGGGGAACAGGCCGTGGCGGGTCGCGATCGAGGCGCCTCGCGGCGCGGGCACGCTCGGCACGCTCGAGCTGCGAGACGGCGAGGCGATGGGCACCTCGGGCGACTATCGCCGCTACTACGAGATCGCGGGCCGGCGCTACGCGCACATCATCGACCCGCGCACCGGGTATCCGGTGTGCGGCGTCGAATCGGTCACGGTGCTGGTCGCGCCGGGACCGGAAGCGGGAGCGCTCTCGGACGCGGCGTCGAAGCCGATCTTCATCGCTGGACGCGAGGGCTGGCGCGAGGCGGCAATGCACATGGGCGTCGCCGGCGCGCTGCTCGTCGATTCGGACGGAGTCGCGCACATGACGGCGTCGCTCCGGGCGCGGCTGCGCGCCGCGGGCGCGCCGGAGCAGCGCGGCCGCTACGCGGCGCGGTAGCGGTGACGGTGCACCGGGTCGCGCAGCCGGAAGTCGTTGCCGCCGGAAGCCTTCGCGCGGTACATCGCCTTGTCGGCGCATTTCACGAGCGATTCGACCTCGACCGCATCGCGCGGATAGCGGCTGATGCCCAGGCTCAGGGTGACGTTGCACGTCGCGCCCTCGAGCGCGTACTGGCCGCTGCACGAAGCGAGGATCTTGGCGGCGATCTTCGCCGCCTGCGCCTCGTCGGACACCTGGTCGAGGATGACGACGAACTCGTCGCCGCCCAGCCGCGCGACGGTGTCGATCTTGCGCAGCGACTTCTGCAGCCGCAACGCGACCTGCCGCAGCAGCTCGTCGCCCGCGTCGTGGCCGCGCGTGTCGTTCACTTCCTTGAAGCGGTCGACGTCGACATACAACAGCGAGAAGCCGCCGTGCCGCCGGCGCGCGGCCGCGATCGCCCGCGACAGCCGGTCGTTGAAGAGATTGCGGTTGGGCAGCCCCGTGAGGCTGTCGTAGTACGCGAGGCTCGACAGCGTCTCGGCGGCCTCCAGCGCTCCCATGTCCTGCAGGAAGTGGATGAAGTGCGTCAGCCGGCCGCTGCGGTCGCGCAGGGGAAACACCGATTCCAGCACGTGACGCACCTCGCCGCCCGCGGTGCGCACCTGCGTCTCGCCCTGCCACGACGCGCCGGCGCATAGGCGGCGGCGGATGGCGTGGTCGCGCGAAGCGCTCGCGGACGCGCGGAAATCGCGCAGCAGGGCACCGAGCACGCGGCCGGCATCGACCTGCAGCAGCTCGAGCAGCCGGGGATTGGCGTATTCGACCGTGCCCAGCGGCAGCGTGACCGCCACGCCGATCGGGACCTGCTCGATCACCTCGGAGAGATCGTGCTTGCGCCACGTCATCGCACATTTCCTCGAGGAAGACGAAGACGAAAGGGCGGACAGGACCGCACGCATCGGGGCCGGCCGCGACGTCGAGTTTCTCATGAATCTTACCGATAGTTACTGTGTAAAGCAACTGCCGGTTGTCGTCTCCTCTCGCGCTTGGTGATACTTTGCCAAGCATGACCATCGTCGATGAAAAACTCAGTTTCAGCAGACGTCTCAAAGAGGCTATGCGCCGGGCGCGCTCGGAGAGCGAAAGCCCGACCAAGATCGCGCGCGAGTTCAATCTGCGCTTCGACGGCGACCCGGTGACCGCGCAGGCCGTGCGCAAGTGGCTCGATGGGCGCGCGCTGCCGTCGCAGGACAAGGTCCGCGCGCTCGCCTCGTGGCTCGAGGTCTCGCCGCAGTGGCTGCGCTTCGGCGGAGAGGACCGCAAGGACGGCCACGCGCTCGCGCGCCAGGAGAGCACCAGCTACAACGTGGACCATGCCTGGGTGGCGAAGAAGTTCGAGCTCCTCGGCGACCCGCACAAGAAGATGGTGCTGGAGATGGTGCGCGCGCTGCTGCGGCTGGAAGGCAAGCAATAGGCGCGCGGCGCGCGGCCGCGAGGCGCCGCGACTAGCTCAGCCGAACGTACTCGTAGTCCAAGGGGAGATTGTTGATGCCGCGCTCGGGCGGGGCGATCCACGCGGCCATCTTCCCCGGCTCGACGACGCGCTGCATCAGCCCGCGCACGTAGGCCTTGTCCTCGGCGCTCGGCAGCCATTGCGGCACGCGGCGCTCGAACTCGCCGCGGTCGATGGGCCGGCCTTCCAGGTCGGTCGGCACGCCGGCCCAGACGCCGATGCCGCGCCGGAAGCGCGGACTCGGCAGCGACAGGCGGAAGTCGTGCCCCGCGCGCTGGATTTGCAGGTTCCAGCGCTTGACGCCGATCTCGCAGTCCTTGACGTAGGCGTTGCGGACCAGCTCGTTCATGGCGTTGCGCATGGGAACCGATTCGGCGGCCACGCCGCCGCGCCCGTCGGGCTGCTCGAGCTCGAACGCCGCGTCCGCGCACAGATGATCCTGGTATTGCGTGGTCTCGTCCGGCCTTCCCTTGATGCCGGTCGCGAACGTGCTCGCCGCGTTCGACGAGACTTCGGACCCGAACAGGTCGAGCGAGGAGCTGAACCAGAAGTTCAGATACCGCTGCAGGAGCGGGAGGTCGATCGCGCCGCGACGCCGCACGGCGTCCGGGTCGTCCGACCCGGCTTCCTTCATCGCCTCGAGCGCGCGCCTGACGACGCGGCCGATCCCGGTCTCGCCCACGAACATGTGGTGCGCTTCCTCGGTGAGCATGAAGCGGCAGGTGCGCGCGAGCGGATCGAACGCGGACTCCGCGAGGCTCTTCAGCTGGAACTTGCCGTCGCGGTCGGTGAAATACGTGAAGCAGAAGAACGATAGCCAGTCCTCGATCGGCTCGTTGAACGTCCCGAGGATGCGCGGCTTGTCGACGTCGCCCGAGTGCCGCGCGAGCAGCTCTTCGGCCTCCTCGCGGCCGTCGCGGCCGAAATACGCGTGCAGGAGATACACCATCGCCCAGAGGTGCCGTCCCTCCTCGACGTTGACCTGGAACAGGTTGCGCAGGTCGTAGAGCGACGGGCAGGCGAGGCCGAGCCTGCGCTGCTGCTCGACCGAGGCGGGCTCGGTGTCGCCCTGCGTGACGATGAGCCGGCGGAACTGCGACCGGAACTCGCCCGGGATCTGCTGCCACACGGGTTGTCCGAGCGCGTCGCCGAAGCCGATCCTGCGGTCCGGGATCGCGTCGGCGAGGAAGATGCCCCAGCGGTACTCCGGCATCTTGACCGTGCCGTAGTGCGCCCAGCCCTGCGCGTCGACGCCGACCGCGGTGCGCAGGTAGACGTCGGCGCCCGCGAAGTCGCTCGGGCCCATCTCCCGCCACCAGTCGAGGAATCGCGGCTGCCAGTGCTCGAGCGCGCGCTGCAGCGCGCGGTCGTTGGCGAGGTCGATGTTGTTGGGAATCTTCTCGGAGTAGTCGATCGCGGTCATACGCGTTCCCGGTTGAATTTTGCCTTGGCGCCGGTGCCGTAGACTTTCAGCGCGCCGTGATCTCCCACCGCGTTCGGCCGGTTGAAGATCCAGTTCTGCCACGCCGAGAGCCGGCCGAAGACGCGCGTCGCCAGCGTCTCCTTGCCGGTGAAGCGCAGGTTCGCCTCGAGCCCGGTGAGCGCGTCGGGCGACAGGCTCGCGCGCTCCTCGATCGCGATGCGCACCTCGTCGTTCCAGTCGAGATCGTCGGGCGTGAAGGTGACCAGGCCCAGCTCGCGCGCGAGGCGCGCGTCGAGCTTCTCGCCGATGCGCGCGCGCACCGCCGCGACCGGTTTCCTCTCGCCGCACCAGCGCGCCTCGAGGCGCGACTCGTCGCTCGCGGTGGCGTAGGCGCCGAAGTTCATCGCCGAGGCCGCGACGACGGGCCCGGGCTCGCCTTCGGGCAGCTCGAGCATGTAGCTGCGATCGGCCGCGAGCGCGAGCTCGAGCAGCGTGCCCGCGAAGCACGATCCCGCGTCGACGATGGCGAAGAGCGTACGCGACGTGACATCGAGCCGGGCGAGCGTCCGGCGCAGCAGGCCCGTGACCGCGCGCACGAGCCAGTGGCCCTCGTTCGCGGCGAGGAATTCGTCCACCACGAGCACGTGATCGGCGTCGCCGCGCGTCTTGAGCAGCCAGGTCCCGAGCTCGAGCTCGTTGCCGCGCAGCATCAGGATCGCGTCGTCGAGCTCGCGCGCCATCGCGAGCGGCCACCAGCGGTCGCCGAGCGCCTCGACGGCCTGGAGATCCGAGGGCGGACGCTGGCGCGGCGCGTACACCGTGAGCGTCGCGGTGCGCGCGGCGCGATCGATCACGACGTCGACGTTGTCGTAGTGGATCCCGCCGGCGTCGATCGTGCGCTTCAGCGGCGAGAGCGGCACCGGTTTCCCGCCTTGGCGCGGGCTCTCGCCGGCGAGCGCCGCGGCGCGATCGGCCACCGCGCTCCTGAATCCCTGCGGCTTCGCGGTGTGGTCGACGAGCTTCCACTCCTTCGCGCGGTCGGCGCGCACGCCCTCGGCCGTGGTGCAGAAGACGTCGGCCAGGTCGCGGCGGACCTTGCGCTTGTCGGTGAGGCGCGTGAGGCCCCCCGTGCCGGGCAGCACGCCGAGGAGCGGCAGCTCGGGCAGGCTCACGGTGGAGGAGCGGTCGTCGATCATGAGGATCTCGTCGCACGCGAGCGCGAGCTCGTAGCCGCCGCCCGCGACGGTACCGTTTACCGCGGCGAGGAACTTCAGTCCTTCGTGGCGGCTCGAGTCCTCGATGCCGTTCCTCGTCTCGTTGGTGAACTTGCAGAAGTTCACCTTCCAGGCGTGGCTCGACTGGCCGAGCATGTAGATGTTCGCGCCCGAGCAGAACATGCGCTCTTTTGCGCTCGTCAGCACCACGCACTTCACCTCGGGGTGCTCGAACCGGACGCGGTTCAGCGCGTCGGCGAGCTCGATGTCGACGCCGAGGTCGTACGAATTGAGCTTGAGCTTGTACCCGGGGCGCAATCCGCGCTCCTCGTCGACGTCCATCGACAGCGTCGCGACTGGGCCGTCGAACGCGATCCGCCAGTGCGCGTAACGATCCGGGTGCGTGTCGTAGGTGACGGGGGGAGAGGATGTCCCGGCAACGGCGCTCATGGTGTGTCCTGTCCTCGGCTCATCGAAGGTTGCGCGGACACCGCCTTGCGCAGCTCGGCGAGGCTTTGCTCGACCGACTTGCCGGCGGTGTCGACGGTGACGTCGGCCCGGCCGTAGAGCGGGGCGCGATCCGCCAGGATACGCCGCAGGTCGCCCATCGCTTCCCTGGATCCCGCCATGGGACGCGTGTCGCCCTGCGCGAGGACGCGGGCCATGTGCTCCTCGGGAGCGGCTTTGAGCCACACGGTCAGACACTCGGCACGGAGCAGGTCGTAGGTCGCCGGCTCCGACACGATGCTGCCGCCGGTGGCGAGCACCACGCGGCGGTTCGCCGCCAGCACCTGCTCGAGGCAGCGCTTCTCGTAACGTCGGTACCCGGCTTGGCCGTAGAGCAGGAAGATCTCGGAAAGGCCGGTGCCGGCCTCCCGCTCCACCTCGCGATCGAGCTCGACGAAGGGCGCGCTCAGCGCCTTCGCCAGGCGCCCGCCGAGCGTGGACTTGCCGGCGCCGCGCAGGCCGATGAGGGCCACGCGATCGTACCGCCGGTCACGGATTCCTTCGTCGCGGACGAGGTGCTCGAGCGGGACTCGCAGCGCGTCGGCGACCCGGCGCAGGACGAGGATCGAGGTATTGCCGCGGCCCGACTCGAGCTGGGCGAGGTAGCGCTCGGAGATTCCCGAATCGCGCGCGAGATCCTTGCGGGTCATGGTGCGCGTCGCCCGCGCAGCGCGCACGCGTCCGCCGAGCCGGGACAGTAGCTCTTTATCCGATTTAGCTTCAGACAGATGGGGTCGTTTCTTAAAGTTTATCGCGAGGTCGGACACGGTTGCACTATACTGCTCTTCGATGCGATAACGTGCAGTATCGTGCATAATAACCGGCGATGCAAGACCTCGACCTCATGATTCTCGTGGGCACCATGACCGGCACAGCGCAATCGGTCGCGCAGGAAGTCGAGCTGACCCTGGGCGACGAGCACACGCGCGTCAGGGTCGTGCCCATGGACGGTCTCGACGCCGCCGTCTTCTCCGGTGGCGGCCTGTTCCTCGTGTGCAGCTCGACGTACGGGCAGGGTGACGTTCCCGACAACGCGCGCGGACTGTACGAGTCGCTGAGGACCGCGCGCCCCGATCTCGCGGCAGTGCGCTACGGCGTGATCGCCCTGGGCGACCGCACCTACGCCGACACCTTCTGCAACGGCGGCCGGCGCTTCGACGCCGTGCTCGCGGAGCTCGGAGCGCTTCGCATCGGCGAGATCATGCTGCACGACGCGAGCGCGGGCACCATGCCCGAGGAGATCGCGGTCGGCTGGGCGCGCGACTGGATCGCGCTCGCGCGCGAGCGCCTGCGGCAGGCGGCCTGAGCGGGGCGCCACTAAAATCGCGGCGATGTTCAAGATCGAGACCGGCCGGCCGCCGACGCTCGCCGCGCGCGGCCTGGTGACTTCCCCGCACGCGCTCGCCTCGGCCGCCGGCGTGGACGTGCTGCGCGCGGGCGGCTCGGCCGTCGACGCGGCGATCGCCACGAGCGCCGTGCTGTCGGTCGTCTATCCGCACATGACCGGGATCGGCGGCGATGCGTTCTGGCTGATCCACGACGCGCGCTCGCGCCGGACGCGCTACCTCGCGGGCGGCGGACGCGCCGCGCGCTCGGCGGGCATCGACTGGTTCGGCTCGCGGGGGCTGAAGGAGATTCCGCTGAGGGGCGTGCTGCCCGCGACGCTGACCGTCCCGGGATCGGTGCGCAGCTGGTGCGCCGCGCACCGGGAATACGGGCGCGTGCCGCTCGCGCGCTCGCTCGCCGACGCCCTCGCCTACGCGCGCGAAGGCTTCCCGGTGTCGGGGCGTCTCGCGAGCTGGATCGACTACGCCCGCGGCGAGGGCTTCCTCAACGACGACGCGCGCGCCCTGTTCCTGCGCGGCGGCGAGGCGCCCCGACCCGGGGCGCGGCTCTCCAATCCCGGGCTCGCACGCGTCCTCGAGCGCATCGCGGGCGAGGGCGAAAACGGCTTCTACGGCGGCGAGACGGCGCTCGCGCTCGCGGCGTTCGCGCGCGCGCACGGCGGGTTCTTCGACGAGGGCGACTTCCGCGCCCAGGACGCGCCGTGGGGCGAGCCGCTCCGCGGCAGCTACCGCGGCGTCGAGATCCTCGAGACGCCGCCGCCGACGCAAGGGTTCACCGTCCTCGAGATGCTGAACCTCGTCGAGCCGCACGACGTCGCGCGCATGGACCCGCTCGGGCCCGACCTCGTGCACCTGCTCGTCCAGGCCAAGCAGATCGCCTACCACGACCGCGACCACCTGCTCGCGGATCCCGAGCATCATCCTGTGCCGACGGATCGCCTCGTGTCGAAGGCGTACGCGGGCCGGCGCGCGGAGCTGATGGATCCGAAGCGCGCGCTCGCCTGGGACCGCATCCCTTCGTACGGCACGCTCGCCGGCGACACCGTGTTCCTCGCCGCGGCCGACGCGCAAGGGAACGCCGTCGCGCTGGTGCACAGCCTTTATTCGACGTTCGGGTCGGGCGTGGTCGCGGGCGACACGGGCATCGTGCTGCAGAACCGCTCGGCGTACTTCTCGCTCGATCCGCAGCACCCGAACCGGCTCGAGGCGGGAAAGCGCCCGATGCACACCCTCATCGCTTCGATGGCATTGCGCGAGGGCAGGCCCTCGCACGTCGTCGGCTGCATGGGTGCGGACGGCCAGCCGCAGATCCATCTGCAGACCTACGTCGCGCTGATCGACCAGGGCCGCGACATCCAGGCGGCGCTCGAGGCGCCGCGCTGGCTGTCGGGCCGGTTCCTGCTGGGCGAGCCGCGCGACCTGCTCAACATGGAAGGCCGCTTCCCCGAGGCGACGCTGCGCGAGCTCGAGCGCCGCGGGCATACCGTGAACCGCTGGCCGGCCTGGAACGAGATCGCGGGCCATGCGCACGGCATCACGCTCGATCCCCTGGCCGGCACGCTCGCCGGCGGCTCCGACCCGCGCAGCGACGGCGCGGCGATTGGCTATTGAGCGCTAGAATCGGCGCCGGAGGAAGATCCGCTTGGCGTCACTCAGCACCGCCGACCATTCCGCGAGCCCGCCGCGCGTCCAGGTCCCGCGCGACTACAACGCCGCCCACGACCTGATCGAGCGCAACCTCGCGGGCGGGCGCGCGGGCAAGGTCGCATTCATCGACGACGCCGGCCGCACCACGTACGGCCAGCTCGCCGAGCGTGTGAACCGGTTCGCCGGCGGCATGCGCGCGCTCGGCTTCGACATGGAGCAGCGCGTGCTGGTCGCGTTGCTCGATACCGTGGACTTCCCGACGGCGTTCCTGGGCTGCATCAAGGCGGGCATCGTGCCGATCGCCGTGAACACGCTGCTCACGACCCGCGACTACGAGTACATGCTCTCGGACAGCCGCGCCAAGGGCCTGATCGTCTCCGAGCAGCTCTGGCCGCAGTTTGCTCCGCTCGTGGGCAGGCTGCCGTTCCTGAAGAGCGTGATCGTGTCGGGGGCGGATGCGAAGGGGCAGATCGCCCTGCGCGACGTGCTCGCGAAGGGGGCGCCGGCGTTCGAGCCCGCGCCGACCACGAGCGACGACGCGTGCTTCTGGCTGTATTCGTCGGGCTCGACCGGCGCGCCCAAGGGCACGGTGCACCTGCACTCGAGCATGATCCTCACGGCCGAGCTCTTCGGCCGCGCCTTCGTCGGCGTGCGCGAGGACGACGTCGTGTACTCGGCGGCGAAGCTGTTCTTCGCGTACGGCCTCGGGAACGCGATGTCGTTCACGATGGCGGTCGGCGCGACCGCGGTGCTGACCGCCGAGCGGCCGACGCCCGCCGTGGTGTTCAAGCGCCTCGCCGAGCATCGCGCCAGCCTGTTCTACGGCGTGCCGACGCTGTACGCGGCGATGCTCGCGAGCCCCGAGCTGCCGAAGAAAGGCGCGCTCGCGCTGCGCCTGTGCGTGTCGGCGGGCGAGGCGCTGCCGGCGGAGATCAGCACGCGCTGGGCCGAGCGCATGGGCACCGACGTCATCAACACCATCGGCTCGACCGAGATGCTGCACGTCTTCATGGGCTGCCGGCCGGGCGACGTGCGGCACGGCACGACCGGCGTCGCCGTGCCCGGCTACGAGCTGCGGATCGTGGACGAGGAGGGCCGCCCGGTGAAGCAGGGCGACCTGGGCGAGCTGCAGATCAAGGGCCCGACCGCGGCCGCGTATTACTGGAACAACCGCGCGAAGACCCTCGGCACCTTCGTCGGCGAGTGGACCCGCAGCGGCGACAAGTTCAGCCAGGACGCCGACGGCCATTACGTCTACGGCGGCCGCAGCGACGACATGCTCAAGGTGAGCGGCATCTACGTCTCGCCGGCGGAGGTCGAGGCGGCGCTGGTTGCGCACGAGGCCGTGCTCGAGGCCGCGGTCGTCGGCGCCACGGACGAGAACAAGCTGGTGAAGCCCAAGGCGTTCGTCGTGCTGAAGGCGGGGCGCAAGCCCGGCGACGTGATGGCCCAGGCGCTGCAGCAGCACGTGAAGGACCGCCTCGCGCCTTACAAGTATCCGCGCTGGATCGAGTTCATCGAGGAGCTGCCCAAGACCGCGACGGGCAAGATCCAGCGCTTCAAGCTCCGGGGTTGAACCCGGGACCCGTTTGACGGACCAATCCTTATGGCTGAATCCAGAACCGAAGACACCCGGTCGCCCGAGATCAAGATCGACGCGAACGCGCTGTACCTCGAGGAGATCTTCACCGACCGCCGCATCGGCACGATCCGGCGCATGACGCCCGTCACGAAGGAAGGCAAGCCCGACGGCGCGCGGCCCGTGCTCTACGTCGGCGAGACGCAGATCATGACGCCGGCCGGCTCGCTGCCGATCGCGTTCGAGATTCCTGCGTCGTCGCTCGAGCAGGCGGCCGAGCAGTTCGGGGCGCTCGCCAAAGAGGCGATCGAGCGCACCGTGCGCGAGCTGCAGGAGCTGCGCCGGCAGGCGGCCTCGCAGATCGTCATCCCGCAGGGGCCTGCGGGCGGGAAGATCCAGCTGCCCTGATCCGCGGCAGGGGCCTCAGCGGACGAACGGTGTCCCGAGCTCGTTGCAGTCGGCGAGCGCGAAGCGCCGGCCGATCAGGTTGTCGTCCGGGCCGCCGTTCGCGGCCACGATCACGCCGTTGCGGATGAAGAAGGTCATCGGGTACGACTCGAACGCGCTCGCACGCTTGTCGTGCACGAACACGCACACGCCCCAGCCGTACTGCAGCGGACGCAGCACCGTGTCCTGCTGGTAGAGCGGCTTGGGCCCGCCGCGGAACTCGAAGATCACGCCTTCCATGTTCACGCGGGTACGCATGTATTCCTTGATCACCGTCTCGTAGTTCTCCGGCTTCGGGCCGTAGTCGACGGCGGACTTCTGCTCCTGCGTCGGCGGCGCCTTGCAGCCGGCAGCGAGCGCGGCGAGCGCGCACGCGAAGACGATCGCAAAGATCTTGCGCATGTTTTTTCCTCTCCTGGTTTCTGCGTCGTGCTATTTCAGCGAGACCGTGCGCAGGTACGGCTTGTGCGTCTTGAAGCCCTGCGGGTACTTCTTCTTCGCCTCGTCGTCGGACACCGAGGTCGGGATGATCACGTCCTGGCCGGGCTTCCAGTTCACCGGCGTGGCGATGGCCGCTTTCGCGGCGAGCTGCAGCGAGTCGAGCAGCCGCAGCACCTCGTCGAAATTGCGCCCCGCGCTCATCGGGTAGATCAGCATGGCCTTCACCTTCTTGTCGGGGCCGATGATGAACACCGAGCGCACCGTGGCGTTGTCGGCCGCCGTGCGTTTGCCGCCGCTCGCGTTGGGATGGATCATGTCGTAGAGCTTCGCGACCTTGAGGTCGTCGTCGCCGATCATCGGGTAGTTGACGGCCGACCCTTGCGTCTCCTGGATGTCCTTCACCCAGTTCTTGTGGTCGCTCACCGGGTCGACCGACAGGCCGATGATCTTCGTGTTGCGCTTGTCCCACTCGGGCTTGAGCTTGGCCATGTAGCCGAGCTCGGTGGTGCAGACGGGCGTGAAGTCCTTCGGGTGCGAGAACAGGATCGCCCACTTGTCGCCGATCCACTCGTGGAAGCGGATCGGGCCTTCGGTCGTCTGCGCCGTGAAGTCCGGGGCCTCATCGCCGATGCGAATTGCCATGTGGTTCTCCAAAAAATGGCGAGCCGGGCGGGCGCCCGTGTGAAGGCCGCCGTCGGCCCGCGGGTTGCTGTGGGTGACGCCGTGGATGTCCGATTATAGCGCCGCGGACCGGCGTCCGCCGCCGCGCTAGCGCCAGTACGCGAGGATCATCCCCATCGCGAGCAGGGCGATCAGCCAGTAGCCCGCGTTGATCGCGAACAGCTTCCCCGACTTGTTCTCCCAGGCGACGCCGCCGAGCAGCAGCGGCACGATGTAGCCGAGCCAGGTGAAGAGCGCGGCGAAGAAGCCATACATCGCCGGAGTCTGATCGGCGCCGGCCTTCCAGCTCGACGGCCGCCACACGGCCTCGTCGTACGAGAGCACCCACGCCATGAGGAGGGCGCCGAAGACCATGAGGGACATCGAGCGCCACATTGCACCGGGCGCGGGCCGCGCGTCGGCGGCGATCCCCATTTCCTTTCTCCACGAGCCGCCGAAGACGGGGCCGTACCAGAGAAAGCCGAGCGCGATGTTGGCGAAGACCGCGGCGATCACGGCCAGGTAGTTGACGTGGATCTCGGGCAGCATGAGACACCTCCGCTGATATGTTCGTGTTCGGAGGAGGCGCGATTCGGCCGCGCGCCCCGGCCCGGCGGGCGTGCAGCCCCCCGGCGCCGCACGGAATCATAATCCGGCGCCGAGGCGGGTGCTGCGGGCTAGTGCGAGCGGCAGCCGCTCGTGATCGAGGGCGCGCTGACGGTCGTCCCGCCGCCCGCCGTGCCGCCGCCGGTGCCGCCGGCGCTGGTGATGCTCTGCACCTGGTGCTGCACGACGTTGACCGCGTTCGTGACCACGCCGCCCGGATTCACGGCGACGACCGTCGCCGAAGACATGCCGAACGCCCCGATGCCGATGATCCAAGCCTTCATGAAAATCCTCCGCGTCGCTCACAGAAATGGCGGCGGGCGCGCGAATCTCACGCGCGGCGCCGAGGCGTCATTCTGTCGAGCCGGCGTGACATCCGAATGGCGGGCGCCATTCGGCCTAATGGTCCGGATGGCGCGGCGCCCGGAACGCCGGGAAAAGAAAAAGCACCGCCGGATGGCGGTGCTTT
>Ga0070741_10009197_pt1 | contig 19344 bp, 19 predicted proteins | sample Coa_R1_4_FD_66440 | JGI IMG/M metagenome (GOLD analysis project Ga0070741, IMG submission 66440) | Surface soil microbial communities from Centralia Pennsylvania, which are recovering from an underground coalmine fire - Coalmine... | ecosystem: Environmental > Terrestrial > Soil > Unclassified ...
CGAAGCCGTGCGCCGCGCGCGCAAGCTCGCGCGCAAGAAGCTGCAGCGCGAAGGCCTGTTGCCGATGAAGCCGAAGCCGGTGTTCGGCGCCGGTCCCGGCGGCGAGCGTGGCGCGGGCGGCGGCCGTGGCGGCCCCGGCGGCGGTTCGCGCGGGCCGCGCTGATCGGCGCCTCTCGATAGCTTGACCAACGCGGACCTTCGGGTCCGCGTTTTTGTTTTTGGCGGCTGTATTTTGCGACGGGTCGCGCTACCAATAAGCCTGTTGTTTGCGCGTGAGTATTTCGTATCGATGGCCATCCCGGTTGCCCATCTCTGGTCCGGAGCATCGCGCCCGCGCGTGGCTGCGATCGCATTGATGGCACTGGCCGCCTCCGGCTGCTCGATCAATCTGGGATCGCTGACGCCGTCTTCCTCTTCCACGCCGGAGCCGGCCAAGCTCACGTCCTCGACCAATATCGCCTCGCTGACCGAGACGATCAAAAGCCATCCCGACGATCCGCAAGCCTACAACATGCGCGGCTCGGTGCTGGCCCAGGCCGGCAAGACCGAGGAAGCGCTGGCCGATTTCAACAAGGCGATCAGCCTCGATGCCAATTACGGCCAGGCCTATGCCAATCGCGGCCTGATCTATCGCCAAACGCGGCGGCTCGACCAGGCGATGGCCGACTACGAGCGCGCGATCTCGCTCGATGCCAACTACGCGCCCGCCTATCTCGGCCGCGGCATGGTCTACAAGGCGCGCAAGCAGCCGGCCGAGGCGCTCGCCGACTTCAACAAGGCGATCGCGCTCGCGCCCGACAATGCCGAAGCCTATTACAATCGCGGCCTGCTCTATCAGGCCGAGAAGCAGCACCAATATGCCATCGACGATTTCACCGCGGCGAGTGGCCTGGTGCCGCAACAACCGGAGCCGCTGCTGGCGCGTGCGCTGAGTTATCTCGCGACCGACCGTCCGAAGGAAGCCGCCGCCGATCTCGACGAGGCCGTGCAGGCCGATCCGCAGAATCCGCAGGCGTGGCTGACGCGCGGGCTCGCCTATGAACGGCTCGGCGACAAGATGAAGGCCGCGGGCTCCTATGGCCGGGCGATCAACCTGCGCCCCAGGGACGAGACCGCGCGCACCGGCTTTGCGCGCGTCGGCGGCAAACCCGGCCAGACCTACGATACGTTTTGATGAAGCGCCATGGTGCTCCCCTCATCCTGAGGAGCCGCGCAAGCGGCGTCTCGAAGGATGAGGCCCGATAGCCGGGCCTCATGGTTCGAGACGCGCTTCGCGCTCCTCACCATGAGGGTTTTAAAGCGGTTCGGGCTTTAGTCAGTGAACTGGCTGGCGCTGCTGCTCTGCCGGTCGGTGTTCGGCAACAGCGCATGGAACATGTTCCTGGTCTTCGCCAGGACGTCCTGCGCCATGTTGGTGGTGCGGGTCGCGAGCTTGTCGGCATCGGCCCTGAGATCGATCGGCGGGCGTGGCGGTGCGGTCGGAATATCCGCTGGCGGTACCGGCCGGTTCGGATCGACCGAGGCGGTGTAGGGCGGATTCACGGGAGGAGCGCCGGCGGCCAGCGTATCTGCCGGCGGCGCGGAGACCACGATCGGTGGCGGAAGCGGACGCAGCGTTTCGGGCGCGACGGCCGGCTGCGGAGCGGGTGCGGCGACGACGGTGCGCGAGGCCTCTTCGATCCGCGGCGCGGCAGGAGCGGCGGGCGGCGTGCGGACCGCTTCCTGGATCCGGGGAGCTTCCTGCATGCGGGGCGCGGTTTCCTTCGCAACGTCCCTGGACCCACGCAGCCGTTCGATCGCCGCGCGCGCAAGGTCGGCGGCGTCGCGGCGGTGGGGAGCGGTCGCAACCTCCGACGGCCTGGCGGCTTCGGCGGGCTTGGCTTCGGCGGTTGCCTCGGCCGGCTTGGCGTCAGGCTTCACCTCGGTTGGCCGTTCGGCCGCGCGGTTCTCGATCATCGCGCGCTCGGAGATGCCCTTGGCCTTGATGCCGGATTCGGGGATGGAAGCGGTCTCGGACGAAGCCGGCTTGGAGGCGGCCTTGGCCTTGGGAGAGGCCGTGGACACGGCGGCAGCCACCGGCGCGTCAGCCGGCTTGGCGTTGATGTAGTGATTGACGATGTAGGCGCCGATGATGGTCGCAGCCACCGACGGCAGGATCTCCATCGTGAATTTCTTCAGATAATTCAGCATGCCGGCCACACTCCCCAATGGCTTTGATGCGGGAACTTTGAGGCACATTGAGGGATCAACTGCGACAGATCGATGGCAAATTGCCCTGAAAACCTGAATTTACGGTTTCAATTCCACTTCCAGGAACACGATCTCGGACGAAGTTTCGTTGAGCACGTCGTGCTCCACGCCCGCTTTACGGAAGTAGGACTTTCCGGCAGCGAGCTGCGCCTTGGAGCGCGCGCCGCCAGGCGCCACGATGGTCATCTCGCCCGCGGTCACCGGCACGATGACATAGTCCATTTCATGGATGTGATGGCCGGTCGCGCTGCCCGGCGCCAGCCGCCACTGGGTGACGCGGACCTCTGATGTGTCGACCTGGACCTCGGATTTGGCGGGAAGCATCGCTGAAACTCCTACGGCATGATCCAGAAAAGTGTGAAGCGGTTTTCCGAAAAGATCATGCCGAAACAATCAAGGCACGAATACCATGAACACGAAAACGGCGAACACGACCATGTGCACCAGGCCGAACAGGATATTGGTGCGGCCGGTGCCGAAGGTCAGCATGCTCAGGATGAAGGTCAGCACCAGCAGCGTGGTGTTCTGCCCGCTCAGTCCCAGCACCAGTTCCTTGTCCAGCGCGTAGGCGGCCGTGGCGACCGCAGGGATTGTCAGGCCGATGGTGGCGAGCGAGGAGCCGAGCGCCAGGTTGATGCTCTTCTGAAGTTCGTTCTTGCGCGCGGCGCCGATCGCGGCGACGCTCTCCGGCAGCAGGATCAAGAGCGCCACCACCACGCCGGCAAAGGCCGCGGGCGCGCCGATGGCGGCCGTCGCGGCATCGACCACCAGCGAAAACTTCTTCGCCAGCAACACAACGGCGAGCAGGGAGGTCAACAACAGCGCAACGCTGAGCGCGAGCTCGCGGCTCGAAATCGGCGAGCTGTCCTCGGTCAAGCCGGGCGCTTCGCGCACGAAAAAATCGCGATGCCGGCTCACCTGGATGTAGAGGAAGACCGCGTAAAGCAGAATGGTGACGACACTGACGAAGATCAGTTGTGCCGTCGAGTAGACCGGCCCCGGCGTGGTCAGCGTTTGGTTGGGCAGCACCAGCGTGATGGTCGCCATGGTGAACAGCACGCTGAGATAGGCGTTGGCGCCGGAGATCTGGACGTCCTGCTCGCGATAGCGGATGCCGCCGACGAAAATACAGATGCCGGCGAGGCCGTTGCAGACGATCATGATCACCGCGAACACGGTGTCCCGCGCCAGCGCCGGCACCGCGGTGTCGCCGAGCATCAGGGTTGCGATCAGCGCGACCTCGATGATGGTGACGGCGAGCGTCAACAGCAGCGTGCCGTAGGGCTCGCCAATCCGGTGCGCGATCACCTCGGCGTGATGCACGGCCGCGAACACCGTGCCGAACAGGATCACCAGCAGCACGACGGCGAATACCAGTCCGCCCGCGGACGGCGTGAAGGCGTAGCCCGTCGCCGTCACCGCCGCGAACAGCAGCACCGCGAGCAGCGGGAAAATCCAGGCCGATTTCGGCATCGGGGCGTGCGCGCTCATCGAGTTCGATCCTTCGAAGGGGGTCAGCCTTTCAAAGCGCCGATGAATTGTCGAGCGGTTTCGACGGCGCCGAAGCTTCCGAGGTCGGCGTGCCCTCCGCCATCGAAACGTACGAACCGCTTCGGCTCGTGGGCCATCGCGAACAGCCGCTCACCGTGGGCGATCGGAATCGTGGCGTCCTGCGCGCCGTGCATGACCAGCAGCGGCGCGGCGACCCGCTTGATCCGCAAGTCCGAATGAAATGTATCCTTGAGCAGATAGCGCGCCGGCAGCAACGGAAACGCCGACGCAGCGATGTCGGCGATCGAGCTGTAGGGCGCTTCCAGAATCAGTCCGCCGACCCGATGTTCGGCGGCGACGGCGACCGCTACTCCCGAGCCGAGCGAGAAACCCCAGAGCACGATGCGGCCGGGATCATGGATCGCAGCGGCGAAGGCATAGGTTGCGGCGGCGTCGCCGAGCAGTCCGTGCTCGCTCGGGCTGCCGCTCGAACCCGCATAGCCGCGGTAGGACAGCGCCACGAGGCCCGTGCCGTCGGAGGTGATCGCTTCGAATCTTTCCGCACAGCCCGCGAGGGTATCGCCATTGCCCGGGAAGTAGATCACCACGTGACGGCCGGGCTGCGGCGGCACGTGCCACACGATCACGCGCTCGCCGTCCGCCGTCGTCAGGACGTGCTCTTCGGCCTGCGCGAAACCGGCAGCCTTCGGCGCGGTGCGGATCGCAGTCGGAATCGGATAGATGAACGAGCGCTGCGCAAGATACACCGCGGCAATGACGCCGAGATAGCCGAGGCCGGCCAGAATGACGAGCCATTTCAGGAGGATCATGGCCCTCGTCGCGAGCGCTACATCGCCTTGACGATGTTCTCGGTCATCTTCTTGGCGTCGCCGAGCAGCATCATGGTATTGTCGCGGTAGAACAGCGGATTGTCGATGCCGGCATAGCCCGACGCCAGCGAGCGCTTGATGAACATCACGGTGCCGGCCTTCCAGACCTGCAGCACCGGCATGCCATAGATCGGCGAGGTCTTGTCCTCTTCGGCCGCGGGATTGGTGACGTCGTTGGCGCCGATCACGAAGGCGACATCGGCCTGCGCGAATTCCGAGTTGATGTCCTCGAGCTCGAACACCTCGTCATAGGGCACGTTGGCTTCCGCAAGCAGCACGTTCATGTGGCCGGGCATGCGGCCCGCGACCGGGTGAATGGCGTATTTCACCTCGACGCCTTCCTTCTTCAGGGTGTCGGCCATTTCGCGTAGGGCGTGTTGTGCCTGAGCAACCGCCATGCCGTAGCCGGGCACGATGATGACCTTGGAGGCGTTCTTCATGATGAAGGCGGCGTCATCGGCCGAGCCGAGCTTGGCCGGCTTCTGCTCGCCGGTCCCGCCGCCAACCGCGGCGGTCTCGCCGCCGAAGCCGCCGAGGATGACCGAGATGAAGGAGCGGTTCATCGCGTGGCACATGATGTAGGACAGGATCGCGCCGCTTGATCCGACCAGCGCGCCGGTGATGATCAGTGCCGAATTGCCGAGCGTAAAGCCGATGCCGGCCGCGGCCCAGCCGGAATAGGAGTTGAGCATGGAGATCACGACCGGCATGTCGGCGCCGCCGATCGGGATGATCATGAGCACGCCGAGCGTCAGCGCGATGATGGTGATCAGCCAGAAATCGAGCACGCCGCCCGTCAAGACAAGGCCGATGATGAAGACGACCAGCGCGATGAACAGCGCGATGTTGATGAAATGACGCGCGGGCAGGATGATCGGCGCACCGCTCATCCGCGCCGACAGTTTCAGGAACGCGATCACCGAGCCGGTGAAGGTCAACGCACCGATGGCGACGCCAAGCGACATCTCGACCAGGCTCTGCGGATGGATGTGGCCGGGCGTGCCGATGTCGAAGGCCTCGGGCGCGTAGAAGGCGCCGGCGGCGACCAGCACCGCAGCCATGCCGACCAGCGAGTGGAAGGCGGCGACCAGCTCCGGCATCGAGGTCATCGGCACCCGGCGCGCGATCACCGCACCGATCGAGCCGCCGATGGCGACGCCAAGAATGACGAGGAGCCAGGCGATGCCGTCGGCCGGCGGATGGCTCGCCAGCGTGGTCGCAATCGCGATCGCCATGCCGATCATGCCGAGCAGATTGCCCCGACGGCTCGATGCCGGGCTCGACAGCCCGCGCAGCGACAGGATGAACAGCACACCCGCCACGAGGTACAGAACGGCTGCGAGATTAGCGTTCATCGAGAGGCCCCCTTTGTCTCATCACGCCGCTCACTTGACCTTCTTCTTGTACATCCCGAGCATGCGCTGGGTGACAAGGAAGCCGCCGAAGATGTTCACGCAGGCGAAGATCAACGCGACAAAGCCGAAGCCGCGCGCCCATCCCGAGCCGCTTGAGATCATACCGACGCCGACCGCGAGCAGCGCGCCGACCACGATCACCGACGAGATCGCATTGGTCACCGACATCAGCGGCGTATGCAGCGCCGGGGTCACCGACCAGACCACGAAATAGCCGACGAACACGGCGAGGACGAAAATCGAAAACCGAAACACGAAGGGATCGACCGCTTGGGCGGCATGCTCCATGGCTTCTCTCCTCAGGCTTTCGGCTGGAAGTTGGGGTGGATCACCGCGCCGTCTTTGGTCAACGCGGTGGCCTTCACCAGTTCGTCGTCCCAATTGACCGCGAGCTTCTTGTTTGCCTTGTCGACCAGCGTCTCGATGAACGAGAACAAGTTACGCGCGTAGAGGCCGGACGCCGAGGCCGCGACGCGGCCGGCGACATTGGTGTAGCCGACGATCTTGATGCCATCGACGTCGACGACCTCGCCGGCCCTGGCGCCCTCGACATTGCCGCCGCGCTCGACCGCGAGATCGACCAGCACCGACCCCGGCTTCATCGACTTGACCATTTCGGCCGAGACGAGCTTCGGCGCCGGGCGACCCGGGATCAGCGCGGTGGTGATGACGACGTCCTGTTTCTTGATGTGCTCGGCGGTGAGCGCGGCCTGCTTGGCCTGGTACTCCCTCGACATCTCCTTGGCGTAACCGCCGGCGGTTTGCGCGTTCTTGAACTCCTCGTCCTCGACCGCGAGGAATTTTGCGCCGAGCGACTCCACCTGTTCCTTGGTGGCTGGCCGCACGTCGGTCGCAGTGACGATGGCACCGAGCCGGCGCGCGGTCGCGATCGCCTGCAGGCCGGCGACGCCGACGCCCATCACGAACACTTTTGCGGCGGGCACGGTGCCCGCCGCCGTCATCATCATCGGAAAGGCGCGGCCGAAGGCTTCAGCGCCCTCGATCACCGCGCGATAGCCTGCGAGGTTGGCCTGCGACGACAACACATCCATCACCTGGGCGCGGGTGATGCGCGGCATCAGTTCCATGGCAAAGGCGGCGACACCGGCATCCGCCATCGCCTTCAGCGCAGGCTCGTTGCCGTAGGGATCCATGATCGCGATCACCAGCGCGCCGCGCTTGTAGCTGGCAAGCTCGGACGCTTCCGGCCGCTTCACCTTGATGACGAGATCGGCGTCCTTCAACGCATCGGCGCTGACGGTGGCGCCCGCCGCGGTAAACTCGGAATCCGGCAGGCCCGACTTGATCCCGGCGCCCGGCTCGACGGCGATCTCGGCGCCAAGCGCCTTGAACTTCTTCACCGTGTCGGGCGACGCCGCCACCCGCGGCTCGGAGGGATCGATTTCCCTGGCGACGGCAATCTTCATGAGGCCTCCGGCGGGCAAGGTGCGCGCTTCAGAATCAAACTAGCGCGATTTCCGCAGGGATGAATACCGGTTTTGCAACCGGTGCAACTTTTTCGGGTACGCCGCGTGACGGCAGATCAGACCAGGAAGTACGCCATCAGGATCAGGATCAGGGCGACGGTCGCAGTGCCGTACTTCACGAGCATGATGAAGCCCTCATAGGTTGCTTCATGGGCCTCGTAGTCGTTGCCGTCCGCGGTCGAATAAGCCACTTCGCTATGGTCTGCCATTGCTGTCCCCAAAGAGGTCGGTTTCTGGCGCCGAAATAGCGCAAAGCCGGTGGCAGAGCAACGCCGCACCACGCGACCCACCACGGCATACCGCTTATTTTGCCGGCCAGTTGTCCCTGATCCAGCGGGTCAGGCTCTCCTCGCTGACCTCGCCCGCGGCGAGCCCAAGGATGATGACTGTCGACTGCGCCGGATCGGGCGCGAAGGGCACACCGTTCTTGTGCTGGAATGTCATCATGGCCATGAAGGCGATCCGCTTGTTGCCGTCGACGAAGGCGTGGTTCTTGGCGAGTCCAAAGGCGTAGGCCGCTGCCAATTCGGCGAGCGGAGCCTGCTCATAGGTCCATTTGTTGACTGGCCGTTCCAATGCAGATCGCAACATGCCTTCGTCGCGCAAGCCCGGCGCGCCGCCAAAGCGGCGGAGTTGCTCGCCATGGATCGCAACCGCTTGTTCGTAGGTAATCCAGATCGGCTCTTCCGCCTCGCTCATTTGGCGAGCGCCGCGAGCGTATCGTGGTACTTGTCCATTAGCTTGCGGGCGATCTCCATCGTCCGTTCGAAGTCCGGGTCATTCCGGGTGAGAACGATGCCTCCATCGGGTTGATCTGCAAGGAACAGCTGGTCGCCCTCCTTGAGATCGAGCCGCGCGGCGGTTTCCTTCGGCAGGATGAAGCCGATGGAGTTGCCGATCTTGCGGACCTGCAAGGTACTGGAATCGCTCCTGGTATTCTTGGTTGTGTCGGTCATGGCCGGTCTCCGTTATACAGACGTATAACACCCCTTTGCCACTCGTTCAACAGTTGTTTTACGAGGCTAGTCGGCTGGACGGTGCCCGCGATGCGCTCGGGCGATGCCTGCGAGCAGCATCTCCAGGCCTGTCTCGAAGGTCGCCTGGAAATGCGAGGGCTGAAAGAAGGGCGCGGCCGCAGCGAGGTGTGGAAAGTCGGCAGCGATGGTCGCGTCGGAGACTGGCTCGGCGGCCGAGGGTCCCTTGGCGTAGCCGGCGGTCTCGTCCAGTGCCGCGCCGGTCAGGTAGTAGCCGATCTCGCGGAAATAGCTGGCCGCATCGCGATCGGAAAAACCCGCCTGCCGCAAGATACCAATGATGCGGTCGATGAAGGCGACGCCCGACGGCGTATTGAGCCGGTGCACGGCGAAGTACGGAAAGAATTTTGGATGCTCGAGCGCCATGCTGCGAAAGCCGTGGGCGCAGCGCCGCAATCTCTCGAGCCAATTCCATTCCTCGCTGAGCTCCACGCGCCCGTCCGCCAGCATCAGATCGATCAGCGCATCCATCAGATGCGCCTTGCTTGGGAAGTGATGATAGATGCTCATCGCCTCGCAACCGAGCTCTTCGCCGAGCCGGCGCGTGCTGAGCGCTTCCAGACCTTCGCGGTCGACCAGCGCCATGGCGGCCGCCGCAATCCGCTCCCGTGACAGCGCCAGCCCCCGCCCCGCGCGGCGACCGGCGCGGCCCTTGGCCGCCCGGCGCGGCGCGGCGTGTCCCGGTTTCGTTGCTCTGGCCATTGCCCCTCACGAATCACTTGCAACCTTACACTGAAAGGCTGTATTGTATACGAAACCTTACACCGTAAGCCTAGGGAGGTTCGCGATGACCGCTATCGACCTGTTCGGCCTGCTGGTGCCGGCGACCTATGTGGTGATGCTCGCGATCGAGGCGATGGTCCCGGCGCGACGGTTTCCGGAGATTCCCTGGTGGCATCTGAAGGGTTTCGTCTTTCTCACCGTGCAGGGCCTGCTCGCGGCGTTGACTCCGTTGCTGATTCCCGAGCGCTGGCTGCAGCAACACCGCCTGGTGAACCTCGAAAGCCTGGGCGTGATCGGCGGTGCCGCGCTCGGTTATGCCTTGGTCTCGCTAGTCGGCTACGCCTGGCATCGCAGCGCCCATACCTTCCCGCTGATGTGGCGGCTGTTTCACCAGATCCACCATAGCCCGCAGCGCGTCGACATGTCGGGCGCGGCCCTGTTCCACCCGCTTGAAACGATGATGTTCCTCATGCTTGCAACCGTCACGACGGTGCTGATCCTCGGCCTCGATCCAGTGGCGGCGGCGCTGACCGGCTACATTGCGGCGTTCTACGGCTACTTCCAGCACATGAACGTGCGCACACCGCGATGGCTTGGTTATCTCATCCAGCGACCGGAGGCGCATTGCATCCACCACCAGCGCGATGTGCACGCCTACAATTACGGCGACCTGCCGATCTGGGACATCTTGTTCGGCACGTTCCGCAATCCGAAAGGCTTTGCAGGTGACGTCGGCTTCGATCAGCCGGCCAGCGGACGGCTCGGCGCGATGCTCGGCTTTGTCGATGTTAATGAACCGGCGGCCGGCCCTGCCAGCCTCGGCAGGCGCTAACCCATCGCCTCCAGCTCGTCGATCATGCCGGATATGACCGACAGCCCGCCGTCCCAGAATTTCGGGTCCCTGGCGTCGAGGCCGAACGGCTTCAGCAGTTCGGAATAATGCTTGGTGCCGCCGGCCGCGAGCATGGCGAGGTAGCGTTCGGCGAAGCCGTCGGCCGCCTTTTCGTAGACCGCGTAGAGCGAGTTCACCAGGCAATCGCCGAAGGCGTAGGCGTAGACATAGAACGGCGAATGGATGAAGTGCGGGATGTACATCCAGAAGGTCTCATAACCCGGCTTGATCTCGATCGCCGGCCCCAGGCTTTCGCCCTGCACCGACAGCCAGAGCTGGCCGAGACGTTCCGCGGTCAGTTCGCCGTTCTTGCGTTCGATATGGACCGCGCGCTCGAAGGAATAGAACGCGATCTGCCGCACCACCGTGTTGATCATGTCCTCGACCTTGCCGGCGAGCAGCGCCTGGCGCTGCCTGGCATTCTTCGTCTCCGACAACAGCCGCCGGAAGGTCAGCATCTCGCCGAACACGCTCGCGGTCTCCGCAAGCGTCAGCGGCGTCGGCGCCATCAGCGCGCCGTTCTTCGCCGCCAGCACCTGATGCACGCCATGGCCGAGCTCATGGGCGAGCGTCATCACGTCGCGCGGCTTGCCCTGATAGTTCAACAGCACATAGGGATGCGCGGACGGCGTGGTCGGATGCGAGAACGCGCCCGGCGCCTTGCCCGGACGCACCGGCGCATCGATCCAGCGATCGCTGAAGAACCGCGTGGCGATATCGGCCATTTCGGGCGAGAAGCCGCGATAGGCCGTCAGCACCATGTCTTTCGCCTCCGGCCAGGCGATCGTCGTGGTCGCGGCAAAGGGCAGCGGCGCGTTGCGGTCCCAATGGGCGAGCTTCTTTTTTTTGAACCAGCCGGCCTTCAGCCTGTAATAGCGATGCGACAGTTTCGGATAGGCCGCGCGCACGGAAGCGACCAGCGCGTCGACCACCTCGCGCTCGACACGATTGTTGAGATGGCGGGAATCGGCGACGTCCTTGAATCCGCGCCAGCTGTCGGAAATATCCTTGTCCTTGGCGAGCGTGTTGGTGATCAGCGCAAAGGTGCGCTCATTGGCCTTGAAGGTCTTGGCAAGCGCTTCGGCAGCGGCCTTGCGCTTCTTGCCGTCACGATCCTGCAACAGGCTCAGCGCCGGCTCGATTGCGAGCTCCCTGGCCCCGACCTTGAAGCGCAGCGAGGAGATGGTCTGGTCGAACAGCCGGTTGAAGGCCGAATAGCCGGTCTGCGACTTCTCGTGAAACAATTGCTCGATGCGATCCTCGAGCTGATACGGCTTTTCCTTGCGCAGATCTTCGATCCACGGACGGTAATGCCCAAGCGCCGGCGTCTGCATCGCGCGCTCGATCACCGCATCGTCGACGCGGTTGAGCTCGAGCGCAAAGAACAACAGATGCGTCGAGGCGGCCGTCAGCCGCTCGGAGACGTCGCCATAGAATTTCGAGATCGCGGCATCGACGCTGTCGCCGGCATGAACGAGACTGGCATAGGAACCGAGCCGGCCTGCGAGATCGTCGATTGCCTCATAACGTCTCACCGCTTCCGCAAGCCATGCGCCGCCGCCTTCGCCCGCGGTCTTGTCCGCAAGCTTGCCCTTGTAGTCGGTCTCAAACGCGACGCATTCGCAATCCATCTTCTCGAGATCGCGCGCGATCTCGGGCGCGTCGATGCCGGCATAGAGATCGCCGAGGTTCCATTCCGGCAATTTTCCGGTCTTGACCTTCGGTTTGGCGGCGGACTTGGCCGAGTTCGGCTTGCGGAGAGCGGACGTGGACGTCATCGTGTTGAAAACCTGTCAGTCGGAGCGGCGTGAGGGCGGGACGGCAAGGTTTAAGCGCGCGTTAATCGGCATCGGCGACAGTGCCCCGATTCGATACAGATAGTCGTAGCGCGCGGGGAAAACCATGGCTGCCAGCATTTTGATCGCCGACGACGACGCCGTACAGCGCCGCCTGGTCGAGAACATGGTCCAGAAATGCGGCTATGAGGCGGTTGTGGTCGACAGCGGCGATGCGGCGATCGCCGCGTTGACCGCTGCGGATGCGCCCGCGATCGACGCTATGGTGCTCGACCTCGTGATGCCCGGCCTCGACGGCATGGGCGTGCTGGCGAAAATCCGCGAGGCCGGCCTTTCCATTCCCGTGATCGTGCAGACCGCGCATGGCGGTATCGACAATGTGATCTCGGCCATGCGCGCCGGCGCCCAGGATTTCGTGGTCAAGCCGGTCGGCATGGAGCGGCTGCAGGTGTCGTTGCGCAACGCGCTCACCACCAGCGCGCTGAAGGGCGAATTGCAGCGCATCCGCCACAGCCGCGAAGGCCGGCTGACATTCTCCGACATCATCACCCGCAGCGAGGCGATGGCCTCGGTGCTGCGCACCGCGCAGAAGGCGGCCAACTCGCAGATTCCGGTGCTGATCGAAGGCGAATCCGGCGTCGGCAAGGAATTGTTCGCCCGCGCCATCCATGGCAGCAGCGAGCGCAAGGCAAAACCGTTCGTCGCGGTCAATTGCGGTGCGATCCCCGACAACCTCGTGGAATCGATCCTGTTCGGGCACGAGAAGGGCGCCTTCACCGGCGCAACCGAGCGTCACACCGGCAAGTTCGTCGAAGCCAGCGGCGGCACGCTGTTCCTCGACGAAGTCTCCGAACTGCCCTTGACCGCGCAAGTGAAGTTGCTGCGCGCGCTGCAGGAAGGCGCGGTCGAAGCGGTCGGCGGACGCAAGCCCGTGAAAGTCGACGTCCGCATCATCTCCGCGACCAACCGCAAGCTGCTCGATCGCGTCAAAAGCGGCCACTTCCGCGAAGACCTGTTCTACCGCCTGCACGTGCTGCCGCTGACGATCCCGCCGCTGCGTGCGCGGCGCGAAGACATCCCGCATCTGTTGCGGCATTTCCTGGCGCGGTTCGGCGCCGAAGAAAATCGCAGCATCACCGGCATCAGCGGAGAGGCGATGGCGCATCTCGCCCAGCTCGACTGGCCCGGCAATATCCGCCAGCTCGAGAACGCGGTGTATCGGGCGGTGGTCATGAGCGACGGCGACCAGTTGGGGCTGTCGGACTTCCCCTCACTGCCCTCTCACACGACAGTCGCCCCTCACGCGCCGAGCGAGCCGCTGGTGGTGACTCCGGCGATCCAGCATACCGCGCCCGCGATGGTCTCCGGTAATGAAATACCGATCGCGCCCCTGCCCGTCCATGGCACCCTGGCGATGCTGACCAGCGCCGGCGAGATGCGGCCGCTGGACGAAATGGAGAACGAGATCATCCGTTTCGCGATCGCGCACTACCGCGGCCAGATGTCCGAGGTGGCACGGCGCCTGAAAATCGGCCGCTCCACGCTCTATCGCAAGCTCGACGAGGCCACGGCGCAAGAACCTTCGCCCCAAGAACTTTCGCCCCAAGAACCTTCGCACGATGACACGAAAGCGACCAATTGAGGCGGAACAGTCGACTGTTGCGCCTGGTACCGCCGATCTGAAGTCCCTGACTCACTCGTGGCGAAATCGGGTTCAGCGACTTCAGATCGAAAGCGGTACTAGAATCATAGGTTTGCTAGTGCCCATGACTTTCCGAAGTTCGCGAACGGTCGTGCGGCAATGGAGCACGAACTTCGGAAAGTGGGCACTAGGTATCGGAACCGAAATCGGGCACAACCTTCGGTCATTGCAGAACTTTCGAACCGTGGCTTGCAAGTGACAGACAAAGCGGGGTGCGCGTGGCAAAAGCGCACCATCCGTTGCAAAGGAGTTGTGGTCAGTTTGTCGTGAGTTGCCCCGCCCGGCGCGGTCTGCTGGTAAGGGGCGTCTGTATCGTCTGTGGCGTGCGTAATGAGTTGTCGCGTGCAGCCGGTCAGAACTGATGGCTGGCTTGACGATACCGACCGACGAAACCGGAACTGTTCCTTTGCCGGGGCGGTTTCACCCAGAGGGGTGTGACGATGCGAGACTACTCGAACAACCGTGGTGGGTTTGACCGCGTCCTGATGGCGGTCGCCGCGACCTTCCTCACGGTGTCCGCAACCTCGGCGATGGCGCAAGATTCGAACCGCGCCAGCCCCGCCGAACTCGCAATCGACGCCGCCGTCCCGCGCCCCGAGCCGGCCAACCTTCCGCCTCCGACCATCAACGATTTCAAGATGGACACCACGGCCTCCACCGCGCCTGCGGTCGACGCCAAGCCTTCCGATATCAAGCCTCCCGATATCAAGCCTTCCGACGTGAAGCCGATCGATGTCGCCGCTCCCGCGCCTGCGGTCCCGAGCACGACGATGCCGGCGACCGCAAGCCTGGCGCCAAGCGTGCCGTTGCCGAGCACGCCGCTGACCGCATCGACCGACAGCGCCGCGCCTGCGCCCGCCGCGGCCCCCGATACGGCTCCAGCGACAGCTGCCGCCCCGCCGGCCGAGCCGCCGGTCAAGGTCAGCACCGTTCCTGAGGCCGATCAGCCGGTCGCAGACAAGCTGAAGGACATGCTCGCGGCGAAGTCGCTGCGCTATTTCGACCGCAAGGTTGAACGCGCGGCGGTGGAGAAGTTCTACGGCGCGCGCGACTATGCGCCGCTGTGGACGCAATCGGGCAGCCTCACCGATAACGGCAAGGGCGTCATTGCCCGCCTCAAGGACGCCGGCTCCGACGGCCTCAATCCGGCCGACTATCCGGTGCCGGATTTCACCGCGGCGACCTCGCCGGACGCGCTCGCCGAAGCCGACCTCAAGCTGACCGCAAGCATGCTCGACTATGCGCGCCAGGCGCAGAGCGGCCGCATGCACTGGTCGCAGGTCTCCGCCGACATCCAGTATCCGGATCATCCGATCGATCCGTCGGAAGTGCTTGCCAATATCACGAGCGCAAAGGACGCCTCCGCCGCGCTCGACAGCTACAACCCGCCGCAAAAGCTCTATCAGGAGCTGAAGAAGAAGCTCGCCGAGCTGCGCGGCCAGGGCGACGGCCCCCTCATCACCATCGCCGAAGGCCCGACGCTGACCTTCAAGCCCGCCAACAGGAAGCAGCCCGCCGTCGCGCCGGAAGATCCGCGCGTGCCGCAGTTGCGCGCCAAGCTCGGCATCACCGAGAACGCCGACGATGCGCACTTTGACGCAGCGGTTTCCGAAGCCGTGCGCAAATTCCAGGACAACGCCGACATCAGGGTCAGCGGCGCGCTCGACAACGCCACCGTGAAGGCGCTGAACAGCCCGAAGCGCGACAAGCAGATCGACACCGTGCTGGTCAACATGGAGCGCTGGCGCTGGCTGCCGCGCGACCTCGGCGCGCCCTCGCTCGGCGACGCTTATGTCATCCTCAACATCCCCGACTATACGCTGAAGGTGATGCAGCACGGCGCGCAGGTCTGGGCCACGCGCGTGGTGACCGGCAAGCCGGGCACGCATGCCACGCCGCTTCTGACCGAGACGATGAAGTACATCACGGTCAATCCGACCTGGAACGTACCGCCGTCGATCGTCTACAACGAATACCTGCCGGCCTTGCAGCAGGACCCGACGGTGCTGCAGCGCATGGGGCTGCGGCTCGACAGGAATCCCGACGGCAGCGTGCACATCTCGCAGCCGCCCGGCGAAGCCAATGCGCTCGGCCGCATCCGCTTCAACTTCCCGAACAAGTTCCTGGTCTATCAGCACGACACGCCGGACAAGTATCTGTTCGACAAGACCGAGCGCGCCTACAGCCATGGCTGCATGCGCGTGCAGTATCCCGATCAGTACGCCTCGGTGCTGCTCAACATCGGCGTGCCCGACCAGAAATGGACGCCGGAGAAAATCCGCGGCATGTACGGCCACAGCGAGATCGACCTGAAATTCCCCACCCCGATCCCGGTCAACATCACCTATCAGACCGCCTTCGTGGACGATGCCGGCAAGCTGCAGTTCCGCAAGGACGTCTATGGCCGGGACGCGACCATGATCGCACTGCTCAAGGGCGGGCGGACGCGCGACCTGGAAAACGTGGTCGCGCATTCACAGCCCGGCTATGGGCCAAACCGAAACACGCCGCTGCCACCCGGCGTCGCCTTTGCGAACGGCGGTGGTTATTCCGGTCCGTCGTTCTTCGAGCGGCTGTTCGGACCGCCAGTGCCGCCCGCCCCGGTCGGTCGTCGCGCCCAGCAGCAGCGCCGGGTGATCACCAGGTAGGCGCCGACCGCCATTTCACCAGACAGCTCAATGGCCTCGCTCGTTCGGCGAGGCCGTTTGACGTTAACCATTGTCCACCCCGAATGGGCGAGCCGGCACTTTTTCGCCATACTTCGCCGGTTAGCTTAACCCTAACTTGGGGGCGGGACGGTAAGGATTGATTAACCATCCCGCTTTAGAAAGCGTTCATTCTCTTTCGCCTTACAGGGGTTGGCGGAAGGTCCACTGAACGCTTCGTCGATTGGGTGGGCTCATCGTGCCGATTGGTTTCGCACGCCAATTCAACTCGCTGTCTGCGCCCAACAAGGGCATCAAGCTGGGCGCCCGGATCGGGCTCGCCTCGGCATTGCTGATGCTGGGGGCCGGCTCGGTGCACGACGCCACCGCGCAGAACGAGACCCGCACCCTCTCCTTCCATCACACCCATTCCGGCGAAGACCTCACCGTCACCTTCAAGCGCGACGGCCGCTATGACGAGGACGCGCTGAAGCAGCTCAATCACTATCTCCGCGACTGGCGCACCCAGGACGAGATCGTGATGGATCGCCACCTCTTCGACATCCTCTGGGAAGTCTATCGCGACGTCGACGGCAAGCAGCCGATCCAGATCATCTCCTCCTACCGTTCGCCCGCCACCAACGCCATGCTGCGCCACCGCTCAGCGCATTCCGGCGTGGCGCGCTTCTCCCAGCACATGCTGGGGCATGCGATGGACTTCTACATTCCCGGCGTGCCGCTGGAGCAGATCCGCTACGCCGGCCTGCGGCTGCAGCGCGGCGGCGTCGGCTTCTACCCGACCTCCGGATCGCCCTTCGTGCATCTCGACACCGGCAGCATCCGGCACTGGCCGCGCATGACGCGTGACCAACTGGTCAAGGTGTTCCCCGACGGCCGCACCGTGCATGTGCCGACCGATGGCGTGCCGCTGAAGGGCTATGAGCTCGCCAAGGCCGACATCGAGCGCCGCGGCGACGGTGACGATGCCGCCACCATCGGCAAGGCCTCGTTCCTGGCCTCGCTGTTCAAGGGCAAAGGCAAGGCCAGGGCGAACGACGACGAGGAAGAGGCAGCGGCGCCGGTCGAGCCGACGAAACCCGCGCCGATTGTCGTTGCCGCCGCCAAGCCTGCGCCAGCGGCTCCGGCAGCACGCGCGAAGGCACCCGTGATCCAGCTGGCTTCGGCCGACGTGCAGTCGGTGCAGCCGCCGAAGGCGCAAGCGGCAGCGGTCGCCGACAAGGTTGAGGCGAAGCTGCAGACGCCCGCCGACATCATCAACGCCCGCGGCTTCTGGGGCGATGATTCCGCGCCGAAGCAGGCGACGCCGGCGCAAGTCGTCGCCGCGATCAGCGCGCGCAGGGCGCTCGAGGCGGCAGACCCGCAAGCCACGGCGAGCGTGCCGCCGGCCTATTCTGCGCTGGCCTACGCGCCGCCCTCGACCTCGCCGGTCGACCATTCCAACATCGTGGCGGCGTCCGCGCCGATTCCTGCGCGAGCCGCGCGCCCTGCGCGCAATGCGGGGCTGGCTGCCACCGAGATCGATACCATCGCGACCAAGGGCGTGAGCGGCAAGGACGACCCGGTCACCACCGCGACGCGCCTGTCCGCGGGAAGAAGCAACGACATCTGGCTGCGCATCATGATGCTGGCGCCGAGCGCGAGCAGCGCGATGTCGGTGACCGTGATGGGCGACTCCGACATGACCGCGATGCGCGCGTTCTTCGTCAAGCCGGCCTCCAGCGTTGCGATGAGCTTCTCCGACGATCCGCTGCTCGGCATGAGCGTCGATCACTTCTCGGGATCGGCGACCACCAGGCTCGAGATGACGTCGTTCTCGCTGCGCACCGCGATGCTGCGGTAAGGAATATCTTCGCAAGCTTTTCAGTTCGTCATGCCCGGCCTTGAGCCGGGCATCCACGTCTTTGGTGCCATGCGCAAGAAAGACGTGGATGGCCGGGCATAGGCGAGCGGAAGCGACGCCGTTCTTCGAACGGCTACGCCCGGCCATGACGAGAACGTATGAAGATTCCGCAACGAATTGATTCAGGCGTCAACGCCTCAAAGCATCCCCAGCGCCTGCATATAGGTCTCGAGAATGGTCTCGGCTTCCTGGCGCTCGTTGGGATCCTGCTTGCGCAGTCGCACGATGGTGCGCAGCGCCTTGACGTCGAAGCCGTTGCCCTTGCCTTCGGCATAGACGTCGCGGATGTCGTCGGTGATGGTCTTCTTCTCCTCCTCAAGCCGCTCGATGCGCTCGATGATGGCCTTGAGCTGGTCCTTGGCGAAACGTGTCGCGTGTTCTTCCCTGGTGGCGGCAGCGGCGGTGGCCATCGCAAAAACTCCCGAAATCAACCTGACAAAAGCGTGGGCCTCGCCGGCACATCGCGCCGCGACACTCGAATTTCGGGCACACAGGGTCAAGGCAGCATCGCGCTCATCCACAGCGCGCCCACAGGAGTTGCGAGCGCGCCATGGTTCACGCTTGCGCGTGACAATCTGAAACGCGAATCAGTGGCCGGGATGGGCCTTCTTCATCGCGGCCATCTGTTCGGGGCTGGCGTTGCCTTGATATTTCGATTTCCAGGTCTCGTAGGGCATGCCGTAGACGGCTTCGCGGCTCTCGTCCTTGGTCAGCGCCACGCCCTTCTCGTCGGCGGCGTCCTTCAGCCAGTTGGAGAGGCAGTTGCGGCAGAAGCCAGCGAGATTCATCAGATCGATGTTCTGGACGTCGGTTCGTTCGCGCAAATGCCCGAGAAGGCGGCGGAAGGCGGCCGCTTCGAGTTCCGTTCGGGTCTTCTCATCAATGGCCATGGCCTCAAATCCCGTTTTTGCAAGCTTGCTGCCTCATATGGAGCTTGCCACAGATTCCGCCATATCGCAGCGCAAACAATGGCTTGCAGCAGCCGAATTCGAAGGCGACGTGTTCACCCAGGACTGAAAACGCCGCTTTGGCCGTTGACACCAGCCGCCCCCTTACGCGAAATCGTCGCTGATTTGAGATATAGCTTCGCGCAATGAT
>Ga0070741_10009198_pt1 | contig 19344 bp, 23 predicted proteins | sample Coa_R1_4_FD_66440 | JGI IMG/M metagenome (GOLD analysis project Ga0070741, IMG submission 66440) | Surface soil microbial communities from Centralia Pennsylvania, which are recovering from an underground coalmine fire - Coalmine... | ecosystem: Environmental > Terrestrial > Soil > Unclassified ...
GGGCGCGCTCGAGCTCGGCGACGCGCAAGGCGACGTGCTTCAGCGCACCGCGCTCGCGCGGGCCTTCGGCGTCGAAGAGCGTCAGCTTGCCGCGCCGCGCGTCGGCTCCGAGCAGCGTGAACTTGTCGGTGCGGTCGATCACGTGCATGCCGAGGTGCCCGGTCAGGAACTCCGCGACCGGGTCGCGGTCGGCGAGCCAGTACGCGATGTGGTCGAGCTTCGTCGGATTCATGCAGCCGACGGTACCCACCCGGCACCGGGTTATGCGTCGCTACTTCCGGCGGTCGACCGCGCGCTCGAGCTGCGCCTTCGTCATCCGCGAACGACCCTCGATGCCCATCCGCTTCGCCTCGTTGTAGAGCTGCGCTTTCGTGCGGCCCTTCGGGCGGTTCGTCCCCGAGCGCAGGCCGCCGCGGCGGCCGGACGAGAGATCGGTGCGAGAGAGACGGGACGACTGCCGCGCCTCGCCCGCACGCGCCCGCTGCTTGTTGACCGTCCGGGCAGCGATCTCCTTCGCCTTCTTCGGGCCCGTGCCGCGACGCTCGAGGCTCTCCTCGATGTGCTCGTACTGGCGCTCGCGCTTCGCAGACCATGCGCTTTGTGGCATGGACCTGGAACGCGCGAGAGAGCGGCGAGGTTACGTCTCGAGCGGCGGGTTCTGGACGTTGTGCTCGGTGGCGTAGGCGTCGGTCAGCTCGTTCACGACGTCCATCCCCTCGCTGTAGGCGTAGTTGATGCGCACGAAGGGGTTCCACTTGTCGGGGAGCGCGTCCTCCGGGAAGATCGCCTCGACCGGGCACTCCGGCTCGCAGGCGCCGCAGTCGATGCACTCCTCCGGGTCGATGACGAGGATCCGATTCGCCTCGTGGATGCAGTCCACCGGGCAGACGTCCACGCAGGATTTGTCTTTGATGTCGATGCAGGGTTCGGCGATGATGTACGTCACGGCGCCAACCCTAGCGAAGCACTCAGCCGGAAGGCGTCAGCTGCTCGACGAGCTCGCGGGCCTGCTCGACGAGGGCGGACTTCACGATCACGCGGTCGAAGCCGGCGGCGTGCGCGGCCCGCAGGCCGGCGGTGTCGGTGTGGTTGGCGTAGCCGAGGATCGGCACGTCCGGGAACCGGTCGGCGACCTCCTCCGCCTCGACGCGCGAGATGTCGACGATCACGAGATCGGGCGCGTCGGTGTGGTCGACCGTGATGAGGTGATGCTCGGGCAAGAGCGCTTCGAGCTTCCCGCGGAAGAAGAGGTCGACCCCACACAGCAGGATCGTCGCCACGTGCAAAAGGTTAGAACGCGTGGCTGACGCGTACAAGGCCGGGCTCGAGCATCTCCGGTCGCGGCGGTTCTTCGAAGCGCACGAGGAGCTCGAGCTCGCGTGGCGCGCCGCGCACGACGACGAGCGCGACTTCTACCAGGGGCTCGTCCACGTTGCCGTCGCCTGGTACCAGGCCGGACGTGGCAACAGGGTGGGTACGTCGCGTCAGCTCGAGAAGGCATTGCGGCGGCTCGCGCGGTACGAGCCCGTCCACGGCGGCCTCGACGTCGCCGCGCTGCGCGTCCAGCTGGTGAGCGCGCAGGCGATCGTCGCGGCGGGCTCCCTCGAGCTGCCGCCGCCGGAGCTCGTCACGGCGAGCTGAGCCCGATCGCGTCGAGCGCACGGTTCAGCGCGACGTGCAGCCACCAGTCCCGGTGGAAGAAGAGCAGCAGGCCGAGCGCGACGAGGACGGCGCCGCTCGCGATCTGCAGGATCATGTACCGGTCGCGCAGCCAGCGGAACGCCGACATCGCGCGCACGAAGGCGACGCCCGCGACGATGAAGGCGGCGCCGAGGCCGAGCGCGTAGGCGGCGAGCAGCAGCGCTCCCTTGACGACCGTGCCGGTGTCGCTCGCGAGCACGAGCACGGCGCCGAGGACGGCGCCGATGCAGGGCGCGGCGCAGACGGCGAACGCCCCGCCGAGGAGGAGCCCCGACCCGCGCCGGCGCGCTCCGGCGAGCAGCCCGGGCGCGACCGTGCGCTCCGGCATCGGCAGGAGCCCCGCGAACCCGAGCCCGAGCACGACGAGGATGAAGCCGGCGATCTCGCTCATCGCGTTCGCCGAGACGACGCCGCCGATCGCCGCCGCGCCGGCACCGAGGACGACGAAGACGACCGTGAAGCCGACGATGAACGGGACGCTCGCGCGCACGACCCGCCGCTCTGCGAGCTGGCCCGGCTGCAGGCTCGAGAGCGCCGACAGATAGCCGGGGACGAGCGGCAGCACGCACGGGGTCACGACCGACACGAAGCCGGCGGCGAACGCGATCGGGAGCTTCGCGCCCACGGCTAGTCCATCTTCGCGAGCAGCTCGTCGAGCCGGCGCTCGCTCTCCGCGTCGAGCGGCGCCGCCGCGGTGTCGTCGGGGCCGCGGCTCCGACTCCATCGCCACACGCCGAGCGCGAGCACGAGCGCTCCCGCGGCGATGCCGCCGAGCGGCAGCCACCAGGCGAGCAGGTCGAAGCCCTTGTGCGTCGGCTCCGCGAGGATGGCGGGGCCGAACATCCCGACGAGCTGGGACTTGATCTGCCCCTCGCTCATGCACTGCGCGATGTCGACCTGGATCAGGTGCTTGACGCGCTGGGCGAACGGCGCATCCGACTGGTCGAGCGTCGTGTGGCAGGTCAGGCACATCACCTGGCCCTCGAGCCCCGGCAGCGACGCGCGCGGGTGCGCACACGCCGCTGCGGCCGGCCCTGCGAGAACGAGCGCCGCGACGACCACGACGGCCGCACGCAGCATCACGAGTGCAGCGCCGCCCGGATCCCGTCGAAGAACTTGCTCTGCTGGTTCGCGACGGTGCCTTCGATGTGGTAGCCGACGAGCCGACCCTGCGGATCGACGAAGAACGTCTCCGGCACGCCGGTCAACCCGTACTTGTCGCCCACCGAGCCGGAGCCGTCCGCCACGGTCGGATACGTGATGTCGTGTGCCGCGAGGAACCGGCGTCCGTCGCTCGTCACGTCGTGGTAGTCGACGCCGAGAAAGACCACGCCCTGCCCGCGATACTTCTGCCACGCCGTCTCCAGCACCTTCGACTCCTGCTTGCACGGCCCGCACCACGAGGCGAAGAAGTTGAGCACGACCGGCTTGCCGCGGAGCGACCGGAGGTCGATCGCGCCGGTGCCCGTCAGTCGGTCGAGCGTGAAGTTCGGCGCAGGCCCCCCGAGCTTCGGCGGATGCGATTGATGCGTCAGCTGCCACACGAGCAGCGCGAGCAGCCCGGCGACGGCGGCGAGCGCGACGCCCTGCGCGGTGAGCTTGAGGGTACGCATCAGGCGGCGACGATGTACACCGGCGTGCCGACGTTCACGTGGTTGAAGAGCCACTCGGCCTGCGGGATGTGCATGCGGATGCAGCCGTGCGAGAGGGAGTAGCCGATCGAGCCGTCCTCCGGCGTCCCGTGGATGCCGACGCCGGGCGAGCTGAGGCCCATCCAGCGGGTGCCGAGCGGGTTGCCGGGCCCCGGCGGCACCGGCTTCTCGCCGGCCGCCCACGGCGCGGCCGGCGGATACCACCAGGGGTTCTTCCACTTGACGATGATCGAGAACTTGCCGAGCGGCGTCGGATAGACGGCCTGCCCGGTGGCCACGCGGAACGTGCGCACGACCTTCATCCCGTTGTAGAGCGTCAGCACGTTTGCGCCGCGCTTGATCACGATCACCGGCCCGATCGTCGACGGCGTCGCCGACGGCTGCTTCGACCGCGACCGGAGGACGATCGTCGAGCGCTTGCCGGTCTCGATCGCGCTCGTCAGCGCGCGCGCGGCGACCTTCTGCTCGATCGCCACGCCCGTCACCGCGGGCGTGACGTACGGACGCACGCCGCGCAGGAGCAGCTGCGAGGACACGGGCTTCCGGTTGAAGCGGTTCGCGAGCTTCGCGACGAACGCGCGCACGAGGCTCTGGTCGACGCTCGCGCGCATCGTCAGCACGGTGTTCGGCGCGACGGTCAGGGCCTTCGCGACGGCCGTGTCGACGGACGCGGAGACGCCGAGGAGCGTCGGCGAGACGACGATCCGGGTCGTGCCGAACCGAAGCGTCACCGGCTGGTCGAACATCGCCGTCACCGCCTGCTGCGCGGCGTCCGGCGCGAGGCCGCCGATCTGGACGCCGGCGAGCGTCACCCCGTCCGGCACGACCGTCGCGGGCGCCGTTGTCGTCGGCGCCGTCGTCGTCGTCGGCGTCGTGACCGTCACCGGCGGCGGTGCCCCGTCCGCGAGCGCGAGCGCGGCGAAGACGCCGGCTGCGAGGAGGGCGATGGCGAGAGGGGCGAGTCGCTTCACGTCGTGGAGATACCCTCGGAAACGATCCGTGGATCGTCGGTGATGATAGCGTCGACACCGCTTTCGACGAGGGTTCGTACGCGTTCCGGCTCGGCCACGGTCCAGACGAGAACGGCGATCCCGAGTGCGTGACACGCGTCGATCGCACGCGTCGAGACGATGCGATGGTCGAGCGTCGCCGCGCGGGCGCCGACCGCACGCAGCAGCGGCGGCAGCCGACGGGGCGCGACCGCGCGCAGCGCGCCGAGCGCGAGCGGCACGGCCGGAGCGAGCAGCCTCCGTTCCGAGATCCGGTGGCGGTCGTCCGGATAGCTCAACGAGCGGGGCAGCCACGGCGCGGCGGCCGCGAGCTCCTCGAGGATCGTGCGAGGGGCGGCGCTCGCGAAGCTCCGTTCCTCGAGCCCCGCAGCCCGCAGCGCCGCCGCGATGCCGACGGCGAGGCCGGGCTCCTTCAGGTCGAGCTGCACGGCAAGGCCAAGCGACGCCGCGAGCGCGAGCGCCTCGTGCAGGTGCGGCGCGGCGGCCGCGGCGTCCGGCTCGTGGGTCACGCGCAGGCCGCGGACGACGTCGAGCTCCACCACGTCGGCGCCCGCACGCGCTGCCGCCTCGATCGCGGCGAGGCTGTTCTCCGGCGCCAGCGCCGCGGCGCCGCGGTGGCCGACGCAGAGGACGCCGGCGCCGTCGCGGAGCAGCCGCATCAGGCGGTTCGGCGGATGACGACCACCGCGAGGTCGTCGGAGAGCTCGCCGCCCGCGAAGCGTCTGGCGTCGGCGAGCACGGCGCGGGCGAGATCCGCGGCGGTGCGTTCCCGCTCGCGCACGAGCAGCGCGTCGAGACGTTCGGCGCCGTACAGCTCGCCGGCCTTCCGGGCCTCGACGACGCCGTCCGTGTAGAGCACGATCGTCGCACCCGGCGGCAGCTCGGTCCGCGCCTCCACGTACGTCTGGCCGAAGTCGATGCCGAGCACGAGCCCATTCGCGTCGAGGCTCCGCACCGTGCCGTCGGGCAGGACGAGCCGCGGCGGGGGATGTCCGGCGCTCGCGCACGCGACCTCGCCGCGTACGGGGTCGACGGCGACGTAGACCATCGTGATGAACTTCCCCGGCGCGATCTCCTCGACCACGACGTCGTTCGCGGCGGCGAGGAACTCGCCCGGCTCCGAGTGCTCGCGCGCAAGCGACCGGAAGACGAACTTCGCCATCGCCATGTCCGCGGTCGCCTCGACGCCGTGACCGGTGACGTCGCCGAGCACGACCGCGAGGCGGCCGCCGTCGAGCTCGAGGAAGTCGTACACGTCTCCGCCGACGTCGACGCGCGCCGACGACTCGTACACCTCCCCCACCTCGAGGCCCGGCACGGCGGGCGCCGCGCGCGGCAGCAGCGACCGCTGCATCGTGTCGGCGAAGGCCTTCTGCTGCGCGTAGAGGCGCGCGTTGTCGACGGCGAGCGCGGCCTGGCCCGCAAGCGCGAGCGCGGCGTCGACCGTCTCGTCCGTGATCGGCGCTCCCGGACGGAACGAGAAGATCGTCAACGCGGCGATCGTCTCGGCGGGGGTCGCAACCGGAACGACGGCGCCCGTCCACCCCTTCGCGAGGAACGGCTCGAGCAGCTCGTGCCCGCGCGCGAGCCGGTAGGGCGCGGCCGCGCGGAAGAGACGCTGCACCGACGCCGAGCCGAACGGCTCGGGCCGCCAGAGCATCACGCGCATCGCGTCGGCGAGCTGCACGTCCTTGACGTGCATCGCGCGCGGCGTGAGGTAGTCGCGCCGCTCGTCCGGCATGCCGATCACTGCGGCATCGATGTCGAGGACCTCGACGATCGTCTGCGCGAGCGCGTCGAGCGTCTTCTCGAGCGACAGCTCCTGCGCGAACGAGCGCGAGATCTCGTAGAGCGCGCCGAGGCGCCTGGCCGCCGCCCGCTCCGACGCGAGGGCCGCCTCGCGCTGCAGGCTCAGCTCCGCCGTTCGCTCGTGCAGGCGCGCGTTCTGGACGGCGACCGCGAGCTGCGCAGCGAGCGCGGCGAGCAGCGCGTGCTCGTCCTCGGTCGTGCGGCGGCCGCTCGGCGGATACACGGCGACGAGCCCGACGACCTCGTCGCGTGCGACGAGCGCGGCGGCGAGCGCCGCCTCGATTCCCGCCTCGCGCGCCGCGTCGGCGACGTCGCGCAGCCGCGGGTCGGCGACGACCTCCGGGGAGCCGGCGATTGCGAGGTCGCGGCCTGCGAACGAGAGCTCGAGCAGACGCTCGGCGACGCGTGCGTGCGGGCCGGCGAGCGAGCGCGACGCCGCCGGCACGAGCCGGTCGTCCTCACCGCGGAGGTAGACCGCGACCGACTCGACCCCGAGCAGCTCCGAGACGCGGGCGACCGCGGTCTCGAGGGTGTGCACGAGCGAGAGCTCGGCCGTCGCCTGGCCGACGACCGCGAGGAGCGCACGCGTCCGCCCGAGCTCGAGCTCGAGCGAGCGCGCCCTCGCGCTCGCCCGCAACGCGCTCGCCGCGCGCACCCCGAACGTCGCGAGCCGCCCGAGCTGCTCGGCGTCCGGCCGGTCGCCCGGCGAATGGAGGAGCTGCAGCAGGCCGACCGGCGGCTGTCCGAGCGGCAGCGAGGTCGAGACGCCGCAGCTCGCCGGAAGCCCTTCCGCGTCGACCGCGTGGATCGGCCCCGGGACGTCGAGCGCGCGCTGCGCGAGCTCCCGCGCCGCGTCGACCTCGGTATCCGGCGGCAGCCCGTGCGAGGCGGCGAGCCGGAGCGCGCCGCCGCCGTCGTCCTCCCAGAGAAGCCCGACGGGCGCGCCGACGACGTTGGCCGCGACGCGGACCACCTCCGCCGCGGCGTGCGGCTCGCCGAGGGCCGCCGCGAGCGCCTCGCCCGCGAGCTCGAGCGCCGGGCGCGGAAGCGCGGCGTCCTGCGGCGCCGTCCGGAACGAGCGCTGGACGAGCACGACGTGCGCCGCCGCGAGCTCGGCCGCGACGCGCTCTGCCGGTGCGAACTGCGCTCCGGACCGGTAGAGCTCGAGCGAGCCCACGGCGCCGCCGAGGTCGAGCGGGACGACGAGGGCGGAGCGCGCAGCCGCGCGCGCCGCGGTCCGGCGGACAGCCGCGGGAGCGGCTGCGAGGTCGGCGAGCGTCGACTGCGGCAGCTCGCCCGGCGGGAGCGTCGTGCCCTCGAGCTCCGCCGCGAGCGCCGACGGCCCGGCGACCGCGACCGCCTCGAGCAGGCCTCCGCCCTCGACCCGGACGAGCGCGACGTCTGCCGCAGCCAGCTCCCTCGCCGCTTCGGCGATCTCGAGCAGTGCCTCGGCGAGCGTCGGCCGTCCGGCGGCCGCGAGCGCCGCGCGGGAGAGCGCCGCGACGCCGTCGAGCTCGGTTCCGGCAGTGGCCACCATCCGCGCGAAGTATCGCGGCCGCAGGACGACGGCTTACACTCCCGGGCATGGCAGCGCCGGTCCGAGACGACGACGAGACGCCGGTCGACCCGGCGGCGATCGAGCTCCGCTACCGCTATCACCGGGCCCGCCGCCAGGCGCGCGTGCGCGCCACGCAGGAGAGCCGCCTCGCGAAGTACCGCTTCTACATCGCGATGGGCGTGCTGCTCGCGCTCACGATCGGCTTCCTCATCGGCAGCTGGCACGAGATCCAGCGCCTGTTCGGGCTCTAGCCGACGAGGCGCGTGCGGTTCGCCTCCCACGAGGTGCCGCCGCACATCGGGCAGAGCGGCAGCGACCGGCGCACCGACACCCCGTAGCCGCACTCGCTGCAGTGGAACTGGCCGACGGTGATCGTGCCCGTCGCAAAGAACTGCACGTAGTCCGGCAGCTCGACCTCGTCCGCTTTCGACCCCTCGATCACGTCGCACCCGAAATTTGCCCATACTGCGCACCATGCAAACGCCGGAGCCGATGCCGCCGCCGCGGCAGCCTGCCCCCGATCCGTACGAGCCCCGGCCGCAGCGCGGCGTCCAGGTGCCCGGCTACTGGGGCGAGCGCCTCGCCTGGATCGCGGGCCTCGTGCTCGCGGTGTCGGCCTTCACCGACTGGTATGCGGGGAGCCAGGCCGACGGGTTGACGCTCTCGGTGACGGGCTGGCACACCGGCGCGCTCGGCAAGCTCGTCTTCTTCTGCGGGCTCGCGGCGCTCATCCTCGAGGCGCTCCGCGAGGCGGGGATCGAGCTGCCGGCGACCGTGCCGGAGAGCCTCGTGCTGATCGCGCTCGGCTCGCTCGCGACGATCTTCGTCCTCATCCGCGTGATCTCGATCCCCGACACGTTCTTCGACACCGCGGGCCGGGGGATCGGCATCTTCATCAGCCTCGTCGCCGCGATCGTGCTGATTGCCGCCGGGCTAGTGCGAGCAGCAGAAGAGCTGTAGCGACGCCGACGATCGCGCCGCCGATCACGTCGGTCGGCCAATGCACGCCCACGTAGAGCCGCGAGTACGCGATCCCGGCGGCGAGCAGGTACACGAAGGGCGCCGCACGCGGGAGCATCCCCGCGAGCACGGTCGCGCACGCGAAGCTCGTCGCCGTATGCCCCGACGGGAACGAGCGCGAGTGCGGAACGCCGATCAGGTCGCCCGGCTCGGCCGGCCGGTGGACGCCGAACGCAGCCTTGAGCGCTCCCGCGATCCCGTCGGCAGCCGCGTCCGCGAGGAGGACGAGCACGAACGGCCGCCAGCTCCGCCAGGCGACCGTGAGCGCGAGCCCGAGCACGAGCCAAACGATCCCGTCCGTGCCGATCCTCGACAGCCAGACGAAGACGTCGTTCAGCGGCTGCCAGCGGTGGTCGACGATCCAGCGTTCGGCGTGTCTGTCGAAGCCGGTCAGACCGGGGCGATCTGCTTCGTCTGGTCGATCAGCTGCTGCAGGTCGAACGGCTTGCCGACGAAGCCCTGGGCGCCGCCGCTCGCGGCCTGCGCCTGGGCGTCCGCGTCGATCTGCCCGCTGAACATCACGACCGGGATGGCGCCTGCGCCGTAGCGCTCCTGGATCCGCCTCAGCATCTCCCAGCCGTCGGTCTGCGGCATCATCACGTCGAGCAGCACGAGGTCCGGCTTCGCCTCCTCGATCGCCTCGAGCCCGTCTTCGGCGCTGCCGGCCTCGCGCACCGTGTAGCCCTCGAACTCGAGGTTGACGCGGACGAGCTCGCGCACCTTGTCGTCGTCGTCGACGAGCAGGACGAGCGGGCCCGACTTCGGCCGTCCGCCGGGGCCGGAGCTGTCGAGGAACGACTCGAGATCGGAGCGGCGGTAGCGGCGGTGACCGCCGGGCGTGTAGAAGGCCCGGACCCGGCCCTGATCGGACCACTTGCGAATCGTGCTCTGGGCAACCCCGAGGAAACGGGCCGCCTGGCCGAGCGTGAGCCACTCGCTGTCGTCTCGGAACGTCATCTCTGGGAATCTGACCAAAGCTGCCGCTTATTACACACGAGACTTACGGAACGAGCGTCTTTGTCGTCGTGACGCTCAGCTGGGGCTTCGGGTTGTCGTGGAGCGATTCCCCGACGGCGATGCCGACGGCGAAGAGGACGAGCGCGCCGACGAGGGCGGCGGCCCACGGCCAGAGCCGGCGGCGGCTCCGCCTCGGACGCCGGCGCAGCGACGGCTCGATCACGCCTGGTAGTCCACGGCGCCCCGCTCGTAGGCGTAGAAGGCGGCCGCCAGCACGAGGGAGAGGTCGCGGGGCCAGCCGGCCGACGGCGCGCGCTCCTCGACGACCTCCCGCGCCCACCGTTCGGCGCCGCGGTAGGCGGCGGCGAGCTCGTCGAGCGTGAACGTCTGGCCGACCTGCTTGCGCAGCTCGTCGGTCACGACCTCGACCTGCTCGACGAGCCGCACGTAGCGCGCGTGGTCGGCGCGCTCGCGCTCGAGCGCGCGATCCGCCTCCTCCCACTCCTGTCGCACAAGCGTCGTCGCGTCACTCGGCATCGGCCGCCGATGGTAGAGGCTCGCTGCAGCACCGCTCCGGCCAGAGCGGCTCGAGCTCGGCGACGATGCGCTCGCCGAGCAGGTAGCCCGGCCGGGCGAGCGCGAATGCGGCGTGTGCATGCAGGCACTTGAGCGAGCCCGCGCGCGAGGCGCCGCCGATCCCGAGGTCGAGCGAGGCGCCGTCGTCGAGGCCTCGCTCACTGCCCGCGAGCTCGCGTCGGATCGTGCGCTGCTCGCGGTCGGCGTGCGCGCGGCTCGCGGCGAGCGCCCGGTCGTCGTCCGCGGCCCGCGTCCACCGCTCGACGCCGCCTGCCGCCTCGAGCCGGGAGATCGCCGCGACGAGGTGCGGGCACGTGACGTAGTACGTCGTCGGGAACGGCTTGCCGCCGGGTCCGTAGGGGTGCTGCTCCGTCACCGCCGGGCGGCCGAACGGGCAGCGCACCGCGACGCGCGCGAACGCGCGCGGCTCCCGTCCGAGCTGTTTCGCGACGATCGCCCGGTCAGCGTCCACGGTGGGCCATCATGCTGGCCCGCTCGCGCTTCCGCCACGCGTTGATGCCCTTGACGATGAAGAGATGCTCGCCCGGCTTCACGTAGCCGAGCGCGCGCGCCTCGCGCGCGAGCGTGCCGACCGAGGTCGAGGAGCCGAGCGTGTGCTCGAGCCTCGTCTTGCGCAGCTCGAGCTGCTGCACCGCCGCCCGCCGCTGCGACAGCTGCGAATGCGCGTCGAGGTAGGCCTTCAGCGGGCGGTAGTAGAGGAGCCCGACGAGCATGAGCGCACCGACCGCCGCGTAGCGGCGGACGAGGACGGCGCGCGACCGCCGGCGTCGCTGCTTCTTCGCCATGACGCGGACTTCGCGGCCGGACGGGCGGCCCCTGCCTCTCCCACCGGAGTTGGCCCTACGAGGGCGTCCGGATCTCTCGACGGACTCCAACCGCGCCGCCGCGATCACCGTGTAGGCGACGAACGCAGCCCACGAGACGACGACGAGGGCAGAGAGAACGACCGCGACCCTGCGTCCCATAGCCGACACGTTCCCGATCGAGGCGGCAGCCGAACGCAGGCAGCGGGCGTAGCTCGGCCGCCTCCTCGTCGAGGCAGGCGCGGAAGGCCGCGGGCTAAGGCGCTGCGGAGCAGCCTTAGCCCGAAGGCCGAACGAAGCGTGGCGGTCCTGCCGAAGGCACGCCGCCCGCGCGAGGGAGGCATCTCGTCCGCGGTCGCTCTTTGTGCAACGCCCTCCCGCGCGCGTAGGCGAGACCGCGCTCTCGCCGAAGCGCACGCGGCTCACGCAAGTCGACGGACGAAGGAGGGGGCTCGCGGGGGAACCACGGGTTCCCCCGCGGCTCAGGCGATGTCGACCTTGATCACGTTGGTGCTGCCGGGCAGGTTGACCTGCGTGCCCGCGGTGATCACGACGCGGTCGCCGGTGGCGACGAGGCCCGCCTCGCGCGCGGCACGGACGGAGGTCGTCCAGAGCTCCTCGACGTCGCCGCACTCCGGGATCAGGAGCGGCGTGACGCCCCACTCGAGCGCCATCTGGCGCAGCGCCCAGTCGATGTGCGTGAGCGCGATGATCGGCCGCTGCGGACGGAGCCGCGCGACGCTCGACGCGGTCTTGCCGCGGTAGGTCGGGACGAGGATCGCCTTCGCGCGGAGAGCCTCGGCGACGTCGCAGGCCGCGTTCGACATCGCGCCCCCGATCGTCGGGTTGTGCTCGGCCTCCGGGATCTCGTGCCGGTAGTCCATGCTCGGCTCGACGGCGCGCGCGATGCGGTCCATGTACCGCACCGCCTCGAGCGGGTACTCGCCCATCGCCGTCTCGCCGGAGAGCATCACCGCCGACGTGCCGTCGAGGATCGCATTCGCGACGTCGGAGGCTTCGGCACGCGTCGGCTCGGGATGGTGGATCATCGACTCGAGCATCTGCGTCGCGGTGATCACCGGCTTGCCGCGCTCGAGCGCCTTCTGGATGATCCGCTTCTGGATCAGCGGGACGAGCGCAGGTCCGATCTCGACGCCGAGGTCGCCGCGCGCGACCATCACCACGTCGCTCTCCGCGAGGATGTCGTCGAGCACGTCGACCGCTTCGGACTTCTCGACCTTGGCGATCACGTGCGCGTGGGAGTCCGCCTGCTCGATCAGCGCCCGCAGGTCGCGCACGTCGGCCGCGGAGCGCACGAACGAGAGCGCGACGAAGTCGACGCCGAGCTCGAGCGAGAAACGGAGATCGTCCATGTCCTTCCGCGTGAGCGACGGAATCGGGAGCGGAACCCCGGGCAGGTTGACGCCCTTGTGCGACGTGACCACTCCGCCGACGACCACCTCGCACCGCGCGCGCCCTTCCTCGACCTCGCCGACGCGCAGGCGCACGAGCCCGTCGTCGATCAGCACGTCGTGCCCGGGCTTCAGCACGTCGCCGATCACTGCGGGCGCGACCGGCAGCTCCCCGTCGGTGGACGACTCCTCGGCGCAGACGGTGATGCTCTCGCCCTGGCGCAGCACGACCGGCGCGTCGAGGTCGCCGACGCGGATCTTCGGGCCCTGGAGGTCGGCGATGAGCGCGACCGGATGGCCGACGTCGGCCTCGGCGGCGCGGAGGCGCTCCACGCGCTCCGCGTGGTCGTCGTGCGAGCCGTGCGAGAGGTTGAGCCGCGCCGCGTTCATGCCCGCCGCGGCGAGCGCGCGCAGCATCTCCGGCGAGTCGGACGCCGGGCCGAGGGTGGCGACGATCTTCGTTCGGCGCTCGGGTGTCACTCCCGGCCAGGGTAGCGAGGTCAGTGTCGCGCGCGCGGGAACGCGTCCCAGCCCGGATACTCGGCGCGCGCGCCGAGCTCTTCCTGGATCCGAAGCAGCTGGTTGTACTTCGACGTGCGGTCGCTGCGCGCGGGTGCCCCGGTCTTGATCTGCCCCGTCCCGAGCGCGACGGCGAGGTCCGCGATCGTGGCGTCCTCGGTCTCACCCGAACGGTGCGACATGACGGCGGTGTATCCGTTCGACTGCGCGAGCTGCACGGCCTCGATCGTCTCGGTGAGCGTGCCGATCTGATTCACCTTGACGAGGATCGAGTTGCCGACGCCGCGGTCGATTCCTTGCCGCAGCCGCTCCGGGTTGGTGACGAAGACGTCGTCGCCGACGAGCTGGACGCGGTCGCCGAGCTCGCGCGTCAGCGCCGACCACGCGTCCCAGTCGTCCTCCGCGCAGCCGTCCTCGATCGAGACGACCGGGTACGCGTCGACGATGCCGCTCCAGAACCCCGGCAGCTCCTCCGAGCCGAGGTCGCGGCCTTCGAAGCGATAGCGGCCGTCGCGGTAGACCTCGCTCGTCGCGGGGTCGAGCGCGATCGCGACGCGGTCGCGGTGGCCGGCCCGCTCCGCCGCCTCGAGGATCGCCTCGATCGCGGCCTCGCTCGACTCGAGGTCGGGCGCGAAGCCTCCCTCGTCGCCGACACCGGTCGCGAGCCCGCGCGCGCCGAGCACCTGCTTCAGCGCGTGATAGACCTCGACCCCGATCCGCAGGCCTTCGGAGAACGAGTCCGCGCCGACGGGGACGACCATGAACTCCTGCAGGTCGATCGAGTTCGCCGCGTGCGCGCCGCCGTTGATCACGTTCAGCATCGGCACGGGCACCGTCGTCGCCGTCGGACCGCCGAGGTAGACGAAGAGCGACACGCCCGCATCTGCGGCCGCCGCCTTTGCGACCGCCAGCGAGACGCCGAGGATCGCGTTCGCGCCGAGGCGCCCCTTGTTGGGCGTGCCGTCGAGCTCGCACAGGCGTCGGTCGATCAGCTCCTGCTCGCCGGCATCGGTGCCGAGAACGGCGTCGCGCAGCTCACCGCGCACGTTCGCGACCGCCTGCGTGACGCCCTTGCCGCCCCACGCGCCGCCTCCGTCGCGCAGCTCGACGGCCTCGTGGACGCCCGTCGAGGCGCCCGAAGGAATCGCGGCGCGACCGACCGCACCCGACTCGAGCAGCACGTCGACCTCGACGGTCGGGTTTCCCCGCGAGTCGAGGATCTGTCGGGCGGTGACGTCGGCGATGCTGCTCATGCAAGCTTCTCCTTCGCGCGGTCGAAGTAGTGATCCTGCCGCTCGAGCGGCAGGGCGCTCCAATCTTCGCCGTTCGCGCGGGCGAGCTCCTCGGCAACCTCCACGCGGCGGCGAAAGCGCTCCGACGCGCGGCGCAGCTCGAGCTCCGGATCGACCTCGAGCTTGCGCGCGACGTTGACCGCCGCGAAGAGCACGTCGCCGAGCTCGTCGGCCGCGAGATCGGCGCGCAGCTCGCGCACCTCGTCGTCGAGATCGGCCAGCGCGCCGTCGACGTCGGGATACTCGAAGCCCACGGCCCGCGCCCGCTGCTGCACCTTGCGCGCGTAGAGGAGCGCGGGCAGCGTCTCCGGCACGTCGTGGAAGACGCCCTCGCGGCCTTCCTGCTCGCGCTTGATCCGCTCCCAGTTCTCCTTCACACGCCCCGGCGTGCGCGCCTCGACGTCGCCGAAGACGTGCGGGTGGCGGCGAACGAGCTTCTCGTGGATGAGGGTCGCGGCCTGCGCGAGGTCGCCCTTGCCCTGCTCGTCCAGCAGCAGCGCGAGGAAGTAGACCTGGAAGAGCAGGTCGCCGAGCTCGTCGAGCAGCTTCTCGTCGTCGCCGGCGAGCGCGGCGTCGGCGACCTCGTAGGCCTCCTCGACCGTGTGCGGGACGATCGTGCGCGCCGTCTGCTCGCGGTCCCAGGGGCAGTCGCGCCGCAGGCGCTCGGTGAGCGCCTGCAGCTCGAGCAGCGCCTGGGAGAGCTCAGCCAGTGGTCGTCGGGAGCGACGAGGTGCTGGTCGCCGTCGATGCCGGCGCGTAGCCGATCTGGTAGTGCACCTGCTTCGCGAAGTCCTTCTTCACGCCGTTCAGCCACGCCGTCATGGCGTCGGTCTTCTTCGTCTGCAGCAGCTGCTGCTCGATCTGCGCCTTGACCTTCGAGAGCGGCGTCGTCGTGGCCGGCTTGATCGGCGACAGCGCCTGGATGATGTGCCAGCCGTACTGCGAGTGGACGGGCGGCGAGATCTGGTTCGTCTTGAGCGTGAACGCGACCTTGTCGAACTGCGGCACCGTCTGGCCCTTCGTCACGGTGAGCTTGCCGCCGTTCTTCGCCGAGCCCGGATCCTTCGAATACTTCTTCGCGAGCGTGGCGAAGCTCGCGCCGTTCTTCAGCTGCGTCTCGAGCTGCTCGGCGAGCTTCTTGTTGTTGACGAGGATGTGGCGCACGTCGCGGCTCTCCGCCGTGCCGTACTGCGACTTGTTCTGGACGTAGTACTTCTCGATCTGCGCGTCGGAGACCTTGAGCTTGCCCGTGATCTTGTCGTAGAGCTTCTCGGAGAGGATCTGCGCGTGCAGGTCCTGCTTGAGCGCCGGCTCGGTGAGGCCCTGCGCCTTCAGCTGCTTCTGGTAGGTCTTCTCGTTCCCGTTGAAGTACTGCTGCTTGATCTGCGCGAGACGCGCGTCGACGTCCTTGTCCGTCACCGTGATGCCGAGGCCCTTGGCCTTCTGCTCGAGCTCGTCCTGCTGGACGAGGTAGGCGACCGCCTGGTCCTCGAGCTGCTTGTACGCCGTCGTGCCGGCCTTCGGAAAGGCGGTCTTGCGCGCTTTGTACGAGCGCTGCGCTCCCGCCATCAGGAACGTGAACTGAGCCTTCGTGATCGTGTCGCTGCCGACCTTTGCGACCGCGTTCGCGGGGACCGTCCCCGAGGAGCCTCCGCCGCATCCCGCGACGAGGAGACCGAGGGCGGCGAGCAGAGCGACAGGCGTGTAGCGAAGCAGTTTCATGTCCATCCCGATGAGGTCGAGGAGCGAGAAGCCAGGCGCTGGAAGGTGCTCTCAGGCCGCCTGACGGGCCTCCAAGATAGCATCGACCAGGCGAATCGCCTGAGGAAATCCATCGTTCGAGCGAAGGCTCACTTCGCGGTTTCCTACGGTGTACACGGCGGTGTGGATCCTGCTCCGGAGCTCGGCGAGCTCGCCGGAGCCGAGGACGAGTCGTCCGACCGTCGCCTTGCCGCCGCGGAAGACGAGATAGTCGGCGCCGAGCCGCGCCACCTTGATCTTCGCCTCCTGGATCGCGAAGAGGTGCTCGACGGGCTCGGGCAGCGGGCCGTAGCGGTCCTCCAGCGAGGCCTGCAGCTCGCGCAGCTCGTCCTCGGTCTCCGCGAGCGCGAGCCGTCGATGGATGTCGATGCGAAGCGCCTCCGAGGCGACGTACTGCTGCGGCACGTACGCGTCGATCCGCGCGTCGACCCGGACCGGGCGCGCCGCGACGCGGCGCTGGCCCTGGAGCTCGGCCACCGCCTCGTTCAGGAGCTCGACGTAGAGCTCGAAGCCGACGGCGGCGACGTGGCCCGACTGCTCGGCGCCGAGCAGCTCGCCGGCCCCGCGAATCTCGAGGTCGCGCATCGCGATCGCGAAGCCGGCGCCGAGCTCGGTGTGGTCTGCGAGCGTCGCGAGCCGTGCGCGCGCCTCGCCGGTGAGCTCGCGTGCATCGGGATAGAAGAGATAGGCGTGTGCCGTCTCGTCGGAGCGGCCCACGCGACCGCGGATCTGGTAGAGCTGCGCGAGCCCGAGCATGTCCGCGCGCTCGACGATCAGCGTGTTCGCCTGCGGGATGTCGATGCCCGACTCGATGATCGTCGTCGAGACGAGCACGTCGGCGTCGCCGCGCAGGAACGTGTGCATCTTCTCCTCGAGCTCCTTCTCGCGCATCTGTCCGTGCGCGACGAGCACACGCAGCTCCGGGACGAGCTGCCGCACCTTCTCGGCCGCCTCCTCGATCGTCTCGACCCGGTTGTGGAGATAGAACGCCTGCCCGTTGCGCTCGCGCTCGCGCTCCAGCGCAAGCTTCACCAGGTCGTCGTCGTACTCGCCGACCGTCGTGCGGATCGGGCGGCGGCCCTCGGGCGGCGTCTCGATGATCGAGATGTCGCGCATCCCGGCGAGCGACATGTGCAGCGTGCGCGGGATCGGCGTCGCCGACAGCGTCAGCACGTCGACCTCGAGCCGCAGCGACTTCAGAAGCTCCTTCTGCGCGACGCCGAAGCGCTGCTCCTCGTCGAGGATCACGAGCCCGAGCTCCTTCGGGATCACGTCGCGCGACAGCACGCGGTGCGTTCCGATCAGGACGTCGACCTTCCCCTCGGCAAAGTCGGCCAGCACCTGCTTGACCTCCTTCGGCGCGCGGAAGCGCGACACCATCTCGACGCGCACGGGGAAGTCGCGGAAGCGCTCGCGGAAGGTGTTCCAGTGCTGCTCGGCGAGGATCGTCGTCGGCGCAAGCATCAGCACCTGCTTGCCGTTGACGGCGACCGCGAACGCTGCGCGGACGGCGACCTCGGTCTTGCCGAAGCCGACGTCGCCGCAGACGAGGCGGTCCATCGGCGTCGCCGCCTCGAGATCCTCCTTGACCGATTCGATCGCGACCTCCTGGTCCGGCGTCTCGCGGTACGGGAACGACGCCTCGAGGCGCTCGAGCCACTCGTGCTTCAGGTCGTACGCGATGCCCGGGCGCGTCTGCCGCTGCGCGTACAGCGCGATCAGCTCGGACGCGAGCTCCTGCACCGACTCGCGCGCACGTGACTTCAGCAGCTGCCATGCCTTGCCGCCGAGCTTCGAGAGCGCAGGCGCCTTTGCGTCGGCGCCGACGTAGCGCGAGACGCGGCCGAGCTGCTCGTGCGGCACGTAGAGGCGATCGTCGCCGCGAAACGCGAGCAGCAGGTAGTCGCGCGTGACGCCGGCGACCTCCTTCGTCTCGAAGCCGAGCAGCTTGCCGACGCCGTGGTCCTCGTGCACGACGTAGTCGCCGGTGCGCAGGTCGGCGAACGACTGCAGCGCGCGGCCGCCGATGCGCCGCTCGCGCGGCACGCGGCGCCGGAACACCTGGTGGTCCGGCAGCAGCACGAGCCCGAGCTCGCGCCACACGAAGCCGCGACGCGCGGGCGAGATCGCGAAGAAGAGCTCGGGCTCGTTCGGCAGCTCGTCGCCGGGCTCCAGCACCCGCGCGTCGACGCGGCGCAGCATCCCCTGCGTGCGCAGCGCCTCGCCGCGGTGCGGGAACGCGACGACGACGCGCTGTCCCGCGCGCACGAGCTGGGCGAGCTCGGTCTCCGCCTCGGCGAGCCCGCGCGCGGCGATCGCCGGACGCTGCGCCTCGAACGCGAGCGGCTGCCCCTGCGGGAAGGGATCGAGCTCGGTCGCGCCGTCGAGGTCGATCGGCGCGAGGCCCTCGTCGCTCCACAGGCGGCGCACGCCGTCCGGCTGGAAGACGAAGTCCGGGACGCGCTCGAGCGGCGGCACGAGGTCGTCCGGGACCGGACGCGTCTCGCCCTCGTCGCCGTGCCATTCCTCGACGAGGTCGAGGCGGCGCTCGACGGCGGCATACACGGCCGCGCTCTCGACGGGATGCAGTGCGCGCTGGGTGAACGGCGAGAACGCGCGGATCGACTCGATCTCGTCGCCGAAGAACTCGATGCGGAGCGGCTCGCGCCCCGTCGTCGGGAACACGTCGACGAGCCCGCCGCGCACCGCGAACTGTCCGCGGTCGTCGACGCGCTCGACGCGGTCATAGCCCGCAAGGGCGAGCGCCTCCGAGAGGCCCTCGACGCCGAGCTCGCGGCCGGGCGCGAGCTCGATCGGCTCGGGCCGCGCTTCGGCCGGCGGCAGCCCTTCGGACACCGCCTGCGCCGACGCGACGACGAGCCCGCCGCGCGCGAGCACGGCGAGCGCCCGCGCCCGCTCGCCGACGAGGTGCGGCGGCGGCTCGAGCCCCGATCCCCACCGGACGCCGCGCGAGGGCAGCGTGCCGACCGCCTCCTCGCCGAGGAACCACGCGGCCGCCTCGGCGACGTCCCGCGCGTCGACGTCCTCGGGGACGAGGCAGACGAGCGGACGCTCGAGGCGCTCCCAGAGCGCCGCGAGCACGACCGGGAGCGCCGCCTCGGAGACGCGCGCGCGCGTCGGCAGCGCCTCGGCGAGCTCGCCGAGACGCTCCTCGCCCGCGAGCTCGCGGACGAACGCATGCAGCACCGGACGGTCCATGACGACAGGCGGAACACGCGGTTCCGCCGGGGGC
>Ga0070741_10009199_pt1 | contig 19344 bp, 14 predicted proteins | sample Coa_R1_4_FD_66440 | JGI IMG/M metagenome (GOLD analysis project Ga0070741, IMG submission 66440) | Surface soil microbial communities from Centralia Pennsylvania, which are recovering from an underground coalmine fire - Coalmine... | ecosystem: Environmental > Terrestrial > Soil > Unclassified ...
AAAATTGCCGTCACCGTACTGGGCAACCTTGATAAGCTGAAAATTTCACGCGAGTACTTAGCCTGCTGATTGCTGTATCCCTTCCAGCCATCCAGATAAGATTCTTATTGCATGAGATTCGTTCAATGCAGTGTCCATTTTTCAGTTCTTTTTCAGGTATACATTTTCTGGGGCGCAGCTTTTATGGTGCTCCTCGGTTTGCTGTGCGCCCCGAATGGGGGGCGCTATCTGGCGGTAGCCGGATTGTTGTGCTGGTATCGAAGTAAAAAAATCGGCACAGGCTCGAAACGGAGTGTTACTCTACTGCAGAACTCTCTTTCCAGTTATGGGTGCGGCTCAAACGAATGCCCTCTTCCTGTCCAAAAAAAGGGGAGACCATGGCGCTCTGGATGAATAATCTATTCAATTCTGAAAGAAAGAGATTTATCCTGCTTTCGCTGATCCTGATTGCAGCCACAACCGTTCTTTTTCACCCATTAGGCCAATACAAGTTCCTCAACTATGATGACGACAATTACATCACGGAAAACGCCCGTCTTCAGTCAGGATTGAACTGGAATACCTTCCGCTGGGCGTTTACGACAACGACTCTGGCCAATTGGCACCCACTTACATGGCTGTCATATATGCTGGATTACCAGCTCTTTAGATTGAACCCTGGCGGCTACCATCTAACCAATCTTTTGCTGCACGAGTTGAACGTTGTCCTCCTGTTTTTTTTGCTCTATCGCGGCACAGGTTTCTTGTGGCGCAGTTTCTTTGTGGCCGCCTTGTTTGCTTTTCATCCTCTCAATGTTCAATCAGTGGCATGGGTGGCGGAACGCAAGAACGTGTTGAGCACTCTCTTTTGGTTGCTGGCGATTGCCGCTTACGGGTGGTATGTGCGAAAGCCCGGCCTCAGGCGCTATGTTGTTGCGCTGATCCTGTTTGCTCTTGGACTGATGGCCAAGCCCATGATCGTTACACTGCCGTTTGTGTTACTCCTTCTGGATTATTGGCCGTTGCGACGGATGAACTTTGATCAACATCGTAATGTGACTACTGAAACGAAACCTGTTATCGCACTTATTCTTGAAAAAATACCCTGGATACTTCTCTCCCTGGCAAGCGCAATCGTCACTATAGTCGCTCAAAAATCTGGCGGGGCAGTGAAATCGGCGACAGCCTACCCATTTACTATTCGTCTGGAAAATGCGCTGCTTGCCTATAACGGCTATGTTCAAAAGATGATTTGGCCTTCCCACTTGACTGTTTTTTATCCGTATCCGGGCAACTCTTCTGCGGTCTGGAAAGTTGCACTGGCCGCCGCTTTCCTCATCTCCATTACATGGTTGGTCGTGCAATTCAGGGGGAAGCGTTACCTGTTCGTCGGATGGTTTTTCTATTTGGGGACGCTCGTTCCCGTGATAGGACTGGTTCAGATTGGGAATCAGGCGATGGCAGACCGCTATGCATACATTCCCGCAATGGGACTTTTTGTATTGATGGTCTGGAGCATCTCGGAATGGGTGTGCGCCCGCCGAGTCTTACAGTACCTGCTGAGCGCGGCCTTTGTGGTTGTCCTGCTGGCGCTGTCATGGAATAGCCGAATTCAACTGGGCTACTGGCGGGATAGTCAAACGTTGTTTTCGCATGCGCTGGAGGTGACGTCGAATAATGTTACGGCGCAGGTTTGTTTGGGCTCGGCATTGGCGGAAGCCGGCCGACTCGAGGAAGCCGCGGATCATTTCCACGCGGCGCTGAAGATCAAACCGAACGACGAAATGGCACACTTCAATCTTGGGGCTTACCAGCTCTATCAGGGAGACCGGGAAGGCGCGCTGCAGGAGTTTCAGCTTGCTTTGCAGTACACCAGCAGCAATATTGTGGCAGCCAACGCGCACGTGCAAATGGCGGCTATCTATTCACAAATGGGACGTATGGATGAATCCAAGGCGCACTATCGGGAAGCCATACAACTCGATGGTATGCAATACAAAGCGTATTTGAATTTAGGCGTTCATCTGTACCTGGAAGGTGATCTGGATGGTGCAATTTCAAATCTTTCCCACTCCCTGGAAATTATTCCCACCAGTTCAGCCTATTTCTATCTGGGGGAAGCCCTGGAACGGGAGAACCGGTCAGCGGAGGCGCTCGCCGCCTACCGTCGAGCTTTGAAACTTTCGCCGGATCCAACCGAAATCCAGAACCATATCGATGCCATATTGAAAAAACAGAAGACCCTCATATCAAATTGATTGGACCGTTTCGAAATACTATAGGCTGTATACTCTTTGTCGGGGAGCTGCCAAATCAAGTTTGACTCATGCCACTAACAACACAAGTAGCGGCAAGACAGAATACATCTCTAGCGAGCGGGCTTTTTGCTTCAGTCCAAAAAAGAGTGATGCTCTTGAGTCTTTTATTATTTGCTGTCACCCTTTTTGTCTATCAACCCGTAAAAAATCTTCAATTCATCAACTATGACGACAATGCGTATGTCACCAAGAACTCTTACGTTTTGTCCGGCTTGACATGGAACAATGCACTCTGGGCTTTCACCAGCTTAGAGGTAGCAAACTGGCATCCACTGGCATGGCTTTCCCACATGTTGGATTGCACCCTTTTTGGCCCCGATCCAGCCGCGCACCATTTCGTGAATCTTCTGTTGCATGCAATCAATGCCGTGCTGGTGTTTCTACTCCTGCAGCGTGGGACTGGGTCTATGGGGCGCAGTTTCTTTGTAGCTGCCCTCTTTGCGGTGCATCCTCTTAATGTTGAATCCGTTGCATGGGTGGCTGAAAGAAAGAACATATTGTGCACTAGTTTTTGGCTTCTAACCATCGGAGCTTACGGATGGTATGCGTTCAAGCCCACATGGAAGCGCTATTTGCTGGTGACAGGAATGTTTGGCTTAGCCATCATGGCCAAGCCCATGGTTGTAACACTACCTTGCGTACTATTACTGCTGGATTATTGGCCATTGCGGCGGTTCGACATTTTTGAAAAAGGCGCCGCTAAGAATGTGTTTAGGCTTTTTTTAGAGAAACTGCTTCTCCTTCCGCTACTTGTGCTTAGCGTTGTATTGACCGTGAAGGCGCAAAACCGCAGTGGAGCCATGGATGTCCTGCAATTACCATTGAAATTTCGTCTTGAAAATGCTTTGGTGTCTTATTGGGCCTACATCCAAAAGATGTTTTGGCCGGCGCATCTGGCAATTTTTTATCCTCACCCACAAAGGTCTATTCCTTCCTGGCACGTCGCCCTGGCAATCTTGTTTCTGATTCTGGTTACGGTTTTTGTCTTACGCATGCCCGAGAAACGTTATCTGCTGGTCGGCTGGCTCTGGTACCTGGGAACTTTGGTGCCTGTCCTGGGAATTGTGCAAGTAGGCAGCCTGGCCATGGCTGATCGCTATGCGTACATTCCATTAATCGGGGTCTTCCTCATGGTGGTCTGGTTGCTTGCTGACTGGATGGAGAATCTTGCAATCTTCAAGAGAAATGTCGTACTGGCAATTGCAGGGTGTGCACTTGTCGCATTATCAGTGGATACGCGACGTGAGTTGACCTACTGGCATGACAGCGAGACCCTATGGTCAAGATCGATTGAAGTCACGGGAAATAATATGGAAGGAAACCTGAATTATGGCGAGGCTCTATTGGGGGTAAATAAACCTGCAGAAGCCATAATTCAATATAAACTTGCGCTTGCGGATAATCCCCCGGTGGCAGCTCCGCATTACGACATGACCATACCGCTCCTTAAACTCGGCATGGCGGAAGAAGCTGTTCATCAGAGCGATGTTGCTCTTGCGCTAATGGCGGACAACGCCGCAAAGGCGCTTCCATACAATAGCCGGGGTTTAGCTTTCGGCCAATTAGGAAGATACGCGGAGGCTGAAAGAGACTTCAAGGAAGCCATACGGCTTGCCCCATCTGCAGACAAACCTCATATCAACTATGGCCTGCTGTTGCAACGAGAAGGAAGACTCAAAGAAGCTGTTTTTCAATTTGCTGCAGCAGTAAAAGTCGTCCCCAGCAACCTCGGATATCTGTATCTGGGGCAAACATTGCTGCAAACAAACCGATTGCGTGAAGCGCTTGGGGCGTACCAGCAAGCCTTGAGAATCACGCCAGGTATTACCGAGGCCCAGAATGCGATCGATTCAATTCAGCAAAGTCTTGCACAACAGCAAGAGACTCAAGATCGCAAAAACATTAAACGCTGAAAGAGTTTCTTCCAGGAATTGCGGATGCCAAAAAGGATGTGATTTCCACGAATGTCGCTGCTCCAGTCAAAGGAAAGCCAGACCACCGCTTCTCACTTCAATGGTTTATTCAATTCTACTCAGAAAAAGTTCGTCGTCTTTTCTCTGGTCCTGGTTGCAGCCACGCTCCTTCTTTACAATCCGTTGAACCAATGCAAATTCCTCAACTACGACGATAACGATTACATTACTGAAAACACCCATGTTCAGTCAGGATTGAGTTGGAATAACTTCGTCTGGGCGTTTACTACTACCGATGTAGCCAATTGGCATCCACTTACATGGCTCTCGTACATGCTGGATTACCGGATTTTCAAGCTTAATCCTGCTGGTTATCACCTGACCAATCTGCTGTTGCACGTGCTCAATGTTGAGCTCCTGTTCTTTGTTCTCTATTACGGCACAGGTTTTTTGTGGCGCAGTTTCATGGTGGCCGCTCTATTTGCGTTTCATCCTTTAAATGTTCAATCTGTGGCTTGGGTGGCCGAACGCAAAAATCTGTTGAGCACTCTCTTCTGGCTGCTGGCGATTGCGGCCTATGGGTGGTATGTGCTCAAGCCTGGCGTGAAACGTTATTTGGCTGTAGTGACATTCTTTGCCCTTGGCTTAATGGCAAAGCCAATGGTTGTGACCCTGCCGTTCGTATTATTGCTCTTGGACTATTGGCCTTTCGGACGAATAGGCGCCCATGCCGGCAAGCAGGCCAAATCGATAATCCCCGAAGCTGGTTGGGGCCGTCTGTTCCTCGAAAAAGTGCCTCTGCTGGCGCTGTCGGTTGCAAGCTCCATTATTACTTTGATTGCGCAGAAATCGCTGGAAGCTACGAAGTTAAATCAGGCAATCCTTCTGGATGTTCGTTTTAAAAACGCCTTGTTTTCATATGCAGAGTATATTTTTAGGGCATTTTGGCCGGTGCATTTGGCAGTTTTCTATCCACTTGCATTCAATCCACCTCCGCTTTGGAAGCTTCTGGCGGCAGGATTCATGCTGTTATCTGTGTCTGCCTTGGCACTCTTTCACAGGGAGCGGCGTTATCTGCTGACGGGTTGGCTTTGGTATCTGGGGACATTAGTGCCGGTGATTGGCCTGATTCAGATCGGATCCCAGGCTGTAGCTGATCGATACGTTTATATTCCTTTGATGGGATTTTTCGTGTTCATCGTTTGGGGCATTGCAGACTGGTTCGACAAATTTCAAGTTTCTAAGTATTGCTTGCCTGCAGTCGGCTTCTGCGTGCTCGTGGCTCTTTCTGTGGATACTCACCATCAATTGCAGTACTGGCACGACAGCGTATCCTTATGGTCCCATGCTTTAGGAGTGACAACGAATAACAATATTACTCAGGCAAATTTCGCGAATGCTCTCGAACAATCGGGCATGTCAGCTGAAGCTTTACCCCATTATCGGATTCTCGTAGGAATGAATCCAGGGTCCACGGATGCCCATTACTACTATGCTTCTTCCTTGCTTCGAAATGGCCGGCCGGAAGAAGCAATCATCGAATGTAGAGTCGCGTTGCAATTAACGGATGACCCTCGTTCTCAGGCCCGGATCCATGCCTTGCTGGGGAGGGCATTGGCCATCTCAGGCCAGAATCAGAAGGCAAAAGCTGAATATGAAGAAGCCATACGCCTTGATTCTCAGCAGTCTGTAGCTTACCTGAGATTAGGTATGCTTGAAGAGAGTGAAGGAAATAACGATGAAGCCATCCTGAACTTTATGAAGTCAATCCAGATCGCGCCCAGCGACGTGGCTTTTCTGCATTTGGGTAAAAATTTGGAGAATCAGAATAGATTGCAAGAGGCATTAGCTGTCTACCAGCAGGCAGTGAAAATCTATCCCACATTGGAAGAAGCGCAACAGAGCATTATCTCGATCCAGCACAAGCTCCAAAACGAAAAATCCCTACCCAAAAACTAACGAGCCTCTGAAAATAACTTTTACTTTGCCCGAAGCAAAAAGGCTTGTTTTACCGAGCAGCTAATTTCAGTTTCCTATCATTGATAAAGTAGCGCAGCCGGCTGTGACCGGACCTCCGCTTGGATTGTAACGGACTATGCCATCATCAGTGCCGCAGAATGTTTTGACGCCTGTACGTCCGGGTACGCTTGGCGAAGCGCCTTCTACAAATACCGACGCGCCCGTATTCGTTGCGCTCGCCGTATACATGTAACCACTTTTCGGGTTTGTGCCGGCGTCTGAAAGAGAGAAGTCAATCAAACATGCATTTGTACTCGGCGGGGTGCCAGCTGGGCAACCGCCGGCGGGTGGTCCCATTGAAGTAAGGTCAGGAGAATAAACCCCAAATGTGGTGCGATACTGAACCTCAGCGGTAATAATTGTGCGGGTATTTGCAGCTGCCGCTGATTCATTAGCTGAAACCCTGGCCCGAATCAAGCTGGGAACCGCAATGGCCGCGATGATCAAGATAATGGCCACAACAATCAGCAGCTCAATCAGCGAAAAACCTCGTTTTTTGCGCACAGCTTCAAATCGCATAGCTTGTCTCCTCCACATTCTTTACGAGGGGGTTAACTCTATCACTGTATGCTGAAGCAATCTCAGTGCCAGATGTTAAAAACTTAATGACCGTACTTGCGTTGTTAGAAATATAAAGGGCGCCAGAATTGCTTCTGGCGCCCTGGCTTGTACCCTCCCCCAGGTACTTCGCCAAAATTAAACTAGCTTCGCCAAAATCAAACTAACCCTTAGTTGCCAATCGGCTGCAAAGCGACGCAGGTGGCCGAAGTGGTTGTGGCAGCGGCATTCGAGGTAGTATCGTAACGCACAACACCATCTTCAATCGCGCAGAATGTCTTGTTTCCGCTTCTTCCCGGAACAGCCGCTGTGGCGCCTTCGGTAAAGGCTTGCCCGGTAGAGTCGGCACCCGCAACATATACGTATCCACTCTTCGGTGAAGCGGCTACTGCGAACCCAAGTGCATAGTCAATCAAGCATGCGGCTGTGCTGGCCGGTACACCGGTTCCGCAGCCAGTCGATGGTCCCGCTAAATTACTGAGCGCCGAGGCATACGACTTATACGAAGTCTGATATTGAATATCGGCTGTAGCAATAGTGCGCGTAGCGGCAGCAGCCGATGATTCGTTGGCCGAGATTCTGGCGCGAATCAAGTTGGGAATTGCGATAGCTGCAATGATCAGAATGATCGCTACAACGATCAGCAATTCAATCAATGAAAAGCCTTTTTGTTTTTTCATAATTCTTAAGTTTCCTTTTCCCGAGAATTTGGAGCACTTTTATCTAAAATTTTTTTTGGCCGACAGCCCTATGATGAAGCACTTTGCTTGCCACACGTATTAATCAACTATTTTTGAATGGCTCCACAGAGTTAAAAGCCCTTTCTATTCAATCGCTTATGCACTTCTAATTCTGCGATCGCTGACCGTCCAGCAAGTCTTTGGGCAAGATTATTGACTTAAATATATACAAAGTAACAAAAAATATCATGCCAGCGTGACAGAAAATGTCACCTTTTACGCCCACAAAAACTCTCCAAAACCTAATCGTGGGATTTCTTTTGAGCAGAGTTTTGCGTCTGTAAAATAGAATCTATGTTGGATTGTGCGGCGACTAAATTTGGCGATACTTTGAGTGCTGCGCGATAGGCTTTCAGGGCTTCTGGTAATTTGTTTTTGTCTTGCAGAATTTTGCCCATCCAAAAATATGCGAAAGCATCTTGCCCTACTTGGAGCGCCTGGGTAAAAAGGCCCATTGCTTCATCTGATTTTTTCTCCGAGTATAGAATTACTCCCAGGTTGACGTAGGGCTGGGGCTTTTCAGGATCCAGCTTGATTGCAGCGCGATAGTTGGCTTTGGCTTGTTCAATTTGGCCCTTTTGCGAGAATGCCAGTCCGAGGTCGAAGCGTGCCTTTGCCGCCAAATCTTGCCTGTCGGTCCAGTACAAACAAAGTCCATATTCGGGTATGGCTTGTTCGAGTTTACCTTTCTGCAAATAATAAAGGCCGAGATTATAGTGGGCTTCTGCATCTTGTGGATTAATTGCCTCAGAGATACGAAAGTGCTTAAATGCCTCATCCGAATCCCCAATATTCCCGAGAGCCGCTCCCAGGTTGTCATGGGCAACAGGATTCTGGGGTGAATTTTTGAGGATGTAATTAAACAAAGTAAAGTCATCGTGCCATTGAAGTAATTGATGATGTGCAACAAGAGAAAGAGCAAAGAGTACGCAAATTGCGGTCACAGTCAAGGCATGCTCGACAAATCGGCGGCCCGTCGCCCACTCTGCTGCACTCCATACAATCATAAGAAATATTGCAATCAGAGGAATATAGATATAGCGGTCTGCCATGGACTGGCGTCCTACTTGAACAAGTCCAATCACCGGAACGAGGGTGCCCAGGTACCAGAACCAGCAAACCAGGAGATAACGCCGGCTTCTTGCCTTCACGACAATCGCTGTGACAACTGCAATGAACAACGCGGCCGGCGCCAATTGCCACCACGGATAACCGTGAGGTGGAAATGGGTAAAATACCGCCAACTTCTGGGGCCAAAACGTCTTCACAATGTAGTCCGCGTAGGCAAAAAGTGCATTCGTGATACGAGCCCGCATTGGAATAAGAGATGCCGAGACCAGGGCCCCGCCCGATCTTTGAGCGAGGATGGTGATGAAAGAACTCGCAGCAGACAGCAATATTAAGGGGATTTTTTCAAGAACGAGCGGGACAACACCCTTCGATTGAGGGTTTGTGTCCTGGCTGAGACCCAACCTCATCCGTTGAAGTGGCCAGTAGTCCAGTAACAACAGCACAAATGGCAGAGTCACAAGCATCGGCTTCGACATCAGGCCCAAGGCAAAACCTACGACGACAGCCAGATAACGCTTCCAGTTGGGATTCAGCGCATACCAGCCGTAAGCCCAGAGGGTCAAAAGCCAGAACAGCGTACTTAGCACATTCTTCAGCTCGGCGACCCAGGCCACCGACTCAACATTCAGCGGATGTAAGGCGAAAAGAGCCGACACCAATGCACTTCGCCACAGCGCGCCGGTTCCGCGGTGGAGCAGGAGGAACAACACGACGACGTTGGTTACATGCAAGAAAAGACTTGTGAGGTGGTGTCCTGCCGGATTAAGCCCGAAGAACTGGCAATTCAATTGATGGAAAATCCAGGTTAATGGATGCCAGTTGGCCAGCGAGGTAGTTTGGAAAGCCCAAACAACATTCTTCAGATTTAGACCTCGTTGCACACGTGCATTTGAAGTCACATAGCCCGGATCATCATAGTTAATGAACTTGTTCTGGTTGAGTGGAACGTAAAGTAAGAGCGTAACCGCAATCAGGAGTAAGCAGAGAAGGAATTCCCGTTTTCGAACCGTAGCAAAAAGTCTACTCGCGGCTGGGTTTTCACGGTCTACAGGACTGGCGGTAGCAATACTCAAAATAAAAACCTCATACCTAAATCGGTTGCGATCCCAACGTTGTATTCAGATATTTTACTCGTGCCCCTTGGTTGAATCTCATGATGGCAACGTTGCAGACTTCAGCAAACCCGACAACAGGAGCTAGCTTGGATGAAGCTATGGGCCGCAAGTGATTCCGTTTTTGATCCCGAACATTTTCCAGCATGGCTTCAGGGCTTTTTCTTTCCGCCTAAGAGGTTCTCGACTTCCTGGAGCCTGGTGCTGGCAGGCTCATAACCGGGAAAGATTTGCAGCGTCTCTTGAAAAACGGCTTTGGCTTCTTGCAGTTTATGTTGCTGTTCGAGACATATACCCAGACTGACGAGGCCAACATTAGATTTGAGCATATGCAAGGAAAAGGCCAGGGGCGGTATTGCTTCCTGACAGCGATTTTGTTTTTGATAAATGAGGCCCAATTGCAATAGTGCATCGTACCGGGAAGGGTCCATGTAAATGGCCTTCTTCAATTCATCTTCGGCAGCCTTGACATTTCCAAGCTGCGTATAAGCCAAGCCCAGCTCATAGTGTGACCCTATCACAAGAGGATCGTCCGCACGTTGCGAAGACCCTCGCAGCAGCACTTGATTGAATTGTTCAATTGCTTCCTGGGGTTTGTCCGCTAAAAGCAGAGAATGCCCATAGTTGTAATGGTTGGCGGGCGCGTTGCTGTTATAGCGCACAGCATTAAAAAAGTGGAGCGCAGCTTCGTCTTTTCTTCCTTCGCTGTACAAAGCCTCTCCGAGGTTGGCCTCGGCTATGGCATTGCCTTGGGTTACGCTCGCAGCATGGGAAAAAAGAGAGATACTGTCATGCCAGTAGCCTAACTGGTGCCTTGTGTCTGCAATGAGCGCGCCGAGAAGGAGAATAGAAAGCGCGCCAGCAATTACTCTTCGAATACGATTGCGTTCCAGCCATTCTGCCACTCCCCAAATCAACATAAGGAAGACGCCAATTAAAGGAGTGTAGGCATAACGGTCGGCCATAGCCTGGTCACCGTTCTGGAGCAATCCGATAACAGGCACCAAAGTCACCAGGAACCAAAGCCAGCCCACTAGGAGATAAGGCCGATGGCGCCGCAGGTGTATCACGATGAACGTGATTCCAATAAGAAGCACTGCCGAAACAGCAGTTTCCCAGCCGGAAATAGTAAAGCCGGGATGCGGATAGAATACGGCCAGCTTCCGCGGCAGAAAGGCTTTGTAAATGTAAAGGGCGTAGGAGACGATCGCATTTTCGATCCGCACGCCGATAGGATATGCGGTTGTGCTACGCATTGCTCCGCCGTGCTTTTGAATGACAATAGTCAACACTGCGCTGGCAGCGGACAAGATAAATAAAGGGGTCTTTTCTAAAATGAGGGCGGGCCAGCCTTTGCGCATGGTGTTGAGTTCGGTCTCAAGGCCTGCCTCAGGGGCGTAAGCGAAAGTCTTTGCCCTGCCGAGAGGCCATACGTCCAGCAATAGAAGCACACAGGGGAGGGTAATGACCATGGGTTTGGCCATAAGTCCCAAGATGAAACAAGCTGCCACCATGAGATAGCGTTTCCACCCAGGTCGGAGCGCATACCATCCGTAGGCCCAAATTGCCAGAAACCAGAATATCGCCGAGAGTACGTTCTTACGTTCAGCGATCCAGGCAACACTCTCAACGTTGAGCGGATGCAAGGCAAAAAGAGCAGCAACGCAGAAACTGCGTCCCAGATGCCCGGTACCCCGATGCAAAACAAGGAACAGCAGAACGGCGCCAAGGGCATGGTAAACCACATTCATAAGATGGTACCCTGCCGGATTCAGCTTAAAGAGCTGATAATCCGTCAAGAAACTAATCCAAGTCAGAGGATGCCAATTGTAGAATGCAAAAGAAGTCAATGCCCAGCCTACCGCGTGCCAACGTAAACCCTGCTGCACATGCGAATTCCCCGTAACGTATTGCGGGTCGTCATAGTTAACAAACTGGAAATGGCTAACGGGGTTATAAACGAGCAACGTGAGTAGAAATAGCAGCAACGCCAAAAGCTGCCGCTTTTTTTGGGGAGACCCGAAAAGCTCGTGTTGCGGGAGTGGCGAAGAAGTATCCTGTTCTTTTGTAATGATAGTGTTCAACCCAGGACTCCTGTGGTAAAACTTGCAACTATCGTCTGAGGGAGTGATATTTTGCTGAACGGTAAAAAGATTATAACCGTAATGCCGGCTTATAATGCCGCAAAAACTCTGGAGCGGACATATTCCGAGGTGCCCTTAGAGCTGGTTGACGAGGTTATTCTCGTAGACGACGGCAGCTCCGATGCCACTGTAGCCAAGGCACGCGAACTCGGCCTCACGACATTTGTACATAAAGTGAACCTTGGATATGGACGAAACCAGAAGACCTGCTACCGGGAAGCGCTGCGCCGCAATGCCGATATCGTGGTCATGGTGCATCCGGATTATCAATATTCTCCCAAGCTGATCGTTGCCATGGCGGGGATGATCGCTTACGGTGAATACGATGTTGTGTTGGCATCCCGCATCCTGGGCAAGGGAACATTGAAGGGCGGAATGCCGCTCTACAAATATATCTCCAACCGTTTTTTGACCGCTTTTCAGAACATCCTGATGGGGCAAAAACTCTCTGAGTACCACACCGGATACCGGGCATTTTCCCGCGAGGTGCTGGCAACGCTTCCGCTGGAAGAAAATACCGACGATTTCGTCTTCGATAACGAAATGCTGGCCCAAGTGTCGTATTTCGATTACCGGATCGGGGAAATATCGTGCCCGACGAAATACTTCGCGGAGGCCTCTTCCATAAACTTTCAACGCAGCGTGAGCTACGGTTTCGGCGTGCTGGCCACATCGATTCAATACCGCCTGCAAAAGATGCACTTGGGAAATTTCCGGATCTTCAGCCAGGCAGGCCGTAAATTGTTCCTGGATTATTACGAGGAAGTTGCCCGATAACCTTGCCCGCAAATCCTCCATCTTTTTCGCTGCCGCAACCACAAGCACCGCACTGCAATGCATGCGCAGGTGTGCTGGCGGAAAAATTTGCTGAAGTTACGGACCCTGGCAGTGGAGAGAAGTTTTCCATCCTGGCCTGCCGCAGTTGCGGATTGGGCCACACTTGGCCTATACCCGGGAACCTGGGAGCTTACTACGACGCCAGCTATCATGGAGGAAGGCATAGCTTCACCGCCCGCTATTGCGCACAACGCCGCATGCGTATGCTCACGCAAGTTGCGGGAATCGCGAAGGGCAGAAGTATTCTGGATGTTGGTTGCGGCGATGGCACCTTTTTGCTGCGCGCCCTTGATGCGGGATGGAAGGCATTTGGTACGGAGATGAACCCTCGCCTGGCTCGCGAGGTTGGATTGACAGTCGAAACCGGTCTGGAAGCTGTAGAAAAGTGGGCGCCCTTTGATTGTATTACCCTGTGGCACAGCCTGGAGCATATGCTGGACGCTCGCGCCACCCTGGAAGCTTCTCGTAGGTTGTTAGCCTCAGGTTCTGGTCTGCTGCTGCTGGCCGTCCCCGACGCGGGCGGATTGCAGGCACGATGTTTTCATGAACGATGGTTTCATCTGGATGTCCCACGCCATCTATACCATTTCACGAATGAGTCATTGCAGAAACTCCTCGATTTGTCGGGGTTTGAGCCGGTGCAGAGTTGGCACCAGGAGTTTGAATACGATTTGTTAGGATGGACGCAAAGCATTCTGAACCGATTGCTGCCGGCGCCCAATTTATTTTTCCATCAACTCACGCGCCGCCAGACCCATGCCGGCGCACTCCAGAGTTGGATCAGTTGGTTGGGAGGGCTGGCATTTTCGGCAGCCGCATTACCCATGGTGGCCTTCGGGACCATGATTCGACAAGGGGGCACCTTGATTATTGCGGCACGTATTCGGGATAATAGGCCGTAATCGAAGTCCAAAATGCGAGTAGAATTCCGAGCGGAAAAGGGTTTTCCTATAGCATTTCCGTATTCTCAAGGTTGGAACCAACATGCCTGCGATTGAAATTCTGGGATTTCAGAAGAATTACACCGTCGGCTTTTGGCGTAAGAAGCAAAAGACAGGGCTCAAACCTCTTTCTCTCAGTGTCGAGAGCAACGAAGTTTTTGGCTTCCTTGGCCCGAACGGAGCCGGCAAGACCACAACCATCAAACTCTTAATGGGGTTAATATTCCCCAGCGCGGGAACCGCAAAAATTCTTGGAATGGATTGGCGCGATCCTGAAGTCAAGAGTGTGATCGGGTTCCTTCCCGAACAACCCTATTTTTATGACCACCTTACGGCGCCTGAGTTGCTCGAGTACTATGCTGCGCTTTCGGGAGTTGCTGTTTCCGAACGAAAGCGCCGCGTGGCTGCGATGCTGGAACGAGTGAAGCTTTCCGACGTGGGCAAGTTGCAGCTTCGGAAATTTTCCAAAGGCATGTTGCAGCGTGTCGGCATTGCCCAGGCAATTCTTCACGATCCGCAGGTGGTAATTCTCGATGAGCCAATGTCCGGATTGGACCCCATAGGGCGGCGTGAGGTCAGAGATCTCATCCAGAGCCTGAAAGATGAAGGCAAAACCATCTTTTTTTCAACCCACATTCTGGCTGATGCTGAATCGCTCTGCGACCGCGTAGCGGTAATTCATAAGGGAGAGTTGCGAGGTATAGGCGTGGTTTCCGAACTCGTAACCAGCGCGGAGAATGCGAATCGAACAGAAGTCTTGTGGAACGGCGCTGCAGCCGCCATTGCCGCCGTAGAGGCTGCGGGCGCCGAGTGCAAGACTCATGGCCACACCGCACACGCGATTTTGCCGGTGGCGCGGCTGGACCGGGTCCTGGAAATTATTCGCAACCATAGCGGACAAATTATTTCCGTGACGCCCCTCCGTTCTACCCTGGAAGACTATTTCATCCAGCAAATCGGCGAAAAGCCGCAATCTGCGATGGAGGTTTCACGATGACCCGCCGCATTGCCTATATCGCTTCCAATACTTTTCGCGAAGCCGTTCGCGACAGGGTTCTCTACAATTTGATTTTATTCGTACTGTTGCTGGTGGGATCTGCCGTTCTATTCGGCCAGATTTCAATGGAAATCGAACGGATTGTCGTGATCAACCTGAGCCTGACTTCCATTTCCATTTTTGGCGTGATCATCGCGATTTTTATCGGCATCCAACTGGTCTCGAAAGAAATTGATAAGAAAACGCTTTACACAGTTCTGGCCCGGCCCGTCCGCCGCTGGGAGTTTATCATCGGCAAGTTTTTTGGGCTGGTTGAAACTCTGACGGTGAATACGTGTTTCATGGCGTTGGGCTTTTATGCCGCGCTCTTCTACGTATCCAATGGCCTGCACAAATCAGACTTGAACATTCTGACAGCGATTTATTTTATTGTATTGCAGTTCGTCGTGATTACCTCTCTGGCGCTTCTGTTTTCGTCTTTTTCCACGCCCATATTTTCAGCTATTTTCGCCTTTGCCCTTTTTGTCATCGGGACCTTCGCGGACGATCTGAAGAATTTCGCCGCACTTACAGAAGGAACTACTCATTGGCTGATAACCGGAGTGGCGTATCTGCTGCCGAATTTCGGTTCTTTGAATGTCATTGGTTCGGTTGCTCACGACCAGCCGGTTTCCCTCGCCCTTTTTGTGCATAATTCGCTGTACGCGGTGCTTTATTCGTGCGCTGCCGTGTGCGGAGCTGCTCTTATCTTCGAACGCCGGAATCTCAAATGAAATCCGCCAGGCAAATAACGGGCATACTTTCGTTTCTTCTGATCGTCTGCTTTGGCGGTTCCGTACTGGCAGAGCGCAAAGTGGACCAATTGCGGCCGGCGGCCACCCTCGAGGAGATGCTGTATATACCTTCCTCTAAAGTGGTGAGGCGAATGAGTGTGGGATTCGAAGCGCTGGTTGCCGACATTTATTGGACGCGCGCGGTCCAGTACTTTGGAGCCAAGCACATTGATAATACCAATCAATACAAGCTGCTGTATCCGTTGCTGGATATGGCTACCGACCTGGACCCGCGCTTGATTCCAGCTTACGAATTTGGCTCGGTATTTCTAACGCAACCGCCGCCACGCGGGGCTGGCGAACCGCTCAAGGCCGTGGCCCTGTTGCAAAAAGGAATCCGGCAAAACCCCAATTCCTGGAGGCTGTATCAGGGGCTTGGCTTTATTTACTACATGGAACTCAAAGACTATCCGGCCGCAGGACAAGCTTTTGAACAAGGCTCGAAAATCCCCGGCGCGCACCCTTTCTTAAAAGTCATGGCAGCGAGAACGATACAAGAAGGTGGTAACTACCAAACCGCCCAAATGTTGTGGCAATCCATTTACGAAAGCTTCAATGACGGTCTGATTCGCGAAAATGCGATGACGCATCTGCGCGCATTGCAGGTGGACCAGGAGGTCCTGCAACTGGAAGCACTTGTCCGTGCATACGCAGCCCGGACCGGACATCTTCCTGCTGGGTTTGCCGAACTGGTCGCGGCCCATGTGCTCTCGAGCGTTCCACGCGATCCTCTGGGGTATCCCTACGAGCTACTTCCTGACGGGCACGTCATGGTAAAGTTCTATCGCGAGCTTCCCTTTATCACTCACGGCTTACCTCCGGGACAGCGGCCAAGCAATATGGACTTAAGCACCAGGCACAAGTAAGCTGCATCCTACTTTGTATGCGTAAAATCGGACGTGGTTTTCACTGGAAGATGCTGGCTTTAACCGGGGTGCTCTGCGGAGCTGTCTTAAGCCGCGCTCAGATTCCGGTCTCGGAAATTGCCCGGCAAGTGGATAATCATTACAACCGCATGAATACTCTTCGCGCGCAGTTTACGGAAGAATACCAGGGGGCTGGGTTGACCCGCTCGGAGACGGGAACGCTCATTCTGAAGAAGCCCGGCAAAATGCGCTGGGAATACAGCGCTCCTCGGGAAAAACTTTTTGTAACCGACGGCAAAACGGCATATTTCTATGTTCCCGGAGAACAAGAGGTCCGTAAGGCGGATGTAAAAAAACTGGATGACTTGCGCTCCCCGTTGCGTTTCCTGTTAGGAAAGACAAAACTGGAAAAGGAGATGGCCGCCCTGTCGTTGGCCGCGGATCAGACCCCTATGACAAAAGGTGACTGGATCCTGCGGGGTGTCCCGAAATCCATGGCTGATCAAATTGCGGATATGCTGCTTGAAATCGATCCCCAATACGCAATTGTTCGCATTCTCGTTCATGCGAATGACGGCTCAACAACTGAGTTCCGCTTCAACAACCTGAAAGAGAACGTGCCGGCACGGGATGATTTATTTAATTTCGCGCTCCCTCAGGGAGTCGAAGTTGTAGAAGATAAAAGCCTTGCTCCCTGAACTACAGTTGCAGTCAGAAGTGCTAAACTTGGAGTAATTCCTATGCCTGAGTTTGTGGTGAAATTGGCCGATGAGCGTGGCCATGTGACCGAACAGGTGGAGAGCGCTCACACCGAAGCCGAAGTACGCGAGCGCCTGACGCAAAGAGGACTGCATATTCAGTCGGTCCGCTCCCATGGGTTGCTGACTGGGGGGAACTTCAGTTTTGCCTTTCGACAGCGCATTAAGCTCCAGGAATTTGTTATTTTCAACCAGCAGTTTTATACCCTGATACATGCCGGATTGCCAATCTTAACCGGGTTGAAACTACTGTCGCTGCGGCAACGGAACCCCTATTTTCGCTCGCTGCTGGAGGATATCCGCTTGCGCGTGCAGGCGGGAGAACCCTTGTCCGTTGCATTTACAGCACAGAAGGTTTTTCCTCGTGTTTACACCACGACCCTTCTGGCGGGAGAAAAGAGCGGAAACTTGGAAGAGGTGCTCATGCGCTATATCTCATATCAGCGCGTGGCACTCTCCGCACGAAAGAAGTTGATTGCGTCTCTCATCTATCCCGCTCTCCTGGTCGTGGCAGTGACAGTGATGGTGAGTTATCTCATCACGTTTGTAGTGCCGAAGTTTGGGGAACTTTATGGTCAGTTGGATGCCGATCTTCCAGCGATTACGGTTTTCATGTTGCACATCGGAGAGCTGGCGCAAAAATATTTCTGGTTTGTTGCAATTGGTTTTGTCCTGCTGATTTTGTTGGTTACGCGATGGAGAAAAACTCCTTCGGGTGCGGAGTCCCTTGATCGCATGCGCCTGAAACTCCCATTCTTGGGAGACATCTGGTTGAAGTACCAGGTTGCGATGTTCTCGCGGACTTTGTCGACTCTGCTGGCGGGCGGCCTGCCCCTGGTCACGTGCCTTGAAACTGCCGGGGGTTCCATGGAAAGCCGGTTGATAGCGAACGCCATTTCCCAGGTTATGGTCAAAGTGAGTGAAGGGCAGCCGTTGGCTTCCAGCCTGGAAAGTACAAAGGTATTTCCCGATATGGCAGTGGAGATGATCGAAGTGGGCGAGTCTACGGGCGCTTTGCGTCCTATGTTGAATTCGGTTGCCGAGTTCTTTGAAGAAGATGTGCAAACTACCATGGCAGCGGCCATGTCTCTGATTGAGCCGATTATCCTGATTGGAATGGCCATCATTGTGGGCGGAGTGCTGATATCCTTGTATATGCCCATCTTCAGTCTCGGAGCCAGTGGCCATCTGGCTCACTGAGTTACAGTATTTTCTTACTTTTATGAGGTTGGTCTTGTATGCCAGAGAACAAATCTCTATTCGTCAACGGCATCGCCGAGGGGATGATCATCACCGGCAGTGCGGACGAGGAGCAGGCTCGCGCCCATGACCTGGCGCGCCGCTACCGCAGTGAATTTATTGATCTGCGCAATTTCCACATTCAGCATGAGTTATTTCGTTCGATTCCAGTGGATCTGATGTTCCGCTACAACTTTGTGCCCTTAGAGGACCTGCCCGATGGCCGTCTGGCGATTGCCATGGCCGATCCCAGCCGTCTGATGATGATTGATGAGATCGGGCTGTTGCTGGGAAAACCCATTCTCACCAAGGTGGCCACACTTTCCCAGATCAACGACATTCTTAAGAAGACCGAGCAATCGCAGCGTGTGCTGGAAGAGGCTGGCGAAGGTTTTGCCCTGGACGTGATCCGGGAGAGCGAAAACGGAGATGAAACCATCTCCATCGAGAGAATTACCGCCGACGCCGATATGAGTCCGATCATCCGGCTCGTGGATACAACTATCTTCACCGCACTTCAGCGTCGCGCCAGTGATATTCACATTGAGACGCGGGATGATTCGGTCGTCATCAAGTACCGGATTGACGGCGTGCTGCAGCAGGCAATGCAGCCGATTGCCAAGGAGCATCACTCCACCATCATCTCCCGCATCAAGGTCATGAGCGAACTCGATATCGCCGAGCGCCGCGTCCCCCAGGACGGCCGCTTCCGGGTGCGCTACAGCGGCCGCCCCATCGATTTTCGCGTTTCCGTCATGCCCTCCATTCACGGTGAAGACGCTGTGCTGCGCGTGCTCGATAAGGAATCCATGAGTGAGAAGTTTCGCAATCTCACTCTTGATGTTGTGGGTTTCATGCCCGAGGACCTGAAACGCTTTAGGATGTTCATCGCGGAGCCGTACGGCATGGTGCTGGTCACCGGTCCCACCGGCAGCGGAAAGACCACGACCCTCTATGCCGGGCTGAATGAAATCAAGACTGATGAGGATAAGATCATCACCATTGAAGATCCGGTGGAA
>Ga0070741_10009200_pt1 | contig 19342 bp, 12 predicted proteins | sample Coa_R1_4_FD_66440 | JGI IMG/M metagenome (GOLD analysis project Ga0070741, IMG submission 66440) | Surface soil microbial communities from Centralia Pennsylvania, which are recovering from an underground coalmine fire - Coalmine... | ecosystem: Environmental > Terrestrial > Soil > Unclassified ...
GAACTCAACGCCGAAGGCGCGCTGCGGCTCACGGCGGCAATCCCCGCCACGCTCCCGACCGCCGTCGGGGCTTCGCTTGTGAGGACGATGCCCGCGCAGCAGTCAACCATTAGCGGCCAGACTTTCAGCTGGTTCAAGGGCATCTACGGCGCCTACAACCACGTCTTCGGCGGGAGCGCACTGTTCACAAAATACCAGCGCCTTTACGACAAGGGGTTCTGCTGGGTGGGCAACCAAGTCAGCGCCAACGGCCTGATCCTGGCCGACGGATTGATCCTTGCTGACGGGCGGGAGTTGGGAGATGCGATAGCACCACTCAGTTCATTCTCGTCTCTGAATACGCTCTCGGCACAGAACGCGCTCATCTTCGGCGATAACTGACCTCCGGTTGGAAGCCTGTGACGGGCGCCTCATTCTTTCTACTGGGAGTGGGTTTCGAGAACCCTGACCGGTGACGGCCGGCCGTCACCAGCCGATTGGTAACTGACCGGGTCCCGCTCCAGAGCGTGTGAAACTCACCGGTGACCGAAAGGGCTCGGCTGCAACGGCGTTCCCACGCCCAAGCTCCGAGCCGATCCAGCCGCTTGATAGTGAATCATCACAGCTTCGTGATATCTCCGCTCTACCTTTACCGGGGACAGTCTCTTTCCGCGCCCCCACCCCCGGCCCCGGCTTGGCCCCATCCGATTGCTTATGACTCCCACGCCGCTCGACAACCGGATCAGGCGCTATCAGCTCCTCCTCGTCTCACTCGGCGCTGCCGCTCTGCTCTATGAGGCCGTCCGCCTCCTGCGTCAGCCCCTCGACCCGACGTGGCTCGCCATCGGCCTCTTTGCCATTCTCTTCAGTCAGCTCGCCGCGGCCCGCATTCCGAGTTCCAGCAACGCCGTCACCTCTTCTGACACTTTCATCTTCCTCACCCTGCTGATCTCAGGCCCCGGCCCGGCCATCATCGTCGCCGCCTCCGCCTCCGCGAGTGACTCGGCCCGGCACACGCGACGCTGGCTCACGCTCGCCACCAACGTCGCCGTCATCTGCCTCTCACTGTTTCTCGCCTGCCTGCTCGTCTCACTCACCTTCGGCGACCTGCGCCTGCTCGCCCACCGCCGCGAGACCTTCTTCATTTACGCGGCGGGGCTGTTACTGCTCTCGGCCACCCAGGGCTTCTTCAACACCCTGCTGCTCACCCCCGTCGTCACGCTCAGGACTGGCGCGCCGCTGCTGCGCACCTGGTATGAGCAGTACGCCTGGGTCCTTGTCACCCCGATCTCGGGCTCGGTGATGGCCGGCGTGACCAGCGCTTTTGTCCATTACTACGGCCTCTGGGCCGCGCTGCTCGCGCTCCCGCTGATGGCCGCCACGTGGCTGGCCGCGCGGCCGTACCTCAAGAACATCGAGGCCGCCGAGCGCCACTTGGCCGAACTACAGGTGAGCGAGTCGCGCTTCCGCAGCGCCTTCGATCATTCCGCCGTCGGGATGGCGCTCCTTGACCCGCAGGGGCGCTGGCTCGAAGTCAACCGCGCGCTCTGCCAGCTGACCGGCTACAGCGAGCCGGAACTGCGCGGGCGCCACTTCCAGGCGCTCGTCCACCCGCACGACCTCGGCGCGGCGCTCGTCCAGCTGCATCAGCTGCTCGACGGCCAGATCCCGGCCTTCCAGCTCGAGCAGCGCTACCTCCACCGCCACGGCCACACGCTCTGCCTGATCTGGAGCGTCTCGCTCGTGCGCGAGCTGGCGACGCGCGAGCAGCGGCTGATCTTCCAGTTCCAGGACATCACCGACCGCAAGCAGGCCGAGGCGCAACTGCTCCACGACGCCTTCCACGACGCGCTGACGGGGCTGCCCAACCGCGCGCTCTTTCTCGACCACTTGGGGCTCGCGATGGAGCGGCTGCGGCGTCACCCGGGCTGGCACCACGCGGTGCTGTTCCTCGACTTCGACCGCTTCAAGATCATCAACGACTCGCTCAGCCACGCGGTCGGCGACCAGCTGCTGGTGGCCGTGGCGCGGCGGCTCGAAGGGTGCCTCCGGCCCGGCGACACGATCGCCCGGCTCGGCGGCGACGAGTTCACCATCCTGCTCGAAGGGCTCGGGCCGATCAGCGAGGCGAGCGAGATCGCCGAGCGGATTCAGCAGTCGCTCGAGCAGCCGTTTGAGGTGGCCGGGCACGAGGTCTACACGACGGTGAGCATCGGGATCGCGCACAGCGCTCTGGGCTACGAGCAGCCCGAGGAGATGCTGCGCGACGCCGACACGGCGATGTACCGGGCCAAGGCGCGCGGGACGTCGCGCTACGAAATCTTCGACCGCGCCATGCACTCGCAGGTGGCGACCCGGCTGCAGATGGAAAATGACTTGCGGCGGGCAATCGAGCGCGGCGAATTCTTCCTCTGCTACCAGCCGATCGTCCGGCTCGAGAGCGGGCGGCTGGAGGGGTTCGAGGCGCTCATCAGGTGGAATCACCCGGAGCGCGGCGTGATCTCGCCGGCGCGCTTCATCCCGGTGGCGGAAGAGACGGGGCTGATCGTGCCGATCGGGCAGTGGGTGCTGCGCGAGGCCTGCCGGCAGATGAAGGAATGGGAGGTCGAGTACCCGGCGGCCTTCCCGCTGCAAATGAGCGTCAACCTCTCGGGGCGGCAGTTCGTGCAGCCGGACCTGCTCGGCGAAATCAACCGTGTACTCAGTGAGACCGGGCTCGCCCCCGAACGCCTGAAGCTGGAGCTGACCGAGAGCGTGGTGATGGAGAACATCGAGACGGCGGTCAGCCTGCTCCGGCAGATTCGGGAACTCGGGATCGAGCTGAGCATTGACGACTTCGGGACCGGGTACTCGTCGCTCAGCTACCTACACAGCTTCCCCCTGAGTACGCTCAAGATTGACCGGTCGTTCGTGATGCAGATGGGCGATCAGGATGAGAACACGGAGATCGTCGGGACGATCGTGACGCTGGCCCGGACGCTCAGGATGGAGGTGATCGCCGAGGGCGTGGAGACGCTCGAACAGCTGGATCAGCTGCGCGCGCTGAGCTGCCAGTACGGGCAGGGCTACTACTTCTCCAGACCGGTGGACAGTCAGGCGGCAGGCATTCTGCTCAGGGAGAACAGGCAGTGGCCGGTGGTCGCAGCGAGGCTCATCCCGCACGATCAGGAGGCCGCCGCGAGCAAGGCCGGCACCTTCACGATGTGATCCCCGCGGCGTCGGGTGGAACCCGCCGCAGGCGATTCGCTGTTCCCTGTCAGTTCATTTAATCGGACGAGCCCGGATTGCCGCCGCCCGCGGGCGCGCACCGGGCCCGCATCATTCACTTTCCAGCCACTCTCCGCTTATCCTGCGGCGGCCATCAGATCATTGCTGCACGCGCCGGGGATCAGACTATCGGCGCCGCCCGGCCATTTTCTCAGCGCACTGCTCCCGATAATTTTTTCAAGTCCCCATTGCCAACCAAATTTCGCAACGCGTGTCTACAGTAGCGACGACACGCGAAGGTTGATTGACGGCGGACCGGCTCCGAGAGCGACCGGCAGGGCAGGGGGCAGGGTATCAGACGACTTTTTTAATCCCCTCCTCGTCCCGGCTCCTTACTTTCGGCTTAATCCGGGAACATTCAATTCCAGCCGTCGTTTATCTGTACGTCACTATTCCTTTTTCGGTCTTCAACACAATCTCAGCCCGTTGAGTATACGTAAGCAGGAGGCTTCGATTATGGCCGCTCACCCTCCGAGGCTCTGGGACGACGCGCAGAGGCGCAGGGTCTGGTTTGTCTGCTCGCTCGTGCTGCTGTCGCTCATTGCCGTCATCTCTTTCCGTTCGCGCGCTCTGCTCGCCGGCAGGCTGGCCTCGATTGTCGCTGAATTGCCCGCGGCGCGGGCGGAATCAACCCTGCCGACCGCCCAGGTCCGGCGCGGGGAAGTCAGAAAGACACTGCTGCTCGATGGCGAACTGCGCGCCGTCAGGTCACGCACGATCTTCGCCAACATGTCCGACGACGCGAAGATCACGTGGCTGCCGCCCGAGGGCAGTCTGGTGAAAGCCGGCGACCGCCTGGTTGAGCTGGACAACACGGCCATTCTGAGCAAGATCAAGGACGTGGAGGAGCGGATCGTCGCCGCCGAAAACGAGATCGACAGAACCAGTTCGCAGCATGAATCACAGTTGCGCGACCTCGAAGTCCAGCTCAGCCAGTTCTGGCTCGAACTCGAAAAGGCAAAGGTCGAGGCCCGCGTGCCCGCCGGGATCGTCGCGCGCCGCGAGTATCAGGACAAACAGTTCGCGTTGGAAAAGGCGAAGACCGAATACGAAAACCAGCTCGCCAAAATCGAGCAGAAGAAGAAGGAGTTCGCGGCCGAACTCCAGGTCAAAGTCATCGAGAAGCATAAGGCCGAGCGGCAGCTTGAAAAGGCCCAGGGCGACCTGAACGGGATGATGATCAAGGCCCCCACCGACGGGATGGTGCTTTACACAGACCACTGGAATGAACGCCGCAAGATTCAGGTCGGTGACGTGGTCTGGGGCGGATTGCCGGTCGTCTCGCTGCCCGACATGAACGAGATGGAGGTCATGGCTCAGGTCAATGAGGTTGACGGCCCGAAGATTTCCGTCGGCAACAAGGCCGGGATCAGACTCGACAGCTACCCCGACACCGAAATCACCGGCACGGTCAAGGAGATTTCGCAGACCGCCGCCAAGGCGGGCTGGATGTCGAAGACGAAGGTCTTCACCGTCATCATCTCGATGGACAAAACAGTCCCGGAGGTGATGAAGCCGGGGATGTCGTCACAGGTGGCGATCGTCGTGGGCGAATCGGGCGAGCAACTGCTCGTGCCGCGCGCGGCGATGAAGTTTGACGGCACTTCGACGACGGTCGAGCGCGTTGAAGGAGAGAAGAATCGGCGCACGGTGGCGGTCACCATCGTCTCATCCGACTCGATCAATTACGCCCTGGCCGCGAACGGCGCGCTCAGGGAGGGTGACCGGATCATCGAGCGTGGAGGGAGCCAGTGATGCCACTATCGAAAACCGCCAGAAGAATTACTGCAATCCTGCTCACGCTCGCCGTTCTGATCACGGCCTCGATGTTCGCGAGGTCCGCCAGGTTCAACTCGCTGCTGGCCGCGACCGGGCTCGCCAAAACTGAAGCGGCAGTGGAAACCATCACCGTCGCGCCCGGCCCGCTCGCTTTCCGCGTCGAGGCGACCGGGACGTTGCGCGCCGCCTCGGTCAAAAGTTACGGCGGCCCCCCGGCCTTCGGCAGTTACTGGAACTTCCAGCTCGTCAGCATGGTCCCCGAGGGCAAGAGCGTCAAAACGGGCGAGGTCCTGCTGATGTTCGACGCCCAGCGAGTCAAGGAAGACCTGATGAAGTACCAGAATGAACTCGACCAGGCGAACAAGGAGCTGGAGAAGACCAAAGCGCAGATTGATCTCGAGCGTCAGGAGCTGACCTCGAAACTCGCCGAGGCCGAAAACAAGTACGAGAAGCTGAAGCTCAAACAGCGCATCAGCTCGGACATTGAGGCCGCCAAAAACATCGAACTCGACATGCTCGGCATCGAGCAGGCGCGCCGCGAAGTCGAGGCCCTCAAGGAGCGCATCGAATGGCACCGGAAGTCGAGTGACGCGACCTACAACATCATCGCCAGCAAAAAAGCGCGGGCTGAAAACAAGGTGAACGAAATCCGCCGCGGGATGGAGAACTTCCAAGCCAAAGCCGACCGCGACGGCGTGGTCGTTTACAAGAGCAAGTGGAACGGCGAGAAATTCCAGATCGGCGAGACCGTCTGGTCGGGCTTCCCCGTCCTGGACATCCCCCAGCTCGACACGATCCGCGCCGAGGCCTTCGTCCCGGAAGTGGACATCGGCAGGATCAGGCTCGACCAGCGCGCCGAGGTGACGATTGACGCCTTCCCGGGCAGGTCGTACACCGGCAAGGTGAAAAAGATGGACACGCTCGTCCGCCCGAAAGCCTGGGACATTCCGAACAAGGTCCTGAGCGTCGAGATCGAACTCGACCGGCTCGACACCGGTATTATGCGCCCGGCCATGAGCATCCGGGCGAAGATCGAAACCGGCTCGATCACCGACTGCCTGTCCGTGCCGCTCAGGGCCGTCCACACGACGGCCGAGGGCGCGACGGTGAAAGTCAGAACACAGAACGGCTGGCGCGAGCAGGCCGTCAAACCGGGTGAAGCCAATTCAACCGATGTCGTGATCACCGAAGGGCTCAAAGCGGGTGATCAGGTGGCGAGTGATTACTCCAGGGTGAAATGAAACGGCATTGGTGTCCGGCAGGCTGCCAGCTTGTCGCCGCCTTCACTTCAGGCACTTGAATCAAACCAGAAGACCTTCTTCGCAACACAGCGACAAGCTGCCAGCTTGTCGGACATTACCGATGAAACGTCGGCATCGCTTACTTCGCACCATCTTCATCACGCTCACAATTCTGGCGATGGCCTCGCTCGCCATTTACGGCGCCCGCCGCGCGTTGAAGACTTCGGCCATTGAGCTGTCGACCCTGACCGTCGCAATCCAGCCGAAGGATTTCACGCTGAACATTTCGGCCAAAGGCGAGTTACAGTCGGCGGAGTCAGTCACCATCGCGGTGCCGCCCGTGCCCGTGCAGCGCCTGCGCATCGCTTCCGTAGTCCCCGACGGACGCCACGTCAACAAGGGTGACGTGCTGGTGGAATTCGACCCCGAAGAACTCGACCTGCAGGCCAGAGAGCATCGCTCCAGCCTGAGGATGGCGGAACAGAAACTGAGCAGGGGCGAACTCGCGAGCGGCACCGAGAAGACTGACATCAGCAAGGATCGCAAAATCGCCGAACTCGACCTGCGAAAAATCAACGAATTCCTCCCGCAGGATCAGCAGATTTACACGCAGCGCCAGATCATCGAGGGGCAGATAGACAAGACCTACGCCGAGAAGAAAGTGGTCTTCGCCGACGCCCGGCTGCAACTCAAAGGCAAGGTCTATTCGCTCGACGAGGCGATCCTGATGCTCGAAAAACAGCAGGCCAATTCGATGATCGGGCGGGTGGATAAGGCCCTCGCTTCGCTGAAACTCATCGCCCCGTCGTCCGGCATCGTCGTTTACAACAACTCCGGCTTCTTCTTCGGCGGCAACGCGCTGATGCCGGGCAAGGTGGTCTGGATCGGCATGTCGCTTTTCAATCTGGTCAACCCCGGCAAAATGGAGGCGAAAGTTTACGTGCTGGAAAAAGACGCGGGCGAATTGAAAATCGGGCAGACCGTCACGGTTTCGCTCGACCCGTTCCCGGGCAGCGAATTCACAGGCAAGATCAAATCAATTGACAAAGTCGCCCGCCCGATTGACCGCGGCTCGCCGGTCAAATATTTCGAGACCGTCGTGACGCTCGACAAAAACGATCAGGAGCTGATGAAACCCGGGGTCAAGCTGCAGGCGCAGATTCGCGCCGGCGAATTGAAATCCGTGATCGTCATCCCGCGCAGCGCCGTCGTCAGCAAAGACTCCGGCTTCGCCGCCTGGGTGCAGAAGGGCGCGGGCAAATTCGAGCCGGTCGGCGTGAAGCTGGGACAGGGCGACCTCGCCCAGGTGGTCGTGACCGAGGGATTGCAGGCCGGTCAGGTGCTGGCCCTCAACCCGCCCGATGTGAAGCGCGAGGGGCAGACAGAAAAGAAAGACGGTTCCGCCACGAAATAGCCCAACCGTGACAGAAAACCATGCGCTACTTCACTGAAATCCGGCTGGCGATCAGCAACCTGCACGCGCACAAGCTGCGCACCTTCCTGACGATGCTCGGCATGATCTTCGGCGTCGGGGCCGTGATCGCGATGCTCTCAATCGGCGCCGGCGCCGAGAAGGAGAGTCTGGCCCTGATTGACACGATGGGCCTGCGCAACATCATTATCAGGGATCGCGAGTTCAAGGAAGAGGACCTCAAGAAGATTCGCGAAAACTCGCTCGGCCTCTCGATGCGCGACGTGCAGGCGATTCAGGCGGTCGCGCCCGACATCGAAAGTTACTCGGCCAGAAAGCGCGTCAAGCCGTTCCAGATTTTTTCCTTCAAGGGCAAGAGCGATGATTCAAACGTGATCGGCGTGACGCCCTCGTACTTCCGGGCGGCGAAGTACGACCTGGCCGAAGGCAGCTTCCTCGCCGAGCCCGACGAGAGGGATTTCGAGCAGTTCTGCGTCATCGGCTCGCGCGTCAGGCAGAAACTCTTCGGCTACCAGTCGCCCGTCGGCCGGCAGATCAAGATTGACAAGCTCTGGTTCACTGTCATCGGCGTGCTGGCCGACAACGCGCTCGCGAAGAACGAATTCGAGGGCGTCAGGATTCAGGATTTCAGCAACGACATCTTCATCCCGCTCGCCACCGCGCTCAAGAAGTTCGAGCCCAGACGCTTCGAGGCCGAACTCGACGAAGTGGTCATCACGCTCAAAAACACCGAGGCCATCAAGTCGAGCGCCCTGCTGATCAGCCAGGTACTCGCGAACACGCACGGCAAGGAGAACGATTACTCGCTGATCGTGCCGCGCGAACTGCTCGAACAGAACCAGCGCACGCAGCGCATCTTCAACATCGTCATGAGCGCGATCGCCAGCATCTCGCTGCTCGTCGGCGGCATCGGGATTATGAACATCATGCTGGCGAACATCCTCGAACGCACGCGCGAGATCGGCGTGCGGCGCGCCATCGGCGCCAGGCGGCGCGACATCTGGCAGCAGTTCCTCGTCGAGGCCCTCACCATCAGCCTGATCGGCGGCCTGACCGGCATCCTCTTCGGCTTCGGCGTGTCGCGTGTGGTCGCGCTCTACGCGCAGTGGAGTACGGTGGTCACGGGCGCCTCGATTGCGCTCTCGTTCGGCGTGGCGGCGGCGACTGGCCTGATCTTCGGCATCTACCCAGCCGTGCGCGCATCACGGCTCGATCCGGTTGAAGCATTGCGTTATGAATGATTCCGGCTGGCACCTGAATTAGACGCCCTGAAAGCCAGCTTGCTAAAACTCCACTCAGCCGCTAATCTTTCCGATCAGTCCAGGGAGCAACCAAACTATTGATCCGCATTTGCTACCGCCCGAAGACAAGCTTTACAACCTAAGAGGGACTATTGCCTTGATGAAAACACTTCTGCTCAATCCTCCGTCGTTCGAGAAATTTGACGGCGGCGCCAGTTCGCGCTGGCCGGCGACTCGTGAGATTGAAAGTTACTGGTACCCGGTCTGGCTCGGCTACCCGGCGGCGCTGATCCGCGACATGGGCGGTGAATCGCGGCTGCTCGACGCCCCGCCGCACCACGTCAGCCCGGAAGAGACGGCGAACATCGCCCGGGATTATGACTTCGTCGTCCTCTTCACTTCGCACGTCGGCTTCAACAACGACGTGAAGCTGGCGGAGATGATGAAGAATCGCCGGCCCGACATCAAAATCGCCTTCGTCGGCCCGCCGGTGACGACTCACCCGGAAGTGGCCCTGCGCGCGAGCGAGGCAATTGATTTCGTCACGCACAAGGAGTTCGATTTCGCAGTCACCGAATTCGCCGCCGGCAAGCCGCTCGATCAGATCGCGGGCGTGCATTTCCTGCGCGAAGGGAAGATGGTTTCGACGCCGCCCAAACCGCTCGTCACGGACCTCGATTCCCTGCCCTGGGTCACGCCGATTTACAAACGCGATCTGGACATCACGAAATATAACGTGCCGTTCCTCCTGAACCCCTTCATCGCGTTCTATTCGACGCGCGGCTGCCCGGCGCTCTGCACCTTCTGCCTCTGGCCGCAGACTTTCGACGACCACCGCTGGCGGCAGCGTTCGGTCGAGGATGTGCGTAACGAGGTCGAATGGGCGCTCGATGCGTTCAAGCCCGAAGGCTTGCAGGAAATCTTTTTTGACGACGACACGTTCACTTACAACCCGAAGCGGATGGTCGAAATGAGCAGGGCTTTCAAGCCACTCAAGTTCCAGTGGTCATGCACTTCGCGCTCGCACCTGGATTACGAGACGCTCAAAGTGATGGCCGACGCCGGTTGCCGCCTCTTTATCGTCGGCTTCGAATCCGGCAACGAGCAGATTCTCAAAAACATCAAGAAAGGTATCACGGCCAGACGGTCACTTGAGTTCGTCAAAAACTGCAAGAAGGTCGGCATCAAGGTGCATGCCGACTTCATCATCGGCTTGCCCGGCGAAACGCGCGAGACGATCAAGGAGACGATTGCTTACGCGAAGGAGATGGACGCCGAAACGATTCAGGTCTCGGTCGCGCACGCTTACCCGGGCACCGAGATGTACGAATGGTTCAGGGCCAACGGCGTGATCCTCAACACCACGATGTCGGATGAGTTGGGGCAGCAGCTGCCGATGGCGAATTTCCCGCACCTCTCGGGCGCGGAGATGCTCGAATGGGTTCACAAATTTTACGACGAATATTACTTCCGCCCGAAAGTCGTCGCGCGCATCGTCGGCAGGGCGATGTTTGACGGCCGGGAACGCAGGCGACTTTACAAGGAGGCCAGAGAGTTCCTCCAGACGCGGGCCCGGCGGCGCGATCTGGTCAAGGCCGGGCAGGTCTGAAGTCGCCGCTGACGGGCAGTGTCAGAAGGAGAGGCAGGCAGCAGGAGAGTGATTCTTTCTGCTGCCTGCTTTTGTTTTTTTCAGGCAGTCTCCGTAAACTGTGAGTCCGCCGCGGCGCAGTTTCGGCTGGCGCACTCGTGACTTCTTGCCTATGCGAACAAAAACACTCTACCTGAAAGCCGACCGGCTGGGATGGCCGGTCGTGCTGGCGCTGTCGCCACTGGCCCTGCTGGCGGGTATTTTCCTGATTTACTGGAACGACCCGAACCCGCACGCGGGCCTCGGCATTGACCGCCGGCAGGCCATCTCCACCGCCCGACAGTTCGCCGCCGCGAAAGGCCTCGACACCTCACAATGGGACAGCTTCTGCCACATCGAACAGAGCAATGAGCGTTATTTTTACTACCGCCTGCGCAGCGATCGTGACGTAGCGGAAGCCCGCCGCAGTGCGCCCGAAGTCGCGGCCAAAGTGGTGCTGTGCGCACCGGATCAGAAAGAGAACATCGAAATTGAAATGACGCCGGGCGGGCGGGTGATCGGCTTTTCGCGCTCGTTCCGGCCCGGGCAGCAGGTCGCCGACCTGGGCGAAGCCGGCGCGAGAAGTCTGGCCGACGCGGCGCTCAAAGCGAGGCCCGAAATGGCCCCGCTGGCGCAATCGCCCGCCGTCGTTAACGAAACACGTAATGCGGGAGTTGTGACCCGGCGGTATTCGTGGAAATGGCCGATCCCTTCCCTGCCCGAGCTGGATCGCCAGTTGGTCGTCGCCGTGCGCGGCAATGAAGTCGTCGGCGAAACCGTCGAGACGAAAATTGACGAGGCGTTCGCCGGGCAACATCTCAAAAGCAGCCTGACCGGGCTGATCGCGTTCGGCGCGGCTTACGGCATGGTCGTGGTGGTCGTGCTGATTTTCGGCATTTACCGTTTCGTCAAGCGCGCCCTGCAGAAAGAGGTTTCTTCGGCGCGCGTGCTGCTGCTCGGCGCGCTGACCGCCAGCATCTTCATCATGTTCCTGCTCCAGACCGACGTGGTCAGCTACGGGAACGCGGCGCGATTGCAGCAGGGGCCGTCCTGGGTCGCGCCGCTCTTCAGCTGTATTGTGTATCTGTTTGTCGGCATGGTCATGGGCCTCGCTTACGGCAGCGGCGAAGGAGATATTCGTGAAGCGTATCCCGGCAAGCTGACTTCGCTCGACGCGCTGCTCGTCGGCAGAGTTTTCTCGCGGAACGTCGGCCAGGCATTCGTGCATGGCCTGGCGCTGGGCAGCTGGGCCCTGCTGCTCGTGCAACTGGCCGCACTGCCCTGGGCACACCGGCCGGAAGCGGGCTGGCAGCTGAGTGAGCGGCTGGAAGCGATCTTCGCGCGGCTGCCGTGGCTGACGCACCTTTACGGCTGGTTGTCTTATGCGACTCTTTCCATCGTCGTCGGGGTGCTGCTGCCGCTGCCGTTTCTGCTCCGCCGCATTCGCAGCCGGCGTGTCGTGTGGGTATTGCTGTCGCTCTTCGTCTGGGGGGCCTGCCTGCTGATGAGCCTGCAATTGCGGCCCTGGGCCGCCTCGCTGCTGGTGGCGGCGGCCTACGCGGCAACGCTGCTGATTGCCTTCTTCAGATTTGACCTGCTGACTGCCAACATCAGCGTCGGAATCCCGGCGCTCGCAAGCGCGCTGCTGACGCTGATTGCCCAGCCGGCCCCGAGCGTTCACCGGGCCGGCCTGATCGCGACGGCGATCCTGTCCGCATTTTTCGCCGTCAATCTGTTCTGTTACTTCAAAGGCCGCCTCTATCACGAGGACGAAGTGCGCCCGCTCTACGCCAGCAATCTGGCGGAGCGCCAGTCAATGCAGGCCGAGGTTTTCGCCGCTCGTGAGGCGCAGATCAGGCTGCTGCCGCAGACGCTCCCGCAGCTGCCGCGCCTTTCCGTCGCCGCCGCCTGCACGCCCGCGCACGAAGTCGGCGGGGACTTTTACGACCTCTTCAGGCTCGACGAAGACAGGCTCGGCCTGTTTATGGCCGAGGGCGGCGGGCGCGGCCTCGCGGCGGCGCTCTCTATCGCCTTCGCCAAGGGCTTTCTGATGCCGAAGATCAGCACCGAGAATCGCGGCGACGATGCGCCGTCAGAAATCGTGCGTGGCCTGCAATCGCAACTGGCCGCAATGAGGCAGCGCGACGAGACGGAGCAGGAAGAAGGGATGGGCTTTCTTTACGCCGTACTTGACACCTCGGACGGGACACTGCGTTACGCCCGCACCGGCAACGCCCCGCAGATTCTGATCTGTGGCAACGGCCGGGACGTCGCCGCGCGCCGGCCGGAAGAACACGAGAGCAGATTCCCGCTTGACCGTTCGGGGGAAACGACCATCAGCGTGCTGTCAGGCCACTGTTCGGTTGAAACCGGCGACGCCGTGATGCTCTTCACTGACGGCATTGCCAGAACCTGGGAGGGCAGTGAACTCTCCGGCAAAGAGGGTTTCTGGAAAGTGATCGCCTCACACCACCCGAACTCCGGCCATCACCTGGGCGAAGCGCTCAGGCGCGCGATGGGCGAAAGCGGCAGGCGGGCACAGCGCCTGGGGATTGAAGATGACCTGACCGCCGTGGTCGTGCGGGTCGAAAGGTCGGGATCATCGGAAAGGGCTGAAGACGCATGACGACCCGGCGGCTGCTGATTCTCTGCCTCATCGCGCTCGCCGGGTATGGCACGCTCGGGCTGCTGTTCGCGCGCCTCGACCTTTCGGTGCGCTGGGGCATGACATACGGCCGGCGGCAGGCGGTGACCTGGGCCCGCGAGGTCGCGACGCGTCACGGCATTGAGACGACCGGGTGGAGAACCGTTGTCATCACGAGGCGTGACCGGAACGCAGAGCGCTATCTGGCGAGGAATCCGCCCGGCCCCTTTACTGCACGGCTCTCGCCGCTCACAACCGACGTCGTCATGGGCGAGGGGAAGCGCGCGCTGCGGATCAACTTCGCGGGTGACGGCCGGCTGCGCAGTTTCAGATACCGCGATCCCGAAAACAAACCGGCGGCGCAGCCCTCGCCCGAAGCGGCTCGCCAGGCGGCCGGTGACGCCCTGAAAGAACTGCTCGGCGACGAGAGTTCGCAGTTCACGCTGATTTCCGAGGCCGATCAGGCGAATGATGGCCGGCGCTTCATCTGGGAGGCCGCAAAGTCGGACGCCGGGCCGCTCAAGTACACCTTCGAAGCGCTGGTGCAGGGGTCACAGGTGAAAGAGTTCGGCCTCAAACCGGTCTACCCTCCCAGCCTGACGGAGGAGACGGGGCGGGTGAATGTACAGTCGGAAGTCATGCTGGTCGCGGCCGTGTTCACGGTCCTGGCGTGCGGGCTGCTGGCCGCGCTGATCTTCTATTTCTTCGGCCTCTCGCGCCGGGCGGTGGATCACCGCTCGCTGCTCGCGTTCGCGCTCATCGCCCTGCCGTTGCTGGCGATCAACGCTTACCTGGGCGGCCCGCTCGAAGCGCAGATGTCCGAGGCGATTGACCCGATAGCCACCAATATTACGGTCCCGGGCAACATTTCAACCGGTTCCTTTCTGCTGATTTCGTTCGTCATCAATCAGATCTTCCTGCTGTTAATGGTAGTGATCTTTGCGGGCGGCAGCCTGGCCGTCAGCGCGCGCGCCCCCGGAAGCCGGACGAAAGTGTTCGGGGCGCTGCTGCGCGGCAAAGTGTTCAGCCGGCCCGTTGCCTTTCACCTGGCGGCCGGACTGCTCTGCGGCGGCGTGATCGCCGCGCTCCCGTACCTGCTGGCGGTCAGCCGCCTGGCCGGGCGGCTTGACGTCAATAACACTTATTCGCACCGGCTCTTCGCTTCGCTCGTGCCGGGGCTGGCCGCGCTCACGCCGCCGGGGCCGACTTCGCTGACGTTCTCCCTCTTCATCGTCTTCGCCTTTCTGGTGCCGCTCACCGGCGCCTGGCTGCGCCCGCCGCTCGTCGGGCGGGCCGCCGGCTTCATCCTCGGCGTCATCGTCATCAGTGACACCGGTTATTTCATCGGTGAACACGTCATCGCCGCGCTGATTGTCGGCGCAATGATCACGATCATCTGTGAACAGCTTTACCGCAGGTTTGATCTGCTGACGGTCGTCGCGGCCGGATTCGCCGCAGAAGTGATTCGCCCTTCGCTGGCCCTCTTGGTACAACCCGCGGGCTCACTGAAAATGTCCGGCCTGCTGGCGCTCGTCACGCTCGGCGCGGCGCTGGCGGTTTCGCTCGTCCTGGCCCGGCGAGGCAGTGACTATTTCATCTCCGAAGAAAGCGCGTTGCCGACCGCCCCCGGTCAGGCCGCGGACCGGGCCGAGCGTGAGCGATTGAAGGCTGAATTCGGCGTGGCCCGCAGGGCGCAGCAACAAATGCTGCCCGATTCGGTGCCGGACTTCCCGGGCTTCGACATCGCCGGGATCTGCCGCCCGTCAAAGGAAGTCGGCGGCGATTTGTACGATTACATCCCGATGGCTGACGGCCGACTCGGGATCGTGGTCGCCGACGTTTCCGGCAAAGGCGTCCCGGCGTCGCTCTACATGACGCTGACCAAGGGGCTGATGCTTTCAGTCTCGCAGCAGCGCACCGACCCGGGCGAAATCCTCTGCGAAGTCAACAGACATCTCTACGAAGTCTGCCGCCGCAAAATGTTCGTCACGCTCTTTTTTGGCATCATTGACCCGCAGTCGCGCACGATGACTTATTCCCGCGCCGGCCACAACCCTCCGGTCTGGCGTAGCGTTGCGGCACAGGCGACAAAGCTGTTGCGCCCGTCCGGCCCCGGCCTCGGCCTGGTCTCCGGCAGGTCGTTTGACCGAGTGCTGAAGGTCGAACAGATCAGTCTCAGTCCCCGCGACGCGCTCTTCTTTTACTCCGACGGCATCACAGAAGCGATGAACAGTCGCCGGGAAGAGTACGGCGAAGAGCGGCTGATTGCGGCGGCGGAACGAACCGATGAACTGGACGCGGAGTCATCACTCGACGCCGTACTCGGCGATGTCAGCGCGTTCCTCGCCGGCATGCCGCCGCAGGACGATCAGACGCTGGTGGTCGTGCGAGTGCAGGGATAACAGGATTTCAATCGGATGCCCGACAACTATCACATCCGCCCTGCCCGCATTGAAGAGTTGCCGCAGTTGCAGGAGATCGAGCGTGCAGCCGGCAGTCTCTTTCGCGACACGGAGTTTCCTTTTCTCGCCGATTCTGATCCGCTCCCGCTGGATTCGCTCGTTGCGCAACAGCAGTCCGGGCTGGTCTGGGTTGTCGCCGATGCCGGCGATCATCCGGTCGGTTTCGCGGTTGTGCGACTGATTGACGGGGTGGCTCATCTGCACGAGTTGGATGTTCATCCGGCGCACGGACGTCGCGGGCTCGGCAGAAGACTGGCGCTGGCGGTCTGCGAGTGGGCGAAGCAGCGCGGATTTCCGGCCGTGACCTTATCCACCTTTCGCGATCCTGCGTGGAATGCGCCATTCTATGCGCGCTCAGGATTTCGCATTCTCGGCGAAGAAGAACTGAGTCCGGGCCTGATTGAACTGCGAAAGCAGGAGGCACGGCATGGGCTGCCGATTGAGCGGCGGGTCTGCATGCGTTATGACTGCTGAATCAAAAGCTCGGGCGGCCTGGCGCTGGATGAATCCACAGCGCATGGCTTATCCTTTGTTGCTGAAAACAGCAGAGAAAAGTATGGAGAGCGAGTTAGCCAGCACAATTCAGTACCTGAAGGCGACGCAGGAGGGGTTGCTCGCTCAGGCCCGGGGGGTTGACCTCAACTACTACCCGCCGGACGGCGGCTGGTCGGCCGGTCAGGTGCTGGCGCACCTGATCAGGACGGAGAAATACCTCTACCCGCTCTTCTGGACAGGCGGGAAGCTTGGGCTGCCACAGTCGCTGCTCAATGTCATAAACCGGGTCAACATCTCCGCCAGCAAACTCGCCGGGATGGGGTTCATCAGCAACGGCGAAAAAATCCCTGAGGGGATGAGTAACCTGACCCTTCAGTTCAAGGGGCGGTTCAAGGCCCCCGCTTTTCTCAAGCCGGGGAAGAGGGATTACGAGCTTGAGGCATTGCTCGTGAAGCGGGAGAAAGTCCGCTCCAGAACGCTCGGGCTCGTGAGCAGCGTCCCTTTCCACCGGCTGGCAACGCTCAGGTTTTCGCACCCCGTGCTGGGGAGTTTCACCCTGCTTGAGTTCTTCGTCTTCCTCGGCAAACACGAAGAGTGGCACACCGAGCAGATCAAACGCATTCTGGCAAACCAGCAGGTCAATCAATTCTCAAATAGTCCTGACAACTCTCATGCAACAAACGCTGTTTGAACTGGCGTCGTCTGGCGTAAAAGACTCAACGTGGTCCGAAGAGATACTTCGCACCATGGGAATCAGTCGCGGCCCGGCCTGGCCGGATTATTTTGGGGTGAGTCTGCGCCAGTGGTTTGCATCCCATCAATCGCAGCCGGTCAGAACACTCAGCCTCTTCTCAGGCGGGGGCGGGCTTGATATTGCGTTTCATGATGCGGGTTTTGAGGCGATTCAGATGGTTGAGATTGATGCTCGTTATTCCGAAACTCTTCGAGCTAATTTCTCTCTGAAATCAAAAGTCACCTGCATTGATATTCGCGAATTCGAGCCGGGGACTGATTTCGCAGTGGACTTTATTATCGGCGGCCCGCCCTGCCAGACCTTCTCGGCGGCCGGGCGCAGGGCGGCGGGCGTGGCCGGCACAAGTGATCCACGAGGGGCGTTATTTGAGGAATACATTCGCCTGCTGGGAATTATTCAGCCGAAAGGTTTTCTGTTCGAGAATGTTTACGGCATCACCGGGGCGCAGGACGGTCAGGCCTGGCGGGAGATTCAGACGGCCTTCAAAGCTGTCGGCTACAACCTTTTCTTTCGAGTTCTGGATGCTGCGGATTATGGTGTGCCACAGCATCGCGAGCGATTATTTATTGTCGGCCTGAAGGAAGGCAGTTACTTATTTCCCTGCCCCACACATGGCCCGGACTCGCCGGGCCACGAGCCTTATTTCACAGCGGGCGAAGCAGTGCAGGGGGCCGACATCTCAGAAGCAAGTGCGGGTCTCGGCGGACGCTACGGTCATCTGCTGAATGGCATTCCGCCGGGGCTGAACTACAGTTTCTACACCAAAGAGATGGGCCACCCTCGTCCCGTCTTCAGCTGGAGGTCGAAGTTCTCGGATTTTCTCTACAAGGCTGACCCTGCAATGCCTGTGCGGACGATCAAGGCTCAGGGCGGTCAGTATACCGGGCCTTTCAGCTGGGAGAACCGGGCCTTTACGATCCCCGAACTCAAACGACTCCAGACTTTCCCTGATTCATATCAGATCGTTGGCGGGCGAATGGCCTGTCTTGAGCAGATTGGGAACTCCGTGCCGCCGCAGCTTGGCCGCCTGCTGGCCCTCAGCATTCTGGATCAGGTTTTCGGAGTTTCACTGCCCTTTGCCATGCATTATCTGCCGGCCGACAGACCCTTGGGGTTCCGGCAACGGAAGCGACTGCTGACCGAACGTTACAGCCGTAAAGCCAGGATGGCGATAGAAGGATTATCCAGCCATCCGCCCGGTCAGGCACAGGCTGGAGTCGGATCAGTGACTGAAGATGTTCGCTTTCTCGGGACGGATTTTTCCTGGTCGGACAGACCAGCCCCTGGCAGTACAGAAATCACAATTACCTGCGATCTCAATTCTGCCGGCTGGCACCTGAAAGCTCGCCGTGCTGACGCCACCGGGGAGGGCGAGAAGTACCTCATTGAAATTAAATTGCCCCCGCGCCTGGTCAGCAATGGAAGATCCCGGCCCCGTCCGTCAGACTATCTGCCGCGGATTTCGATCCGCGCACATTCACCGCCCTTTGGAAGGGCTTTGAAGAAAAGGTGCTGGCAACTATCGGTCTTGCTGACCTGGTCCAACTCTCAGGTTATTATCAATATCAGCCTGCTATTAAAGCCAGACTGATATTTGCTAATGGTATCAGACCCGACTCTCTCTGGAAGATCGTGCAGCAGGTCACGCACAACATAGGCGTAGCGGCGCAATTGAATGCAGCGCAACTGGCGTTGTTGTGGGGACGCGCCGCCGAAGAAGTGGTCAGTTCCCTGCTGTCCCTGCGAACTATTGGTTACGAAGTCAGAAGTCATCACGCCAATCCGCAAATCAAACCCGGCGATTAACTGATCCCTTATGCGTTTCCCACTCTGACGCCGAAAAGCGTGCAACTCCGCAAAAGCTTCAGTGGCGAACTCCGATAAGAAAATGGCAGACGAGTTGTACCTGCGGGTTTACAAGCAAAAAAGCGAGCTGGTACGACCAGACGGGAAAACTGAAATCTTTCCTGAAGGCCCGATGAGCGTGGCGGCAAGGCTCCGAATGAAGAAGATCACAGCAGCTTTGTCCGGAGGCTTCCTGGAAAATCAAATTCTGGACTGCAAAGATGTGGCTGCTGCCCGCAGCTTCTCACAGCTTGAAGAAGGACAGATTTCGCTGCTCAATGCGCTGGTCAAATCCGTAACCAGCGAAGTGGGGCGGGCGCTCCTGGCGCTGACTATCATGCAGCTTTGTATCAAAGCCATCGAACCAAACCGGAGCATCAGACTTCATAAAGGTGGAACCAGCCCTTCATCTTTTTCATGGCGGGATGGGATCTCGATGCGTTCGCTGGATAAGAAATATAGGACTTACGCAGAAGCCATTTTGAGAGACGGCTTCTTCAGTTGTTGAATGAGGTACTCATCCAGCAGCCCATGTTTGAGTTGATACACCGTGCGACCGGCTTCGGTCGCCAGTTC
>Ga0070741_10009201_pt1 | contig 19341 bp, 25 predicted proteins | sample Coa_R1_4_FD_66440 | JGI IMG/M metagenome (GOLD analysis project Ga0070741, IMG submission 66440) | Surface soil microbial communities from Centralia Pennsylvania, which are recovering from an underground coalmine fire - Coalmine... | ecosystem: Environmental > Terrestrial > Soil > Unclassified ...
GGCTACGTCGTCCGGTTCATCGAGTACATGCCGCTCGACGCGCAGCACGCGTGGGAGCGCGCGAAGGTCGTGCCGTCGCGGTCGATCGTGCAGACGATCGACCGGGCCTTCCCGCTCGTCCCCGTCGGTCCCGATCACGAGCCCGCCACGAGCTACACCTTCGCGGACGGCGCTCCCGGAGGGATCGGCGTGATCGCCTCGGTCACCCAACCGTTCTGCGACAGCTGCAACCGCCTCCGGATCACGGCCGAGGGACAGGTCCGGGCCTGCCTGTTCGCGCTCGAGGAGACCGACCTGCGGGGGCCGCTGCGCTCCGGCGCCTCAGACCGGGAGATCGAGCACCTCGTCCGTGAAGCGGTCTGGCGGAAGTGGGCAGGGCACCGGATCAACCACCCGGACTTCGTCCAGCCCGATCGCAGCATGTCGATGATCGGCGGCTGACGCAGGCTCGCTCAGAGCCCGGCCAGGCGCGCGAGCCCACCGATGCTCCGCAGCACGAAGCGCCGGCCGTCCCGGTCGATCAGCCCGCGGCGCTGGAACTCCGAGAGGATCCGGGTCACGTTCTCGCGACTGCCACCGGAGAGGCTCGCCAGGTCGGCGTGGGTCACGATCGAGGGCACCATCGCGCCGTCGGGAGGGAGCTCGTCGAGGCTGGGGCTGACAAGCTGCAGCAACCGCTTGGCTACCCGGCCCTTGAGGTCGAGATGGAGCAGGTCCTCGACGAAGGCCTCGTGCGACTGGACCTGCCGGGCGAGCGCGCGCAGGAGCGCGCGGGAGACCCCCGGCTCGCGGGCGAGGAACTCGAGGAACACCTCGCCGTCGACGATCCAGACGTCGGACTCCTCGAGCGCCAGCGCGGAGGCGGTCCTCGGCATGTCGCCCAGCACGCCGAGCTCGCCGAAGAACTGCGGGCGATCGATCGTCGTATGCAGCTGACGCTGCCCGCTGACCGACAGGGAGCTGATCTCCACGCGCCCGCCGATCAGGAACATCACGGTGGGCGCCTCGTCCCCCTGATGGAACAGGTAGGTCCCGCGCCGAAACCGGCGCACCACCCCTCGTTCGGCGAGCCTGGCCACGACGATCGGGTCGGCGCCCTCGAACAGCGGCGTGGTCGCCATGTCGACCTCCACCCCGGCCGTAACGCCGCCTCGACCAGCCATCGCGCTGAGCGTACCCAACGCGCCTCCTTCGAACCAGCCCGGGACGAGCGACGGGCCCGGGGTGTCCCCCCGGACCCGTCGTGGGAATGGCGAGCTCCAAGGAGCCCCTAGACGATCCGCTTGTGGACCGCCCGCTTGAGGGTCTTCTTCTTCGTCACCCGCGTCGCCGCCGCCTTCTGCGTGCTCTTGGTCGCCTTGGCCGCCGGCTTCTTGGGAGAGACCTTCTTCTCCGCCACCTGGTTCACCTCCTCGCAGCGCCCGGGCCCCGCAGGGCTGGACCGCAACACCTTTCGGGATCGTGCCCTCCCGCCCTCCACGCGCCTGTGCCGTTCGTCACCGACCGGCAGGTGACCTTCGTCACACCGATTCGTGTGACGACCGTCACTCGGAGACGTCGAGCTCCGGAAGGTCGAGCGGGTCCGGTCGCGGGGTGCACGCGCCGCAGAAGAGCGCGTCCTCGACCACGAGGGCCTTCGTCACCTCCCCCCCGCGGAACAGCTCGAGCACGTACGGAAGCGTCTCGACGTGGTTCTCGCAGACGCCCCGGCCGCAGAAGCGGCAGACGCCGACCGCCGTTCGGCGGCAGTGCCAACAGTCCATGTCATCCCCTTGAAGTCACGCCGACTAATGCTGCCACGTTCGATCAGCCACGGAGGTCGGCTTCAGCGTCCCCCGGCGAAACGCCCTGAGGAGGACTCGGTCGAACCCCTCCCGGTCGAGCCGGAAGGCGCGGACCGGCGTCCGGGCAACCACCGTCGCGGTTCTGGGGACGTCCATGAGCAGCGCGATCTCGCCGAAGAAGGCGCCGGGGCCGAGCGTGCGCTTGAGGACGCCGTCCTCGAAGACCTCGACCTGCCCCGCCGCGATGGCGTAGAAGGCGTCGCCCACCTCCCCCTGCTCGATCAGGGTCTGGCCGGGCGCGACGGCGACCCACGTGCCGTGCGCGAGCACGTCCGAGAGCTCGTCGGGCTCCAGCGTCGAGAAGGCGGGCAGGGCCCGGAGCTCCGCGATCCGCTGGAGGCCCGGGGCGAACTCGGGGACCTGGATCATGTCGGCTAGGAGCCGGTCGAAGGTGCCCTTGTCGATCTCGAACACCTGCGCCTCCGACACGGCCCGCACCGTCGCCGACCGCGGCGCCGCCTCCACGAGGGCGAGCTCACCGAACGACTCACCCGGGCCGAGCGTGCGCAGCACGCGCTCCGCGCCCGACTCGGGATCGGCCTCCACCACCTGGAGCGTCCCCCGCCGCACGACGTAGAACGCCTCCGCCCGGTCCCCCTGGCGCACCACCGGCTTCCCGGCCGGGAACGTCCGCAGATGAACGCGCCCGGCCAGATCGGACAGGACGTCCTCGGGGAGGTCCGCGAACATGTCGAGCGAGTCGATGAGCCTGGCCGCCTCGACCCGCCACGAGGTCTGCAGCCGGAACCGCACCTGCTCCCAGAGCATGCGCAGGCGCCTGCCGAGCGCGCGGACGAGCCCGATCCCACCCCGGATCACCGGGCCGGCCAGGAACACGGCGAGCGCGAGCAGAAGCAGGCGCGTGACCGGTCCGCCGTTCCAGAGCCGAGAGACGAGGGACCCGAAGATCGCCCGCCAAAACAGCAGCGCCGTCGCGGCGGCGAAGATCGTGAACGCGACCCCGAGGATGCCGTAGAGCGTCAGCCCGACCTCCTGCCTCGTCAGCCGCTCGCGGGCTCGCAGCCTGCGCCACAGGTCGTAGCGGATGAACTGCAGCGACCTGGGTCGCAGATCGGGCACCTGGATCAGGTCGGACAGGATCCAGTACCCGTCGAGCTCGAGCAGCGGCACCAGGTTCAGGAAGATCACGAAGTAGTTCAGGAGGGCGAACTTGTACAGGACGCCCGCCAGCGGTCCGCTGGGGAAGGCGACGACCGCAAGCGATGCCGCCCCCGCGATCATGAGCTCGGCGACGGGTCCGCCGGAGGACTGGGCGATCCGCTGCCAGGGGTCCAGCATCAACCCGTCCGACGCGTCCACGAAGAACGCGGGCGATCCGAAGTAGAGCATGAACCCGGCGCTCTTCACCCGCCGCCCGTAGTGCACGAGGACCAGGGCGTGGGCGAGCTCGTGCGCGAAGGTCAGGAAATAGTTCAGCCCCAGCAGGATCAGGGACTCCGCGGCCGCGGATTCCGCGGTGATTGCGAAGCGGTGCGAATGGTACGCGGACAGGAAGGCCACGAACCCCCCCGCGGCGACGAGTCCCCCGAGCACCACGACCCATCGATTGAAGAACGCCTTCAGCCCGCACCGGTAGGCCCACGCGACGAAGCGGTGCGCTCCCGGCCAGTCGACCGACAGCGTGGTGGCGAACTGACGCGCCTTCGCGCGGGCGGGCGAGATCGGCTCCAATGCGCGTCGCACCATCTCGGGCACGTCCAGGTAGGGAGTCTCGAGGAAGTCGCCCGCGCGGAGCTGGCCGACGAGGTCCGCCACTCCCGAGAGCTCGAGGTCCCCCGACTCCCGGAACCGCTCGACGACGATCTCCTTCACGGTTCGGGTCCCGTCCATCAGCTCGACGAGCTCGAGCTCCCCCGGCTCGAGCCGGTAGTGAAGGAGCCTTCGCGGGTTCGCGATCACGGCGTAGTCGTTGCCCCACCGAAGGTGAAAGGTCTTGATCTCGATATCGGGCGCGAGCCTCGGCCGGCTCTCGAGCGGATCGAGCGCCGTCCGCAGCGCCTCCCACAGGTCGAGCTCGCCCTCGCCGTGCTCGCCGGCGAGCCGGCCCGCGAGCAACCCCCACAGACCCGGGCGGCCCGTGACCGAGCTCACGGCGAGGAGTCGGGTGGACGCTCGGGCCCGATCCGGCGCTGGATCGCCGAGTACACGGACAGGCGCGGCACCGGCCGCCGGCGCGAGGCGACGAGGTTGCCGAGGAAGGCTCCGAGGAGCAAAGCGACCAGGATCGCGGCCAGGACGGTCCCCCAGGAAAGCCCCCCGGACGTTGCGGAGGCACGGATCCTCCTGACGACCGTGGTGCGACGACCGAGGTCGTCCACCACCGACAGCCGGAATCGGGCGCTGGCCGGGATCGCCCGCAGCACGTCCGCCTTGAGCGTCATCGCGAGGTTGGCTCCCCCGGTCGTCACGACGATGTCCGCCCCGTCCACGGCGAGGTAGGAGCCGGTCGCGCGCGAGCCCGTCCCGGCGAAGACCGCGGAGGAGCCCAGATCGAGCAGGTCGTTCTCGACCTCGTAGGTCATCGCGTCGGCGACCGAACCCGCCACCACCAGATCCACCTCGAGCTCGTGAAGGCCCTGCCAGCCACCGACCTTCTGGGCGTCGATCTCGATGGTCAGGACCCCGCCGCCCACGGCGCTCCCCCGCACGCTCCCCGAGATGCCGGGGTCCGGCGAGTCCGCGCGCGCCGTCCGGCCCGCCACGACGACGAGCATCAGCGTGAGCGCCAGAACGGCCCTCGCGCGGGCCCGGCGAACCGCGGCGGGCCCTCCGGCCACCGGCACCTCCCCGGCGTGCCTGGGGAGAGCCTCCGCCCGCCAGCCCCCTCTGCCCGCCCCCCCGCGCACAGCGGTCATCTTCGACCGCGATCCCAGCCGGTGCAAGGCGACCGGTCGCTCAGTGAACGGCTCCGAACAGCGTCCGGAGCGTGCTCTCCGGAGCGGCCTTCTCCACGACCCGCAGCACGGTCCCGTCCGAGTTCACGAAGTACACGGTGGGGAAGAAGCGCAGCCCGAACGCCCTGGCCAGGAGCCCGCGTGCGTCGTCGATCGCGACCGGGAACGTGAGGCGATGGTCCTCCATGACCTCGTCGGGCGACGGACCGGGGTGCTTCCCGATCGCCGAGGCGATCGTGACCAGGCGAACGTCCGGGAACTGCCTGGCCAGGTCCGCGAGGATCGGCAGCTCCGTCTGGCAGTGAGGGCACCACGGGGCCCAGAGGGCCAGCACCACGGGCGCGCCCTGGTACTCGCTCCACGAGACCCGGCCTCCGCCGAGCCGCGGCGCCGAGAAGGCCGGCACCCGATCTCCGATGGCGAGCGGCACCGGTCGCGGGGGACCGGACACCTGCACCTGCCCGGGCGCCGCCGGACCGGTCCCGCCGCCCAGGAGACGCCCGACGAGCACCATCCCCGCCAGGACGGCCGCCACCGCCCCCATCGACGCGTAGGTCAGGGTTCGGCGCCGGGCTCGCCGCCGTTCGAGCTCGAGCCGACGCTCCCTGGCGCGGGCTCGACGCTCCCGCCGGCTCGTCCGGCTCCTGGAAGTGGCGGTCACGGCGTGGCTCATCCTCCGAGATCAGCGCCGGCCGACGACGACCCGCGTGATCTTCAGGTCGCCGCCCTTGGTGCTCCGCACGTCGCGGAACCCGTGCGCGCGAAGGACCCGGGCGACGGATCGCGCGCGATCGGGACTCACCTCGATGAGGAGCCATCCTCCCGGCCGCAGCCAGTCGCGGGACTCGGCCGCGGCCCGCTCGACGAGGCCGAGGCCGTCCTCGCTCTGATCGGTGAGGGTGTGAACGGGCTCGAACTTGCGAATCTCGTCCGGAAGCTCGTTCAGCTCGTGCCGCGCGACGTAGGGGGGGTGGAGGGTGATCACGTCGACCCGATGCCGGAGCCGGGCGGGGAGCCCCGCGAAGAGGTCGCCCCTCACGAACGTCGCGCGCAAGCGCAGGCGCTCCGCATTCCTCCGAGCCACCCGGACGGCGTCGGCGGCGACGTCGGTGCCGAACACGCGGACGCGTCTGGTTTCGTTGGCGATCGCCAGCGCGACCGTCCCACCCCCGGTCGCGAGATCCACCGCCACGGGGCTCTTCCTTCCCCGAAGACGCCGGATGGCCTGCTCTGCAAGGAACTCGGTCGAGTCGCGCGGTACGAACACGCCCGGCTTCGCGATCAGGCGCAGGCCGCGGAACTCCGCGAACCCCTTGATCAGCTGCACGGGCTCGCCCCTCGCCCTGCGGTCGACCATCGCCTCGAACCGGCGACGAACACGCTCCGGGACCTCCATCGTCCGTTCGACCTCGTCGACGCCCAGCGCATGGGCGAGGAGGTCCTCCGCCTCCAGGGCCTCGCGATCCCGCTGCCAGTGGTCGATGGCGGGGGACGCCTTCAGACGGTCCGTGGCACGCCGCAGCAGCTCGGAGGCCTTCATCGCCGACGCATCCTACAGAGCGCCGCCGTAAGCTGACGCCGTGGATCTTCGCGACTCGCCCGACGAGGCGGCGTTTCGCGTGCGGCTCCGCGAGTGGCTGGCCGCGAACGCTCCGGCCCACTGGGACGAGCCGGGAACCCAACGACTGGAGGGAGCCGAACGGCTCGCGTTCCTTCGAGCGTGGTCCGCCCGACTCTACGCGGCGGGGTTCATCGGCCTCACGTGGCCGAGGGAGTACGGGGGCCAGGACGCGCCCCTCACGCACCACCTCATCTTCCTCGAGGAGATGGGGCGGTCGGGCGCCCCCGAGCACGTGACCCCGATCGGGCTCGGGATGGCGGGACCGACCATCCTGTCCCACGGTTCCGAAGCCCAGAAGGCTCGCTACCTGCGTCCCATCCTCACCGGAGAGGAGATCTGGTGCCAGGGGTTCTCCGAGCCCGAGGCGGGCTCCGACCTCGCGTCCCTCCGCACGCGCGCCGAGCTCGACGGAGATCACTACGTCGTCACCGGCCAGAAGGTGTGGTCCTCCTTCGCCCACGAGGCCGACTTCTGCATCCTCCTCGCTCGTTCCGATCCGGCGGCGCCGCGCCACGCGGGCCTCACGTACTTGATCGTTCCGATGCGGGCGCCCGGGGTCGAGGTGCGCCCGCTCCGGCAGATCACGGGCGACGCGGAGTTCAACGAGATCTTCCTGGACGGGGTCCGCGTGCCCGCCGAGAACGTCATCGGCCGCCCCGGCGACGGCTGGACCGTGGCGATCACCACCCTCATGTACGAGCGCGCCAACCTCGCCGTGATGCTGACCGTCCGCCTGGAGATCGCGCTCTCGCGTCTGATCGACCTCGCGCGAACCACTCGGCGGCGCGGACGCCGGGCGGCCGACGATCCGCTCGTGCGCGATCGCATCGCCGAGCTGTGGACCGAGCTGCAGGCCCTACGGTTCACCAACTACCGCGCCCTGTCGACCCTGATGACCACGGGCGTGCCGGGCCCGGAAGGGTCGATCGTCAAGCTGGTGTGGGCCGAGGCGAACCAGCGACTCACCAAGCTCGCCCTGGAGATCGAGGGTCCGTACGCCATGCTCTCCGGTGGCGAGCACGCGGTGCAGGACGGACTGTGGCAGCGACTCCAGCTGCGCAGCCGGGGGAACTCGATCGAGGGCGGAACCTCGGAGATCCTCCGGGGGATCGTCGCGGAGCGGATCCTGTCCCTCCCCAGGAGCCGGTGACCCACGTGAACGTGTCGGAGACGGCCGAGGAGTCCATGCTCCGCGAACAGGCCCGAGCGTTCCTCGGTGCCCGCTACCCGCTCCAGCACGTCGCCGCGCTCGCCGACGGCGCCGGCTTCGACCGGTCCTCGTGGCCGGAGGTCGCGGCGCTCGGATGGGCCGGGATCTCGGTACCGGAGGACGCGGGAGGCGCCGGCCTCGGATTCGTCGAGGAATGCGTGCTCGGCGAGGAGCTCGGGCGGGCGCTGTTCCCGGGCCCGTTCCTCGCCACCGTGGTCCTGGCGCTTCCGGCGCTCCGGGAGGCGCCCGACCTCGTCAAGGAGGTCGTCGCGGGCGAGACGCTCGCCACGCTGGCGTGGCTGGGACCCTCCGGTGAGCCCGACCCAGCCCGGTTCCCCACCGGGGCGGGACCCGCCGACGATCGCTCCGGTCTGTACGGGTCCGCGTGGTTCGTGCCCGACCTGGCCCTGGCCGATCTCGCGGTCGTCGCTGCCGAGGGTCCGGCCGGCCCGGGGCTCTGGGCGGTCCGGCTCGATCAGGGGTCGATCTCCATTCAGGACCTCCCCACGGTCGACACCACGCGAAGGCTCGGCGTGCTGTTCCTCGAGGGCGCCGAGGGGCGCGCGCTCGCCGAAGGGCCCGACGCGGAGCGGCTCCTCGAGCACCTGCGGGACCGCGCGCTCACCTTCCTCGCCGCCGAGGCCGTGGGCGTGGCGTCCCGGGCACTGGAGATGGGAGTCGAGCACGCGCGCGCTCGAGAGCAGTTCGGACGCCCGATCGGCGCCTTCCAGGCCGTGTCGCACAGTCTCGCCGACGCCTACGCCGAGATCGAGAGCGCCCGGTCGCTGGTGCGGTGGGCGGCGGCGCTGGTGGCCGCCCGCGCGCCCGAGAGCGCGCCAGCCGCGGCCGCCGCGAAGGCGCTGGCCTCGGAGGCGGCCGTCCGCACCTGCGAACGCTCGATCCAGGTCCACGGAGGGGTCGGCTTCACCTGGGAGCACCCCCTGCATCGCTACTACAGGCGAGCCGAATGGATCCAGGCGTTCCTCGGATGGCCGGCGGAGCTCAGGGCCCGCATCGCGGCGTCGCTGCTCGACGACTCCGGAGGCGCGAACCAGCGCGTCTAGAATCCTGTACGAGATGCCTCGTTCGCCAGCCGCGTCATCCAGCGCCCGCCGCAAACGCCGGCCCAAGGAGGAGATTCGCCTGACCGGCGACCGGCTCGTGGTCCTCCAGCCCGAGGACGGCGAGCGCACGTCCCGCGGCGGCCTGCTGATCCCCGCGACGGCGGCACCCGCTCCCAAGCGCTGCGTGTGGGGCGAGGTCGCTCTCGTCGGCCCCGATGTGCGGAGCGTGCGCGCCGGAGACCGCGTCCTGTTCCTCCCCCAGGCCGGCCTGGAGGTCGAGCTGGACGGGCAGGAGTACCTGCTGCTCCGGGAGCGCGACGTGCAGGCCATCGGCTCTCCCGCCGACGGGACCGAGCGGGCGCCCGGTCAGTACCTCTGAGGCACCGCGCCCCTGAGCCCGGCCGCGCCTCTGGCTTCCCAAGGGCTTGCGCGTTCGATCACCCCGGGATGAGCGTCAGGCGAAGGCGACGCCGGTCGTTCTCCCGGTTGGGATCGACGACGACCACGTGCTGCCAGGTTCCGAGCAGAACCTTCCCGGCCTCGACCGGAAGCGTGAGCGAGGGCGAGACCAGGACCGGGAGCAGATGGTCGCCGCCGTGGCCCAGGGGCCCGTGTCGGTGCGCGTACCGGTCATCGCGCGGGAGGAGCCGTTCGAGCAGCTCCTCGAGGTCGGCCTCGGACCCGGCGCCCGTCTCCATCAGCGCGAGGCCCGCCGTGGCGTGTGCGAGGAACAGGTGGACGATGCCGCTCTCGGTGCCCTGCGCCACGAAGCGCTGCACCTCGGCGGTCACGTCCACGACCCGCCGGCCCGCGGTGTCGATCGAGAGATCGGCGGTCCGCATCTCCTAGGGGGGCGGCGGCGGAAGGCTCTGGTCCGGCCTGCGCTCCTCCGTCGAGTCCTCGTCCCGAGCGGGTTCGACGGCGGGCGCTGGAGGGGGCGGAGCGAATCCCGTCCCGACCTCCGTCGCGCCCGCGCCCGCCTTCGCCCGGGACACCATCCCGGCGAGCGCGCCGACGAGCGCCACGGCGCCGCCCGCGACGACGAGCCACAGGCCGATCTCCACCGAGATCGTGAGGATCCCCTGATCGAACAGCCGCTCCAGCAGCGATCGCACCTCCGCTCCACCGCCCAGGCGAGAGGTCGCCTCGTCGATCGCCTGAGCCTTCGGCGTCAGGGCATCGTACAGGCCGAAGCCGGCGACGAAGGCCGAACCCCCGACCGCGAGCACCGACAGCGCGAGCCGACCGCCTCGGGCCCTCAGCACCAGCAGCACGAGGCCCGCGGCAACCAGCCCGAGGGCGATCCACACGAAGATCTTCCCGTCGGACGTGTCCGATCCCTTCGCCACCTAGGTCTGCACGGATTCGCCGAGCGAGGTCAGGTCGGCTCGCGCGGTGAACCAGTCCAACCGCGTTCCGATCGCGGCCAGCACTCCGCCCACGAGGACGACGATTCCGGCCACCCTGTTGGGACGAACCGTGGCTGCCTGCATCTCCGCTCCCCCCTCCGCGCCCGGTGGGAACCAGTCTGCCGCGCCGGCGAAGGCAGGTCGAGCGTATCCTGGGGGATTCCGAACGCCCGAGGAGGAGGTCCGGCATGGAGATCGACCCGGTCTGCGGTATGGAGGTGGACCCGGCCACCGCGGAGTGGAAGCACGTGCACGAGGGCACGACCTACTACTTCTGCTCCAAGGGCTGCCTGGAGGACTTCGTGGAGGACCCCGCCGCCTACCTGGGTTGAGCGCGACGTGCCCGACCGGTGCCGGCCCAGCGGCGCCGCGCGCTGCCGCTCAGAGCTCGCGGCGCTCGATGAGCCGGGCCCCGGCCCACACCATCCCGATCCCCGAGGCGAGCGCCACGCCCGCCGCCCGAACGTAGTCCGTCCAGGGCGTGCCGTGCGTCATCGAGGTCACGGCCCCGACTAGCGTGCTCGGGAGCCACGGCTCCACTCCGGGGAACACGGTCAGGAGCGGCAGCGCGACGAGCGTCACCAGCGAGAGCGCCGCGATCGCGATGGCGCTCCGGCTCAGGCCGGCCCACAGCGCGACGACCCCGACGGCGAAGGCCAGGTACAGGATCCCGAAACACGCGCCCGCGAGCATCGCACCGACCGGGGGCGGCGCGATCAGGACGGCCGTCTCGTACCAGGCGCAGATCAGCCCCACCGTGAAGCAGACCCCCGCGGCGGCGGCGCTGACGACGCACCTGGGAACCACGAGCCGACCCACCGAGCTCGCGCGCGTTCGAAGGAACACCGCCCATTCGGGCCGGGCGTCGATCGCCAGCGCCCACGCGGCCACGGCGACGACGGCCAGCAATCCGATCTGCGAGACGTTCTTGGCGTAGGAGTCGATGGCCTGCCCGACGGAGGGAGGCGGGACGATGACCCGGATCCCGCCCCCGAGGTTTCGAAACAGCTCTCGCTGATACCGAGTGACGAGCGGCCCGGTGAACCCGAACAGGACGAACGGGGCGAGCATCGCGATCCACCGCCGGGTGCGGATCAGCCGAGCCCACTCCATCGCCCACAGGCTCACGACGCGCTCGCCCTCACGCCGTCATCTCAAGGAACACCGCCTCCAGATCGGCCGCCTCCGGCTCAAGGGCGATCACCCTCGCCCCCGCGCGCGCGAGCGATCCGGCGAGCTCGCGCTCGCCCTCCTCGAGCGAGCGAACCTCCACCCGCAGCTCGCCCGCTCCGGTGGTCTCCACAGAACGAACCCATGCCTGTCCGCGAAGGGCGGCGACCACCGGATCGAGCGGAGGGCGCACCCGCACGACGAAGGCGGGTCGAACGCGATCGACGAGCAGGGCGTCGAGGGAGCCCTCGAACAGGAGCCGCCCCTCTCGGAGCACACCCACGGTGTCGCACACGCGCTGGACATCGGACAGGATGTGGCTCGAGAACAGCACCGTGCTGCTGCGACCCAGGCGGATCACGAGGTCGAGGACCTCCTTGCGCCCGGCCGGATCCAGCGCGGCACATGGCTCGTCGAGCAGGAGGAGTCTCGGGCGCGACACGATGGTCGCGGCGAGGCCGAGGCGCTGGAGCATCCCGCGGGAGAACCCGCCGACGCGCCGTCCGGCGACGTCAGCGAGACCGGTCTGCTCAAGCGCCCGGTCCACCTCGCTGCTCGGGACCTCCGGCGCGGCCAGCGACCTGGCGAGGTCCACGACCTCGAAGGCCGTCAGCCAGGGCTCGAATCGTGGGGTGTCCGGCATGACGGCCACGCGCTCCCTGGGCACGGTCGTCCGCACGGTGCCGGAGGTGGGGCGGCGCAGACCGGCGAGGATGCCGAGCAAGGTGGTCTTGCCGGCGCCGTTCGGTCCGACGAGGCCGTAGACCGAGCCGTCCTCGACCCTCAGGTTCACGCCGTCCAGCGCGCGGACGCCCCCGTACGCCTTCACGAGCCCCCGGGTCTCGACCAGGAAGCGGTCGCTCACGCCGGACTCCGGCCGACCAGCAGGTAGAGCACGCCGCCGATCGGGTTCGAGACGAGGATGAGCAGGCCCCACACCCACTTCGGGAGGTACCGGACCTGCGCCCCCGCGAGGTCGACCAGACAGAAGACCTGAAAGGCGAGGGCGAGCAGGAGGATCGGGACGAGGGCCGCCCACGGGACCTGGGCCGCGAGCACCGGGGTAGGGGCCATCGCGAGCAGTCTAGGGCAGCCCCGACACGCTCCGGTGTCCGACGCCGCTTGAGGCCTTGCACACAAATCCCCCCGGGGCCGGGACTTCCTGTGCAGGAGCAGAATCTGCACAGAAAGCGGAGGGGATGGGAACGGTGGGCAAGGGACTCGGAGCGAGGCTCAGCCGCCTGGCGGACAACGCCGGTGCGATGCTGCGGCTCGCCCTGGAGCGGACCGTGAAGTTCGGTAGGGGGCAGATTACGTTCACCCTGCTTACCGCCACGCTTGGTGTCCTTGTCCTCTGGTACTTGAACGACCAACGGGGGGGGTTGCTCATCCCCGTGATCGCGCTAGCGGCCGGCATCGGCGGCGCTCTCGGGCTCAACTTCCTGTGGAATCTTGCTTGGTCCTACCGTCGATTGAAGCGGGGAGCCTACAGCTATCGCGGCACGGTGATGGCCCAAGGCAAAGGACGGTTTCGTCGCTGGACATCGGGTGGTCGGACTACGGCAGCGTCTGTTCTTCACACTACGTGCGACCGGCGAGGCCCGGAAGGCGAGATTGTCTGCGAGTTTTTCTATCCACGGCCGCCGTGGGTCGCCTCGATTTCGATGATGTACTGGTTTGGCCAGGCCCGCCGCCGGTTTCGTGTCGAGGAAGGTACTGCCCTCATCGAAGTGTCGTATCCGGGCGGATTCGCACCCGCCTCACCTGCCTCTGACTTCCCCGCGCCCGGTCTGGCAGCAGGGCTGGACATGCCGTACTCGGTGTTCTGGCGAGACGCGTCATCCGGCGAATACCTGGTTCGGTATCAGCTTGCGGTCGAGGAGAGGGCATGAGCGTACGGAGCTGTGTCTATGCCAAACTCATGCACCGCCTGCCCCACCACAACCACGTTGTGGCAGAGGACCTTCGCAAGCACTTCGTTCGCCATCCCGCGAGGCGACTTCGAGAGCACGGCGTCTCCGAACTTGCCCTTGATCATACTGAACGCTGTCTCGACGTTCGACCGCTTGTGATACCTGCGCAGGAACTCCTCGCGCTGGTAGGCGAACAGGTGATACATGCGAGCCCACGGCGTGTCTTGCAGGTCGAGCATCGGCGTGCTGTTGGACTTGAACGGGATCAACGGGACCGCACCGACCTCTTCGACGAGCGCGAGATTCCGCTTCGAGAGGTATGCCTTGTCGGCAGAGACCTCGGCCATGTCGAAGTTGGTGGCGGTCGCGCCCACGAGCGCCGGGAAGTAGCGAGAGTCGGAGTCTCGCCACCCGCTGACCTCGACGGCCGTGACCACGTTGGTCCGAACGCCGACCATCAGGTGGGCCTTGACCCACTCCCTGCGCTTCTCCTCGACCAGGTGCCCGTGCTTCTGGTCGAACCAGCGAACGAACCGCGACGTGGAGAAGCCCGAGGAGTCGGCAGCGAAGTCGCTCTCAAGTGCCCGGAGCGGCAGCGCAGAGGTCGTAATCAGGTCTTGGAGGACGGGCGTAAGGGACGGGCTGGCAAGGTAGTTGCTCACGCTGTTGAAGTGTGGAACCTGGCTGATCAGCCCGCGCTCGTGGGCCTCGCGCAAGTCCGAGGAGAACCGACGCGACGAGAACCGCGTGTAGACCTTGAACGCGGACGCGTAGGCCATGTCGGAGAGAGGCAGACGCGGACGCCCAAGGCCCCGTGGCGGCTGTGGGATGCCATGGCAGAGGTCTGCAAGGAGCCGCATGAAGGTGTCCTTCTCCTCCACCTGTGCCCGGTTGTAGCTCGACCACTCCTGCGAGTAGGTGATCCGGGCGGTCTCGGTGATGGTGCCATCGGGCGTTTCCTTCTCCATCGTGATCAGGACCGCCCAGATGTGCTTGCACCGGATGTTAAGTTCCTGGTGATCGGGGCAAGTGCAGGACCGTGCCCACGGGTTGACCTTGTAGCCACGCCCGCCGATGTTCCGCTGGCTCGCGACATGCCAGGTCCCGATGCCCTCGACGACCTTGCCGCTCGCCGCCAGTTGGAGCCCTCGCTGCTGTCGCCCGTCCATCGGGATCTCCTACTCTCTATGTACCTAGAGAGTATATATCTATGGATATGTCATGTCAACCTTTTGGTATATTCCTTGACGGAAGATACCTGGAGTGGGATACTCGCCGCATGGCGAAGGTCAGGCTTTGGGGATTCCGCTGCGAGCGGTGCGGCCATGAATGGCTGCCCCGGGATCGCGACCAGGAGCCCCGGGTCTGCCCCAGATGCAAGAGTCCATATTGGAACCGGCCTAGGAAGGCCTCGAAGGCTTGAGCCGAGACGGCCGCAACCCGATAGGTTCATACGTGCCCGGGGCGGGTCTCGAACCCGCAACCTGGGGGGTACGAACCCCCCGCTCTATCCCATTGAGCTACCCGGGCGAGGGGAGTCGGCCGGGGTTGACCTGATCAGCGACCCCGGCCGCTCCCTGTTCAGCAAGCAGGCGGGGATCGCTCAGGATGGACTTGACTTCTCGGGGCGAGCAGAATTACACTCACGTTGTTCTCCTGCTATTCGATTCATCCCGGCTCGGGGTTGCCGCCCCGGCCGGGATTGGTGGCCAGGCAGAAGTTACACCTCTGTAGTTCGCGGCCAGCGTACTCCCAGTGGCCGACCCTCGCAAGCGTGGGGATTCTCGTCGAATCCCCAATTCCCGAGCCGCGAAGTCGCGCATTGGGGATAACTGCGATGAGCAGGCACGCCGAACGAATCGTCTGCCATGACCTGCTGTGGAAAACGACTACAGAAAGATCGTCAGGAAGTTCTTGTGCAGGGGCCGGGCTTCTCGTGCAGAAGTCCGAATCTGTGCAAGGCCGCCGCTTGACGATTACATGTAACTGTGTAATTCTCCACGCATGCACGGGACCATGTGGGACAGCGAGCGGCAGGACCTGGGCGGATGGTTCGCCGGTCGGCTGCCGGAGGACTGGTTCGAGGGCCCGCCCGAGGTGACAGCCGACCGGGAGGAGATCCTGGTCGTCGGGCGCCTGCCCGAGCCCAAGCTGCCCGAGGACGCGACGCAAGAGGCGCTGGCCGCCGCACGGGCGGCTCGGATCGACGGCTTCCGCGAGGACACGAGGGCGCAGCGGATGCGAATCGCCGACGAAGCGCTGCGCCGGTTCGGCCGCCGGGTGTCCTGGGGCGCCGAATGCGGCGACGTGCGCAAGCTCTTCACGACGCTGTCGGTGCCGACGATGACCCGGCTCCGCATGCCGGAGCGGCGGGTCCTCGACACGCTGGTGGATGCGGGTGTCGCGCGTTCGAGAAGCCATGCGCTCGCCTGGTGTGTTCGGCTGGTGGCCGAGCGGCAGGACGAGTGGCTAAAGGACCTCCGAGAGGCCCTCGCGCACGTCGAGCGCGCGCGAGCGGAGGGGCCGAAGGGCTAGCCGATCCCCCTCACTCCGAGCCGAGACCCATCCGGTACATCCGGCGGCCCCGGAGCTGGTCGTGCAGGGCGACCTCCTCGACTCCGTTCTCGTACAGGTCCCGCCAGGCAGAGCTCATCCACTCCTCCGCAGACTCCTCGTCGGGGAAGTGATGCGACCTGCCGAGCTCCTGACCCGAGGCATCGAGGTACATCCAGGCGTACATCCAGGTTCTCCGCGTTCATCGGCCGGCGACGACCGCACAGGGTACCGCAGGGGGTCGGGTGGGGAGAACATCCTACGTCGAGCAACCGGTAGGCGGGTCGGCCAGCCGGCCCGTTCGCCGGTGGCGGGCTCAAGTCCTTCGGGGACTCCGCCGAGGACGGTGGTATGGCACCGTCGCGGCCCCAGCGGCGTTGGTTGGCGCTGCTCGCCCTCCTCGCGTGCGCCGTCCTGGCCTGGTCCTCGGTCCCGGCCGGAGCCGGATGGGCGAACGCGCGCCAGAGCCCGCCCACCTCGGGTGACACCGACTCGGCCCTGCCGCGGCTCGCCCCCCGACCCACCGCCACGCGCGGCAGCCGGATCAGGTGGTCGGACGTGCCGAGACGGCACTGGGCACGGACGGCCATCGACTACGTGGGGTCGGCCAACGACTGGATGCGCGACTTCCCGCAGAACCAGGACGGAACCTACCCGTTCGCCCCAGATGCGCTCGAGTCCCGAGGGCTGTTCGCGCGCGCGGTGGTCCTGGCGTTCGCCTCCGATCAGCCCGCCGATCCGAGCGTCACGTTCCCGGATCTGCCGAGCACCGACCCCCTGTACGCGTACGCCGCCGTGGCGGTCCAGAACGGATGGATGACGACCGATCCGTCGGGCAACTTCCTCCCGAACGATCCCGTGACCACCGCGATGGTGCACCGGGCGCTGGTGCTCGCCCTGGGACTGGGCGACCTGGCCCAGGGCCTCGACGCGATCCACATGCGAAACGGCACGAGGTTCGACCCGCCGCCCGGCTTCGGCACCCTCGCCGTTGGGATGGCCATCGGCCTGCGCTACAACCACTCGGACGAGTCGCTCGACGTCGGCCCGGACACGGAGCTCTCGCGAGCGGAGGTGGCCTGGTCGCTCTATCGTGCGGCCACGATGCCATCGTGGATGCCCGGGGAGCTCGCGGGCTACGCCACCATCACGCTTCCGAACCTGGGTCCGGCGAGACGCCGGATCGTTCAGTTCGGCATCCAGTACGTCGGCTATCCCTATGTCTACGCCGGAGAGTGGGACGCGCCGACCGCCGCCGGGTACTGCTGCGGGGCCCAGCCGGTGGGTGGGTTCGACTGCTCCGGGATCACCTGGTGGGTGATGAAGGCCGCCGCGGGCGGCTGGGACAACGTTCCGCCTCGCGACTACCGTGGCTGGTCGCTCCCGGAGCGCAGCTCGGCCGACATGGCGGCCACCACCCCCGTCCCCATCGCGTTCGAGGACTTGAAGCCGGGGGATCTGATGTTCTACGACGGCGACGGCAACGGCGTCGTCGACCACGTCGACGTCTACATCGGCAACGGGTGGGCGATCGACTCGTCCGGGAGCCTGGCGGGCGTCACGATCCTGAACGTCGCCTCCGGCTGGTATCGAGATCACTTCGTGTACGGCCGTCGTCTCATCGGTCAGCCCCCCTCGACTGCCTGACCGATGCTCGATCGGTCAGGACGGCAGCTCCCGCTCGAGCGCCGCGCGCTCCTCGGCGGTCAGCGGGCGCGAGCGCCGCGTCGAGGGATCGCGCGGGACGATCACGCTCTCGGCCTCGGCCGCGAGCGTGCCGTCGAGCTTGCGAATTTCCTCCCGGGTGCGGACACTGGCACGTCCGATGGCCTGCAGCCGGCACGTCACGATGACGGCCTCGTCGCTCTGCGCGAGCTCGCTGCGATAGTCGATGGCGACGCGAGCGAGGACGAAATCCCACGTGTCGGATGCCGATCCCAGGGTCTTCTGCACCCACGCGTCGCGGCACTCTTCGAGGTAGGTGAGGTAGACGGCGTTGTTGACGTGGCCATAGGCGTCCATGTCTCGCCAGCGAATCGCAATGCGCTCCTCGTGCACGACCAGGCCCCTCAGGGAGAGCGATCGATCCGGTCGACCTGCACCCCGCGTTCGACGAGCCAGGCAATGGCGTTCGCGATCCGCTCGTCGTCGCCCTCGACCTCGAGGATCACCCACCCGAACCGCTCCTCGATGTTCGCCCGCCGGATGTTGGTCACGAGGTCGAAGTCCTTCCCGAGGTGGTGGATCACCGGTTCGCTGATGAGGTGCTCGGGAAACGTCAGGTGGAGTCGGGCCGTGCTCACTCGCCGGCCTCCGGATTCATGCTGCCCGATCTGAACCCCTCGAGGTCCAGCGTCACGTACCGGTAGCCAAGCGACCGGAGCGCGCCCACGACCCGTTCGCGCACTTCGGGCTCGGCCAGCCGGACGACGTCCTCCGGCTCCACCTCGATTCGGGCGACGTCGCCGTGAACCCGCACCCGGCATTGCCGAAACCCGAGGTCGTGCAACACCCGCTCCGCGCGGCCGACCCGAACGAGATCCTCCACCGTGATCCTCAGTCCGAACGCGATCCTGGACGACAGACAGGCCGACGAGGGCTTATCCCACACGGACAGACCGAGCTCCCGGGCGGCCGCGCGCACCTGAAGCTTGTCGAGCCCCACCTCGACGAGCGGGTGCCGGACGCCGTGCTCCTCCGCCGCTCGCAGACCGGGGCGGAAGTCGCCGAGGTCGTCGAGGTTCGCGCCCGAGACCACCGTCGCCCCTCCCGCCTCCTCGGCGACCGCCCGGAGGACTCCGTACAGCTCGGTCTTGCAGTGGTAGCAGCGGTCGAACCCGTTGGCGAGGTACTCGGGCCGTTCGGTCTCGCGGGTGCGGACGGTGCGGTGACGAACACCGATCGTCCTCGCGAGCCGCCTGGCTCCCGAGAGCTCCCCCGGCGGAAGCGACGGGGACACGGCCGTCACGGCCAGCGCGGAATCCCCGAGCGCCCGCGCCGCCACCGCCGCCACCAGCGACGAGTCCGTCCCTCCGGAGTAGGCGACCACGACCCGGGGAAGCGGAGCGAACCAGGCGTGGAGGCGCTCGAGAAGGACCGATGCCGGCGTGGTCACCATGCGGGGGATTCTGCCACGCTCGGCGGTCGGGGTGCCGGGCGCGCGAACCCGGGCGCAGGCCCGGCGCGCGGCGGGTCCGAGCCCACACGTGGAAACGGGCCCCGGGAGCTGTCCCGGGGCCCGTCTCGCCGGAGAGAGGGGGGCTCCAGCCTGTTCTTCGCTCGAGCCCCCTCGAGGGTTCAGTCCGACTGTTGCGGTTTCGTGACGTCTAGAAGTCCATGTCGCCGCCGCCGGGCATGGCCGGCGTCTTTTCCTTCTCGGGCTTCTCGGCCACCACCGCCTCGGTCGTCAGGAAGAGCGCCGCGATCGAGGCCGCGTTCTGCAGCGCCGAGCGGGTGACCTTGGTCGGGTCGATGATGCCCGCCTTGAACATGTCCTCGTACTCGCCCGTGGCGGCGTTCAGCCCCCACCCCGGGTCGAGCGAGCGGACCTTCTCGACCACGACGCCGCCCTCGAGGCCGGCGTTCGCCGCGATCTGCTTCAGCGGCTCCTCGAGCGCGCGCCGGACGATCATCGCGCCCGTC
>Ga0070741_10009202_pt1 | contig 19337 bp, 15 predicted proteins | sample Coa_R1_4_FD_66440 | JGI IMG/M metagenome (GOLD analysis project Ga0070741, IMG submission 66440) | Surface soil microbial communities from Centralia Pennsylvania, which are recovering from an underground coalmine fire - Coalmine... | ecosystem: Environmental > Terrestrial > Soil > Unclassified ...
AAATCGTAGCCTTTCCAGTATCAAAACGAATACCGTAGACAGCTACGTGACCCGATTTATTAAGCTCGTCGGCTAAGCTTGAGGCATCAGCGGTGACTTCTGGGTCATCGCTTTCACTGTCACAATCGTCTGGTAATAGAACGACCCCTTATTGTCGAGCATGTACCAGGTATCGCCCTTGTGTGCAGTGATAGTGCTGGGCGAATCCTCATACACGATCGTGAACCCACCCTGCTTGAGCGCATTCTCAAAATTCCGAAAAACCTGGATTTCGCTGACGCCTTCGCGATTTGCGATGTCCCAAGAGTGGTAATCGCCTTCAAATTTCTTGGTTATGGGATTACCGTCGGCATCCCTCCCAGTTGGCATCTCAGCCTGCTCAAACTCTTTGTTGTCACAACTGTTAATAATGGCCCCCGGCATACGGCTCACCAGAGGGGAGTCCTTGCAACCCTCGGCATCCTTGCGAGGCTCATCCTGGGCAAGTAGGGTTAGAGCTGCAAGAATGAGGGCATACAGGAATGCAATTCTGAACGTCATTTTCATGGTGCATGTCCCTCTTTAGGATTTCTGACTCGAGAGTTAAAAAATTACGTGCCACGAATCTCTGGGACCAGTCCACAGGCATCGGACAATTTACGGTATTACACCGCTTTTCACAAGTATTCTGGCAGATTATTGTTCGGCTTATGGGGTCACATGCCGTCGTAATTGGGGCCGCCGCCACCTTCTGGTGGAACCCACGTAATAATCTGATACGGATCGTGGATGTCACACGCTTTACAATGCACGCAATTTGATGGGTTCAGGCTGATGCGCTTTCCGTTTGTCTGCTTAGCGTCGTCCACCATTTCGTACACATTGGCAGGGCAAAAATTCTGGCACGGACTGCCGTATTCTTTTATGCAACGCTCGTTGCAGATGTTCGTATCGTGAATTATCAAATGCGCAGGCTGGTCTTCTTCGTGTTTCGTTCCAGAGTGATAAAGATCCGTCAGCTTGTCGAAGGTCAGCTTACCGTCCCCTTTCGCAGGGCCAAGCAAATGCGCTTCTTCTCCGCCGTTGGGATTTAAATAACGCAGCTTCTTCATGCGCTTGTAACCTGGGATCGCTCGATAGCGATCGCGTAGACCACGTCCTCCGGTAACCTGCTGCAAAGCCGTATGAAAAAGACCGGCGTAAAGTCCGTGCTCGAATCCCTGATGGAAGTTTCGCACCTTCCATAATTCGTCTTTGATCCAGCTACTCTCTACACGCTTTTGGTATTGTCCAAGAGCCGTTGCAGAGGAATCATCTTTCACCAGAGCTTCGAACGCAGTTTCAGCGGCCAACATGCCGCTTTTGACAGCGAGATGTATGCCCTTCAAGCGTTGCGAATTAAGAAATCCCGCCGAATCGCCAAGGATCATCCACCCGTTTCCAGCAACCGGGGGAATCGACCACCATCCTCCATAGGGAAATGACTTCGCTCCATAACGAATCATTTTCCCGTCTTCGAGCAGCTTCGCAATAAACGGATGCTTCTTGAACTCCTGCAACACACGCTGCGGATCGAGACGCGGATCAGCGTAGTCGAGGTCGATCACGTGTCCCAAAGAGACTACGTTGTTCTTGCCTCCATAAATCCAGGCACCCCCGTATTCTTCTGTCGTAAGCGGCCAGCCCATGGTATAGATGACTTCACCTGACGCAATGCGCCCTGATGGCACCTCCCAGAGCTCTTTCACTCCTTGGCCGTAAGTTTGCGGGTTGCGGTCTTTGTTTAGGTCAAATTTATTGACCAGCTGTTTAGTTAAAGATCCGCGGGAACCTTCAGCAAGTATGACCACTTTCGCTTGCAGATCGTATCCCGGTTCGAAGTTGGATTTTGGCTGATTGTTCTTGTCTACGCCTTTGTCATCGGTGCGAACGCCAGTCACGCGGTTGCCGTCATATAAAAGTTCAGATCCCGCGAAGCCGGTGAATACCGTAATTCCCGCCTCTTCGACCTTGCTTCCAAGCCACTTCACAAAACGATTCAACGAGATTACATAGTTGCCGTGATCGCGAAGCGGAGGCGGCGTGATGGGAAGCTTAAACTTGCTTTTCTGGGTCAGAAAATAAACAGCTTCTTGGTTGACTTCAGCTTCGATAGGCGCTTCTTTTTCAAATCCAGGAAGCAGTTCGCGCATGGAGGAGGGATCGAGTAGCGCGCCCGACAGGCAGTGTTGGCCAATCTCGCGAGCTTTTTCTAAAACGTAGATGTTTTCTTTACTGAGCTGTGAATCAGGATGTTTCGCATTGTGCGCGTCAATGAGCTGGGAAAGGCGTAAAGCACAAGCCATGCCAGCGGGCCCACCACCTACGATAACAACATCGGCAGGCATCTGAGGGCGGTCAATGCCAATGAGTGGTTTGCGGAAAACAAGCATGGACAGGTTTCAAAGTTCAAAGGTTTCAAAGATCGTGATCAGGGAACTCGTTTGCCATTTTTACGCAATGAATCCAAGAGTCTGTTAATTAGACCGAGTACCCGGTACGTTTCTTGCTCAAGAGTCTCATATTTTTCTTTTTCCAAATATCCTAAATCGAATGCTATCGCAAGCTGTGTATCCACCTCTAAGAGCGAACCACGCGAATGTCCAAGAAATTGTCTAAACTCACCGCTCGTCAGCCTACCTTGCCCTTCAGCGATATTGGAGGGTACCGACACTGCCGCAAGACGAAGCTGCGAAGTCAGACCATAAATCTCGCATTTCGGAAACGTCTCAGTCTCTTGATAAATGTGCGTGGCCAGAGCTTTCGCTTTTTGCCAGACTATCAGCTCGCGATAAGAAGGGCCCATGGTATCCTCTTTCGCAATTTTTGCTCTTGAAACTTTAAACCTTCCAACCTTGAGACTTATTCTAGCTCCCCGCTTTTGCCTTCTTCACTTCCTCAATCAATGGCGGTACTACCTCGAACAGATTCCCTACCACTGCGTAATCCGCTATTTCAAAAATTGGAGCCTCTGAATCTTTGTTGATCGCAATAATTGTCTTCGCGCCCTTCATGCCTACAATGTGCTGAATCGCTCCGCTGATGCCGAGAGCCAGATACAATTTCGGCGCTACTGTCTGGCCTGACGATCCGATTTGGCGGTCCATGGGAAGCCATCCCGAATCACAAATGGGCCGCGATGCTGAAAGCTCTCCCCCCAGTGCTTCGGCGAGCTGCTTCGCGAGTTCAATATTCTTTTGCTCTTTAATCCCGCGACCTACTGAGACAATAATTTCCGCTTGCGTGAGATCAACCGCCTGCTTAGCTTCTTTAAAGACTTCCTGCGGTTTATTGCGAATGATGTTATCGGCGATTTCGGCATTCACCGTTTCAATAGGAGCTGCCGCTGATCCGGCTTCGGCTTTGTCTCCGCGAAATGCTCCGTTCTGAAAGGTCACGAACCAGGGAGCCTCACTCGTGAAGCTCACATCCGCCGCAAACTTGCCTTGAAACATTTGTCGCGTAAATATCAGTTTGCTTCCATCCTTCTTATAGCCAATGCAATCGCTAATAACGGTGCGGCCCATCGCTGTGGCCAGCTTTGGCACGAAGTCGCGCACCTGGTAAGTGTGTGGCACTAATACAAGCCTCGGCTGCCTGGATTCTATGAACTGTTTGAGGCCTGCAGAAAAGGCTTCTGGCGTATAAGGCGCGAATTTAGGTGATTCGATTGCGTAGACTCTGGAAACTTTCTTGCCTGCAACTTCGTTTGCAAGCTCGCCCATGCCGCTGCCAACAATCGCGGCTTCGAGAGTCCAACCGATTTCGGCAGACAAGGCCTGCCCCGCTGCAATCGTTTCCCAAGAGACGCGATTAAGTTTGCCTTCGCGTTGTTCAACAACCACCAGAATTGTGTCAGTCATAATGTGTAAGTCAGGCCTTAGCTCTTTCCGGTCGCCTTGCGCATTCCAGCCAAAATCCAGTGGTTGAACGAGACCAGTCTATTCTGTCAGACTGCCGCGCTTATAACTGCCAATTTCAAGCAGGATGAGGCCGAGGACACCCTCGATAATCACCCACCACAGCCACATGTGCGACCCGCTCCTTATGCCCACGTAAACAAACATGAGCAGCAGGAAATCCGTCCAGAGAAGAACTTTACCAAGCGTCATAAGTAGGGAACCTGCACGCTTGCGTTCCTCCATCGTCGCTTCTTCAATTCGAATTAGGTTAGTTCCTGTCATAGTGGTTTTTAGATGCCAGCAATCGACAAGAGAGAAGCCTCAATTTAGGAACTTGCATCCTCGTAACGCTAAAAAATCTTCGTACAGCCGAGGGCGGCTGTCTCTACGTGACTCTCACGCTACAGCACTCTGACCTCATTTCGCAGCTTGTCTACCAACTTCTTGGCGATCTCCGACGAGCTACCCTCCAAAAACTCTGTCTTTTTGGTCTTCTGAGGGATGTACATCCGCTCGATCTTCTGTAGATTTTCTCCGATTACGGATTGCACCTCAGCCAAAGTAACCTTTCGTAAAGGCTTATTCTTTGCGTTCTTAATTCCGATCAGCGTGGCATATCTTAATTTGTTGATGCCGGACTGAATCGTGAGCACTGCCGGCAGCGGCATATCTACAAACTGAAAAAAGCCGGCTTCCAGCTCTCGTTTGACGCGAATACCGGCATCATTCTTCTCAATTTGCATAATAATAGTGGCATGCGGCCATCCGAGAAGCTCTGCCAAAATGACACCCGTCTGCGCATAGCCATAATCGTCAGACTGCAACCCGGTAAAAATTAAATCGAATTGTTCATCCTTGATGGCTGCAGCAAAAGTGCGGGCGGTATTGAAAGCATCGAGTCCGACAAAGGCATTGCCTTCAAGATGGATCGCCCGATCGGCACCTTTCGCTAAAGCCTCTCTTAGAACCTGCTGCGAACGGGTCGGACCGGACGTGATTACAACAACTTCCCCGCCGTGCTTCTCTTTTTGGCGGAGAGCCTCTTCTAGCGCGTACGCATCGGGCTCATTTACCTCGTAGGAAACGTCCTCGCGAATCCACGTACCTGATTCATTCAGCTTAAGTGGCGCGTCTTTTTGGGGCACCTGCTTGATGCAAACCAAGATTTTCAAAACAAACTCCTATACCTGTATCGAGAGCAATGGCCTGTAACGGCCAACGAGCAAACGGGTAAGTATAAATGAACGATATAGGTTAGAGGAAATGCAGAGTTGTAGGATCTATTCCGTGAATACAACCGACTGAAGGCTCGATATTTCAAAACGCTTACGGCAGCGCACATTCTTGCAGCCCATCATGTCATCTTTTCTGATCATGTAAGAACGGGCCTTGGCAAAACGGGCACGGTCGCGTTCATCGGCACGGCCTCCCAGTTGTCGTTTCTTGGTGCGTACCAGCCAGGTAATTTCATATTCGGCGGGTTGGTGGCAGTGGGGACAATTCAGGGTAGCCAGCTTCTTTTCAGGCCGTTCGTCGAAAAAATCACGCTCTTCCATAGCAGTCGTTGGCCATTGGTCGTTGGCCGCTCGCTTATCTTGCGATTATTGCACACTGCCAAGTGCTCAGAAAAGAAGCGGGGGAATTTAGGAACAGGATTAAACTCGTGGATGGGAAATCCTGATGCCCAAGAAAAAACAAAAGAAGTTCCGGGCGGATCAATTGGTTCGAGAGATGGCGCGGGAGCGGATCGGCGAGCCTCCGGCATCGCGAGTCGTGCCGGATCGGAAAAAGAAAAGTAAATCAAGAGAGAAACACAAACCCACGCTAATAGATTTATTGGATCAACAATGACTCAGGGTTATTGACAAGCAGGGGTTCCGTCCAGTACTCCTTTTACTGTCGCTGATCCGATAATAATCGAACCATCAGACGGGTTTTTAGGGTTACTGTAGACGGTCGCGGTAACATTCCCAGACCCACAAGTGTTCAAAGCCGTAGCTAAGCCTGTGCTGCTGACGGTCGCTAGGTTGGCAACATCGATTTTCCAGAGCACCTGATCTGTAATGTCCTTGGATTCGGGAGGATGGATGTAGTTGCCGACCGCGGTGAATTGTCCTTGCGCGCCTACTCCTTCGAATACGAAGCCAGAAGGCCGAACGGTTATACTCTGCAAAGATTGCTCATGTCCGCAGCTTGGCAGTACTGCTATACCGAAGGTGGCAAACACGATAACAACAATTCTGTACTGCTTCCAACTCATGACTTCTCCTGATTGACTCTATGTTGAGCTGCAAGTCGTTGCGCGCAAATTTATTAGAACAGAGCTGAAAAAGCAAGGGATTATGTTAATGATAGCGCGAACGGGCTCTTCCTCATTTTTGCCGGTCAGGTCAAACTGCAATGGTCTCCGCAACGAATTTCACAAACTCCTTCACATCTTGTTCGGTTGTATCGAACGAACACATCCAGCGCACCACCGCATCTTCTTCGTTCCAAACATAGAAAAAGTAGCGTTTCTGGATTTTTGCTATTGCCTTACGTGGAATCTGGACAAAGACACCGTTTGCTTCGACTTTATAAACGATTCTCGTATCTGGAATTTTCTTCAGTTCTTTTTCCAATAACTTTGCCATGCGATTAGCGTGTTGTGCATTGCTGAGCCATAGGTCGTTATTAAGCAATGCCTCAAACTGGACCGAAGTAAAGCGCATTTTGGAAGCTAGTTGCATGCCTTGTTTTCGCAAAAATTTGAAATCCTCACTCAGCTTCTTATCGAAAAAAACCACTGCTTCCGCACCCATCAAGCCGTTTTTTGTTCCTCCAAATGACAACACATCTACGCCCAAATCCCGGGTCGCTTGTCGCAGACTCAGCCCCAAGCTGGCTGCCGCATTGGCAATTCTCGCTCCATCCATATGGAGGAACATTTGACGGCTATGAGCAAATTTTGCCAAGTTCCTGACTTCGAAAGGTTGATACACGGTACCCATTTCGGTTGACTGTGTTATTGAAATTACCCGGGGCTGCACATGATGCTGGTCGCCGATGCCGTGATATGCGTGTTTTACCGATTCCACGGTGAGTTTTCCATCGGGAGCCCGAATAGGAATCAGCTTGCAGCCCGTAAATTTTTCCGGGGCACCGCATTCGTCCGTATAAATATGCGCAGCTTCGCTGCAAATCACGGCATGATAAGAACTTGTCAAGGCTTTCAGACTTAAACAATTAGCCGCAGTACCGTTAAATACAAAGAAAACGTCAATGTCTGGCCCGAAATATTGCTGAAATTTGCGAATGGCCGATTGAGTATGAGGATCATCGCCATACCCCACCGTATGACCATGATTGGCGGCAGCAATCGCTTCAAGAATCTGAGGATGAATACTAGCGTTGTTATCGCTGGCAAAGCTGCGAATGGGTTTCATATTGAAAACAAATGTAGCAGAGTGTCAATTAGATTCTGATTATCTAGTCCCAATTTATGGGTCCAGCGCATAGCTGTTCTGAGTTGAAGAACTAACTTTTTGTCGTTTACCCGTCCAACAGTAGAGTTGCGCTCCAGGTAACCAATACAATGATCAGCATGGATTCCAATTCGGACAGCATGATACTCCAGCGTCAGTCTCCGCCTTTTGCGGCGAAATTTGCCTTCATCATAGTTTCGCTTTTGACGGCTGCCGGCTTGGGATGCAGCAGCAACACAGCTACTGGGCAGCAACCGCAAGGTCCACAGGCAGTACCGGTGAAAGTTCAGACCGTGCGGGCACTTGCGGTGAGCAGCACTACAGATTACGTTGCTACGCTTAAATCGCGAAATTCCGCCGTGATCATGCCCGAAGTAGAAGGCCGCATTACGCAAATCTATGTACATTCCGGTGACCACGTGAGTGCGGGTGCGCGTCTTTTACAAATTGATCCAAGCAAGCAGCAGGCTACTGTAAATAGTCAGCAGCATAATAGGGCGGCGCAAGAGGCGAACTTGGCCTATGCCAAGCAGCAATTCGACCGAAGCAGTGGCTTATATGCCGCTGGAGTGATCAGTAAACAGGATATGGATCAGGCAAAATCCGCCTACGATGCCGCGGTAGCGGAAGTCCGGTCCCTGGACGCGCAAGTTGAGGAACAGCAAGTTCAGCTTCACTATTACAGCGTTGTCGCGCCTTCAAATGGCATTGTAGGCGACATTCCGGTCCGCGTTGGCGACCGCGTTACTACTGCGACGACTCTGACAACCGTCGATAAGCCCGGCAGTCTTGAAGCCTACGTCTATATTCCCATCGAACGCTCCCCCGATCTGAAAATGGGCATGCCGGTTCAGATTTTAGATAGCGCGGGGAAAGTCATCGCTGACAGCCGTGTCACTTTTATTTCGCCGGAAGTAGACAACACCACGCAGACCGTATTGGTAAAAGCAACCATTGCCAATAATAGGGACAAACTCAGGACCGCACAGTTCATCCGCGCACGCGTGGTTTGGGGAACCGAACAATCCCCCGTGATTCCCGTGCTCGCTGTAACCCGTCTCGGTGGCCAGTTTTTTGCTTTCGTCGCGGAAGAGCAGAACGGCAAAGCCGTGGCTCATCAAAAGGCTTTGAAGGTTGGGGACATGGTAGGTAATGATTATGCAGTACTTGATGGAATTAAGCCGGGAGATAAGGTAATCGTCTCCGGCACGCAATTCCTGCTCGATGGAATGCCGATTATTCCACAGACCTAACTCAAGCTGAATCGAGATTTTTGGGGTTATCTTAAAATTCATGTTCGTTAATTTCTTCATACGGCGGCCGATTTTTGCCACGGTTTGCGCACTGTTGATCATTCTGGCAGGTGCAGTCTGCATCCCCACGCTTCCGATTGCGCAGTTTCCTACGCTTGCACCTCCTCAAGTTTCAGTGAACAGCTTTTACGTCGGTGCCAGTGCGCAAACGGTGGAAACTGCTGTCACTATTCCGCTGGAACAACAAATTAATGGCGCGCAAGGAATGAAGTACGTCACTTCCAGCAGCGGCAACGACGGTTCCAGTTCCATTACAGCGACATTCAACCTGGATCGCGATCCCGATCTCGCAGCTGTAGATATTCAAAACCGCGTCAACACTGCACAAGGACGATTACCAAATGCCGTGAAGTCTACTGGCGTCACGGTCACCAAGGCTTCCAACGATTTTGTGTTCGGTGCTGCAATTTTTTCTCCTGACGACCGCTATAGTCCGCTCTTCATGAGCAATTATGTGGATGTCTACGTTAAAGACACGCTGAAACGAGTGCCCGGTGTCGCGGACGTAATCATATTTGGCGAACGTAAATACTCCATGCGGCTTTGGCTTGACCCAGTGCGCATGGCAAGCCGCGGACTGACTGCCACAGACGTAGTAAGTGCCCTGCAAGAACAAAACGTCGAAGTTGCAGCCGGGCAAGTGGGACAGCCTCCGATTAAGACCGGGCAGGATTACCAAATCAGCGTGCGAGCGATCGGACGTTTATCTGAATCCTCGCAGTTCGAAAATATTATTTTAAAAACTAATGCGGATGGCACGTTGGTTCGTTTGAAGGACGTTGGACGCGCAGAACTGGGAGCTGAAGATTACAGCAGCGACCTGCAATTTAATGGACATGATGCCGTAGGAATCGGCATCACGCAGCTCTCTACCGCGAATGCGCTGGAAGTGGATCGATTAGCTTTGGCTGAACTCGACAGATTGTCCAAGCGCTTTCCTCCGGGCATGAAATACCAGAACGCTTTTGATACGACCGAAGCAGTGGGTGAATCGATCCAAGAAGTCTTAAGCACTTTAGTAGAAGCAATCATCCTCGTCATTCTGGTAATTTTCGTATTTCTTGGCGACTGGCGCAGCACCATCATTCCTGCTGTCACAATTCCGGTTTCATTGGTTGGTGCATTTACCTTTGTAAAGATACTCGGCTTCTCGATCAACACGCTCACGCTGTTTGGCATTACTCTCGCAACCGGCCTTGTAGTCGACGATGCGATCGTTGTAATCGAAAATATTGAACGCCATATTCAAGAAGGAGAAAGAGACGCTCACAAAGCCGCATCAATCGCTATGGGTGAAGTTGCGGGCGCTGTCATTGCAACTTCTCTGGTCCTGGTCGCGGTTTTTGTCCCTGTGGCATTTTTCCCAGGAACCACCGGCATTCTCTTCCGGCAGTTTGCGCTGACTATTGCTTTTTCAATTTCGATTTCCGCATTTAACGCGTTGACCTTGACTCCCGCTCTCTCCGCTATATTGCTTGGACGTGAACACGGAGAAAAGAACTGGTTTTTTAAACGCGTGGACCGAGGAATTAATGCGGTGACCGAAGGATATCGCCGGGCTCTGCATGGGTTCCTGGCAGTGCGATGGGTGGCTGTGCTGCTATTTTTTGCCGGATTGGGAGGCGCTTATTTTATTTTCCAACGCGTTCCAAAGGGATTCGTTCCTAATGAGGACCAGGGATACTTCATTATTGCGGTGCAGTGCCCGTCGGGGGCATCCCTGCAATACACGAAAGGAATAGAGGCTCAAGTTCAAAAACTGTTGCTGCCAATTCCTGAAGTTGAAGGTACATTCGCAATCAGTGGGTTTAGCTTTTCCGGAAATGCGGCTAACTACGGCATTATCTTTGTGCCATTAAAACCCTACTCTCAACGCAAGGGCGACCAACATGCTGCCAATGCCATCGTTAACGGGATCCGCGAAAAACTTTCCGGAGTACAAGGCGCGCTTGTACTGCCATTCCTCCCGCCAGCTGTACAGGGGCTGGGACAATTTGGCGGGTTCCAGTATGAATTGCAGGATCAGGGTTCGCATACACTGCAAGAACTCGCGAATGTGACGCAGGACGTAGTTCGTCAGGGAAACTCCCGCAAAGATTTGACCGGTCTGTTCAGCAGTTTCACTGCAAATGATCCCCAGTTCCTTGTCACCATTGATCGCGAAAAAGCCAAAAGCTTGCATGTGCCGTTGGGCCAGATCACGGACACGCTAGGAGTATACATGGGATCGGCATACGTAAACGATTTTGATTTCAACAATCGGTCCTATCGCGTATACGTGCAGGCGGATCAGCAATTCCGTTCGCAATCGAAAGATATTGAACAATACTACGTGCGGTCCGATAGTGGTGCGATGATTCCATTGCAGAATTTAGTGACTATCGCGTCGACTGCAAGCCCTCAGGTCATCACACATTACAATTTGTTTCGTTCCGCAGAGATCAATGGTTCCGCAGCACCCGGCTTCAGCTCGGGACAAGCTATTGCAGCAATGGACGAACTTAGTACTAAAGTCCTTCCGCAGGGATTTAATCACGAGTGGAGCGGATTATCTTTAGAAGAACTGGCCTCGGGCAGTACTACGGCGATCTTGTTTGGGCTTGGGGTGCTGGTGGTTTACCTGACTCTTTCTGCTCAATATGAAAGCTTCGTGCTGCCTTTTATCGTCCTGCTGGCGGTTCCCATGGCAATTTTGGGAGCTCTTGGTGCGCAGTGGTTACGTGGGTTGGAGAATGACGTGTTTTGTCAGATTGGATTAGTCATGCTGGTTGGTCTCTCCAGTAAGAACGCGATTTTGATCGTGGAATTTGCGGAACAATTACGGCAAAGGGGAATGCCTTTGATGGATGCCGCCATTGAATCCGCAAGAATACGGCTACGTCCGATTCTTATGACATCATTGGCATTCATTCTTGGGGTAATTCCCTTGGTGTTCGCAAAAGGCGCGGGCGAAGCGGGACGCCATTCTGTGGGTACAACCGTATTTGGTGGCATGATTATGTCCACAGTGCTTAATCTCTTTTTCATCCCGGTGCTGTACCTGATCATTGAAGGCTGGCGTGAGCGAGGTAAAGGACACGCTCCGATTCCGGCAACTGTTCCCGCGGATTAACATCCAGAGCTGAGCTATACTCGACCACTTCCCTTTGAAGTTGTAATATCGGCAGCATGCAATATCATCGATCTTCTTTAATATTTCTCATTCTGTTTCGCTTATTTGTTCCAACACTGCTTTCGGCGCAATCGAATCCAAAAGCAAAAGCTTCGGACAAGTCGCCCTCTTCCCAGACATGGACCTTTGCCGTTGCTGGAGATTCCCGTAATTGCGGTGACGTGATCATGCCCGCCATTGCCAACGGCGCAACGAATGATCACGCCGCGTTCTACTGGCATTTGGGCGACCTGCGGAAGATTTCGGCGCCAGATGAAGATTTCAGACAACTTAAAATAGTTGCGGGAAAGTCATTCACGATTAACGATTACGAAAATGAAGCTTGGGATAATTTTATCCAGAACCAAATCGCTTCTTTCGGTACGATGCCCTTCTTTCTCGGAATCGGCAACCATGAAACTATTCCTCCGAAAACGCGGACGGAGTTCATCAAGCAATTTTCCAAGTGGCTGGATGCTCCTGAAATCAAAGCGCAACGATTGAAAGATGACCCAGGAAATGATCGCACTTCCACCTACTATCACTGGATGCGCGACGGGATCGACTTTATCAACCTGGACAATGCTTCGCGCGATCAATTTGACCCGGTACAGATGAAATGGTTCGAAGGCGTCATTGCGCGGGATAGGGCAGATTCGTCTGTGAAAACAATCGTGGTCGGAATGCATGAGGCGCTACCAGAGAGTATTTCCGCCGATCACAGCATGGATGAATGGGAACTAGGGCAGCAAATGGGACGGCAGGTTTATCTGGATCTTCTCAAAATTCAGAATGAAGAACACAAAACCGTTTACGTGCTGGCCAGCCATTCGCACTATTTTATGGATGGAATCTTCAACACGGAATACTGGCGAACTCACGGCGGAGTACTTCCCGGATGGATTATAGGTACATCCGGAGCGCAACGGTATCCATTGCCTTCCAATTTCAAAGATGCCAAAATCGCAAAGACGAATGTCTACGGATATCTGCTGGCGACAGTAAATCCACCCGGCGAGCCCACAGGATCGATCAAATTTGATTTCAGGCAACTGGATGAAGACAAGGTTCCGGCGGACGTCGTGCGTCGCTTCACGGCAACATTTGTGCACGATTGCTACATTGGAAATCGAAGGTGAAGACAGTCGTCGCATATAATTTCCATCCACATATATACAACCAGAGAAGCAGCATCCATTCGGCTTTTATCTAAAGAGGATGTGGTCTCCTGCTTTATAATCAGTTACCAGTTCGCTATGCGCAAACTTCTCTGCTTGAGCCTTTTACTTTCTTTGAGTGTGCGCGCTCAGAACGTTAAATCTACCCCATCTCTCCCCAAATTTCAGGATGTCGCCAAAGATGTAGGACTGACCGTGCCTCATATCTCTTCGCCCGAAAAACAATATATCGTGGAATCCATGAGTGGAGGTGTCGGGCTGATTGATTGCGATAACGATGGGAAACTCGACATCATTGCTGTGAACGGATCGACAATCGATCACTTCCGACAGGGCGGCGATCCCATGATCACGCTCTACCATCAGGATGCGAATTTCAAGTTTACCGATATTACGAAAGCAGCCAATCTCACGCACAAGGGATGGGGCATGGGGGTGGCGGTCGCCGACTTCGATAATGACGGATTACCCGATATCTATGTTACCGGCTATAACGGCAATGTTCTGTATCACAATTTGGGAAGTTGCAAGTTCGAAGATGTGACCGACAAGGCTGGGGTGGCAGGTGGTGGATTCAGTACCGGAGCCGCATGGGCTGATTATGATCGCGACGGGCACGTAGATCTTTTTGTTTCGCGATACGTACATTTTGATATGAGTAAACTGCCAACGTTTGGCAGTGATGAGAAGACCTGCCGCTTCAAGGGGGTTCGGGTGCAATGCGGCCCTTGGGGTCTTCAGGGCGAATCGGATCTGCTCTATCACAACCGCGGGGATGGAACCTTTGAAGAAGTTTCAAAAAAGGCGGGCGTGGATGATCCCAATCACTACTATGGGCTGGGAGTGGTTTGGGGCGACTATGACAATGACGGCTGGCCGGATTTATATGTCGCCAATGACGCGGGGCCGAATTTTCTTTACCACAATAAACACGACGGAACGTTCGAAGATGTAGCAATGCTTGCGGGGGCGGCGCTCAGCGGTGAGGGTCTGGAACAAGGTTCTATGGGAGTGGATTGGGGCGACTATTTACACGAAGGCCGTCTTTCCATGTTCGTCACGAACTTCACGGAGCAACCCGATACTTTGTACCGCAACATGGGGCCGGATGGATTCTCTGATGTGAGCTGGCCGGCGAAGCTTGCGAAGCCGACTTCAGAGCCCGTAGGTTGGGGAACCGCTTTTTTTGACTTCGATAATGACGGCTGGCTGGATCTTTTTGTGGCGAATGGTCACGTGTATCCCCAGATGGATCAAATCCCTGGGACCAGCCGCTACGCTGAACCAATGCTGTTGTTCCGCAACAAACATGATGGTACATACGAAGATATTTCCAGCGTTCTCGCTTCTATTCCGGATGCCTCCCGCCGTGGTGCTGCTTTTGGCGATTTGAACAACGATGGCAATATCGACATTGTGGTTTCGAATATGGATGGGCCGCCTGCTCTGCTGTTAAACCAGGGCGGAAACGGAAATCATCGTGTACTGTTCAGCCTTATAGGAATGCAAAGTAACAAATCAGCCGTCGGAGCACGAGTGACGGTGAAGGCTGGGAAGTTAGTGCAAATGAACGAAGTTCGCGCTGGTGGAAGTTACATCTCGCAAAACGACCCAAGACTGCATTTCGGATTAGGAGCTGAAACCAAGATGGACGAAGTAGAAATTAAATGGCCTAGCGGGAAAACTGAAACACTGCGCGGTCTTACAGCGGACTTCATCTACACGATCGTTGAGGGCGGCGGCATCAGAAATAAAACACCTTTTCCCCCTTTCTAGCCTGGATCCGGAATCTCTTCCGCATGGCTTTATATCCCTATCTATATCCCTTCGCGGTACAGCGATAACCTCATAAGTTGTACAGACTCCCTGCTGCAACGAGCTTTTGGTCGCGACCATCCAAAGCTTGTCGCTGCACTTCGTTAATAGCACGTTTGTGAGGTGGGAATTTCTTGGTTATATTCGGCCACGTTAGTAGTCGCCGCGTTCACCTTTGATTTTTAGCCGATTGCACGTCCGAAAGTTCTGGACCAGTTCTGACGCCGTTCAATCCTCCCAACAATTTAGAGGTTTCGGATGCACAGGTACATCTTCCCTTTTTTAGTTATCGCTATGTTTTACTTAACCAACCCTCATCCTACTTTCGCTCAGCACTACTATGCTTCCCTCCCGCCAAAAATTAACACGACTCCTGACCTGACCAGCGTTGCGGGAATCACACTTGCGAAGCGAGTTGACGAAGTAAACCTCGCATTCACAGTGACCGACAAGAAAGGACATTTTATTAAAAATCTCGGTGAAGATGATTTTCAGGTATTCGACAATCAGCTCGCCCCAGAAAGGCTGCGTTTCTTCCAGCAGCAAACGGATCTTCCACTGAGAGTAGTTTTATTGATTGACGCCAGCGACTCCGTAAAATATCGCTTTCACTTTGAACAGAGTGCAGCGCTGGTGTTCCTGAAAAAAATTTTACGTCCTGGCCTCGACCAGGCTTTGGTAGCTACTTTTAACGATCGTATTACGCCGCTGACAGATTTTACGGACAACGTGCGAGGCGCGGCCCAGCAAGTTAAAGAAGCAAAAGCGGGCGGGAATACGAAACTCTATGACGCTATTGTTTTTGCTTGCGATAAACTCCGCGCTCGTTCCGAAGAGCAAGTCACACGAAAAGTGGTGATCGCAATCAGCGATGGTGATGACACTGCAAGTCACAATTTAATGTACGACGCGCAAACCGCAGCTATTCGCAGCGAAGTCGCTATGTTTGCCCTGAGTACTAATAACTTAACCTACGACCGTTATCCGCGTGGAGAAGCAGTTCTGAATCTGCTAACCCGGCCAACGGGTGGAAAAATTCTGCCAGCGCGGGAAGATTCACAGCTTAGGGGCGCCTTCCGGAACATAGAAACCACCTTGCATAATCAGTATGCACTGGCATACGTGCCCCCCGACTTTAAGCCTGATGGGAGTTTCCGCCACATCGACCTCATTGCAAGGAAACCCAAGTTGAAAGTCTCATGCCGGAAAGGGTATTACGCACGCCGCGAACAAGCGAAAAACATATTCTCTGTAAAGGTTAATCCTTGAGCACCTGATCAAGTAGCTGCCCAACTGCCCTTCTGGCTTCGAGAATCGAACTGCGATGATCCATGATTCCCGCCAAGTCAGTATTAGCAAACGCAATTCGGCCAAATGGAGTGGCTCTCAGAATATCGCTCGGAGCAGGTTTTCCGCCTTTGCCAAAAAAGAAACCGGGTTGGGGGTTTAAATACGCGTGCCCCCACCGGTTCAATATAATTCCCGCGATATCCCGGCGCGCATCGAATCCGGTTCGAGCGAACATGTCGGTGAATTGCTGCCGGATTCGCCGTTCATACTCGCTGAAAGGAGTGGACAGCATCTCACTGCGTCCACGGTGTCCCTGATTCGCGATTTGCATGCCCGGATACGCATAAAGAATTTTTAAATTTAGGACAATAGGCGAGTCTGGACTGATGGTCGGCGAATCCGCACCTATAAGGGCAGTCTTTCTCACCTCAGCGTAGTTGCCTATCCCTTCAAACCAGCGAAAACCACTGATACCAAGCTTGTACAGGAATCGCCAATTGCGAAGCGCAACATTTGCCATTAAACAAGGAGACCGATAGAACTGGTTGTACGCCTCCCGCTGCTCTGTTGGCAGATCACGGACAATGTGTTTGGTTGTCCAACAACCACCAGCCATCACCACTGTACGCGCTTTCACTCGAAATACTTTATTCCCCTGCGCGTAGATAACCGAAACAGATTCACACTTTTCAGGGTCGCCGTCATGCTGCACCCAAACTGCCGTCGAATTTAATCGCACACGTGCCGCAGAAGATGGATGGTCGAGAGCCGAAAAGTCTACCCGTCCCTTGCAAACTGCTGCGACCGTATGGTCTCCGGAAATCGAATTCGGAATCAAAGTTTTCATCATGAGCCGCGCAATACCAGCGTTTCCCCTCGGAAACATCTGATCGCCGTCCTCAGTATCCAGCGGATGTAGCATGTCAGCGGCGTAGTCGGCATAAGCTGACAAAGCATCTGGTCCAAGGCCAGACCCGCCCCCCTCGACAGGAGATAGATATGTCCGAATCGTATCGCGGCTAATACCAAAGCGCTGCATCATGTGCTCTTCCAGGGTGATCTGATCCAAGGCACGTGAGATCTCGTCGCCGTGATATTGCGGCCGTTTCTCCGGTTGTTCCGATCCACTACGCCATTTAAGTAATTCTGTCCTTGCATCTGCTGAAATCGGAGCGCCCTCTAACTTCTTGCCCCACGGATCAGTAAGCCATAATCCGGGATTCTGGCCGAACTTCGAGCCGAAATAAAACCCGTAACTCGCAGGCTCGCTTCCGACCATGTCGTAGGGAGTTTTGCTCAGGGGGATTTCGCGCGAAGTCCCAGCCCAGGTTTGATATTGCAATTTCGGAGATTTCAGTCCAATGGAATCATAGAAACCAGAAATGAAGCTATGCGGATATTGCACGAAAAATACAGCCGAGCCCTGGTGGCCCATAAGGCGCTGGCCATCGACTACAAATTCATTGCCTTTGGCTTCCCCGCCGAAAATCGGGTGATTATCTAGCACAAGGCACCTGCGATTTGCACCCGCTTGGCGGACAAAGAACAGAGCCGCAGCTAATCCACTCATTCCGCCCCCAACAATTACGCAATCGTGGACTTCCCCGGTATCAATGGCATCCGGCAACGATTCGAACTCGCCATTGCGGATTCTGTGGCCAGCTTGCACGATCTCATATGTGTTGCCGTTTGACCGGGAGTAGTCGCCCACACCTCCGTATCCCGTCCAGTCTTCCTCAGAAAGAAGTTGGGTTGGGGCAAGTGAACTCATGAGCAGCCCCCCGGAAGCAAGCAGCGTGGAGTTCAGAAAATCCCGCCGCGAAATCTTTTGATCCATGCCAAGCGCTTTGTCGTGATTCTGCTTGAAGCCTGAATTATCGGATTTTGGCATTCGATGTAAGCCTCGCAGTGAGTTGAAACCTACATCATAAAACGATTTAATAGATTGTGGAATTGAGAATGAGCTGAGTTGTAAAGTGAAACAGGATCAACTGAGATTAGTGTGTAATCTGATTTGTGGACGGCCACTTTAACCGGAGCAGTGGATCCCCAAACAAAATGTAAGTCTTGCGAACATCGGGATCGGTTATTCCTGACTTCGCAAAGATAATGGCGTCTCCTAATGCCGGAGTGGGCTGAGCGAAGAGTGACTGGACCAACACTTTGTCCATCAAGGCTTGGGGATCAGCTTGGTTCAATCCCGATGATGCCCATACCGCAACTGCTCCGCCAGTGCTGGAGAGAAGCAGGGTTTCTGCCAGGCTTTGCGTATAAACGTCCTGGAAATATCCGTTCAGGCAATTCATGGTCAGGAACACGGGTAATCTGTCGCCATTAGTCAGAGTCGAGGCTGATTCATCATCTAGCAACGTCTCGCCCGACCAGACTTCTATTGAGCCGTGCCCTGTGTAATTTACGACCAACTGGCCATTGTTGATGTTGGTTAAAACTTCTTGGCGCGCCGTCTCCGGATCGAGGTTGCTGGCAAACACGTCGAAGACGTTCATCGACTTGGGCAAAACACTCTGAGTGTCAGTCGCCTCCTGAGTGAAATTAATATCGCTGTCGCGATCAGCTACCATCAATGTCTGATTCGTCCAACCGGCTGGCTCGGTATTCGCGTAGGTCACGATCTTGCCGACTACTGTGCTGGCTTCATCACGAGTACGCACTGGCAATCGACCTGTGGCGATTTGAGCAAAACCGGAATTATTAAAATCGGAGAACCAGTCATCCGATGCAGTCTTCAATTCGGAAGTCGGAACCATCCTTGTTGGGACAAAATCAAAAAAACCAAAACCTAGATAATCCCGAGGATCGAGTGACGCATCCCCTACCAGCAATAAATATTTCGGTTTATTGGTCCATACCTGAGTTGCAGTTTTCAGAAAGTTCCGTAGAGCATAAGGGCTGCGCTCGCCGAAATTGAATTCGTCGTAAACATCATTGACACTAATCACTGCAACAGTTCTTCCCTCCGCTTTATGGAGTCGAACCAATGGCTTTAAGTCTTCGACGAATTCCGGATAAGAGATCAGGACGACTTCGGCGCCGGACTGAGGGTTATGCCATTCGCTGGGTTGATTGCGGAGGATGTCAAATGGTTTCGTAATGTGCTGGTCAGAAACCGCCAACAGAGTGTGCTTGCGAGATATTGACCAGGGAACTCTAGCCTGCAACGAATAAAACCCCTTTTCGAGAGAAAT
>Ga0070741_10009203_pt1 | contig 19337 bp, 24 predicted proteins | sample Coa_R1_4_FD_66440 | JGI IMG/M metagenome (GOLD analysis project Ga0070741, IMG submission 66440) | Surface soil microbial communities from Centralia Pennsylvania, which are recovering from an underground coalmine fire - Coalmine... | ecosystem: Environmental > Terrestrial > Soil > Unclassified ...
AGGCGTCGACGTGCTGCACGTCACCCACCTCGGACGCGGACCATCCGTCGCACAGAAGATCGCCATGCTCTGGCAACAACCCCTCTGCACCGTCGAAGGCTGCAACCGCCGCCGCGTCGAATTCGACCACCGCACCGAATGGCATCGCACCCGTCACACCAGAATCGACGACGCCGACCACTGCTGCCACCACCACCACGACCTCAAAACCCGCCACGGATGGGCACTCATCCACGGCACCGGCAAACGACCCATGGTCCCCCCCGACGACCCCCGCCACCCGAAGAACCGCCCGAGACGAACCGAGTTGGAGTGAGTGTGTCCTCACTCATACACTCGCCCGATGGCTGCGGCGCCCATGAAGACCCGGCGAGCGAGCGCCCTGCCGCCCGACGAGCGCCGCTCGATGATCGCCGCCGCCACGCTCCCGTTGCTGCTGGAGCACGGCGACCGCGTGACGACGCGCCAGATCGCCGAGGCCGCCGGCATCGCCGAGGGGACGATCTTCCGCGCCTTCGCCGACAAGGACGAGGTGATCGCCGCCGTGATCGAGGTGGCCCTCGACCAGCAACCGCTGGAGGCGGCCCTCGACGCCATCGATCCCGCGCTGCCGTTCGACGGCGCCGTCGACGCCGCCATCACCATCCTTCGCCAGCGCGTCATCGACATCTGGCGCGTCGTGTCCGCGGTCGGCACGCGGTTCCACGAGCTCACGCGCCGGCCGATGACCGACAGCCACGCGCTCGTGCGCCTCTTCGAGGCACATCGCGCCGAGCTCTCCGTCGAACCGATCGTCGCCGCCCGCCTGCTGCGCGCGTTCACGTTGTCGATGACGCATCCGATGCTCGCCGGTGAACCGACGTCGGTGACCGAGATCCGCCAGGTGTTCCTCCACGGGGTGGGCTCGTGCTGAGCCGGCTGCTGCGTTCGCACCTCGGCCCGTACCGCAACGTGCTGCTCACGATCGTCGTGCTGCAGACGGTGCAGACGTCGGCGGCGCTCACACTGCCGACCATCAACGCCAACATCATCGACAAGGGCGTCCTCCCCGGCGACGTCGGCTACATCTGGCGGCTGGGCGCGGTGATGGTGGTGTTCGCGCTCATCCAGATCACGTTCTCCGTCGGTGCCGTGTACTTCGGCGGCAAGGTCGCGATGAGCTTCGGTCGCGATCTGCGCAAGAACCTCTTCCACAAGGTCACCGACTTCTCGACGCGGGAGGTCGGCGCCTACGGCGCGCCGTCGCTCATCACCCGCATCACGAACGACGTGCAGCAGGTGCAGCTGCTGGTCGTGATGGCCTGCACGATGGCGATCGCGGCGCCGATCACGATGGTCGTCGGCGTGATCATGGCGTTGCGGGAGGACGTCGGGCTGTCGGTGATCCTCGTCGTGGCCATGCCCGTCGCCGCGGTGATCCTCGGCATCCTCGTGTCGAAGATGGTGCCGGCGTTCCGGTTGATGCAGGAACGCATCGACCAGGTGAACCGCGTGCTGCGCGAGCAGATCACCGGTATCCGCGTCGTCCGCGCGTTCGTGCGGGAGCCGGAAGAGGTGCGCCGCTTCGACGACGCCAACCAGGACCTCACGACCGTGTCGTTGCGCGCCGGGCGGCTGATGTCGTCCATGTTCCCGACGGTCAACTTCCTCATCAACGCGTCGAGCGTCGGTGTGCTGTGGCTCGGTGCCGATCGCATCGCCGCCGGTGACGTGCAGGTCGGCTCGCTCGTCGCCTACCTCACCTACCTCGTGCAAATCCTGATGTCCGTCGTGATGGCGACGTTCATGATCTCGATGATCCCGCGTGCCTCGGTGTCCGCCGGGCGCATCCAGGAGGTGCTCGACACCGAGGTCAGTGTCGTCCCGCCGGCGTCGCCCGTGCGCGAGCAACCGACACCCGGGTCGCTGTCGTTCCACGACGTCGGCTTCCACTACCCGGGCGCCGAGCACCCGGTGCTCACCGGCATCACGTTCGACACCCGCCCGGGAACGACGACCGCCATCATCGGCAGCACGGGCGCGGGCAAGACCACGCTCGTCAACCTCATCCCCCGGCTGTTCGACGCCACTGCCGGCGAGGTCGAGGTGGGCGGCGTCAACGTGCGCGACCTCGACCCCGACATCCTCTGGAGCACGATCGGGCTCGTCCCGCAGCGTCCGTACCTGTTCTCGGGCACGGTGCGCACGAACCTCCAGTTCGGCAAGACCGACGCCACCGAAGCCGAGATGTGGGAGGCGCTCGAGGTGGCGCAGGCCCGCGACTTCGTGGAGGCGATGGGCGGCCTCGACGCCCGCATCGAGCAGGGCGGCACGAACGTGTCGGGCGGGCAACGGCAACGCTTGTCGATCGCGCGCGCGCTCGTGCGCAAGCCCGACATCTACGTGTTCGACGACTCGTTCTCCGCGCTCGACCTCGCCACCGACGCACGCCTGCGGGCCGCGCTCGTGCCGTACACGCGCGAGGCGGCGGTGATCATCGTCGCTCAGCGGGTGTCGACGATCTCCACCGCCGACGACATCCTCGTGCTCGAGGACGGCGTCGTCGTCGGGCGCGGCACGCACGACGAGCTGATGGCAACGTGCCCGACGTACGAGGAGATCGTGCAGTCGCAGATCGGCGAGAAGGAACACGCCGCGTGACGACCGTCGACGATCGCCGCGACGTCGCCACCGACGACGAGGACATCAACCTCGCTGCGCCCGAGACGCGCGCTGCCGGGCGCTGGAACTCGGCCGGCGTCCCCGGGGAGCGGTCGAAGGACTTCGGCGCCGCCCTCCGTCGCCTCACGCACCTGTTGCGCCCGGAGTGGCGCAAGCTGATCGTGGTCGCGGTGTTCGCCATCAGCAGCGCAGTGGCCAACGTGTTCGGGCCACGCGTGCTCGGTCACGGCACCGACATCATCGTGCGGGGCGTGCTCGGCCATCACGGCATCGACTTCTCGGGCCTGCACCACGTGCTGTTCCAGGCCGTCGTGCTCTACGGGTCGTCGGCGGCACTGTCGATCGTGGTCGCCTACATGCTCGCCGGCGTCGTGCAGCGGCTGATGTACCGCTTGCGGTCCGCGGTCGAGGACAAGGTCAACGCGCTCCCCCTCAGCTACGTCGACAAGCAGGCGCGCGGCGACCTGCTCAGCCGCGTCACGAACGACATCGACAACATCGCGCAGAGCCTCCAGCAGACGCTGAGCCAGATGCTGACGTCGGTGCTCCTGCTCGTCGGCGTGGCAGTGATGATGTTCACGATCTCGCCGCTGCTGGCCGTCGTCGCGCTCACGACCGTGCCGGTGTCGATCTGGCTGATGCGCATCGTGGCCGCCCGCGCCCGGCCGCGGTTCATCTCGCAGTGGCGCAACACCGGTCTGCTCAACGCGCAGATCGAGGAGACGTTCACGGCCCACGCGGTGGTCAAGGCGTTCGGTCAACAGCGCGAGGTCGAGCGCACGTTCCGCGACACCAACGACGAGCTCTACGAGGCGTCGTTCGGTGCGCAGTTCATGTCGAGCCTCATGCAGCCGCTCACGATGTTCATGGGGAACGTCCAGTACGTGCTGGTCGCCGTCGTCGGCGGCCTGCGAGTGGCAGCGGGCGCGATCACGGTCGGCGACATCCAGGCCTTCGTGCAGTACTCGCGCACGTTCTCGATGCCGTTGACGCAGCTGGCATCGATGATGAACGTGTTCCAGTCCGGCATCGCGTCGCTCGAGCGGGTGCTCGAGTTCCTCGACGCCGAGGAGCAGCGCGCCGACGGACCGGTCACCGAGCACCCGCCTGCCACGCGCGGGCGCGTCGAGTTCCGCGACGTCACGTTCTCCTACGACCCGTCGAAGCCGCTCATCGAGCACCTCTCGCTCGTCGCCGAGCCCGGCCAGACGATCGCCATCGTCGGTCCCACGGGCGCCGGAAAGACGACGCTGGTGAACCTCATCATGCGCTTCTACGAGCTCGACGGCGGCACGATCACGCTCGACGGGCGCGACATCGCCTCGTTCCCCCGGCCCGAGCTGCGCTCGAAGATCGGCATGGTCCTGCAGGACACGTGGCTGTTCGGCGGGACGATCCGCGACAACATCGCGTACGGCAACCCGTCCGCCACCGAGGAGCAGATCCTCGAAGCGGCGCGTGCCACCTACGTCGATCGCTTCGTGCACTCGTTGCCCGAGGGCTACGACACGATGATCAACGAGGAAGGCGACAACATCAGCGCCGGCCAGAAGCAGCTGCTGACGATCGCGCGCGCCTTCCTCGCCGACCCCGCCATCCTCATCCTCGACGAGGCGACCAGCTCCGTCGACACCCGCACCGAGGTGCTGATCCAGGAGGCGATGAACCGCCTGCGCAGCAACCGCACGAGCTTCGTCATCGCCCACCGGCTCTCGACGATCCGCGGTGCCGACATCATCCTCGTGATGGAGCACGGCCAGATCGTCGAGCAGGGCTCGCACACCGAGCTCCTGGAGCGGGAGGGCCCGTACTACCGCTTGTACAACTCGCAGTTCGTCGCGCCGGTCATCGACGTCGACGCCGACGTCGCCTGACCCGCACGCCGCGGACGTTCACCGCGCCGGTCCACCCTGCGCCTGTGCGCGCGCCTGTGCCGCTCGCAGCGCAGCGGCGGTGATCGGATGCGGATGGCGCTGGAACGGGCGCGTCACGAGCTCGAGCAACACGTACACGCCGTACACCACGAGCACCAGCAACGCCGCGTACCCGATGACGAGCACGGCGAGCGCGGACAACGACGCGAACCGGTAGCCACGCACCCACACGAGCGACAGGACGAACGGGCTGACGGCGACGAGGCCGAGCACCAGTGCGAACGTCGCCGCGGGCACCCACCCCGCGACGGCCGCGAACGCGAGGAACGGCAGCACGAACGTGCCGGTGACGACGTAGGCGAGCAACCACAGGATCACGGTCACCATCGAAAGACCGCCCGCGTTCTTGCGCGTCCGCGCGCTGACCGCCGCCCACATCACCCAGCGGCGCACGAGCGGCACGCCGGTGTCGCCCATGGCGCGCAGGAAGACGAGGTCCGCAGCCGCGGACGAGATCGGTTGGTCCTGGAGGTGATCATGCAGGAGCGCGGCGAGTGTGTGCCGTCCGTAGCGCGGCACCAACCACGTGAGGAACTGCGGCACCGACGCGAGGTCGGTCACGTCGCTCGCGGGGACGATCCACTTGGGCGCGCCCTCGCCGTCGACGAACTGGAACGGCTCCTCCAGGTCGAAGCGTGTGGCGTCGATCTGGCGCAACACGATCTCCGCCGGTTGGTAGCTGTAACGCTTGCGGAACGGACCGGTGTCGATCTTCGGCGCGTCGGGATCGCCGTCGGGAAGTCCGATGTACGTGCGGTGCAGGCGGGCGATGGCATCGCCGGCGAGCGCGTCGGCGGGCTGGCCCGTGGCGCGGCACAGCTCGTCGAGGTCGGCCTGTGCCGCGGGCGTCAACTCGAGGGTCATCACCCACGAGCGTGCCCCAGCACCGGCCGCCGCGGAGGGACCGGGTTGCTCACGGGGGGCGGCGCATGACTGACGAGCGGTGAGGTGGGGTACCCCGTCGGCGTCCTCGACAAAGGAGAACCCTCATGGGCATCGGCACCAGCCTGTTCCTCATCGCCGTGGGTGCGATCCTCGACTTCGGCATCACGGTCAACGATTCGCACGGCTTCAACATCCACACCATCGGTGTGATCCTGATGGTCATCGGCGCCATCGGGCTGCTGCTCTCGCTGATCTTCTGGAACAGCTGGGGCGGCTTCGGTCGCCGGCGTACGACGTACGTCGAGGACCGCACGGTCGTCTGACCGAACCCTCACTGACAACCCACTGACAACCAGCGTCCCGCGCATGCACCGCGTGCGCGGGACGTGCGCGTTTTCGCGAAGCTCGCGCCGTGGACGGACCGAAGCGGGTGGGGTTCCTCGCGCCGATGAAGCCCGAGCTGCGCCCGCTGCTGCGCATGCTCGCGCTGGAGCGCCGCGACGACACGATCGCAGCGAGCGACGGCGCCGCGGTGTACGGGCGCGACATGGGCGACCGAACGGTGGTGGCGACGCTGACGTTGATCGGCACCGAGAACGCGCGGAAGGCGACCGCACGGCTGCTGCGTGACCACGCACCGGATCACGTCGTCGTCGTCGGAATCGCGGGCGGCGTGGCGCCCGCAGTGCGGCTCGGCGACCTGGTGGTGCCCGACGTCGTGATCGACGCGTCGACCGGGCGCGAGTTCCACGCTGCGCCCCTCGGTGCGGCGCGGCTTGCCGGTCGCATCCGCACGAGCGACGACGTCAACGTGGTCGCCGCACAGCTGCTCGCGGACGACATCGTGGCGTGCGACATGGAGACCGCCGCCGTTGCCGCGGTGTGCGAGGAGGCCGACGTGCCGTGGACGGCGTTCCGCGGGATCAGCGACCTCGTGGGCGGCCCCGTGAACGACGACCTCTTGAAGCTGGCGAACCCCGACGGCACCGGCAACCTCGCGGCCGCCGCCCGCTACCTGCTGCCGAGACCGTGGAAGATCCCCGGTCTCGTGAAGCTGGCGCGCGACACCGATGCCGCGACCAAGACGGCAGCGGCCGCCGCGATCGACGCCTGCGGTCTCGCCGGATGACGACAGCGCGTCCCGATCTCACGACCAACGGATCTGCATCGTCGACTGCCACAGATCGAGCACCGAGCTGTCGCCTTCCACCTCCACGGCATCGCGTGGTAGGCGGTTCCAGAGGAACAGGAACAGATCCGACGGTTTCGCCCGCACGCGGCACGCCGCGTCCCCGTCCTCGCGGTCGCCGTCGCGGTCGTCGTCCCGATCCGCGACGTGGAGGCGGTCCGCCAGGATCGTGACGTGCCAGCGCGCGACGCCCGCGTCGAGGAGCAGGGAGCGGGGCGCCGTCGATCGCAGCTTGCTGCGCGACCGGCTGGCGAAGCCGTGGAGCAGCTCACCGATGCCGTCGACGGCGATGTCGTCGTCGAACGGGGAGATCGATCCGGCCGCGGCCTCGACGTCGGCGCGGTGCACGCCGGTCTCGTGCGCCTGCCGGCGCGCCCAGAAGGCGCGAGGCGACGGCGCGGGCAGGAAGGCGAAGCACTCGAGATCCGCCGGCGCGTCGCGCAACGTGGCAACGAGCGCGTCGCAGCCGTCGAGGAGCCACCGTCCCAACGAGGCGTCGTCGGGCCACGGCTTCGCCAGCGCCTCGGAGTCGACGTCCGGTCGCACCAGCGCGTCGCGCACGATCGCCGTCGCCCAGCGGTGCACCTCGCCTTGGTGGCGGACCGCGTCACGGACGACCCATCCGGGGCATGTCGGCACGGCAGCGTCCGGTCCGGCGACGGCGAGCGCGGCCACCATCTGCTGCCCCGCCGTCGCGATGGCGTCGAGGTGTCGAGCGAGGTCCATCACACGATCATGTCCCGCGTTCGCCGACTACGCCCCGGTCAGCCGGGGTAGCCAGTCCTGATCGTCGCCGCACCGCACACCGCGCCGTCTCGGTCGATCCCGTCCGCCCCCGTACCGCCGTCCCCGCTGCCGTCGCCCGCGCTGCCGTCGCCGCGCGGCCGGGCCACGGCGATGCTGTGCCGGGCCCTGCGCGGTGTGCCCCATCGCCTCGGCGCCCTCGAGCTGCCCGGCGACGATCCCCTGACGGGCGACGAGTTCCACCTCGCGCTGCACATCTGCCACGAGCTGCACTACCGCGGCTTCGCCGGTGTCGACGAGGCATGGGAGTGGGAGCCCTCGCTCGTCGCGTGGCGCGGCGCGCTCGAGCAGCGCTTCGAAGGGGCGCTGCGCGACGGGATCGACACGAGCGGCGATCCCGTCGAGGTGCTGACGGCGCTGGCGACGGCGGACGGCGGGCCGAGCCTGTCCCAGGAGCTGCTCGTGCGCGGGACGCGCCAACAGCTCCAGGAATTCGCCGTGCACCGCTCCGCGTACCAACTGAAGGAAGCGGACCCGCACACGTGGGTGCTCCCCCGTCTCACGGGACGCGCCAAGGCGGCGGCCGTGCGCATCCAGTCGGACGAGTACGGCGACGGCGTCGCCAGCGCGATGCACGCCACCCTCTTCGCGCAGACGATGACGCACCTCGGTCTCGACGCAACCTACGGGGCGTACGTCGACCTGTTGCCCGGCACGACGTTGGCGACGGGGAACCTCATCACGATGTTCGGTCTGCAGCGACGGTTGCGCGGCGCGCTCGTCGGTCATCTCGCGTTGTTCGAGATGACGTCGGTGCAGCCGATGCAGCGGTATGCGTGGGCACTGGCTCGCCACGGACTGCCACGCGAGGCACGCCGCTTCTACGAGGTGCACGTCGAAGCAGACGCGCTGCACGAGCGCATCGCCATCGAAGAGCTGGTGCCGGGACTCCTCGGCGACGAGCCGCACCTCGCAGCCGACGTCGTGTTCGGGGCGCGGGCGCTGACGGCCGTCGAGTCCCGCTTCGCGTCGGCACTGCGTCACGCGTGGGCGGCAGGTACGACCGCGTTGCGCTCGCCGCTCGTCGACGCCGCGTGATGCCGCCCGCCACGTACGTCCTCCCGTTGCGTCGGTGGGCGTGCGAACCGATGGACGAGCTCGCCGCGTACCTGGCATCGCTGCCGCGCGACGTGGAGGTCGTCGTCGTCGACGGTTCGGACGACGCGGTGTTCGCGCACCACGCGCGCGCGTTCGGGTCGCGCGTCCGTCACGAGCGGGTCGACCCTCGCCACGCGTGCGCGTACGGGAAGGTCGCCGGCGTCCACACCGGCGTCGAGCGCGCGTCGAACGAGTGCGTCGTGCTGGCGGACGACGACGTGCGGTACGACGCCGCGCTGCTCGACGCCGTCCTCGCGCGACTGCGTCACGCCGACCTCGTGCGCCCGCAGAACGCGTTCACGACGCTGCCGTGGCACGCGTGGTGGGACACCGGTCGCACGCTGCTCAACCGCGCCGTCAGCGTCGACCACCCCGGCACGCTCGCGGTACGGCGATCGAGCTTCCTCGCCGTCGGCGGGTACGACGGCGACGTGCTCTTCGAGAACCTCGAGCTCGTCCGCACGATCCGGGCGGCGGGTGGCACCGTCGTCGACGCGCTGGACGTCGTCGTCCCGCGCCTCCCCCCGACGAGCCGGCAGTTCCTCGCACAACGTGTGCGCCAGGCGTACGACAGCCTCGCCACACCGGGCCGCCTGGCGTTCGAGCTGTCGCTGGCGCCGCTCGCCGCGTTCGTGGCCACCCGTCGCACACGGGTGCCGCTGCTCCTCGGCGCCGCCGCCGGCGCCGTCGCCGTCGCAGAACGAGGACGACGCCGAGCCGGGGGCCGCGCCGCGTACCCACCGGTCACGCCGCTGGCCGCGCCGGTGTGGCTGTGCGAACGTGGCGTCACGTCCTGGTTGGCAGTGGCACGCCGGGTCGCGCGCGGTGGCGTGCGCTACGCGGGGACGCGCCTGCGCCGTGCCGCCACGCCCGAACGCGAGCTGCGCGCCCGCCTCGCGGGCACGCTCGGCAGGTCAGGCCTCGATCGCGCTGAACCCGCGCGCGACGTCGTGCAGGTGATGGATCGGGTCGTGCACGAAGTACCGGGCGAACGTCGCGATCGTGAAGCGGGCGCCGTCGCTGCGCCTGCCTGACCGATTCCACTGCGCGCCGTGCACGGTGGCGAACCGTGCCGCGAGCGCGTCCGCAGCCGATGCCAGCTCGTCGGCGACGAGCGCGGGCGATTGCGCGTGGTAGCGATCGGCGAGCGCGGTCGCGTCCTGGTCCCAGTTCGAGTAGAGCGGGTCGTCCTCCGCCAGCATGCGCACCAGGCGGCCGTCGTACACGCGGCACACGTCGCGCACGTGGCACGCGTACTCGAGCGCGGACCACACGTCCGGCTGCGGCCGCACGGCCACGTCGCCGCGGGCGAGCACCGCGCGCCACGCGTCGGCGTTGGCGCGGATCATGTCCGGCAGCGCGGACAGCTCGACCGACGACGTGTCGAACCCGCACTCCGGGCACACCCGGTCGAGCACCCACGTCCAGTCCTTGTCGTCCGGTGCGATCGGCGCAGGCTCGCTCATGACCGGAGCGTACGAGCGGCGTAGCCTCGCCCTCATGCCGGTTCTCGATCTCGCGCCCGTCACGACGGTCTTCGGCGCCGAGGTGTCGGGCGTCGATCTCGCCACCGACCTCGACGACGCGACGGTCGCCGCCGTTCGCGCCGCGCTCCTCGAGCACAAGGTGCTGTTCTTCCGCGGCCAGTCGCTCGATCCTGCGACCCAGGCGCGCGTGGCTGCCCGCTTCGGTGAGCTCACACCCGCGCATCCCGTGGAGCCGAGCGTCGAGGGCCATCCCGAGATCCTCTCCCTCGACTCCGACGACGGCGCCCGCGCCGACGTGTGGCACACCGACCTGACGTTCCAGGAACGCCCACCGCTCGGCGCCATGCTCCATGCCGTCGTCGTCCCCGATGCCGGCGGCGACACCATCTGGGCCGACATGCACGCCGCCTACGACGCGCTGTCACCCGCGTTGCGGGCGTTCCTCGAGTCGCTCACCGCGACGCACTCCGCGACCAAGGCGGGCGACTACTTCGCGGCGCGCGACACCAACGGTGACCGCGCTGCCGCCACGGCGGCCGCCGCGCCCGCCCACCACCCCGTGATCCGTGTGCACCCCGAGACGGGGCGGCGCAGCGTGTTCGTCAACCCGCTGTTCACCGTGAAGATCGACGGCCTGCGACGCACGGAGAGCGACGCGCTCCTCGCGCTGCTGCACGAGGTCGCGACACGCCAGGAACACCTGCTGCGGTGGCGGTGGCGGGCCGGCGACGTCGCCTTCTGGGACAACCGCTGCACGATGCACTACGCGCTGCTGGACTACGGCACCGACAAGCGGCGGATGGAGCGCGTCGCGCTCGAAGGCGACGTTCCCGTCGGGGTGCGCGAGCCGGCCACCGTGTGACCGCTGCGCAGTGTGAGCCCCCATGCGCCCGGGTAGCCACCCGGCGTGGAAGCGATGCGCGAAGAGGTCACGTCGGTCGCCGATCGCCTGCGGGCGCAGGAGGCGGCGTACGCCCACGGTCATGACCGCCCGATCGGTTCGTACGCGGTGCTGCTCGGTGTGTACAGCACCGCCGTCACCGGGCTCGGGTTGCTCGTGCGCAAGCGCCGGGCGCTGCCGCCGAAGGTCGATCCCTACGACCTCGCGCTCGTGGCCGTCGCCTCGCACAAGCTCAGCCGCCTCGTCACGAAGGACTCGGTCACCGCTGCCGTGCGCGCGCCGTTCACCGAGTACGAGTCACCCGCCGGCGAGGGCGAGGTGCACGAGCGGGTGCGCGGCCACGGCTTGCGTCACGCCGTCGGCGAGCTCGTGAGCTGTCCGTTCTGCATGTCGATGTGGGTCGCCACGGGCTTCGTCTTCGGGCTGGCGCTCGCCCCGCGGGCCACGCGCCTCGCCGCAGCCACCCTCACTGCCGTGACGGCCAGCGACTACCTCCAGTTCGCGCACAGCGCCCTGCAGCGCGCCGAGCACGAGGGCTGACCACTCCACGGCCGACCACTCCACGGTCCCGAGATCGCGCCGACCGCGGTTGGCGCCGCCACGAGCGGGGTAGCACCAGCCGAACTTCGGAGGCACGCCCATGGGTCTCGGGACCAGCTTGTTCCTCATCGCGGTCGGGGCCATCCTCGACTTCGCCGTCGACTGGAAGGTGCAGAACGTCGACCTCCACGCCATCGGCGTGATCCTGATGATCATCGGCGTGATCGGTCTCCTGCTCTCGCTGCTGTTCTGGAACAGCTGGGGTGGCGGGGCCTGGACCCGCCGTCACGTCGTCGTCGACGACGGCCTGGTCGACCGCCCCGTGCGCCGCCGACGGGTGGTGCGTGACGACATCATCGAGTAGTCCCCCCGCCGGCCCGGACGGTTCGGACCGTTCGGGCGCTCACGGCATCTCGTCGCCGACCTGCGCGCCCTCCTCCGAACGCCCTTCCTCCTCGAGCTCGAGCTCGAACCCCTCGCGCCACGTCGTCTCGTCGCGACCGTGGGGGTCGTCTTCTTCGGGGATGCGATCTGCCATGCCGTCGGCGTACCCCGTCCGCGTCACCGCGATGCCCGGCCCGGGTGCCGGGGAGAAGTACCGTCATGGATCCGTGATCGCTGCGTTTGATCACACGGGCGATGCATGACTGAACTCGACGAACAGCTGACGCTGCCGCCGGAACCGGCGAGCGCAGCCGCGGCCCGCCGCTTCGCGGCACGCGCGTTGGGGGGCGTCGACGTCGATCTCGCGCTCGTGACCCTGCTCGTGTCGGAGCTGGTCTCGAACGTCGTCCTGCACGCCCGCACGCCGCTCACCGTCGCGGTGCGCACGAGCGGTCGGCGCGTCCGCGTCACGGTCAGCGACCGCAGCCCGACGCTGCCCGCGCCGAAGACGTACGCGCCCGACGCCGTCACGGGGCGGGGGTTGACCATGGTGGCGTCGTCGTGCGCGGACTGGGGTGTCGAACCGACGCCCGGCGGCAAAGCGGTGTGGTTCGAGGTCCCGATGGAGCAAGGAGCCTCCTTGTCGTGAGCGGCGACCTCGTCGACATCCGCATCGAGGGCCTGCCCCTCGACGTCCGCCGCCAGGTCAGCGCGCACTACGACGCGCTCAGACGCGAGTTCGAGCTGATCCGCCGGTCGCCGGATGCGCAGGGCACCGTGCCCGCCCGTCTCCTCGGCCTGATCGAGGAGTTGTCGGACCGCTTCGACCGCTTCACGGAGCAGCCCCGCACCGCCCTCGACGCCGCGCTGCAGACCGACGCCGACACCGTCGACCTGCGCTACGAGATCCCGCCGGACGTCGCCGACGCCGCCATGCGCCTCCTCGAGTTGCTCGACGAGGCGGATGCGTACTGCGCCGCCGGCGAGCACCTCGTGACGCTGGCGTCACCCCCGGTCGTGCGCCGCTACCGCGACTGGTTCCTCCGCGAGTTCATCCGCCAGGCGAGCGGCGAACCGCCGCTGCCGTGGGCGCAGTTCGACGACCCGGTCGCCACGGGCGAGCGCCGCGCCACGCCGGCGGGGACGTCGGCAGGAACGGCCGCCCCGGCGACGTCGGCACCGAGCGGCGGCGACGGCCACTGGCCCACCTCCGTCGACGGCGACGCTGCCACGATCCGTCTGCGCGGCGAGCTCGACATCGCGGCCGCGCCGGCGCTGCGCGACCACTTGAACGACCTGCATTCGCGGGGCGTGCGCAACTTCCGGTTCGACACCGCCGACCTCTCGTTCATCGACTCGGTGGGGCTCAGCGTCGTGCTCGCGCTGCACCGGCGGTGCGGCGAGGAAGGCGGGTCGGTGCGCTTCGTGCGACCCTCCGAGATCGTCGCCCGCACACTGGAGATCAGCGGCCTGACCGAGGTGCTCGAGGGCGGCTGAGGAGTCCCCCGCCGCGACCATTCACACGTGTTTTCCGAATCGCCCCTCGTGGGTACGGAACCTGGCATCGTGATGACACCCGTCGGCATCCCGTACCGTTGGCGCTTCGAGCCCACGCCGAGATCGATCGCCGTCGCGCGGCGACGCGTGCGCGAGATCCTCGAGGCCCGCAGCATCCCCGCCCCCACCATCGAGATGGTGGAGCTGTTGACGAGCGAGGTCGTCACCAACGCCATCGTCCACGGCGAGTCGGCGCCCGAGGTGGAGCTCGTCGTCTCCGACCAGCAGGTGCGGGTGGCGGTCGAGGACGACTCGCCGGAGGAGCCGAAGGTCACCTCGGTCGAGCCCACCGCGCTCACCGGACGGGGGCTCGACCTCGTCGATCGGTTCTCGGCCACGTGGGGCACGACCAGGGTCGGCCCGGGCAAGCAGGTGTGGTTCGAGGTGCCGTTCGCGTTCCGATGAGCATCCCGACCCCGCCGCCCACGCCCGTGCCCCCCACCCCGGTGCCGCCGGGCGAACCTCCCGGTCCGTCACCCGCCCCACCCCAGCCCGATCCGGTACCGACCGAGCCCGCGCCGGCGTGACACCCCCCGCCGGCGAGATCTCGCGCTAGCCGGCGCGCCCGCCTGCTTCCGCGGCGAGCGCCTCCTCCACCCCGGAGAGCTCCAGCACCCGCTCGACGGCCGCCGACCGCGGGCCGATCGACAGCTCGACGTGGCGGCTGCGGGCGCGGCGGAAGGCGGCGACGTAGGCACCCACGCCCGACGAGTCGATGAACAGGAGCGACTCGAGGTCGAGGACGATCGCCGACGGCGAGTGCTCGAGTGCGTCGTCGACGGCGTTGAGGAACTGCGGAACCGTGCCGAGGTCGAGCTCGCCGCGGACGTGCACGACGACGCGACCGTCCGCCTCGATCGTCGCGGTGGTCGCAAGGCCGAACTCCGGTATGTCAGCTGTGCTGGTTTCGCCCATGATCGGTGTTCCGGTCGGTCTGCGTCGAGGGCAGACTACTGACTCCGCGGACCCCGGGAGCTCCTTGAGACGACACGAACGCGGCGGCTCGCTCGACGCAGCCGCGCGCCGCGAACTCGAAGCCCGCATCGACAGATTGACCGCCGAGCTCGAACAGGCCCGGCGGGCGACGCGCGCCCGCGAGCGGTTGGACGCGGTCACGGACGCCCTCATCGGCGAGACCGACCCCGACGCGGTGCTCGATGTCGCCGAACGGTGGGTGACGGCCGCCCTCGGCCGCCCGTGCACGGTTGCCCGCGAGGAACCCGACGACACGGCCGGCTGCATCGCGCTGCCCCCCGACGGCGAGCCCGTGGCGTGGTTGTGCATCGGCGGTGACGCGCTCGACGAGGACGACCGCGCCGCCGCCGACATGCTCGCCGCCCGGGTCGGGCGCGCCCTGCGGGCGTCGGTCTCGGTGACCGGTCGGTGGGAGGGGTTCCGGACGCTCGAGCGCAGCCTCCTGCCGGAGGCGATGTTGTCGATCCCCGGGCTGCAGCTCGCGAGCCGCTACCTCCCGGCGCGCGGCGCGCACGAGGTCGGTGGCGACTTCTACGACGCCGTGCGCGCCGGCGAGGCGCTCACGTTGATCGTCGGCGACGTCCAGGGCAAGGGCGTGGAGGCGGCGACACTGACGTCGCTGGCGCGCCACACCCTGCGTGCCGGCGCGATGGCAGGTCAGTCGCCGGCCACGCTGCTCGGCCACCTGAACACCGCGCTCCTCTACGGGCAGGCCGAGCAGCTGCGATCGGGGCACGACCTGCTGCTGCGCTTCGTGACGGCGGCGGTAGCGCGCATCACCCCGAAGGGTGATGGCTTCGAGGTGCGCGTCGCTCGCGCCGGTCAGCCGCCGCCGATCGTGGTGCGCAGCGAGGGCCGTTTCGAGCCGCTCGAACCGCGTGGCGTGCTCCTCGGCGTCGCCGATGCACCGGTGTTCGAGGAGCGCACGGTCGACCTCGCCGTCGGCGACACGTTGATCCTCTACACCGACGGGGTGATCGAGCAGCGCAACACGGGACGCGCCTTCTCCGAACAACACCTCGGGATGCTCGTGCGCAACCGTCGCACGGTCGTCGACGCCGAGGCCACCGCCCAGCTCATCGAGGACACCGTGCACCTCGTCGCGCCGGAGAACGTCCGCGACGACGTCGCCATCCTCGTGGCCGCCGCGGTGCCGTCGTACGAAGCGTGAACGGCGTACGGCGTCTCAGCTCGCGCGCCGGCGGCGGGTCGGCTGGCGCCTGTCGAGCAACTCGAGCAGCTTGCGCTCCTCGGCGATGAGCCCACCGCGAGGGCGGTTCGGCCCGTGCGCCCACACGTCGTGCAACGTGCCGTCCTCGTACGACGTGAACACCTGCGGATGGATGTACGAGTTGCGGGCGACCGCCGGCGTGTTGCGCAGCTCCTCTGCCACCACTTCGGTCACCGCCTTCACCGCGACGTTGCGCCGGCGCGCACTCGTCGGCGGCGGCAAGGTGGCGAACCCGACCGCCGCCATCAGCGTCGCGCCCCACGTGCGGAACGTCTTCGCGGTCACGTCGAGCCCCGTTCGTTCGCGCAAGTAGTCGTTCACCTCGGTCGACGTGACCGGGTGGAGGGCACCGTCGTCGCCTTCCCACTGGAACAGCAGCTGGCCGGGGAGGTCCTGGCACCGGCGGATGATGCGGACGACACGCCGGTCGTGCACGGCGACGTCGTGGCGCTTGCCCCCTTTGCCGACGAAGCGCATCCGCACGGTCGAGCCCCGCACGACCACGTGCTGCGATCGCAGCGTCGTGAGTCCGTACGTACCGTTGGTGGCGACGTAGCACTCGTTGCCGACGCGCACGTGGGTGGTCTCGAGGAGGGACACGACGAGGGCCACCATCCGCTCGTACGACAGCCCGGGCGCGGCGAGATCGGCGTCGAGGGCGCGGCGGAGATCGCCGAGCACCGCACCGAAGGGGACGAGCTCGTCGAACTTCGTGCGCTCCCGCTCGGCCCGGAAATCGACGTGGTACCGGTACTGCTTGCGCCCTTTCGCATCGCGCCCGGTGGCCTGGATGTGGCCGTCGGGATCAGGGCAGATCCACACGTCGGTCCACGCGGGCGGGACGGCGATGGCCTTGATGCGGGCGAGCGTCTCGTCGTCGTCGATCACGCGGCCGGTGCGGGCGTCCGTGTACCGGAACCGCTTCGTGCCGGTGCGGCGGATGCCCGGCGCCTCGTCGGAGACGAAGTGCAGACCGCGGACCATGGGGACGACCACGGGCCCGGCGTACCCCGGAGGGCAGGTACGGCAACCGCAACATGTGGGTAGGCGCGTACGCAACGAGATGTCCGAGCACGCACCACTTCCCTTCGACCTCGACACGCTCGTCGTCGACGACGTCGCCGTCGTCCGCATCGCCGGCGATCTCGACGCGGCGGCGTCGACGCGGCTGCTCGACGCCGTCGACAAGGTCATGGGGTGGCAGCCGCGCCGCATCGACATCGATGCGAGCGCGGTGCCGTTCATCGACTCCGCGGGCTTGCGGGTGTTGCTGCAGTGCCACGCACGGGCTCGACGGGAGAGCGTCGAGCTGCGGATCGTCGAGCCGTCGCCCGAGGTCATCCGCCTCCTGACGATGACCGGCCTCGACGACGTGCTGCTGTTCGGGATCGGCTGAGTCGCTCGCGCACGCGGCGGCAGCCGCGCTACGCGGCGCCGATCTTCTCGCCGAGTCGGCGCAACGTGTCGCGGATGATCCGCGACACGTGCACCTGGCTCACGCCCACGTCGGCCGCGATCTCGGACTGCGTGCGCCCCTGGAAGAAGCGCAGGAACACGATGCGTCGCTCGCGGTCCGGCAGCTCGCGCACGAGCCGGCGCACCACGACGCGGGCGTCGGCGCCCGTGAGCGCGGTATCGAGCTCCCCGAGCGTCGCACCCTCGAACCGATCCTGTTCGTCGTCGCCGTCGTTGGGGACGGCGAGCGACGACGTGCGATAGGCGGCGCCCGCCTCCATCGCTTCGAGCACGTCGTCCACGGTCGTGCGCATGGCCTCCGCGATCTCGTCGATCCTCGCGGGGCGACCGAGCTCGTGGCCGAGCGCCTCGATCGTCGCGCTGAGCTCCAGGTACAGCTCCTTCACGCGGCGAGGGACGCGTACGGGCCACGTGTGGTCGCGGAAGTGGCGACGCAGCTCACCGGTCACCGTCGGCATGGCGAACGTCGCGAACACGACGTCGTACGACGGATCGAAGCGCTCGACGGCCTTCAGCAGCCCGAGCTGCGCGACCTGGAGGAGGTCGTCCATGGGCTCGCCGCGGCGCGCGAACCGGCGGGCGCAGTGCACGGCGATCCAGTTGTGCTGCCGCACGAGGTCGTTGCGCAACGAACGGTCGCCCGTCCTCCGGTACTCGGCGAAGCAGGCGGCCATCGGTTCGGTCCCCAAATGCGGTCTCCCTCCAGATGAGACCGCGGTCGTGTACCCGGTGTCACCGCGACGTACACGAACCCGACCGCGACGCAGTCGCTCGCGTGCTCAGCCCTCGACGGCGAGCAGGACCTTCGCTTCGTCCTCCGACGCGTCGGGGCCGTACGCGACGACCGCGGTGCCACGCGCGCCGCAGTGCGGGCAGTGCAGCGCGAGCACGGCCTGCATGTCCGCGGGATCGCTGGCGCCTTCCAGGCGGCGCAGGCGATCGAGGTGCATGGTCGACGGTTCGAACACGGCGCGGCACGCACCGCAGCGCAGACCACCGCCGTCGGTGACGAACATGTCGCCCGCCCACCCGTCGCGCGCCATCTCCTCGAGGACGATCAGCAACGTCGTGTTGTCGGACGGCGCGCCCGGGATGTCGGCGTTCGGATCCATCACAGCCGCTGCAGCGCCGGGCCGAGCTCGCGCTGGAACATCTGGAAGAAGGGCTGCTGGTCCGGTCCGATCTGGTTGATGTACACCTCGTCGAACCCGGCGTCCACGTACTTCTGCACGTTCTCGACGATGGCGCCGATGTCGGGACCGCACGGGATGTGCTCCGCCACCATGTCCGGCGTGACCAGCTCGGACGCCATCTCGAAGTGCTCGGGTGTCGGGAGGTCCTGCGACAGCTGGCCCGGTACACCGCTCGTGCGCCACAGCTCGTGCGCGCGCTTCACGCACATGTCGCGATCGTCGCCCCAGCACACCTTCACCCCCGCCATCTTCGGACCGCTGCCCCCGCCGTCGACGTAGCGCCGCACGAGCTCGTTGTCGGGCTTCGTGTTGATGTAGCCGTCGCCGACGCGAGCGGCGAGGTCCGTCGCCTGCGGCCCGAATCCGCTGACGAGCACGGGGATCGGTTGCTCCGGTCGCGTGTAGAGGCGGGCGTTCTCGACGGTGTAGTGGCGGCCGTGGTGCGTGACGCTCTCGCCCGTCCACAGCGCCCGCAGCACCTCGATCGCCTCCTCGAGCATGTCGATGCGCACGTCCGCCGGCGGCCAGTGATCGCCGAGGATGTGCTCGTTGAGGTTCTCGCCGCTGCCGACACCGAGGTTGAAGCGGCCGTCGAGCAGCACCGCGGACGTGGCGGCCGCCTGCGCGATCACCGCGGGATGGATGCGCACGGTCGGGCACGTGACCGCGGTCGTGACCCGCAGGTTCGTCGTGGCGGCGATGCCGCCGATGACGCTCCACACGAACGGGCTCTCGCCCTGGGCGTGCAACCACGGGTGGTAGTGGTCGGACACCCACACCGATTCGATGCCGGCGTCCTCCGCCAGTTGCGCCTGGTGGACCAGCGCGTGCGGTCCGTGCTCTTCGGACGACAGGAAGTACCCGATGGCGACCATGCCGGTCTCCTACCCACCCGGACCGTGGTTGTCACCGCGCATGCACGGGATCCGTGCCGCTGCGCCGCCCGCTGGGCGACGAGGCCGGCTCAGGCGAGGAACGGGGCGGCGACCCGCAGGTCGGCGACGAACGCCGCCATCGCCCGG
>Ga0070741_10009204_pt1 | contig 19335 bp, 19 predicted proteins | sample Coa_R1_4_FD_66440 | JGI IMG/M metagenome (GOLD analysis project Ga0070741, IMG submission 66440) | Surface soil microbial communities from Centralia Pennsylvania, which are recovering from an underground coalmine fire - Coalmine... | ecosystem: Environmental > Terrestrial > Soil > Unclassified ...
CCATCGGCCTGTCGAAGGCGCGCCGCGCCGGCGTCGAGCTCCCGCCGCCCAAACGCCGCCGTAAAACGAAGGCGCGCAAGTCGAAGGCCTCGCGCCGCTGATCAGCCATGAGCGAAGAGCGCACCGTCTCGATCGCGACCGAAACCGTGACGCTCGACGGCGAGCTGGCGATCCCCGACGGCGCGGCGGGGCTGGTGCTGTTCGCGCACGGCTCGGGCTCGAGCCGCAAGAGCCCGCGCAACCGCGCCGTCGCCGCGCGCCTGCACGAGTCGCGGCTCGCCACATTGCTGTTCGACCTGCTGACGCCGCGCGAGGAGCGCTACGACGCGGTCACCGGCGAGCTGCGCTTCGACATCGCGCTGCTGGCGGCGCGGCTCGAGGGCGCGACCGATTGGCTGCGGCGGCGGCTGGAGACGGCGCAGCTGCCGCTCGGCTATTTCGGCTCCAGCACCGGCGCGGCGGCGGCGCTCGAGGCGGCGGCGCGCAAGCACGAAGTCGTGCGCGCGGTGGTCTCGCGCGGCGGGCGGCCCGATCTCGCCGGCGACGCGCTCACGCGGGTGCGCGCGCCCACGCTGCTGGTCGTCGGCGGCGCGGACGCCGAGGTGCTCGAGCTGAACCGCCACGCGCTGCGCCGGCTGCTGGCGCCCGCGCAGCTGGTGGTGGTGCCGGGCGCCGCGCACCTGTTCGAGGAGCCGGGCGCGCTCGACGAGGTGGCGCGGCTCGCGGCCGACTGGTTCGTGCGGCATTTTGCCGCAGCCGGCCACGAGGAAGCGCGATGGCCGATCTGATCCGGCGCCGCCGCGATTTCCTCCGCGCCTGCGCCCGCGGCCACGTCCTCTCGACAGAGGATTGAACCGCCATGCCGCCGCAGACGCGAAAATGATCAGAAAATAATATTTTCTGATGGCGGCCTCTTCATGGCGCCTGCTGGCGGCATGGCGGTTCAATCTGAAGCGCGCGTGCTTGTGACGCGGAGACGCGCGCGTAGATGAGAGCGTGGGCTCCGAGCCGCCGCTGATCGATCTCGATTGGACGGTGCTGTTGCAGCTGGCGCAGCTCGGCGTGATGTACGTCGTCTGCCGCGCGTGGTGGTTCGGGCCGTACCTGCGCATGCGCGACGAGCGCTGGCGGCGCACCGAGGGCGAGCGGCGGCGCGCGCGCGAGCTGGAGACGCGCGCGCGCGCGCTGGAGGCGGAGCTCGACGCGCGCAGGAACCGCGCACGGCTGCGCGCCGTCGAGGAGATGGCGGCGCGCATCGCCGACGGCGATCGCCGCGCGGCCGGCGTGCTCGACGAGGCGCGCCGCGCGCGCGACCGGGCGCTCGACGAGGCGCGCGCGCGCATCGCCGCCGAGACCGAGCACGCGCGCCCGCGGCTGCTCGCCGAGCAGGCGGCCGTCGCGCGCCGGATCGTGAAGCGGCTCCTCGGCCGCGAGCCGGCATAGCGTCGGCGCGCGGCACGGCCACTGCAATCCACACCTGTCGAGGAGGTACGGTATGCGAAACGTCTTATGCGCAGTCTTGCTCGCAGGGCTGGGCGGCGGTTGCGCGACCGCCGACCGGGCGCGCGCCGACTATCACGAGCACCGCGCCGAGCACGCCGCCCGTCGCGGCAACTATCGCGCGGCCGAGCGTCAGGAGCGCAAAGCCGACCAGGACGAGTGGAAGGCCGAGCACGCGCCGCTGCCGTGACGCGCCCGCCGCCGCGCGATTGATTGCGGCGCGCGGCGGCCTAGCTTCATTTTCATGGACCACTGCGCTCACGAAGGCTGCGATTGCCCGGTTCCCACCGAACGCGCCAATCGCGGCGACAAGTTCTGCTCCGAGTTCTGCTCGCAAAAGACGCCCTCGCAAGCGCAGGGGCGCGACGACTGCGGCTGCGGCCATCCGAGCTGCCACCACCACGGCAGCTGACGCGCTCAATAGTCCTGTACGCGCAGCGGCGTGATGGCGAGCGGCCGCGTCGGCTGCTCGTCGTCGAAGTCGCCCCAGTCGTACAGGCGCGTCATGCAGCGCACGCACACGACGTTGGTGAGCGTGACTGCGGTCTCGAACGAACCTCCGCACTCGGCGCACTTGGATTTCTGCATGCCCGATCATCGGCGCGCGTGCCCGCGACTTTAGGCTAAGCTCGCCCGGTGACGCGTTCGCGGGGGAAGGCGCTCACCGCCGCGCTGCTGGCGACGGTGCTCGCGCTCGGCATCGCCGAGCTGGTGCTGCGCGTCCGCTTCGCGCGCCGCATGGCGCTGCTCGAGCGGGATCTCGGCGGCTGCGTGCGCGCGTCGGCGGCGCGCGAGCTGATCTACGAGTACACGCCCGACCGCTGCGGCCACAACTCGCGCGGCTACTTCGATCGCGAGCGCGAGCGGCCCAAGCCGCCGGGTGTCTATCGCGTGCTGGTGATCGGCGACTCGGTGGCCGCCGGCATCGGGCTCGTCGAGCGCGTCAAGCGCTACCGCTTCGCCGGCGTGCTCGCGGTGGAGCTGGCGCGCGTGCGATCCGCCCCGCTCGACGTGGCGGTGATGGCGCGCTCGGGGTACTCGACCGGCCAGGAGCTGTACCTGCTCGAGCACGAGGCCGCCGACTACCAGCCCGACGTGATCGTGTGGAGCTACGTGCTCAACGATCCGGCCGATCCGTTCTTCCACGACGCCAACGGCGAGCTCGGCGTCTTCTTCCGCCGGCCGGCGGTGCAGCTGGTCGAGCTGGTGCGGCGCGCGTGGTTCTTCTGGTGCGAGCGGCGGCGCGGGCGCGGCTGCCCGTCGGAGTACCACCGCTTCCTGCACTGCGCGTACGCCGACGAGGTGCAGCGCAACTTCGCGCGCATCGCCGCGTGGTCGCGCGAGCACCGCGTGCCGATCGTGATGGTGATCCACGCGCTGCACCCGGCCCGCGACGCCGCCAACGCGGGCCGGGCCGAAGGCGCCGACTTCACCGACTACGCGCACTATCCGTTCGCCGATCTGCACGCGTCGATCGCGCGCGCCGCCGCCGCCGCCGGGCTCACCGCGCTCGACGAGCTCGACGCCTACCGCGGCGCCGCGGCCGCCGACGTCTCGCTGCCGGGCGACGTCTGGCACCCGAGCGCGCGCGGCCACCTGCTCACCGGCGAGTGGCTGGCGCACCAACTCGAGGCGCGCGGCCTGGTCCCTCGCTGAGCGCGCCCCTGGTCGACGGCGGAGGTTCGGGTTAAAACGTTGGTTTCGATGTCCGCCGATCGCTACGAGCTGGCGCGCCTGCTCAGCCAATGGGTCCCCGCGCAGCGGCGCTTTCGCTACGCCGCGCCGCCGTTCCTCGGCTACCTCGAGGCGCCGAGCGCCACCACCGCGCCGTCGCCGCACCTGATCGTGCAAGGCTGGCTGTTCAACCGCGGGCGCGGCGTGCGCCGCCTGGTGCTCACCACCAACGCCGGCACCGAGCTCGACGCCGCGTACGCGCTCGAGCGCCCCGACGTGGCGGCGCGGTTTCCCGGCGAGCCGCACGCGCGCGCGTCCGGCTTCTCGGTGGCGCTGCCGCTCGCCGGCGAGCGCGGGCAACTGCGCGAGCTCGAGCTGTGGGCCTATCTCGACGACGGGCGGCGGCTGCGCTGCTTTCGCTTTCCGTGGTCGGTCGCCGGCGGCGTGACGTGGAGCGCGATGCGCCAGGGACAGCTCGCCGAGCGCGCGAAGTCGGCGGGGCGGCGCGCGTTCGACGCCGGCGCGCTGCGGCTCGAGCGCCCGCGCTTGATCAAGGACGTCGAGGCGATCCTGCGCGCCTGCGCCGCCGGTAACGGCACGCGGCTCGACGCCGCCGCGGTGACCGACGCGCTCGTCGACGAATATCAGCGGTGGGGCGGCCCGAGCGCGCTGCGCCGCGACCTCGCCGCCGCCGCCGCGCGTTCGAGCGCGCCGCCGCGCCCGCGCGCCGAGAGCGAAACCTCGACGGCCGCCGCCGGCGGGCGCCGCTCGATCCTGTTCGTCGCCGGCATGTGCCCGTCGATCAAGCACGGCGGCGGCCTGCGCCTGTTCGACATCGTGTGCGAGCTGGCCGAGCGCCACGACGTCGATCTCTACGCGCGCTACCGCGAGGAGCACGACCGCGAGTCGCTCGAGCTGCTGCTGCCGCGGCTGCGCTCGGTGCGCATGGTGATGGCCGACGAGCTCGACGCCGCCGACGTGCTCGACTGGATGCGCCGCCGCGGGCGCGAGCGCTACGACGTGATCCACTTCGAGTACCCCGGCTCGGCCGCGACCATCGCGCCGCTCGCCGAGCGCGCCGGCCGCACGCTGTACACGATGATGGAGTCGTCGACGCGCGCCGCCGCCATCGAGCTCGCGCGCGCCGCCGCGCAGGATCGCGCGCGCATCGGCGCCGCCGCGCGCGCGCTCATCCGCGCCGTGCGCACCGAGCGCGACGCGCTGGCCGCGTGCGACGTCGGCATCGCGGTCACCGACGCCGACGCCGACTTCGCCGTGCGCGCGCTCGGCGCCCGCCGCCCGGCGATCATCCCCACCTGCGTCTCGGACGAAACTTTTTTGCGCGCGCTGCCGTCGCCGATCGAGCGCGCCGACGAGCGCATCGTGCCGCGCTCGGCCGTCTTCCTCGGCTACTTCGAGCACCGGCCCAACCGCGACGCGCTCGCATGGTACCTCGAGCGCATCCATCCGCTGGCGCGCGCGCGCGTGCCCGACTACCGCGTCTACGTCGTCGGCCGCGGCGATCTCTCGGCTCCGCGCGCCGCGCACGCCGGCGACGCGAGCGTGGTGTTCGTCGGCGAGGTGGACGATCTGCGCCCGCACCTCTTGGCCGCGCAGCTTGGCCTGGCGCCGATCGTCAGCGGCGCCGGCATCCGCGGCAAGATCAACCAGTACTCTGCCGCCGGCCGCCCGACGATCTCGACCGCGCTCGGCGCGAGCGGCATGCAGTACCGCCACGGCGAGTCGATCTGGATCGCCGACGACGCCGAAGGCTTCGCCGAGGGCATCGTCACGCTGCTCACCGACGCCGATCGCTGGCGCGCGGTGCGCGACGCCGCGCTCTCGATCGTGCGCGAGCACTACCTGTGGCCGGCTACCGTGCGCCGCCTCGAGGCGCTGCATGAGCGCTGACGCCTACGTGGTCTTCCTCGCGTTCGGCCGCGCGCATCTCGACGGCGGCCTGCGCGTCGTCGAGGAGCTGGTCGCGCGCCTCCTGCCCGGCTGGCGGCAGCACACGGTGATCGTCGACAACGCGCTCGCCGGCGACGTCGAGATCGAGCTGATGAACGGCCGCGTCTACCTGAGCGGCGACAACTCGTCGCGCGAGTTCTCCGGCTGGGATCGCGGCCTCGCCTGGCTGCGCGCCGCGTACCGCCCGAATCCCGACGCCGTCGTGCTGCTGGCCAACGACACGTTCCACCGCCCCGACAAGCAGCGCCACTTCGACGCCTTCACGCCCGAGCGCACGAGCGCCGCGCTCGCGAGCGGCGCGCTCGTCGGCTACGTCGACGCGTACCCGAAGCCGATCGAGCTGTTCGGCGTCAAGCTGCGCCAGTGGATCGACACCAGCCTCCTGTTCGGCGCCGAGCGCACCTTCGCGCGTCTCGGCCGGCTGGCCGCGCCGTTCTCCGACGACGACGTGTTCGCCGATGATCACCACGCGCTGTTCCGCGCCCCGTCGCCGCTCAGCGAGAACTACCGCGCGTACCTGCGCGCGTGGCTGTTCGGCGACGGCCGCCCCGACGAGTTCGCCGAGGCGTGGTACGGCCAGCAGCCGCTCACCGCCGAGAACTTCGCCTCGTTCAAAGGCAAGCTGCGCGCGATCTTCTGCGAGCACCTGCTCAGCGGCCGCGCGCTCGCCGACGGAATTCCGATCGTCGACGTGCGCGCGACGCCGCTCGTGATCGAGCGCTACTGATCGCGCTCAGCGCGGCAGCGGCTCGAGCGCCAGGTTGCGCACGATGATCGCCAGCTCGCGATCGTCGACCGGGCGGCGCGGCAGCACGTGGTCGACGTCGCAGCGCACGCGCACGCGCGCCTCCTTCACCGGCTCGAGCGGGCGCACGTAGCGGTATTGGCCGGTGTGGGTGTACGTCTCGGGCGCGAGCGACGCGCTCCCGACGCGGCAGGCGAGCGTGATCGACCTGGTGTCGGTGAGCGCCGAGTCGGGCACCGAGACGTCGAGCGCCAGGCGCGCGCCCTGGTCCGCGCCGGCCGGCGCCGCCAGCTCGAAGGTGAAGTGCGCCGCCGTCCAGCGCCACGCGTGGTCCTCGATCCCGTAGAAGCCGCTCTCCAGCTGCGCGCCGGCGGTGGCGTCGGCCATCGACACGTCCGAGCGCAGCGGCCCGCGCGGCGCCTCGGCCGGCGTGCGCCGGCAACCCGTGAGCGACAGCACGACAGCGACGGCGAGCGCGCCCGAGCTCTTCATGTTTTCCGTCTACACGATCGGCTACGACGGATCAAGCAAGCGTGCTACGGTGGGCCGATGCGATCGGTCCTGGCTGCCGAGCTGCTCGACGGCGTCGACGGGCTCGCGAGGAGCTTCCGCGCGGCGGAGCCGTTCAAGCACGTGGTCGTCGAGCCGCTGCTCGCGCCCGAGCTGGCGCGCGGCCTGGCGGCGGAGTTTCGCGCGCCGGCGAGCGGCGAGCTGCGCGCGCTCGGCCCGGCGTTCCAGTCGCTCGACGACACGCTGCGCTCGCCCGAGTTCCTCCAGCTCTTGACGCGCCTCACCGGCATCCCGCGCCTCGTCTACGATCCCAACTACGACGGCGGCGGCGCGCTCGAGCACCGCGCCGCCGAAGCGCCGCGCGTCGAGCTGCCGTACCACTCGAACCGCAAGTGGTACCGCTGCCTGAACCTGATCGTGTTCCTCGATCCCGAGTGGCAGGCGGAGTGGGGCGGCGCCGTGGCGCTGCACGCCGAGCCCGAGCGTCCCGAGCGCGATCGCGTGGCGCGCGTCGCGCCGGCGTTCAACCGCGCGCTGCTGTTCGAGGTGGGCGAGCGCTCGTGGCGCGGCGTCGAGGCGCTCGCGCCGCCGCCCGGCCGCGACGCCGCCAGCCGCGTCTTGTCGATCTACTTCTACGCGCAGGAGTCGGCGTCGCGGCGGCGCGCGCCCGAGCACGCCGCGCCCTACGTCGAGCGCCCGCTGCCGCTCACCTTCACCGCCGGCGGCCGCTCGAACGGCGAGGAGCTGGCCACCATCAAGGGGCTGATCGCGCGGCGGCGCCAGCAGCTCCAGCGCATCGTGCGGCGCGAGGAGCGAATCCTCGACGAGGCGCAGCACCGCGTCGAGGAGCTGCTCGACAGCTCGCGCACGCGCTATCCGGCCGCCGCGGTGGACGCCACCCGCTGGCTGGTGGCGCGCCTCGACGAGCACCTGCAGTTCGTCTACGAGCGCGAGCTGGTGCTCACCGCCGCGCTGCTCGGCGACGAGCCCGCGTTCACGAGCGGCGTGTCGGTGGTGCGCGCGCTGCGCGACCTCGACGGCCTCTACGACGACTGGTGGGCCGGCAGCCAGCTGCGCTTCCGCTTCTCGGTGGCGATGCCGGTGACCGAGGTGCGGCTGCGCGGGCGCATCCCGGCGCAGCTCGAGGAGCAGGAGCTGCGCCTCACGCTCGACCACCTGCTCGTCGACAAGCGCTTCCCGCCCGGCGACTTCGAGTGGGTGATCCCGTTCAGCGCCCCGATCCGCGCCGAGGTCGTCGGGCAGGTGGTCGCCTCGCGCAGCTGGTCCCCCAAACGCGCCGGCGTCTCCGACGACGTGCGCGAGCTCGCGTGGTGGCTGGAAGATCTAATCGTCGAGTGACCGTCCCCCGCCGCGCTCCCGCGCGCTGGTCTCGATGCTGCACTCCGACGGAGTGGGCTTTCACGGGAGAGGTCAATGAAGAGGACGCTCGAGCTTCTTGCGATCGTGAGCATCGGGATGATTGCGGCGTGCGCGCACGCGCCGACCAAACCAGGCGAGCGCGCCGATCTGGTCAGCGACGCCCGGAGGACGCTGGCGCGGATGGAGGCCAAGGATCCGGGGTTGCCGTCGGTGCTCGACCATGCGGTCGGCTACATCGTCTTCCCGAGCGTGGGAGCCGGCGGCCTGCTCGTCGGCGGCGGCGCGGGCGCCGGGGTCGTCTACGAGCACGGGCACCGCACCGGGTTCGCCACCATCGAGCACCTCGGCGTCGGCGCCATCGCCGGCGGCCAGCAGTTCTCGGAGCTGGTGGTGGTGAACGATCCGGCGGCGCTCGAGCAGCTCAAGTCGGGGCGCTTCGATTTCGGCGCCCACGCGTCGGCGGTCATCGTGCGCAGCGGCGTGGCGCGCACGAGCACGTTCGAAAACGGCGTGGCCGTGTTCGTCGATCCGCTGCGGGGCGCGATGGTCAACGCCTCCCTCGGCGGCCAGCGCATTCGACTCACGATGTAGCCGTCGCCGGATCGACGGCGAGGGCTCAGCGGCGGCCGATGATGCGCCAGGCTTCGCGCGCGCCGGCGGACCAGCGCCAGGTGCGGGAGCCGAGGATCTGATCGACGCGCGCCTGCGCGTCACCGAGCGCGGCGCGTAGCTCGGCGATCTCGGCGGCGGCGGCGGCGTGCGCGCGCTCGAGCTGCGCCACCCGCGCTTCGTAGACGTGCTCGAGCTGCGCGACGCGCGCGTCGTAGACCTGCTCGAGCGCGGCGGCGCGCGACTCGTGCTCGCGCGACAGCTCGGCCACGCGCGCTTCGTGCTCGCGCAGGAGCTCGGCGGCGTGCGTCTCGTGCTCGCGCAGGAGCTCGGCGGCGTGCGTCTCGTGCGCGCCCGCGAGCGCGGCGGCGCGCGACTGGTGCTCGCGCAGCTCGGCGGCCAGCGCCGCCTCGCGCTCCTCGGCCAGCCGCCGCGCCTGGTCCGCGTCGAGCGCGCGCGGCTCCAGCTCGGCGATGCGCGCGCGCGCGAGCTCGAGCTGCACCGCGCGCACGTCGAGCTCGGCGATGCGCTCCTCGGCCGCGTGCAGCCGCGCGTTGAACCCGGCGCGCTCGGCCGCCAGCTCCTCGTCGTGCCGCGCGCGCTCCGCCGCGAGCGCCGCCTCCGCCGCGCGCCGCTCCGCCTGCAGCTCGTCGCCCGCCTCGCGCAGGAGCGCCTGGCGATCTTCCGCCGACTCGCGCAGCAGCGTCTCGCGCTCGCGCTGCGCGATCGCGCGCACCACCTCGCCCTCTTGAGCCAGCATGCGCTGCGTCTCCTGGAGCGCGTGAAGCTCCGCGGTGCGCGCCGCGTGCTCGCTGCACAATTGCTCGAGCTCGCGCCGCCGCGCGTCGGTGTCGGCCTGCAGGAGCGAGAGCAGCCGCTCGAGCCGCGCCACCTCGCGCTCCAGCTCCTCGGCGCGCCGGTGCCGCTCGGCCGCCGTCTGCGCGAGCTGCTGATTCTCCGCCGAGAGCCGCGCCTCCTCGGTCTCGTAGGCGCGGATCGCCTCCTGCGCATGCTCGAGCAGATCCTCCGAGCGATGGCGCACCGCCACCTGCGCGCGCACCGCCTCGCCGTCGAAGCGCGTGAGCGTCGCCGGGTCGCGCACGAAGCGCTCGCCGTCCTGAAAGCGCGCGTACTGCACGTGCCAGCCGCGCCGCTGCTCCGCCTCGACGAAGCGCGGCCGCCGCTCGACGAAGATCTTGCGCTCGCCGTGCGCCTGGCTGCGCACCGGGTAGTGGCGCAGGAGGAAGCGCACCGGGCACACGCGCCGCCCGGCGAATTTCACGTCGTGCCCACCCGACGACGCCAGGTCGACGCGCTCGGGCTGGCGCTTCCAGACTTTGACCTGCGAGCGGTCGAACGCGCCGCCCGGCTCGAAGTGGGTGAAGAACGCGCGCAGCCCATCGCCGCGCTTGAACCCGTCGCGCGTCGGAAAAAAATTCAGCACCGCGAAGTCGAGCGCGTTGTAGCCGAGCCGATCGGCCAGGTCGAGGCCTTCGCGCAGCGTCTGGTTCGGCCACGGGCTCTCGCGCAGCTCGTCGGCGTCGGTGTGCAGGAACCAGTCGCCGTCGAGCGACTGCGCCAGCTGCTCCTTGCGGCGCAGGATGCTCTCCCACTCGAAGCGCGCCGGCGTCCCGGCCGCGCCGCTCTCCTCGGGAAACCGCTCGACGTGCAGGAGCCCGCGCCCGCCCGCGCGCCGCGCCTCGTCGGCGGTGTCGTCGGTCGAGCCGTTGTCGATCAGGTAGACGCGGATGTCCTGCGCGACGAAGTCGGCCACCACCTCGCCGATGACGTCGGCCTCGTTGAACGCCGAGATGATCGCGGTGATGCCGAGCGCCACGAGGCGAGTTTCGCGCGATTCGCCGCCGCCGGCAACGAGCAATCGCCTCGGGCACGTGTGCTACGCTGCCGCGCACCGATGCCGAAGGTGTCGCTCATCATCCCCTGCTACGACGACGGGCGATTCCTCGACGAGGCGGTGGAGTCGGCGCTGGCGCAGACGTTTCAGGACTTCGAGATCGTGATCGTCGACGACGGCTCGACCGATCCGGCGACGGTGGCGCTGCTCGACTCGTACGCGCGCCCGCGCACGCGCGTGTTGCGCGAGCCGCATCGCGGCGTCACCGCGGCGCGCAACCGCGGCATCGCGGAGGCGGCGGGGGAGTACCTGAGCTTCTTCGACGCCGACGATCGCATGCAGCCGAACTTTCTCGAGCGCACGGTGGCCGCGCTCGACGGCGATCCGGCGCTCGCGTTCGCCAGCTGCTGGGTGCGGCTGTTCGGCGGCGAAGAGTGGGAGTGGAAGGCCGAGCGCTGCGACGTCGTCGGCCTCCTGCACGACTGCAGCGTCGCCACCGCGGCGCTGGTGCGCAAGCGCGCGGTGGTGGAGGCGGGCGGCTTCGATCCGGAGATGGAGCTCGGCCACGAAGATTGGGATCTGTGGCTCTCGATCGTCGGGCGCGGCCATCGCGGCGTGATCGTGCCCGAGGTGCTGTTCTGGTATCGCCGCCGCCCCGAGTCGCGCAGCACGGTGGCCGATCGCGGCGGCACGTACCTCGAGCTGTTCCGCGATCGCCTGCACAAACACGCCGCGCTCTACCGCGAGCACTTATCGGAGGTCGTGTGGCTCAAGGAGGCGGTGCTCGGCCACCAGCTTCGCGAGATCGCGAACGCCGAGCGCGAGTCGGCGTGGATGCGCGACGAGCTCGGGCGCGCGCGCGGCGAGCTCGACGGCGTCAGGGCCGCGATCGATCGGCGGCTGCGCGACGATCTCGCGCGCGCGCACCGCGACGTCGAGGCGCTGCACCGCTCGCTGAGCTGGCGCGTGACCGCGCCGCTGCGCCGCGCCTGGGAGCTGTGGCGGCGGTCGCGCTCATGAACGGGCTCACGCTCATCGCCTGCGATCTCGCCGAGCCCGAGCGCGCGCGGGCCGAGCGCGAAGCCACGCGCGCCACCGGCCGCCCCGTCGAGCTGATCGCGCTCGCCGCCGAGCCGAACGCGCGCGCTTCGGTGCTGCGCAACCGCGGCCTCGCCCGCGCGGCGCACGCCTACGTCGCCTTCATCGATCCGGCGAGCGATCTCGGGTCGAGCTTTCTCGAGCACGCGTGCCGGCTGCTTGATCGCCGCGCCGTCGCGTTCGTCACCGCGTGGGCCGACGCGCTGCCGCTCGCCGACGACAGCCAGGCGCGCGCGTGCGAGCCGGCGTGGCTGCTCGAGCGCCCGTGGTTCGCGCACGTGCCGTCGGTGATGCGGCGCTCGTCGGTGACCGAGGCGGGCGCGTACGACGAGTCGCTGGCGGCGTGCGAGGACGCCGATCTGCTGTTGCGGCTCACGGCGCGCGGCGGCGGAGTGGCGGTGGTCGACGCGCAGCCGCGGCAGCGGCCGTGGGGGCCGGGCGTCGAGTGGGATCACGACGACGCGCCTGCGGCATTTCGCCGCTTCTACGAAAAGCACGCCGCGGCGTTCGCCGCCGAGTGGGAGCGCGTGCTCGTCGGCAAGGAGCGCCTGGCGCGCGAGCTGTTCGCGCACCGCCGGCAGGTCGACGCGCGCTGGCAGGAGCTCCACGCCGAGCTGTCGTCGGTGCGCGGCGAGCTGGCGCGCGCGCGCGCCGAGCTTTCGCGATTGGAGGGACGCTGATGGGACGCACCACCGTCGACGCGCGCGTGCGGGTCGAGGCGCCGCTCGCGCGCGTGTTCGATCGCATCACCGATCACGAGGCGATGCGCGACTGGCCGGGCGTGAGCGCGTGCCGGCTGATCGCCGAGGGCACGCCGCGCAACGGCCTCGGCGCGGTTCGCCGCATCACCGCGTGGGGCCTCACGCTCGACGAGGAGGTGGTGCAGTTCGAGCCGCCGCGCCGCTACGACTACTCGATCATCAAGGGGCTGCCGGTCGAGCACCGCGGCGTGGTGCGGCTCGCCGAGGTCGACGGCGCCGTCGAGGTCGACTGGCACGTCGAGCTGTCGAGCCGCGTGCCGCTCCTGGCGCAAGCCGTCGGCGCCGCGCTGCGCTTCGGTCTGCCGCGCGCGCTCCGCTGGTTCGCCCAGCAGACCGCGCACGCCGCGAGCTGACTTCGGCTCAGTCTTGCGGCGCGAGATCGCCGTCGACGTCGACGTCGGTGACGTCGCGCGGAGGAGCGAAGACTGCGGGCGCGATTGGATCGGCGCTCGCCTGCTCGACGGTGAGCACCGGGCGCCACCTCGCGCCGGCGCGCTCGGTGACCAGGAGCGGCGCGCGCCAGCGATCGGACCAGCACACGCGCCGGGTGGCGCCGCGCTCGGCGAGCTCGTACCAGCGGCAGCGGCCGAGCGCGGTGTCGGCGGGTGCGAGCTTGGGCTCGGTGAGCTGCGCCGCGCCGCGCGGGCGCGTGAGCAGCGACGCGAGCGACGCCCAGTCGGGAAACGCGCCGACGCGAAACAGGCTCGTGCGCCGCGCGCGATACGCCACCCCGCGCGCGCGATCGACCACGCGGTAGCGATCGTCGTGATCCGCGCGCCGCTCGACGTACAGCGCCAGCTTGCCGTCGGTGTCGCGGCGCAGTCGATTGCCGCTGCGCCACAATTCGAGCGCGTGCTCGCCGCCGCGCGCGTCGCGATACTTCGCTCGCAGGTGCACCTCGCCGCCGCCGTCGACGGCGAACACGTCGTCCCAGCTGCGCGCGCTCCCGGCCGACGCCGGCGACGCGAGCGCGAACGCCGCGAACGTGAACGCCGCGAACGCGATCGCCGCGCGCCTCCTCACTGCCGGATCGCCCGCGCGTAGTCGAAGTACTTCCACGACGCCGTCCCCTTGGTCAGCGTCTTCACGTGCAGCTCGACGCCGTACTTGCCCTGCGTGTGATTCGGATCCGCGTCCCCCGGCGTCGCCGGATTGGTCGCCAGCTGGAACGTCAGCCCCGTGGCCGCGGTCGCCGACGGCACCACCGACGGCGTCGCGCTGTAGTCGCTCGGGTTCGCGCCGCCCGCCACCAGCGCCTCGTCGAGCGAGCGCCCGTCCGCGCCCGGCAGCGCGATGGTCTTGCCGAGCGCCGCCGACAAGATCTTCGCAACCGTCGGCGCCACGTCCACGTTCCCCGACGGCAGCGTGTCCTGAAACGCGCTCTTGAAGTCGGGCCCGCGCGCCACCAGCGTGTTGTGCACGTCGATCGGGCTGAAGCTGCCGTGCATGCCGCGGTTCGACGACGACGACATGCTCTCGAACTCGATCCCCGGCATCCCGGCGATCGCCTGCGTCTCGTCGAAGTTGTACGAGAAGATGATGTCCGGCGAGCGCCCCGCGTGCTCCAGCTTGACGGTGTCGAGCGGCAAGGTGCCGTCGAGCGCGCCGTACTTGCCGGCCACGAACACCGCGCCGACCTCGTCGCGCGACTGGAGGAACTTGACCACGTTCGCCACCGTCGTGGCGTCGCCGTCGGGCACGTAGATGTAGTCGGAGCCGCCGTTGGTCGCGAGCACGATCGTCTTCGCCGGGAGCGCGCCCGCTGGCACGGTGAAGCTCGCCGTCGTGTACTTCGTGCCCGCCTTGCCGCAAATCGTTCCCGCGGCGTCGGTCTGCGTGGCGTAGACGGTGCTGCCGTCGGCCTTCACGCCCGACATCACCGGCACCAGCATGCAGCCGGTGCCGTCGAACACGTTCGTGAACCCGGCGCGCGTCAGCAGATCGGCCATCCGTACGTCGCCCGACACCGACCAGCCCGCCGTGTTGTCGACGGCGCCCACGCCGTTCACGCCGCCGTCCGGCGCGCTCACCGCGCGCAGCGGGAACTCGGCGATCGGCCCCGAGACGCTCGAGTGGCCGTGATCCGAGACCACGATCAGATCGGTCGCGCCGTCGAGCCCGCGCTGCTTGAGCGCGTCCTCGAGCATGCCGAGCAATATGTCCTGCTGCTGGAGCGCGTCGTGGTAGTCGGGCGAGCCCGGGCCGTAGTTGTGCTCGGGGCTGTCGGGCGTGCGGAACCAGATGAGCGTGAGATCGGGATTCTTCGGCAGCACGTGCGCGAGGTACGTGCGCAGCAGGAACACGTTCTCGCCGGTCGTCGGCGCGCCGGTCCGGTCGGTCGGATCCGACGTGGTCTTGTCGGCCAGCGTCACCTTCGCCGTCTGCGCCGTCGGGTTACCGTTCACCGTGCCGAGCGTGACCTGCCCCGCTTGATACGCGAACGGCGTCGTCGCCGGGATCGACTCGCCCGCCGCCTGGATCTCCTTGACCAGCGACAGCGGGAAGATCGTCTTCTCGTCGATGATGAAGCCGCCCTTCTTGTAGTCCTGCAAGAACGCCGGCCCCGATTTGCCGACGGCGGCGGTGGTGAGCCCCGCGCCCTGCGCCGCCTGGAACAGCGTGCCGACGAGCAGGAGTTGGTTGTTGTAGTAGGCGTCGAGGTCCTGGAGGATGCCGTAGTCCTCGGTGAAGATCGGATCGACGAAGTCGGCGGGCGTGCCGGCCGAGGTGTTCCCCGTCGGGCCCTGCTGCCACAGCGTGTTGCCGTAGAAGCCGGTGGTGCCCGGGAACGAGCCGGTGGCGAACGCGGCCGCGTTCATCATCGTGAACGTCGGATACGTCGAGTGGTTGTCGCTGAAGTCGACGCCGCCGGTCTTGAGCGCGTACAAATTCGGCGTATCGGTCTGCGTGATCGAGTCGGGCCGGAGCCCGTCCCACACGAAGATGATCACGCGGTGCGAAGGCGGCGTGGTCATGTCGGCCGCCTGCGCGAGATCGCCGCTCGACGGCTGCGCGAGATCGGCGGAGGCGAGATCGGGTTGCGGTGCGGAGTCGTCGCCGCACGCGGCGAGCGCGGAGACGAGCGCCAACGAGACGAGTTTTTTCATGCGCCGTTTAGTAGCGCGCAGCGTGTGACCACTGAAGCCGCTGAACGTGAATTCTTGGCAAACCGATCGCTACATGAGCGGCAGCGGAACTCCCATGGGCGGCGCGACCGAGTCGGGGACCACGCACGAGGAGAGATCGAAGAGCATGAACTCGAGCGCCTTCTCCTGCGGCGAGAGATCGGAGTCGGTGCAGCCGTTCGGCGGCGGCGGATTGTCGTTGGTGGTGGGATCGCCGGCGACGTGCAGATCGCTGAAGACCGCGCGGCCGCAATACATGGGCGAGTTGTCCGGCGCGAGCGGCGGGTTCACCGGCGTATCGAACGAGAGGTACATGGTCGAGCCCGACATGCCCGAGCCGGGGTCGGCGGTGATCCACGGCTGCGACGGCTTGTTGGTCGCCGCGACGGTGGAGTTGAAGCGCGGCTGGTAGATCGACAGCTCGGCGGCCGGAACGCCGTTGCGTCCGAGCGCGTTGACGTTGCCGAGCCACTTCTGCAGCGAGACGCCTTTGGGGAACGGCATCGTCGAGCCGTTCAGCGTCGTATCGATGAGGCCGCCGATCACGCCGTTGTTCTGGCCGCCGCCGGCGACCCAGGTCGCGAGGTTGGTCCCCCAATCGGCCGGCGCCGAATAGTTCTGCTGCGTGTCGAGCGGCCCGGCGAACCACGCGTAGTGGAAGTGCGACGCGAACACGCGGCCGCCCGCGTTCAGGTACGCCTCGAGCGCCGGCGGATTGGCGTTGTACGTCTCGCCGCCTTCGCACGAGAGCAGCACGATGTCGTACGGCATGAGCTGCGCCTGCGTCGACCAGAGGTTGGTCGAGCTCACCGGCGCGCCCGGCATGATCGGATTCTCGGGCCTGCCGGGGCGAGCGCCGCCGCCGCCGCCGCCCGCGTTGGTGCCGCCCGAGAAGACGTGCACGTGCCCGTCGCCCGCCGCGCCGGCGACGTACTCGTTGGTCGAGAGGCCGATGCGCCGCATGAGGCACTCGAGCGTATCGGCGCTCCCCGTCGAGACCGCGATGTCGGGGATGCTGTCGTCGGTGTCGGTCGCGGCCACCGTGCTCGGGAACGCGAGCGACTTGTCCGGCTGCGGGTTGTCCTGGCACGAGGCGACGTCGAAGTGATAGAGGCGCCGCCACTTGCCGACCTGGATGACGAACGGGACTTTGGCGCCGTTCGCGCCGACGGGCACGTTCGACAGCGTGAACGTGCCGTCTTCGGCGGTCGACGTGCTCACGAGCGCGCCGCTCGGATAGAGCGCGGCGCACGAGCACGCGTCGGCGCCGGTCGGGACGCCTTTCGGCAGCGGCGTGAGCGCGGTCGCCGGAACGAAGACGGACACATTGAATAGGCCGTTCTTTCCGGCCGGGTCGTAGACCTTGCCCGAGATGGTGGTGGTCCCGCCGCCCGAGCACGAGACGTTGCACATCAGGTCCGCCGGGCACTGCACGACGGGACCGCCGCCGTCACCGCCCGACGAGGCCACGCAGCGGCCGGTGCCGTCGCAGACCTGCCCCGCGCCGCACGACGTTCCGCCGGCGACGCAGTTCGCCGAGCACTTCGAATTATTGCAATACAGCCCCGCGCCGCAGTCCGAGTCGATCTTGCAGGTCGTCCCGCACTTCACGATGCCGACCATGGTGCACGGCAGCGGGCTGCCTCCGTTGCTGCTGCACGCCGCGTAGAGCCCCATCGCGAGCGAGAACGCGGCAGCCACCTTGAGCATCGAGTGATGTCGCATGAAACACCTCTTCTCATCTTCATCGTACGCCTCGTCGTTTCCGACGGTCAAGGAGCGAGCGGGCGCCGCCCAATGAATGGATTGACAGCTCGCGGTTCGTGATCACGTTGTGGTGTACGTAGTACGGTCGTCTCTCCTCACACCGCGAGGCCGCTCCGGCCGCGCGCGCTGCTGCTGATTCCCGTGATTCCCGGTCCCCGAACGATTGATTGAAGCGAGGTGTCCTCATGCGACGAAGCAGCGCGGCGGCGGCGTTTCTCCTGGCGACCGGATTGACGGTCGGCGCGCGCGCCGAGGCGCCGAGCGAGCCGGCGCGGCCGGCCACGATCGCGCACGAGATCCTAGAGCTCGAATCCGCGGCCGCGGACGTCACGCCCGAGATGTACGCGCTCCTCGACGGCTTGCTCGACGAAGCGAAGGCGCTCGGGCTGCCGCCCAAGGCCGCGTCCCCCGCGCAGGCGCGCGACGCGCTGACGCGCATCGATCAGCTCCTCACGCGCCACGGATTCGCCGCGCCGAGCTGGGGCCAGGTCGAGACCCTGCGCGACGCGCTCAATCCCACGCAGATCGACAAATCGAAAGCCGGCGCGCTCGCGCGCTACCACAACGATCGCCGCGCGGCGTACATCAAGGATCACCCGAGCGCCGCGTTTCATTTCTTCGACTCCGACAGCGGCTCGTTTCTCTACATGGCGATCGGCGAAGTCACCGGTCTGCCGATCTCGATCATGGAGCGCCCGGGCGCCGGCGCGTTTCAAGGCAATCACCACTTCATCCGCTATCGGCTGGAGAACGGCGCGCCGTTTTATTGGGACGTGGTGGCCGGCGACGAGCAGCGCGGCGTCGACGCGGCGATCGCGCTCGACCGCAACATGACGCTCGGCTACGCGCGCTGGACTCGCGCCAACGCGTGGCTTCGCGTCGCCTCGTATCGCCGCGCGACGGCCGACTTCGAGGCGGCGGTGAAGCTCGCGCCGGCGAACGCGGGCGTGTTCAACGGCTTCGCGTGGATGCTGGCGACCTGCCCCGATCCGCTGTATCGCAACGGCGACTACGCCGTGAGCTACGCGCGAATCGCCACCCAGCTCGCGCCGGCCAACCCCGCCTACGAGGACACGCTGGCCGCGGCGCTGGCGGCCACCGGCCAATTCGCCGCCGCGCGCGCCGCCGAGCAGAGCGCGATCAAGGAGCGCGGCGTCACCGGCGACGGCGCCGACGAGTACCACCATCGCGCGAAGCTCTACGGCGACGGCGAGCCCTACCTCGCAGCCCGGCGCGAAGAGCAGATCGCGCGCGACTACTGCGAGCAGTTCAGCGAAAGCCCGCGGGCGACGTTGCAGTGTCCCGCCCCGTGACATCCAACCCTCGAGGAGGAACGTCGCATGGCGAACCCGAACGACAAGCTCGACGGCGGAGTGGAGCCGGCAGCGCCGATCGTCCCCGAGGAGGTCGCCGACAAACCGCGCGAGCTCCCGCCCAAGACCAGCACGACGGTCGAGGTCCCCAGGCTCAAGCCCAAGAGGCTGCTCAACTGACCGCGATCGTCGAGCGCTACCGTCACCTCGCGTCGGCGCCGCTGCTGACGCGCGAGGGCGAGGTGGCGATCGCCCGGCGCATCGAGCGCGGCGAGCGGCGGGTGCTGCGCGCGCTCCTCGACGCGCCGATCGCCGCCGGCGATCCGCCGGCGCGATCGCACCGGGCGCGGCTGCGCGCGTCGCCGGCGGCGCGGCGCGAGGCGATCGCCCGGTTGCGCGCGCGCTCGCTCGAGCTAGAGCGCGCCGACACCGAGTTGCGCGACTGCGAGCATCGCGCGGGCATGCCGGCGGCGGCGATCGGCCGGCTGCTCGGCGGGGTGCGCCGCTCGGGCGTCGAGGCGCTGAAGGTGGCGCGCCAGCTCGGGCTGACGCGCGCCGATCTCGAGGAGCTCGCGCTCAAGATCAGCGGCTCGCGGCGGAGCATCGCGGCGATCGAGCGCGAAGGCGGCCGCTCGGCGGCGGCGCAGCGGGCGGTGTTTCGCGAGCTGAGCGACGCCACGCGCAGCGCCGACGACGCGCGCGGCGAGATGTTCCGCGCCAACGTGCGGCTGGTGGCGACGGTGGCGTGGCGCTACCGCGATCGCGGCGTGAGCTACGGCGACCTGATTCAGGAGGGGAGCATCGGCCTGATGAAGGGCATCGAGCGGTTCGATCACCGCCGCGGCTTCAAGCTCTGCACCTACGCGTCGTGGTGGATCCGCGTCGCCATGTCGCGCGCGGTCGCCGATCAGCCGCGCACCATCCGCATTCCGCCGAACGTGCACCGCCAGCTCGGCCGCGTCGCCGGCGCGTCGCGCGACCTCGCGTTCGTGCTCGGCCGCTCGCCGACGGACGACGAGATCGCGCG
>Ga0070741_10009205_pt1 | contig 19334 bp, 21 predicted proteins | sample Coa_R1_4_FD_66440 | JGI IMG/M metagenome (GOLD analysis project Ga0070741, IMG submission 66440) | Surface soil microbial communities from Centralia Pennsylvania, which are recovering from an underground coalmine fire - Coalmine... | ecosystem: Environmental > Terrestrial > Soil > Unclassified ...
CCGCGAACGACCCGATCGCGAAGCCGCCGAGCGCCTCCTTGAACGTGTACCAGCCGGCCGGGAACAGCGTGTGGCGCTGGTCCCACGCGGCGCGGACGATGTCGGTGGGCTTCGGCAGCAGGAACTGCTGCACGTGGAACGCCGCGATCAGCCCCTGCCACAGGCCGATCCCGGCGGCGAGCACGACCACCGCGGGCAGCCACTCGCGCGCCTGGTCGCCGAGCTTGCGGCCCATCCCGGGCGACACGCCGGTGACGACGAGGCCGCTCATTCGGCGATCCGCGCCTCCTCCTCGGGCAGCAGGTGCTCGCCCCGCTGGCGCAGAAGCTCGCGCACCTGCGTGACGAGCTCGAAGTACCGCGGCGCCTCGCGCGTCTCGACCGAGCGGGGCCGCGGCAGGTCGATCGGCACGATCCCGGCGATCCGCCCGGGCCGCGGGCTCATCACCACGACCCGCGTCGACAGGAACACCGCCTCGGAGATCGAGTGCGTCACGAACACGACCGTCGAGGAGAGCTGCTGCCAGATCGAGAGCAGCTCGAGGTTCAGCCGCTCGCGCGTCATCTCGTCGAGCGCCCCGAACGGCTCGTCCATGAGCAGCAGCGCCGGCTCGAAGGCGAGCGCCCGCGCGATCGCGACCCGCTGCTGCATGCCGCCCGAGAGCTGCCACGGGTGATGGTCGGCGAAGCCCGTCAGCTCGACGAGCGACAGCATCCGCTCGACGCGCTCCCGGCGCTTCGCCCGGTCCCAGCCGAGCAGCTCGAGCGGCAGCGCGATGTTCTTGGCGACCGTCCGCCAGTCGAACAGCACGGCGTCCTGGAAGACGATCCCGTAGTCGCGGTCGGCGCGCGCCTGCCGGGCGCTCTTGCCGTTCACGGTGACGCTGCCGCTCGACGGCTCGATCAGGTCGCCGATCACCCGCAGCAGGGTCGACTTGCCGCACCCCGACGGGCCGATCAGGGAGACGAACTCGCCCGGCTCGAGCGCCAGGTCGATGTTCTCGAGCGCCGTCACGTTCCCGCGCGGGAACGTCTTCGTCACGGCTTTCAGCTCGACGACGCTCATCCCACGTTCTCCGGCGCGCGCCGCACCGCCACCTTCTCCGCCGACACGACCGCCACGAAGAAGACGATGCCGAGGATCGCCGCGACGATGTTCGTCGCCCACAGCTCCTGCGGCTCGATCGAGTAGTACTGGTTGAAGTTGAGGATCGCGCCGCCCAGCCCTGACTGGAGCCCGGACGGCAGCTCGCCGATGATCGCGCCGACCACGCTCGCGGTCGCCGCGATCTTCAGGGCCGAGAAGACGTAGGGGAGCGACGTCGGGACGCGCAGCTTCCACAGCACCGTCCAGCGGCCGGCCGCGTAGGTGCGCATCAGGTCGAGCGCGCGCGGGTCGGCCGACTGCAGGCCGCGCAGCGTGTTGATCGCGACCGGGAAGAACGTCAGGTACGCGGCGATCACCGCCACCGAGCCCCAGCCCTGCAGCGAGCCCGGCAGCTTCGGGTTCACCCAGACGACCACCATCGGGGCGATCGCGAGGATCGGGATCGTCTGGCTGGCGACGATGTACGGCAGGAAGCCGCGGGTGAGCAGGCGCGAGTGGACGAGCACGACGCCGAGCCCGAAGCCGACGACGGCTCCGAGCGCGAAGCCGGCCGCCGCCTCCTTGGCGGTGAAGAGGGACTTGTGGAAGAGGATCGTCCCGAGCGCCGGCTGGTTCACCTGGGCCGGCTGCCAGAGCGCGTGCAGGATCACCCAGACGTGCGGCATCGACGTGTCGTCGACCGGAAACGGCCACGTCCAGCCGGCGCTCGCCCAGACCCAGTGGTAGAGCTCGTAGAAGCCCACGAGGGCGGCGAGCACGGCGGCCACGGCCGTCGTCCTGCGGAGGGTGCCTGCGGCGGCGGCGGCGGTCACGCCGCTTTCTTATCACGGTCGGTGGCGGATTAGGATCGGTCGTGATGCCGCTCGATCCGTCACGCTGCCTGCGCGACCTCGACGACCTGCGCGCCCTGACCGGCGACGAGAACGGGGCGCAGCGCGTCGCGTGGACGGAGACGTGGCAGCGCGCACGCGAGTTCCTGCGCGACCGGCTCGCGGGAACCGGCGCCGAGGAGCTGATCGACGAGGCGGGCAACCAGTGGTTCACGCTGCGGGGAGCCTCCGAGCGCGCGCTCCTGATCGGCGGCCACATGGACTCGGTGCCGAACGGCGGCTGGCTCGACGGGTGCCTGAACTGCCTCGCCGGCGCGGAGGTGCTGCGCCGCCTCGCCGACGAGGGCGAGCCGCCCGTCACGGTGCGGCTCGTCTCGTGGGCCGACGAGGAGGGCGCGCGCTTCGGACGCTCGCTGTTCGGGTCGTCGGCGGCGTCCGGGACGATGGCCGACCAGGAGGAGCTCGCGAAGCTCCGCGACCGCGACGGGATCGCCCTGCCGGATGCGCTCGCGGCCTTCGGCGTCTCGCTCGACGGCGCGGCGGCCGCCCGCGCCCAGCTCGCGAACGCGGCGGCCTACCTCGAGCTGCACATCGAGCAGGGTCCGGTGCTCGAGTCGCTCGACCTGCCGCTCGGCGTCGTGCTCGGGACGTTCGGCGTCGAGCGCTCGCGCTTCACCTGGCGGGGCCAGGCGGCGCACGCCGGCTCGACGCCGATGGACAAGCGGCGGGACGCGCTCGCCGGCGCGGCAAAGCTCGCGCTGCACATCCGCGAGATCGCGTCGGAGGTCGGCGGCGGCGCCGTGTGCACGTCCGGCGGCGTCGTCTGCAAGCCCGGGATCGTCACCTCGGTGGTCGAGACGGCCGAGCAGCTGCTCGACCAGCGCCACCTCGACGCTGCGTCGCTCGCACGGATGCTCGACCTGGCACGGGAGTCGGCCGAGCGGTTCGCCCGCGAGGAGAACATCGAGGTCGAATGGGAGCGGATCTGGAGCATCGAGCCGATCCTGTTCGACGACACGCTGATCGAGCTCGCCGACGAGTCGATCCGCGAGGTCGCCGGCGCGTCGCACCGGCTGCCGTCGGGGCCGCTGCACGACGCGGCCGAGGTCGCGCGGGCGGGAGTCCCGACGGTGATGGTGTTCGTGCAGAGCCTGCGCGGCCTCTCGCACACGAAGCTCGAGGACACGAGGCGCGAGCAGCTCGCGCTCTCGGTCGAGGCGCTCGACCGGCTCGCGACGAAGACGATCGCTCAGTTGACACGATGAGGAGGCAGTCATGGCAATGAGCTTCGGCGTCACCGTCCTGCCCGACCCGCCGTACACGCGGATGATCGAGCTGATGCAGCTCGCCGAGCGGCACGGCTTCGAGTACGCCTGGACGTACGACTCGCACGTCCTCTGGCAGGAGTCGATCCCGACGCTCGCGGTCGCCGCCGACCGGACCTCGACGATCAAGCTCGGTCAGATGGTCACGAATCCGGGCACGCGGGAGCCGACGGTGCTCGCGAGCGCGTACGCGACCCTGCACGACATCTCGAACGGACGCATGGTGATGGCGATCGGCCGCGGCGACTCCGCGCGGCGCTACATCGGCCAGCAGCCCGTCAAGGTGGCCGAGTTCGAGGCTGCGCTCTCGATGATCAAGCCGTTCATGAACGGCGAGGAGGTCAGCTGGAACGGCAAGGAGCTGCAGCTCAAGTGGGTGCGGCCCGAGCTGCCGCGCATCGAGATGCACGTCGCCGGCTACGGGCCGAAGGCGCTCGCCGTCGCGGGGCGCCAGGGCGACGGCGTGGTCATCCAGCTCGCCGACCCGGACATCATCCAGTGGATCATGGCGACCGCGCGCGCGGCCGCCGAGGAGGCGGGACGCGACCCGGGCGCGCTCAAGTGCATCGTCAGCGCGCCGAGCCACGTCGGCGACCTGCAGGACGCGCGCGACCAGGTGCGCTGGTTCCCGGCGATGGTCTCGAACCACGTCAAGGATCTGATCGACCGCTACGGCAGCGACGGCAGCACCGTCCCGAAGGCGCTCACCGACTACGTGCTCGCACGCGAGTTCTACGACTACGACGAGCACTCGCGCGTCGGCGCGAAGCACGGCGAGTTCGTCACCGACGAGATCTGCGACCGCTTCTGCGTGATCGGGAGCGTCGAGCAGTGCAGAACGAAGCTGCGCGAGCTGGAGGCGATCGGCGTCGACCAGTTCAACATCTACCTGATGACGCACGGCCAGGAGGAGACGCTCCAGGCCTACGGCGACGACATCATCCCCGGGTTCGCCGCGGTCGCAGCCTAGGGTCGTTCGAGGGTCATCCCCGATGGCGGCGCGGGGGCCGTTCTCGCTAGCCTCGCGCCATGACCTCGGATGGAGCAGTTGTGAGCGCAAGCGACCTGACTCGCCGCTACGGCGAGGGCGAGGCCGCCGTGGATGCGCTGCGCGGTGTCACGCTCGACGTTCGCCAGGGCGAGCTCGTCGCCGTCATGGGGCCGTCCGGCTCCGGCAAGTCCACCCTGATGCACCTTCTTGCGGCCCTCGACAAGCCGACGTCGGGCACCGTGCGGATCGCCGGCGAGGACGTCGGCTCGCTTTCCGACAAGGACGTGACGATCCTCCGCCGGCGGCACATCGGCTTCGTCTTCCAGTTCTTCAACCTGCTGCCGATGCTGAGCGCGGAGGAGAACGTGCTGCTGCCGCTCTCGATCGCCGGCGAGAAGCCGGAACCCGCGTTCTTCGAGCAGCTGCTCGACCGCGTCCACCTCAAAGACCGCCGCACGCACCGCCCGGCGGAGCTCTCGGGCGGCCAGCAGCAGCGCGTCGCGATCGCACGCGCGCTCGTGTCCCGGCCGACGGTCGTCTTCGCCGACGAGCCGACCGGCAACCTCGACTCGAAGACCGGCGGCGAGATCCTCGAGCTGCTCCGCCGCAGCGCCGAGGAGCTCGGGCAGACGATGGTGATGGTGACGCACGACGCGCACGCGGCCGAGATCGCCGACCGCGTGATGTTCCTCGCCGACGGCAGGATCGTCGAGGAGCTGCCGCGCTCGAACGCGGCCGACATCCTGGCCGCGATGAACCGCGCAGCCGCATGACCCGGGTCGCGCTCGCAGGGATCCTCGGCCGCAAGCTGCGGACGGTGCTGACGGCGCTCGCCGTCATCCTCGGCGTCGCCATGGTCAGCGGCACGTTCGTGCTCACCGACTCGATCCAGAAGGCGTTCACCGCCATCAACAACGAGGTGCGCGCCGGCTCCGACGTCGTCGTCTCCGGCAAGTCCGCGTTCGACCTCTCGAACGGCGGCCAGGGCTCGTTCGCGCCCACCGTCCCCGCCTCGCTGCTGCAGCGGCTGCGCGCCATCCCGGACGTCGAGGAGGCGCAGGGCTCCGTCCAGAACACGAGCACCTCGCTCGTGCTGCACGGCAAGACGATCGCCTTCGGCGGGGCGCCGAACCTCGGCTTCAGCGTCGTCGGCGGCTCGCAGTTCAACCCGCTCACGCTCGTCACCGGCACGTGGCCGCACGGCGACGAGGTGGTGATCGACTCGGGCACCGCGTCGAAGAAGCACCTGCACGCCGGGGACACGATCGGCGTCCAGGTGCTCGGCCCGGTGGAGCGGTTCCGCATCGCCGGCACCGTGAAGCTCGGCGGCTCGGCCGGGATCGGCGGCGCGACGCTCGCGGGCTTCGACCTGGCGACGGCGCAGCGCCTCTTCCAGAAGCAGGGCCGCTTCGACGAGATCGCCCTCGCCGGCAAGCCCGGCGTGTCGCCGGAGAAGCTGCTCGGCGAGGTGAAGCCGGTCCTGCCCGCGCACGCACAGGCGCGCACCGGGAAGCAGCAGGCCGCCAAGGACACGTCGGACACCGACTCCTTCATCAGCTTCCTGCGCGACTTCCTCGTCGCCTTCGGCGGCATCGCGCTCTTCGTCGGCTCGTTCGTGATCGCGAACTCGCTGTCGATCACGATCGCCCAGCGCACGCGCGAGCTGGCGACCCTGCGCACGCTCGGCGCGAGCCGCCGCCAGGTCCTGAACCTGATCTTCGTCGAGGCGTTCGTGCTCGGCGTGCTCGCGTCGATCACCGGGCTCTTCGCCGGGCTCGGCCTCGCCGAGCTGCTCTTCAAGCTTTTCAACGCCGTCGGCTTCACGCTGCCGAACAGCGGGATCGTGTTCGCGACGCGCACGATCGTCATCTCGCTCGTCGCCGGGATCCTCGTGACGCTCGTCGCCAGCCTCCGGCCCGCGTTCCGGGCGACGCGCGTCGAGCCGATCGCGGCCGTCCGCGAGGGCGCGACCCTGCCGCCGTCCCGCTTCGCCCGCTACCGGTCGGCCGGGTCGGCGGTGCTGACGCTGCTCGGCTTCGCCGCCCTGCTCCTCGGCCTCTTCGTGCCGCACCTCGGCACGACCGCCGTGCTGACCTACATGGGGGTCGGCGCGCTGCTGATCTTCATCGGCGTCTCGCTGCTCTCGGTGCGCTTCATCCGGCCGCTCGCCTGGGCGCTCGGCTGGCCCGCGACCCGCATCGGCGGAACCCCGGGGTCGCTGGCGCGCGACAACGCGCGGCGCAACCCGCAGCGCACCGCCTCGACCGCGGCGGCCCTGATGATCGGGCTCGCGCTCGTCACGCTCGTGGCGGTGCTGGCCGCCGGCATCACGCAGAGCTTCCGCGGCGCCGTCGACAAGATCTGGCGCAACGCCGACTACGCGATCACCGCACAGAACAACTTCTCGCCGATCCCGACCTCCGCCGCGGACGCCGCGGCGAAGAGCCCCGCCGTCGACGCGGTCACCAACGTGCGCACCGGCGAGGCGCTCGCGTTCGGCTCGTCGTTCTTCGCGACCGCGGTGAACCCGGCCGGCGCGACGATGTTCGACCTCGACTGGCAGGGCGGCGGCTCCAACCAGGTGCTCGCCTCGCTGGGTGAGCGCGGCGCGATCACCGACAAGAACTACGCGAAGAAGCATCACCTGCACGTCGGCTCGCCCGTGCGGCTCACGTTCACGAGCGGCGCGCAGAAGACGTTCGTGATCAGGGGCATCTTCGACCCGCCGACCGGAGGCTCGCCGTTCGGGCGGATCACGATCTCCCAGGCGGCCTGGGACGCCGAGAACGCGCACCCGCAGAACCTCTACTCGTTCGTCCGCGTGAAGGGCGGCGCGTCGCCGCGGGCGCTCGCGGCGCTCGACCGCTCGCTCGCCGCCTACCCGAACGCGAAGGTCGCGACGCGGCAGAAGTTCATCGACAACCAGATCAGCGGGCTCAACTCGATCCTCAACATCCTGTACGTGCTGCTCGCGCTGTCGGTGATCGTCAGCCTGTTCGGGATCGTCAACACGCTCGTGCTGACGGTGTTCGAGCGGACGCGGGAGATCGGCATGCTGCGCGCGATCGGGATGACGCGCCGTCAGGTGCGGCGGATGATCCGGCACGAGTCGGTGATCACCGCGTCGATCGGCGGCGTGCTCGGGATCGCCCTCGGCATCGTGCTCGGCGCGCTGCTCGTCGCCCGGGTCGACTTCATCGTCTTCTCGCTGCCCGTCGCGTCGCTGATCGTGTTCGCGGTGGCGACGGTCGTCGTCGGCATCACCGCGGCGATCTTCCCGGCGCGCCGCGCCGCGCGGCTGAACGTGCTCCAGGCGCTGCAGTACGAATGACGCTGCACAAGCTCCTGGCCGCCCACGTCGCCGCCGACGACCGTGAGGAGTCCGATCGCGTGGCGATGGTGCGGCTGCTCGCCGAGCTCGAGCAGCCGCTCTCGCGCGCGCAGCCGCGCGCCCACTTCACGGCGTCGGCGTTCGTGATCGACGCGGCGTGCGCGCGGATGTGCCTCGTCCGGCACCCGACGCTCGGCCGGCTGCTCCAGCCGGGCGGCCACGTGGAGCCCGGCGACGAGTCCCTCGAGGCGGCGGCGCTGCGGGAGGCCCGCGAGGAGACCGCGCTCGACCTCTCGCTGCACCCGGTCGCGCCGCGGCCGTTCGACCTCGACATCCACGAGATCCCCGAGCGGCCCGGCGAGCCGGCGCACGTCCATCTCGACGTCCGCTACCTGCTCGTCGGCGCCGGCGACCCGTGCGACGGCGCCGCGTGGTACCCGCTCGGGACGGCCGGCGACGGCTCGGTCGTCCGGCTCGCCGCCAAGGCGCGCCGCTACGCGGCGTGACCGGGATCCGGCTCGAGCCGCTCGGCGAGCCGCACCTCCCGGCGGTGGAGGAGATGCTCGAGGACCCGGACGTCCTACGCTTCACGCGCGTGCCCGTGCCGGTGCCGGACGGCTTCGCGCGGGCGTGGGTGCAGCGGTACGAGGACGGCCGGGCGGACGGCACGCGCGAGGGGTTCGCGATCGTCGACGAGAGCGGCGCGTTCCTCGGCCTCGCGCTCGCCCCGCACATCGACCGCGAGGCGCGCGAGGTCGAGCTCGGCTACCTCGTCGCGCCGTCCGCCCGCGGCCGCGGCGTCGCGACCGCGGCGCTCCGCCTTCTCACCGACTGGGCGTTCGCGAGCCTTGACGCCTTCCGGCTTGCGCTCCTGATCAGCCCGGCGAACGCCGCCTCGAAGAAGGTCGCGGAGCGCGCCGGCTACACGTACGAGGGCACCCTGCGCGGCACGTGGTTCAAGCAGGGCCTGCGCGAGGACACCGAGGTGTGGTCGCGCCTCGCAACCGACTAGATCAGGCCGAACTCGCGTCCGACCGAGACGAACGCGTCGAGCGCCCGGTCGAGGTGCGCCTCCGCGAGCGCCGCCGACATCTGCACCCGGACGCGCGCGGTTCCCTCGGGGACGACCGGGTAGCCGAAGCCGGTGACGAAGACGCCGTGGTCGAGCAGCCGCTCCGAGAAGCGGATCGCAACCGCGGTGTCGCCGAGCACGATCGGGATGATCGCGGCGTCGCCGGGGATCGGCCGGAAGCCGGCGTCGACGAGCTGCCGGCGAAAGCGGGCGGTGTTCGCGTGCAGGCGGGCGACGAGCTGCGGCTCGCTGCGGAGCAGCTCGACGGCGGCGAGCGCGCTGCAGGCGACCGTCGGCGGCAGCGCGTTCGAGAAGAGCTGCGGCCGCGACCGCTGCGCCAGGAGCTCGCAGACCGCGCTGCTCGCGGCGACGTAGCCGCCGGCGGCGCCGCCGAGCGCCTTGCCGAGCGTCCCGGTGACGACGTCGACCTCGCCGAGCAGGCCGAAGTGCTCCGCGGTGCCCCGGCCGTGCTCGCCGAGGACGCCGGTGCCGTGCGAGTCGTCGAGCACCAGCGTCGCCTCGAAGCGGCGGGTCAGCTCGACGAGCTCCGGCAGCCGTGCGAGGTCGCCCTCCATCGAGAACACCCCGTCGCTGATCACGAGCGCCCGCTGCCCGGGCTCGAGCGACGTCAGCTCGCGCTCGAGCGCGGCCATGTCCGAGTGGGGGTAGACGGCCTTGCGCGCCGGGCGGGCAAGGCGGACCGCGTCGACGATCGAGGCGTGGTTCAGCTCGTCCGAGAGGATGACGGTGCGCTCGTCGGTGAGCGTGGGCACGAGCGCCTCGTTCGCGTTCCAGCACGAGACGTAGGTGAGCGCCGCCTCCGTGCCCGAGAGCTCCGCGAGCGCCCGCTCGAGCTCGTGGTGGGGCGCGAACGTCCCGCAGATGAACCGCACCGACGCGGTGCCGGCGCCGTAGCGGCGCAGGCCGTCGATGCCCGCCTCGACGACGCGCGGGTCGTTCGCCAGCCCCAGGTAGTTGTTCGAGGAGAGCACGATCACCTCGCCGCGGCCCTCCATCTCGACCACCGGACCCTGCGGCGAGAGGAGCGTGTTGAACCGCTTGAAGGTGCCCGCGTCGCGGAGCGCGTCGAGCTGGGCGGCGATGTCCTTCTGGAGGCTCACGGCGTGAGGACGATCTTGCAGGCTTCGCCCGACTCGAGCCGGGCGAACGCCTCCTCGTAGCGGTCGAGCGGCAGGCGGTCGGTGATCAGGGGCGCGAGGTCGACCACGCCGTGCTCGAGCAGCCAGCGCGTGCGGTACCAGGTGGCGAACACCTCGCGCCCGTTGACGGCGGTGACGTGGACGTTCTTGAAGATCAGCGACTCGGCGATGTCGAGCTCGATCGGGCCGCTCGGGATGCCGAACAGGACGACGCTGCCGCCGTTGCGGACGATCCGGAACGCGTCGCGCACGGCGGGGGCGGCGCCGGACATCTCGAAGACGACGTCCAGGCCCTCGCCTTCGTTGCGGTCGCGGAACCACGCGGCGGAGTCGGTCACCTCGTCGACGTCGACGCACTCGGCGCCGAGTCGGCGCGCGAGCTCGAGCCGGAACGGCAGGTGGTCGGAGGCGAGCACCCGCCCCGCGCCGGAGGCGCGCGCGATCGCGATCGTGAACAGGCCGACGGGGCCGCAGCCGAGCACCGCGACCGTGTGCCCGGGCAGCTCCTGGGTGGAGGCGGCGAAGACGGCGTTTCCGAACGGCTCCTGGAGCGTCGCGATCTCGGGCGGCAGCTTCGCGCGGTCGTTGCGCCAGAGCACCGACTCCGGCACGACGACGAGGTCGGCGAAGGCGCCGTCGCGGTCGACGCCGAGGATCTGCGTGTGCTCGCACATGTGGGCGCGGCCGGTGCGGCAGTGGAAGCAGTCGCCGCAGGTGATGTGGCTCTCGGCGGAGACGTAGTCGCCGACGGCGGCGCCGCGCACGTCGCGGCCGAGCTCGACGACCGTGCCGGCGAACTCGTGGCCGAGCGTCAGCGGCGGCCGGATGCGGGCGCGCGCCCAGTCGTCCCAGCGGAAGATGTGCAGGTCGGTGCCGCACACGCTCGCGGCCTCGACGCGCACGAGCACCTCGCGGGGGCCGGGCGACGGGGCTGGCAGCTCGTCGAGGACGAGCCCGGGCACGGCTCCGGGCTTCCGGATCGCGCGCATCGTCTGCACACCGGCAGCCTCGCCGACCTGCGGGGATCCGCCCTCCGTGGTTCCCCCGATGTCGCCGGCGGGCCGTCCGCCGACCATGCGGACGTGGTGGTGCCGCCGCCGTACAAGATCAAGGTGGTCGAGCCGATCCGCCTCGCGCCGCCCAGCCGGCGCCGCCAGGCGATCCTCGAAGCCGGCTTCAACACCTTTCTGCTCCGCGCCGAGGACGTGTTCGTCGACCTGCTCACCGACAGCGGCACCTCGGCGCTCTCGCAGGAGCAGCGCGCCGCGATGGAGCTGGGCGACGAGTCGTACGCCGGCTCGCGGAGCTTCTTCCGGCTCGAGCGCGCGATGCGGGAGGTCTACGGCTGGCGCCACCTGATCCCGACGCATCAGGGGCGCGGCGCCGAGCACCTGCTCGCCCGGGCGCTCGTCTCGCCCGGCCAGCTCGTGCCCTCGAACCTGTACTTCACGACGTCGCGGGCGCACGCCGAGCTGGCGGGAGGCGTCTGGGTCGACGTGTCGATCCCCGAGGCGTCCGATCCGACGTCGCGCCACCCGTTCAAGGGCAACATCGACCTGGCGAAGCTGCGGACGCTGCTCGTTCGCGAGGGCCGCGAGCGGATCGCGTTCGTCCGCCAGGAGGCGTGCCTGAACATGGCGGGCGGCCAGCCGTTCTCGCTCGAGAACCTGCGGGCGGTGCGCGCGCTGACGCGGGAGTTCGACGTGCCGTTCTTCCTCGACGCGACCCGCTCCTCGGAGAACGCGCTCTTCGTGCAGGAGCGCGAGCCGGGGCAGGCGGGGCGGCCGCTGGCGGAGATCCTGCGCGAGATCGCCTCGCTCGCCGACGGCGCGGTCTTCTCCTCGAAGAAGGACCACTTCGTTCCGATCGGCGGCTTCGCCGCGACCGACCTCGACGCGGTCGCCCGGCGCCTGCGCGAGCTCGTCGTCGTGTACGAGGGCTTCCCGCACTACGGGGGCCTCGCCGGCCACGACATGGAGGCGCTCGCCCAGGGGATCCGCGAGGCGGCCGACGAGGAGATCGTCCGCGCGTACGTGGCGCAGGCGCGGCACCTCGGCGCGCGGCTCGAGCAGCTCGGCGTGCCGATCGTCGTGCCGGTCGGCGCCCACGCGGTCTTCGTCGACGCCAAGCGCTTCCTGCCGCACCTGCCGCAGGAGCGGTTCCCGGCGCAGGCGCTCGCGGCGGCGATCTACGTCGCCGGCGGCGTGCGCACGATGGAGCGGGGGATCGTCTCCGGTCAGCACGGGCGCGAGCCGTACCACGGCCTCGAGCTCGTGCGCCTGACGATCCCGCGCCGCGTCTACACGCGGGAGCACCTCGACTACGTCGCCGAGGTCGTCGGCCGCGTGCTCGCTCGGCGCGACGACGTGCCGGGGCTCGCGCTCGTCTACGAGCCGGACGAGCTGCGGTTCTTCCAGGCGCGCTTCGAGCCGCTCGGCGTCTTCCCCGCGTTCGACGGGCTCAGCGAAAGCCCGGCCCGGACGCCGGTGGCAGCGGGCTGACCGGCAGCCCGGCGACGGGGGCCGCCGCGTTGTAGCCGGAGGGCGCGACGTCGTTCGGCGCGTCCGGGTGGAAGAGCGACGCGAGCAGCTGGATCTGCGTCCGGCCGGGCCCGAGCTCGAACTGGCCGCCGCCGTAGAGGGCGATCCCCTCGCGTGCGCAGCCGTCGTAGAAGTCGAACAGGCGCTTCACCGAGCCGAAGCGCGACGGCTTGCAGTTGAGCGCTCGCGGCGCGAACGGCAGCGCCTCGACGTCGCCCCACTCGTGGATGCCGGCGTCCCAGGTGATGCGGTCGCGGTGCTCGGCGAGCACGGCCGACGTCTCCGGCGTCAGCGCCGGGTCCTCGATCCACGCCTCCGGGAACGCGCGCGCGACGCGCTCGTACAGCTCGGCGTCGGGAGGCGAGCCGAACGCGCCGCGGTAGATCCCCTTGAAGTCGACGGTCTCGACGTTGCGGAGCGTCGCCATCACCTCGTCCGTCCAGTCGCGGTCCGGGTCGAGCTTGAAGCGCAGCTCCGGGTACAGCCCGAGCCACCCCGGGACGTTCGCCGTGCGGGTCGAGACGACGAACCGGAGCGGCTGCGGCTCGCGGCCGATCGCCTCGCCGAGCGACGCGCCGGCCTGGCGCAGCGCGAGGTCGAGCGCCGCCGACTCGAACGCCCAGCGCCGGTACTCGGCCTGCCCCGACTGCAGCAGCGAGAACGACTCCAGCGTGTGGCTGCCGGCGACGGGGAGCTTGCCCTCGTCGGCCTGGAGCGCCTCCTGCACGCGCGGGTCGTAGTCGACCTCCTCGCCGCGCCCCTCCTCGCCCTGCCCGTGCAGCACGACCACGGTGCGCCGCAGCGTGAAGCCGCGCGCCACCTCCTGCTCGAGCGGCTCGAGGAAGTAGCCGTCGACGTGCAGCGGCAGGTGCCGGATCCGGTCGTAGGTGCTCATCGCGGTCGCCGTTCGAGGTGACGCCGGAGGGCGTCGAGCCGATCGTCCCACTCCGCGCCCGCCTCCGTCAGGTGGTACCGCGTCTCGCGGCCCTGCCGGACCGGCGCGACGAGGCCCGCGTCCGCGAGGGTCGCCAGGTGCTTCGCCACGGCCTGCCGCGTCATCGGCAGCTGGCCGGTCAGCTCGGTCGCGGTCGCCGTGCCGCGCTCGGCGAGGTAGCCGATCACCTGGCGCCGCGACGGGTCGGCCAGCGCGCCGAAGACCTGCCCGAGCGGGTCAGACACGCAGCAGGGCGCAGGCCTGCAGGTCGAGGGCGGTGCTCCACGCCGGCGACGACTCGACGACGACGAGGCGCGTGCCGTCGGGATCGTCCTCGAGCGTGAACTCGACGAGCCCCTCGTCCTCCCACTCGAAGGCGAGGCGCCGCTCCGGCTCCACCTCGACGACCGTCGCGCGGCGCTCCTCGCCGTTCGACCAGCGGAAGTGGGCGCCGCCGCCCGGGCGCAGGTCGAGGTCGACGTCGTTCGCGAACCAGTCCTCGAGCCGCTCGGGCTCGGTGAGCGCCTCCCAGATGTCCTCCCTCGGCGAGGGCAGGACGATCTCCCGTTCGATCATTGTGCAACCTCCTGGTTGCGCTAGAGTGGGCAACCGACCGGTTGCACATTACAGGAGGTCGCGATGCTCGTGGGTTCGGTGGTGCCGATGGTGGTGGAGCAGGACGGGCGCTGGGAGCGCTCCTTCGACATCTACTCGCGCCTGCTGCGCGAGCGGATCGTGTTCCTCGGCCAGGAGGTGAACGACGACATCGCGAACCTGATCACGGCGCAGCTCCTGCACCTCGACGCGGTGGAGCCGGGGAAGGACATCCACCTCTACGTCAACTCGCCCGGCGGCTCGGCGTACGCCGGCATGGCGATCTACGACGCGATGCAGTACGTCTCCTCGGACGTCGCGACCGTCTGCCTGGGCATGGGGATGAGCGCCGCGGCGATGATCCTGTGCGGCGGCGCGCCGGGCAAGCGGTTCGCGCTGCCGAACTCGAAGGTGATGATCCACCAGGGCTCGGGCGGGTTCCGCGGCACCCCGGCGGACATCCAGATCGCCGCGCGCGAGATCCTCGACATGACCCGGCGGATGGCGGAGATCATCTCGCGCCACTCCGGCCAGGACGTCGAGCAGGTGATGCAGGACATCGACCGCGACCGGTTCATGACGCCGGAGGAGGCGGTGGCCTACGGCCTCGTCGACGCCGTGCTGGAGCCTAGAACCAGCGGTTCGGCGGCCAGTAGGTGAAGAGCACCGGGCCGATCAGGCTCGTGCGCGGGACGCTGCCCCACTGGCGGGAGTCGCACGAATGTGCGCGGTCGTCGCCCATGAAGAAGTAGTGCCCCCTGGGCACGACCCAGTAGCCGCTCTCCATGTCGCGGAACTGCGGCTTCACGTACGGCTCGCGCAGCGGCTTCCCGTTGATCGTCAGCCTGCCCTCGCGCTCGACGATCCGGTCGCCGGGGAGCCCGATCAGGCGCTTCACGTACGTGCCGCCCTCGCCGCACGCCTCGCGCGCCTTCGCGGGCGCGGTGAAGACGACGATCTGGCCGCGCTTCGGGTTCTCGAAGCGGTAGACGAGCCGGTTCGCGATCACGCGGTCGTCGTAGGAGCCCTCGCAGTACGGCGTCGGCCTGGCGCAGTGGAGCGTCGGCTCCATCGACGGCGAGGGCACCCGGTACGGCTTCGCCACCTCCGCCTCGAACACGAGCACGACCGCGACGGCGATCGCGAGCGTGACGAGCCAGTCGACGAGCTTTCTCAGCCCCGGCATCGGGGACAGGGTAGACGCGGTCAGCCGCGGATCGTGTTGCGCAGCAGAAACAGGAGGTTTGCCGGGCGCTCGGCGAGCCGGCGCATCAGGTACGGGTACCAGTCCGGCCCGAACGGCGTCGCCACGAGCACCCTGTGGCCGCGGCGCGCGAGCGTCAGCTGGAGCTGCGGCCGGACGCCGTAGAGCATCTGCAGCTCGAAGCGGTCGTCCGGCACGCCGTGCTCGCGGGCATAGGCGATCCCGTGCTCGATCAGGGCCTCGTCGTGGGTGGCGAGTGCCGTGTGGCCGGCCGCGTCGAGCATCCGCTCGGCGAGGCGGGCGTACGCGGCGTCGACCTGCGCCTTCTGCGGGAGGGCGATGTCGGGCGGCTCGAGGTACGCGCCCTTCACGAGCCGCAGGTTGGGCTCGAGCGGGAGCAGCGCCTCCAGGTCGGCGGGCGTGCGGCGCAGGTAGGCCTGCAGCACGGTGCCGACGTTGTCGTGCCCCGCCTCGCGCAGCCGGCGGTAGACGCGCAGGGTCGCGTCGACGTAGCGCGACTGCTCCATGTCGATGCGGATGAACTGCCCCTTGCCGAGCAGGCGCGCGAGGTTCGCCGTGGCGAGCTCCTCGTCGACGTCGAGGCCGAGATGGGTCAGCTTGAGCGCGACGTTCGCTCGCAGCCCCTCGGAGGCGAGGCGGTCGAGGATCTCTTCGTAGGCGGCGACGACGCGCTCCGTCTCGGCGGGCTCGAGCACGCCCTCGCCGAGCAGCGTCGTGTTCGCGTGCAGGCCCTGGTCGTTGAGGCGGCGGAGCACGGCGACGCACTCGTCGAGCGTCTCGCCGGCGACGAAGCGCGCCGCGCCGAGCCGCATGCCGTGCCGGCGCACGAGGCGCTGCACGCGCTGCGAGTCCGCGGCGGCGAGGATCGCCTTGCGCTCCGCCGCCTCGACCGCGGCTCTCAGCTGTGCCGCAGCAGCCACGCGTGGACCTCGGGGACGATCTGCTGGAACAGCGTCAGGTGACCGTGGGCGTCGTCGAGCCACGCCTCGCAGCCGGGCACGTGCGCCGCGAGCCACGCGCCGTGTGCGCGGGGGACGAAGCGGTCGCCGCCGCCCTGCACGATCAGCACCGGTCTCGTGATCGCGGCGAGGTCGAAGCCCCAGGGCGCCGCGAAGACGAGGTCGTCGTCGACCCAGCCGTCGACCGAGCCGCCGAGCCCGCGGACCGCGACCGCGTGCAGGTACTCGGCCAGCTCGCCGGTCAGGACCGCACGGTCGGCGTCGCCGAGCAGCGACTCGACCACCTCGCGGAGCTGCTCGGGCGTCGAGGCCAGCAGCTCGGCGCGGTCGCGCTCGGCGAGCGGCCGGACGGCTTTCTCGCCGGCGAGGGCGGCGTCGAACTCGGCGACGTTCGCCTCGCCCATGCCGGCGAGCCAGTCGAGCCCCTCGGCGCCCCACGGGGCGGGGCCCGCCAGGCTCGCCGCCGCGGTCAGCCGGTCGCCGCAGAGCGCGGCGCACGCGAGCGCGTGCGGCCCTCCGCCGGAGACGCCCCAGGTCGCGAACCGCTCGAGCCCGAGCGCGTCGGCGAGCGCGTCGACGTCGGCGGCCGCCGACGCGGCGGCGCGGCCGGGGTTGCGGCTCGAGTCGCCGTAGCCTGCGCGGTCGAACCCGATCAGCCGCACACCCTCGGTGGCCCACCGCTCGTACAGGAGGCCCGACCCCGGTGTGCCGTGGTGGACGACGACCGGGAAGCCGTCGGGGTCGCCGAGCTCGGCCACGCCGAGGCTGCGCCCGTCGGGGAGCGTGATCGTCCGGCTCACCGGCGAGAGCTTACGCGGACGTCTCCCTTCCGCGGCTCGCCTCTAGGCGTGGAACGTATCGAGGATGCGGAGGACGAGCCGTCGCAGCGCCGGGCTCGCGCGCCGGCCGAGCACGACGTGGATCTGGAAGAAGCGGCCGTGGTCGCGGAAGACGAGCCCGTAGCTCGGGCCGAGGCATTCGAAGCGGGCGACGTGCGTGAGCCGGAAGCGGGCGGGACGCGGCGGGAAGTCGCTCGCCTTCGGCGGGCCGAAGCCCGAGCCGGCCGGATACTCCCAGCCGAACAGGAGCGCGCCCGTCGGTGGAAGGTGGTCGAGGGCCTCCTTCGGCTCGCAGCCGTCGTCGCCGTGGTTGTTCTTCGGGAGCGGGTACGAGGCGATCGCAACCACCTGCACCGGGTCGGTGACGTGCGTGAGCGGCGTCGTCGTCGCGTGCCATGCCGGCGGGTAGCGAAGCGTCACGCCGCGGTCGTGGAACGTGCGCCAGCCGGGCGGCGCCGTCCACGCGGCGGCGGCGACGGCGGCGGCGAGGAGGAGCGGCGCGGCGCGGGTCATCTGCGGACGATACGGTCGGGGACGTGGCGGAAGTCCCGCAGGTCGTCGAGCTCGACACGCCGCACGGGCCTGCGCGCGCGCACGTGCGGCGGCCGCGCGGCGCGCTCGGCGCGCTCGTGCTCGGCCACGGTGCCGGCGGCGGCGTCGGCGCGCCCGACCTGCAGGCGGCGGCGCGCGCGGCCGAGGCGCTCCGGCTTGCGGTCGCGCTCGTCGAGCAGCCCTACCGGGTCGCGGGCAGGCGCTCCCCGGCGCCGGCCGCGCAGCTCGACGCCGCCTGGCTCGCGGTCGTCGAGCAGCTCCGCCGCCGGGAGCTGCGGCGGCTGCCGCTCGTCGTCGGCGGCCGCTCGTCGGGGGCGCGGGTCGCCTGCCGCACCGCGTCCGCGGCACGCGCGGCGGCCGTGCTCTGCCTCGCCTTCCCGGTGCATCCGCCGGGCCGGCCGGACGCGCCCGACCGGCTGGCGGAGCTCGACGCGGTGACCGTGCCGACGCTCGTCGTGCAGGGCGAGCGCGACCCGTTCGGCCGTCCGCCGCCCGGGCCCGCCCGCGAGGTCGTGCTCGTGCCGGGCGACCACAGCCTGCGCGCGGCCGCCGAGGTCCAGGCGGCCGTCGCCGCCTGGCTGCCGCGCGCCGTCCCGTGACGCCGCGCGCCGCCGCGGCCGCTCGACCGCGTTCGCCGCCTGGGACGTCAGCGTGCCGGATCGTTGAAGATGCCGTGGCCCCGACGCGGCGCCAGCGGATCGCGCGCTCGCCGTCGATCTCGACCCACTCGAACGTGGCACGACCATCCGGCCCCCAGAACGACCATGTCGTCTCCCAGATGCCGCGTGCGCCCCCCCGACGTCCTTGACCCGCAAGGCCGCCGGCCACGTCGCTGCCGGATTGCCCGCAATTCGATCGGCGGCGGGCACGAACTGCTCGCGGGCTACCTCTCGAAAGAGCTTCAGCTCGTCAGCAGTGAGCCTGCGCAAGTCGGCGTCGAACGCCGGCGTTGTCTGCCACTTCACCGATCACTCTCCACCTTCTCGAGCGAAGACAGGAAGTCGGCTGAGCTGTCGAACGTGGTGAGTTCGCCGTCGTCGATGTGCTCGTCGGCCTCACGCTCCATCCGCTGCCAACGACGCGTCCAGAACCATGCTTGTTCAGCAGGCACTGCGACGTGGGGGATGCAGCTCGATGACGCCATCGTCGCGTTCCACGACTTCGACCTGTGCGCCGAGACGATCGAGCCCGAGACGGGCGCGCACTCCCTTCGGGAGGGCGAGGAGCCCGCGCCGCTGAACGGTGATGAACTGACCCCCGCGCCTCACGCCGCCTTTCGGATTAGCAGCTTTGCTGCTTTACCGCCGCTCGTTTACGCGCGAGTCCGCGCTCTGGAGCCGACCGTGGCTGCGCGGAGCGCCGCGTCACGAGGCGACGAACCCCGTGACGCGGCGATGACACGCACGCAACAGTTAGCCGCAGCCGGTCGAGGTGCCGCAGTCGCGGCACGTGTAGCAGGTGCCGGCACGCACCATGCGGCCGCCGCAGCGGTTGCACTCGATCGCGTCCTCGTGCGGGTTGAAGAGCGCGGTCTGGCCCGGCGCGGGAGCGTCGGGCGCCGGCTTCGCCTCGCCGTTCGCGTACTGGTCGGCGAGCTTCGCCCTCACCTCGGCGGACAGGATCCCCGCCTCCTCCTGCTGGTCGACGTCGAGGAACTTCTTGCCGAACCAGCGGAAGATGTAGTCGACGATCGACTTTGCCGTGCGGATGTCGGCGTCGTTCGTCGGCCCCGACGGCTCGAAGCGCAGATGCGACAGCTTCGAGACGTAGACCTCCGGCGGCACGCCGTACTGCAGGCCCATCGAGACCGCGATCATCAGCGAGTTCATCAGGCCCTGCAGCGTCGTCCCGTCCTTCGCGATGTCGACGAAGATG
>Ga0070741_10009206_pt1 | contig 19329 bp, 16 predicted proteins | sample Coa_R1_4_FD_66440 | JGI IMG/M metagenome (GOLD analysis project Ga0070741, IMG submission 66440) | Surface soil microbial communities from Centralia Pennsylvania, which are recovering from an underground coalmine fire - Coalmine... | ecosystem: Environmental > Terrestrial > Soil > Unclassified ...
GGCGCGGACGCGGTGGCGGTGATCGCACCGCCGTACTTCGCGTTCGACGCGGAGGAGCTGCTCGCGCACTTCGCAGCTGCGGCTGCCGCCTGCGAGCCGGTGCCGTTCTACGTCTACGAGTTCGAGGCGCGCAGCGGCTATGCCGTGCCGCTCGCGGTGCTCGACGAGCTGCGGCAGGAGTCGTCGAACTTCAAGGGCCTCAAGGTCTCGGATACGCCGTGGCAGCGGTTCGAGCCCTATCTGCTCGAGGGGCTCGACATCTTCGTCGGGCCGGAGGCGCTGATCCCGCAGGGCGTCGCCCGCGGTGCCGTCGGCGCAGTGTCCGGGCTCGCCGCGAGCTTCCCCGACGCCGTCGCCGCACTCGTGCGCGAGCCGACGGCGGAGGCCGGGGAGCGGGTCGGCGCGCTCCGCGCGTCGATGCAGGCATTGCCGTTCCATGCCGCGACGAAGGTCGCGCTCGGCCTGCGCGGCGTGCCCGTGCGCGGCGTCGTGCGCCCGCCGCTCCGCGGGCTGCACGAGGCCGAGGTTGCGGAGGTTGCGCGGATCGTGCACGAGTGGGACGCATAGTCGTCGCCGGCTCCGGCGCGATCGGAGCGAACGTCGCGTACAACCTCGCCCTGCTCGGAGCAGACGACGTGGTCGTCGCCGACCGGGGCGAGCTCGCGGGCGGCTCGACGGCGCGCGCGATGGGCGGCGTGCGACAGCAGTTCTCGACGCCGGCCGAGGTCGTGCTCGCGCGCGAGAGCATCGCGTTCCTCGCCGGGCTCGGCCCGCGCTTCTTCCGGCAGGTCGGCTACCTGTTCCTCGCGACGACCGACGCCGGGCTCGCCGAGCTGGAGGAGCGGCGCGAGCTGCAGCGCGCGCTCGGAGTCGAGGTCGAGCGCGTCGATCCCTCGCGCATTCCCGGTCTCGCGGTCGACGACGTGCTCGGCGCGACCTGCTGCTGGCAGGACGGCGTCGCCGATCCTCGCGCCGTCGCGCTCGAGGTGCTGCGGCGTGCGCGGGAGCGCGGCGTCGAGGTTCGCGAGCACACGCCGGCCGAGGAGCTCGACCGCGACGTGCTCGTGATCGCCTGCGGGCCGTGGTCGCCCGCGCTCGCGGAGACGGTCGGCGTCGAGCTCCCGATCCGTCCGCTTTGCCGGCAGCTCTTGCGCACGTCGCCGCTCGCCGGGCTGCCGGACGACCTGCCGATGGTGATCGAGGCCGAGTCGAGCTTTCACTTCCGGCGCCGCGACGACCGGCTCGTCGTCGCGATGACGGATCCGGAACCGCGCTGGAGCTTCGACGCGACGGTCGACGAGTCGCTCTTCGACGATCGGCTCGAGCGGCTGCGCCGCCGCTACCCGCCGGCCGCGGAGGCGACGATCGCGGACGCGTGGGCCGGGCTCTACGACATGACCCCGGACGCGCACCCGATCGTCGGTCGGATCGCCGACGGCGTCTACGCCGCCTGCGGCTTCAGCGGGCACGGGTTCATGCAGTCGCCTGCCGTCGGTCGGGCGGTCGCGGAGCTCGTGCTCCGCGGCGAGTCGTCAATCGACCTGAGCCCGTACGCGCTGGAGCGCTTCGAGGCGGGAGCGGTGTTCCCCGAGCACCTCGTGCTCTAGCCCGCCCGGCCAGGCGAGCACGACGAACAGGGCGACGACGCAGAGGTCGCGTGCGAGCAGCTCTCCCGACTGCGTCGGCGCAAACGCGTTCGCGAGATCCCAGTAGTGCGAGGGGAACCACGTCTGCGTGAGGATCAATCCGGCGACGAGCAGCGCTTTCGCCACCACGCCGCGCAGGCCGGGAACGATCACCGCGAAGGGGATCAGCCACATCATGAACTGCGGTGAGAAGACCTTGCCGAAGGCGAGGAGCGCAGCGACCGCCGCGCCGAGGTGCGCGAGCAGGCGCTCGACGGTCGGCGGACCCGCGGCGAAGAGCACCCAGACCGCCGCAAGGGCGAGCAGGCCGAGGACGGACGTCGCGATCTCGACCTCGTGCACGCCCGAGCCGGAGACGTTCTGGGAGCCGAAGCCGTAGGCGAGCTGCAGGTTCGTCCCGAACCAGTGGTGCGCGGCGAGCAGGAACGCAGAACCCGTGCTCTCGAGCTGCAGCGGCCGCGCGAGCTGCGCGTGGAAGCTGTGGGCGACGCCGCCGGGCGAGAGCGCGACGAACGGGAAGAACCACGCGGCCGCCGTCGCAACCGCGACGGCGACCCAGCGCGCGGCTGCGCGGACGCCGAGCTCCCGCACGAGCCAGACGCCGAGGACCGGCACGAGTGCCGCGGGCCAGAGCTTCGCGGCGAACGCGGTGCCGATCAGCAACCCCGAGACGAGCAGACGGTGCCGGAGGAGCGCCCACACGGCGAGGATCGCGAGCGCGGCCGGCCAGAGATCGAAGCGCGAGATGACGACCGACCCGAGCGCGAGCGGTGCGACCGCGGCGAGCCCCGCCGCCTGCCAGCTGGCGATCGCGCCGACCGCAAGCACGAGCACCAGGAGGCAGAGCGCCATCTCCCCGTCGAAGACGTCGTCGTAGTTCCAGCGATCGAGGAGCGACGGCAGCGCGAACACGGGCAGCGCCGCCGGCGGATATTCGAGCTGAAAGTCGCGGTAGGGGACTTCGTGCCGGTGCACGATGTTGCCCCCGTAGGTCTGGTACACGGGGTAGTCGACGATCTGGTTCTGCGTGTACCAGCCGACGTGCAGCAGCCCCCACACGACCGCCACGGCCGCGGCCGCTGCGATGCAGGCGACCCGCCGGCTCATTCCACGTCGAACTCCTCGGCCACCTCCGGCTCCTTGCCGATCAGGTGGGGCACCTCTCCGAGGTCGGGCAGCTCGTCGCCGAACGCGATCAGCCCGAGCCGCTCCTGCGGCTCGTTCGAGACCCAGCGGTCGCCGTCCGGCAGGTCAGGCAGGTGCTCGCGCAGCTCGTCGAGCGTCGTCTTGGAGTCGTAGAGGTTCCAGATGAGGACGCGGGCGATCAGAACGGACCCCGGGGCTCGTAGCTCCCGCGCCGGGCGCCGATCGCGACCATCGTCATCCCGTCCGGGCCGGCGACGGGCTGACGCGTCGTCTCCGGGTCGAAGCGGAAGACGGTGCCGCAGGCGCACGGGATCTCCTCGCCCTCGACGCGGTAGACGCCCGAGCCGGCGATGACCACGTTTACCTCCTCCTGCTGCGTCTCCGTCTCGTCGTGCTCGAGGCCCTCCGCGTTCGGCGGGATCTCGAACCAGTTGACGCCGAACGCCTCGACGCCGAGCTGACGGCGGACGAAGCGGACGGCACCGCCGGGACCGGCCGGGTCGATGTCGTCGATCCTCACGACGCTGTAGCCCATCGAGCTCCTTTCACATGCGGAAGACGCCGAAGGTCGTCTCGGGGATCGGCGCGTTCAGGGCGGCGGCGAGTCCGAGGGCGAGCACCCGTCGCGTGTCGAGCGGGTCGATGATCCCGTCGTCCCAGAGGCGCGCCGTCGAGTGGTACGGGTTTCCCTCGCGCTCGTAGCGCTCGCGGATCTCGTCCTGGTCGACGTCGCCGACCATGGCAAGCACCGTGGCCGCCTGCTCGCCGCCCATCACCGAGATGCGCGCGTTCGGCCACATCCAGAGCTGGCGCGGCTCGAAGGCGCGGCCGCACATCGCGTAGTTGCCGGCGCCGAACGAGCCGCCGGTGACGACCGTGAACTTCGGCACCTGCGCGTTCGCGACGGCCATGACGAGCTTCGCGCCGTCCCGCGCGATCCCGCCCGCCTCGTACTCGGTGCCGACCATGAAGCCCGTGATGTTCTGCAGGAAGACGAGCGGGATCCGCCGCTTGCAGCAGAGCTCGACGAAGTGGGCGCCCTTCTGCGCGGACTCGGCGAAGAGGACGCCGTTGTTCGCGAGCACGCCCACCGGGATGCCCTCGATGCGGGCGAAGCCGGTGACGAGCGTCTCGCCGTAGAGCGCCTTGAACTCCTGGAAGCGCGAGCCGTCGACGATGCGTGCGATCAGCTCCCGCGCGTCCGTCTGCTGCCGGAAGTCCTCCGGGATGAGGCCGTACAGGTCCGAAGGGTCCAGGGCAGGAGGCTCCGGTCGCTGTATTTCCCAAAGTGATGGCTGTGGCTGTAGATGTAGATGGCTACAGATAGCTCGACAGATGGCCAACGCATGCTCGTCCGAGGTGGCGTAGTGGTCGGCCACACCGGACCTGCGTGTGTGCACGTCGGCGCCTCCGAGCTCCTCCGCGGTCACGTCCTGCCCGGTTGCCGCCTTCACGAGCGGCGGCCCGCCGATGAAGATCGTTCCCGTGCCGCGCACGATCACCGTCTCGTCGCTCATCGCCGGCACGTATGCGCCGCCGGCTGTGCACGAGCCCATCACCGCCGCGATCTGCGGGATCCCGCGCGCCGACATCTGCGCCTGGTTGAAGAAGATGCGTCCGAAGTGGTCGCGGTCCGGGAAGACTTCGTCCTGCAAGGGCAGGTAGGCGCCGCCTGAGTCGACGAGGTAGATGCAGGGGAGCCTGTTCTGGGCGGCCACCTCCTGCGCGCGGAGGTGCTTCTTCACGGTCAGCGGGAAGTACGAGCCGCCCTTCACGGTCGCGTCGTTCGCGACCACGACGCACTGGCGGCCGGCGACGACGCCGATGCCCGTGACGATCCCGGCGCTCGGGGCCTCGCCGTCGTACAGCTCCCAGGCAGCGAGCGCGTTCAGCTCGAGGAACGCCGTGTCCGGGTCGACGAGGCGGTCGATCCGCTCGCGCGCGGTCAGCTTGCCCCGGGCGCGGTGGCGCTCGAGAGCCTTCTCGCCCCCACCGCGCGCGACGAGCGCGGTGCGCTCCCTCAGCTCCTCCACGAGCGCGGTCATGCGCTCCTGCCGCCGGGCGAACTCCTCGGAGCCGCGCTCGACGTGCGACGTCAGGACGGCCACGTCCGGAGCCTATCCGGCGCACCGGCTTATCGTTAGCTCCCGCGCGCCGTGCTCTTCAACAGCTTCCCGTTCCTCTTCGCCTTCCTGCCGGCGGTCGTCGTCGCCTACTTCGTCGTGCCGGTGCACCGGGTGCGGCTGCTCGTCGTCGTCGGCTTCTCGTACTACTTCTACGCGTACGCCGACGCGTGGTTCCCCGCGCTGATGGCGGGCTCGACGGCGATCTCGTACACGGCCGGGCGCCTGCTCGAGCGCGAGCTCGACGACCGGCGGCGCAAGCTCCTCCTCGCCGCGGGCATCACCGGCGTGCTCGCGCTGCTCGCGTACTTCAAGTACACGACGTTCGTCGGCGGCTATGCGCTCGACTTCGTCCACGTGATCACGAGCACGTCGTTCCCGGGCGCGCACCGCTTCGTCAACGGGATCGTCCTGCCGATCGGCATCAGCTTCTACACGTTCGAGGGGATCTCGTATCTCGTCGACGTCTACCGCGGGACGCTGCGCGCCGAGCGCGACCCGCTCCGCTACGCGTTCTTCATCTCCTTCTTCCCCCACCTGATCGCAGGGCCGATCGTCCGGTACGGGATCCTCCAGCCGCAGCTGACGCAGAAGCACCGCTTCGACGCCGACCGCGTTCGCAGCGGCCTGCTGCTCTTCGCGCTCGGGCTCGCGAAGAAGGTGCTGCTCGCGGACGGCCTCGCGCACTGGGTCGACCACTACCTCGCGACACCCGCGCAGCTCGGCCTCGCCCCCGCGTGGGCGTCGACGCTCGGCTTCGGCTTCCAGATCTACTTCGACTTCAGCGCCTACTCGGACATGGCGCTCGGCCTCGCGCGCATCTTCGGGATCGAGCTGCCCTGGAACTTCGACCGACCGTACCGCTCGGCGAGCCCGACCGAGTTCTGGCGGCGCTGGCACGTGACGCTCTCCACCTGGCTGCGCGACTACCTGTACATCCCGCTGGGCGGCAACCGGAAGGGCGGGCGCCGACGCGACCTGAATCTGCTCGCGACGATGGGGCTCGGCGGCCTGTGGCACGGCGCGTCGCTAAACTTCGTCGCGTGGGGGCTCTACCACGGCCTCCTCCTCGCGGGCACGCACCACGGGCGCCGCCGCGGCTGGGCGTTGCCGCGCGCCGCCGCCGTCGCGGTGACGTTCGTGCTCGTGCAGCTCGGGTGGGTCCTGTTCCGCATGCGCACCGGGCGCGGAATCGTCGAGCTCTACTCGGGTCTCGTCGGCCTGCATGGCCTCGGCGGCGTGCCCGGGCACCTCGCGCTCTACATCCTCGTCGGCGCCGCGCTCGTCTTCGGGCTGCCGGAGGAGTGGCGCTGGCCGGTCGGCCGCTGGAACCTGGCGCTCGTCGCCGCAACAGGCGTGCTCTTCGCCGTCGCCGTCTCGTCCGTGTACACGAGCCACCCGTTCATCTACTTCCGCTTCTGATGGGACGCCTCGTCGCACTGCTCGCGGTCACCGGCATCGTCCTCGGGCTGTTCGCCGCGCTCACGTGGTGGGTCGACCCGCTCCAGGAGGTCTGGAAGCCCGGGGCCTACGCCGCCGCCGAGAAGGACGGCTGCCTCCTCTCCCAGGAGCTCGTCGGCAACCGCTACTACTCGTTCAAGCTCGACGTCTTCCGGAGCAGGCCGACGCGCACGTTCGTCGTCGGGTCGAGCCGCGTGCTGAAGATCGCCTCACATTCCGGCGAGCGGAGCTTCGCGAACCTCGGCTACCCCGGCACGGCGCCGTCGACGCTCCTCAAGCTCTTTCGCGCGTTGCCCGCGAAGCCCGTGCAGACGGTGTACATGGGCGTCGAGGCGTTCTGGTTCAACAACCACTACGCGATCCCCGACACGGACCCGAGCACGTACCACGTCGCGGAGTACCTCCTCAGCCGCAGCGCGTTCTGGACGTCGTACCAGCAGTTCAAGCTGCTCGACTACGTGCGCCCGCCGCACCGCTGGCGCGTGACGACCGTGGGCTCGCGGTGCACGATCGCACGCGGCTACCCGAGCATCAACTGGAACCTCGACGGCTCGCGCGTGTGGAGCTTCGAGCTCGCGCCCAAGCAGTACCCGCGGATCCACGGGACGCCGTTCACCGGGACGAACCTCGCCGTGTGGCGCAACGGCTACTACGACGACTGGCACGCCCTCGACGGCGCGCGCATCCGCCAGCTCGAGCAGGTGCTCGCGCTCGCGCACGCGCGCGGCTGGAAGGTCGTCGGCTTCGCACCGCCGGAGCCGCCGGGAATCGAGCGCGTCCTCGACACCGACCCGCGCATCGCGCCGCAGTGGCAGGCGTTCCTGCGCCTGATGCCGGCGCTCTTCGCCCGCTACCGCGACCCCTGGATCGCGCAGGGCGTCCGCTGTCCCGCCTCGCAGTTCCCGGACGCGTTCCACAGCGGTGCGGCGTGCTCGGCGAAGCTGCGGGACCGGCTCGACGAGGCCGCCCGGAGCCTCCACTAGCCTGAACGCATGATCGTCGCGCACCTCGACCTCGACGCCTTCTACGCCGCCGTCGAGGAGCTCGAGAACCCCGATCTGCGGTCGCAGCCGCTCGTCGTCGGCGGCGACCCCCGGGGTCGCGGCGTCGTCGCGACCGCGAACTACGTCGCGCGCCGGTTCGGCATCCACTCGGCGATGAGCGCCGCCGAAGCGATCCGACGCTGCCCGCACGCGGTCTTCGTGCGTCCGCGGCACGCCGTCTACCGCGAGTACTCCCGTCACGTCTGGGCGACCGTGCGCGGCGTCGTCCCGACCGTCGAGCAGACGGGGCTCGACGAGGGCTATCTCGCAGTGGGCGAGGTCGCCGGCGACTTCCTCGAGGCGCGCGTCGTCGCCGAGGCCGTGCAGACGGCCGTGCGGGGGGCGACGAGCCTGACGTGCTCGCTCGGCGTCGCGCCGTGCAAGGTCGTGGCCAAGGTGGGGAGTGACGCGCGCAAGCCGGGCGGGCTCGTGGTCGTCGTTCCCGGTCAGGAGGCCGCGTTCCTCGCGCCGCTCGACGTCCGCAAGCTGCCGGGTGTCGGGCCGAAGGCAGAAGAGCGTCTGCGTGCCGCCGGCGTCGACACGGTCGGTGCGCTCGCGGCGCTCGACGACGACGCCCTCCGCCGCCTGCTGCCCGGCAGCGTGGGCGGGGTCCTGCGAGACCGTGCGCGCGGCATCGATCCACGCGGCCTCGAGCTCGACGTCGAGCGCGTCTCGATCAGTGTCGAGAACACCTTCGAGCGCGACCTCGTCGAGCGGGAGCTCCTGCACGTGGAGCTGCGCAACATGGCCCGCCAGGTCGCGGAGCACCTGCAGCGGACGGGCCAGGTCGCCCGCACCGTCACGACGAAGCTCCGCTACTCCGACTTCTCGATCCGCAGCCGCTCGACCTCGCTCGAGGTCGGCATCGACGACCCCGACCAGATCGGCGACCTCGCGTGCCGGCTGCTCGACCGCGGGCTCCGCGACCGGCCCGGCGCCCTTCGGCTCGTCGGCGTCGGCGTCTCGGGGCTCGCCGCCTTCCGCCAGCTCGCGCTCGACAGCGTCTAGGTTCCGGCCGGGCCGAGGCCCGGACCAGCCGTAAACCAGCCTTCCCATGCGGCGAAACCGGGCCTATAGTGGGTCTCCGGCCCGTCTGCCGGGGCCTGGGGAGGGAGCCTTTTCAGTGAAAGCGACGTGCGGCGCGAACGACTACGGGGTCCGGGCTCGATGAGCGCGGCGCGCGGCCTGCTTCGGTTCTGGTGGCTCGTCGTGCTCGGGCTCGCGGCCGGCGTCGTCGGCGCGGGGGCGTTGATCTCGCACGAGCCCCCGACGATCTACACCGCCAACGACACCGTGCTCGTGAACAGCGCGGACGCGCCGTACCTGCGGACGGTCCAGCCGGCTGCGCCGGTCACGACCGCCTCCAAGTCGTCGTCGAAGAAGAAGAAGCAGGCGACCGTGAAGAGCACGACGCCCGCACCGACGCCTCCGGACACGCAGGTGCTCGTGAACGCCGCCAACCTCTATCCGCTGTTCATGCAGTCGGACGAGATCCGGAAGCTGCGCATCTCGCTGTACGGGCCGACGCCCGGCCGGGTCACGGCGAATGCGATCGCCTCCTCGACGAACACCTACGGCGTCTACCACCCCTCGCCGCTGCCGGTGATCATGGTGAAGGCCACGTCGCGGCGCTCGAAGTCCGCGCAGAAGCTCGCGGTCGACACCGTCAAGGCGTTCGGCATCTGGATCGTGCGGCACCAGCAGGAAGCCGGTGTCCCGCGCTCGCAGAGGATCAACGTCGAGCAGCTGCGCGTGCGCGTCCAGAGCTCGAGCGGCACCACGTACAGCCTCCCGGCATTCGCAGCGCTCGTGTGCGTCCTCGCCTTCTGCGGCCTCGCCGTCCTCGCGGACCGCGTGTGGCCGCGCCGCGCGGAGGCGACCGAGGCCGGTGGGGCGCGGATGGCGCCGAGCCGGCACGTCGCCTGAGGAAGCGCCGTGTCGGCGATCGCGAGCGACCGCGGCCCGGCCCTGGCGGACGACCGGACGTCCGCAGCCGTCGACGGCCGGCTGCTGACGTGGAACCGGGCGCTCGCCGCGCTCGTCCTCGTCGTCTGGCTCGTCCCGATCAAGCTCTACACGCTGCCGGTGCACCTGCCGTTCAGCCTCGAGCTCTACCGGCTCCTCCTGATCGTGCTGCTCTGCGTCTGGGCGGCGGCGATCGTCCGCGGCCGGAAGACGATCGGAGCGGGCGGGCTCGGCAAGCCGCTCGTCGTGCTCGCGGGCGTGGCCGCTCTCTCGATCGCGGCGAACATCCACGCGATCGTCGACGGCGGGCTGCAGACGCAGGCGCTGAAGTCGCTCTCGTACTTCCTCAGCTTCCTGCTCGCGTACGTGCTCGTCTTCTCGACGGTCGACGGCGTCCGCGGCGTGCGCACGGTCGCGAAGGCGCTCGTCGCGGGTGGAGTCGTCGTCGCGGTCGCAGCGCTGTACGAGTCGCGCACGCACGACAACGTCTTCCAGCACCTGCACGCATGGCTGCCGCTCCTGAAGCCCACACACGCGGTGTCCGCGCCGCACGTGCGAGACGGGCAGCTTCGCGTGACCGCCTCGGCGCAGCATCCGATTGCGCTCGGAGCCGCCCTCGTGACGGCGCTGCCGTTCGCGCTCTATTTCGCGACGCACGCGCGCACCCGGGCACGGGCGTGGGCCGCGTGGGCCGGAGCGGCGCTCCTCCTCGCCGGTGCGGCCGCGACCGTGTCGCGCACCGTCGTCCTGATGCTGCTCGCGATGCTCGCCGTCGGGCTCCTGCTCCGCCGCGGTGAGATCGCGAGGCGCTGGCCCGTCCTGCTCGTGATCGCCGTCGCCGTCCATTTCGGCTCGCCGGGCGCCGTCTCGCACCTCTACCGCGCGTTCTTCCCGCGCCAGGGGCTTCAGAGCTCGCTCGACGCGCGCAGCGGCGCCGTCGGCTCCGGCCGGCTCGCCGACCTCGGGCCGGCGTGGCGGGCCTGGGAGCAGACCCCCTTCTTCGGCCACGGGCTCGGCACGGGCGTCGACCCGGCGACGACGTCCGGGCCGGGTCCCGCGGCCGGCGCGATCGTCGACCCGAAGACGGGCGCGCCGATCGTCTTCGACGACCAGTACCTGAACTCGGTCGTGTCGATCGGCGCGCTCGGGATCGTCGGCGTCGTCTGGTTCGTCTGGGGCGCCGGCATCGCGCTCGTGCGGCGCGGCCGCGAGCGACTCGGCCGCACCGACGACCTCGTCGTCGCCTGCGCCGCATCCGTCGCCGGCTACGCCGCGGGCATGTTCACGTTCGATGCGTTCTCGTTCGTGCAGTGCACGCTGCTCTTCTTCGTCGTCGTGGCGCTGGGCATGAAGCTGCGGGCGCTCGAGACGTGAGCGGCCGGCGAATGCTCACGGAGCTCGGCTCGGACGGCCGGACGATGGCCCGCGGCACGTTTGCGAACGTCAGCGGCGCGCTGCTGACGACGGCACTGTCGTTCGCGCTCAGCCTGCTCATCACGCACGTCGTGAGCGTCGGCCGCTTCGGACTCTTCTCGATCGCATGGACGGTCGTCCTGCTCGCGCAGGCGCCCGCCGTGCTCGGCCTCGACACGGGCGCGATCCGCTTCGTCGCGCTCGGCGCCGCGACGGACGACGAGCGGGCGGCGCGCGCGAGCGTCCAGGCCGCGCTCGCGCTCGCGACCGCAGCCGCAGGCGTCCTGACCGCGCTGCTCGCCTGGCAGGCGCCGTGGCTCGCACTGCACGCATTCCACAAGCCGCAGGCAGAGCACCTGATCCGCATCGTCTCGCTCTCGCTGCCCGCGCTCGCGATCGCGCGCGTCCTCGTCGGCGGCCTGCAGGGGCTCGGCCTGATGGCGTATGCGGCGTGGCTGAACCCGGCTCGGGGGCTGCTGAACATCGCGATCGCCGCGCCGGTCCTCGCGGTCGGCCTCGGCATCCAGGGCTTCGCGTGGGCCGCGGTCGCGACGTCGTGGGCGACGGTGGCCGTCGGCGTCGCGTTCCTCATCCGAGCGCATCCGTCCGTGCTCGTTCCGGTTCCCTCGGAGTGGCGGATCGGGCCGCTGCTTCGCTTCTCCGTCCCGCAGACGCTGACGACGATCCTCCTGAACGCGATCCTGTGGACCGACACGCTCCTCCTCGGGCGGATGCGCACGGCCGCCGAGGTCGGGGTCTACGCGATCGTGCAGCGGCTGCTCTCGCCCGCGCAGACGATCTCGACCGCGACGGGGCAGATGTTCGCGCCGCGGATCGCCGTCGAGGACGGCCGCGGCGACCGAGCGACGCTCGGCGCGATGCTGAAGCGCGTGACCTACTGGAACGTCGCCATGTCGCTGCCGGTCTTCGCGATGCTCCTGCTGCTGGCGCAGCCGCTGCTCGGCGTGTTCGGCCACGCATACGCGAAAGGCGCGACCGCCCTCGCGATCCTCGCCGCCGGCCAGCTCTTCAACGCCGCGACCGGTCCGCTCGGCCAGATGATCAACATGAGCGGACGGCCGTACATCACGCTCGTGAACAACGCCGTCGTCGCGGCGCTGAACGTCGGCGGTTGCATCCTGCTCATCCCGCGCTACGGCGTCACGGGCGCTGCGTGCTCGACGACCGCGGCGATCACGCTCGTCAACCTGATCAAGCTCGTGCAGGTTCGCGTGATCTTCGGGCTCGATCCGTTCACGCTGCGCACGGTGAAGCCGCTGCTCGCGGCGGCGCTCGCCGCTGCGGTCGTCGCGCCGGTCGCGTTCGTGCCGAGCTGGTCGAGCGCGGTCGTCGAGGCGGTCGTCCTCGGCGCGGCGCTGATCGTCCTCTACGCGTCGTTCTTCTGGTCGTTCGTCGCGAGCGTCGAGGAGCGGCGCCTGTTGCGGCGCCTGACCCGCGTCGCCGGGGTCGCCGCCGCGATCGCCCTCGTCGCGCTCGCCGCGCCGGCGCTCCTCGGTGCCGCGCCGACGCCCGCGAAGACGGTCACGCAGACGGACAAGACGTGGGTTTGCAGCGGCCCGGTCGATCTCGACTCGGTCACGGTCACGATGACGCCCAAGGCCGCCGGGCCGCGCGTCGGCGAAGACGCCGTGCACCTCGAGTCGGGCTGCACCGGCCGCATCGGCAAGCTCGACGTGACGACCTCGCTCGCCGACGGGGTCAAGGTGGCGTTCGGCGCACACGACCTCGTCGTCGGCGGCGGCACGATCCGCTGTCTCGCGAAGGTTCCGGTGCTGCACCAGGACGGCATCCAGGTGATGGGCGGCGACGACATCACGTTCCGCAACCTGACGATCGACTGCGGTCGGTCCGACGCCACGCTGATCAACTCCGAGATCTTCATCAACATGGCCGGCCGCGCGACGGCGCCGCCGACGGACGTCGTCTGCGACTCGTGCACGCTCGGCCCGGGTGCCGCCCACACCGTGCTGATCCAGAACTCGATCCGCTCCGGCGTCACGAACTCGACGTTGTGCCGCGGCAAGTACGCGAACCTGACGCTGACGATCGGCGCGGCGGCGGTCGACCCCGTGGACACCGGGAACACGCTCGTCGACTGCGGCGACACCGGCACCGGCGGCACGGGCACGACAACCGGCGCGAAGCTGTCGCTCGCGGCGAAGCCGGCCGTCGTCACGTTCGGAAAGGCAGTCGTGCTCACCGGGTCGTTCGGCAAGGCCAAGAGCCGAAAGGTGACGATCTCGCGGCTTCCGTTCGGCAAGCACGCGTTCAGCAGCGTGAAGACGGTTCAGACCGACGCGACCGGGTCCTGGCGCGTCGCCGTCCGCCCGAGCATCTCCACGACCTACAAGGCCGTCTCCCGCTCCGCCGCGAGCCCGGCGATCCTCGTGCGCGTTCGCGCCGCGGTGACGCTGCGGCGGACCGTCGTCGGGCTCGCCGCGAAGGCCGCGCCGGCGGCGGCGGTGCACGGCCGCCGGCTCGTGCTCCAGGCCCGCCGCGGCTCGCGCTGGGTCGACCTCGCAGCGGGCGCGACCGGGGCGGCGGCCCCGTCGTTCAAGCTCGTCCCCAGGGGCACGTATCGCCTCGTCCTCGCCGCAACGCCCGGCTTCCTCGCGTCGACGAGCACGCCGCTCGCGGTGCGCCCGTGAAGCCCGTCTTCGTCGTCGGGGCCTCGCGGTCGGGGACGAACCTCGTCCGCGCGATCCTGAACGCGCACAGCTCGTTGTGGATCTCGGCGGAGACGCATTACTTCGACGACCTGCGGCCGCGGCTCGGCGACCGGGCGCGCGTCCCCCTCTCGGGCGCCGTGCGCGACGAGTGCGAGCGGTACTTCCTCGCGCAGTCGCATCGCGCCTACGGACGCGGAGGCGACCCGCAGCAGGGGCGGATCGGCGCGGACGAGCTGCGCGCGCTCGCCCAGCGTCTGGGCGGCAGCGGCGACGCGTACTTCGAGGCGTTCTGCCGGCGGCGCGCCGAGCTGCACGGCAAGCCCGCCTGGGGCGAGAAGACGCCACGCCACGTGTACCGGATCGCCGACGTGCTCGACGTCTTTCCCGACGCCCGCATCGTGTGCCTCCTCCGCGATCCGCGCGCGGTCGTCGCGTCGTATCGCGACTGGCATCGCGGCGCCCCCCGCGACTGGCTCGACGAGGAGAACGCCGCCGGCCTCGCCGCCGAGCGCGAGCGCTCGCGCCGCTCCTACCATCCGCTGCTCGCGAGCCTGCTCTGGCGCGGCGTCGTCCGCGCCGAGCGCGACGCTGAACGGCGGTTCGGGCGCGCACGGGTGATCGTCCTGCGCTTCGAGGAGCTCGCCGCCGATCCGGAGGCGTGCGTGCGAGGGCTGTGCGAGCGGCTCGGGCTCGAGTTCGAGCAGCAGATGCTCGAGGTGCCGGTCGTGAACAGCTCGTACGCGGCGGCGGCGGCGCCGGGCGTCTCCTCGGCGCCGGTCGAGCGCTGGCGTGCTGCCCTCCCCGCGGGGGACCTCGCGGTCGTGCAGCGCGTCTGCGGGCCGCTGATGGACGAGCTCGGCTACGAGCGCGCCGACGTGAACGCCCGCGGAGCCTTCCTTCGCGCCTGGTCGACGCTCCCGATCGCGACCGTCCGCGCCGGCCTCGCGAACCGGCGGCGGATCGGGAAGCTCGGCGACTACGTGCGCCGCCGGGGTGCGTTCGCGTTCGGGTCGACCCGGCCCTCCGCGTAGACGGTCTCCGGCTCGCGCAGCGGGTTGTCGGGCGGCGGCTCGAGCGCCGAGTCGCCGAAGTCGCGCCGCGAGACGTCGACGAAGCCCGACTCGCGCAGCACGAGCTCGAGCGTCTCCGCGTCCCACACGGATCGGTGGCCGTGCGCGAGCGCGACCTCGCCGACTGCGAGAAGCCGCGTGGGCCTGCCCGGTCGCAGCCGGTCGACGAACTCGCCGTCGCCCGCGTAGCTCCGCAGATAGCGGCCGAAGTCCGGCACGCCGACACGGACGATCCCGCCGGGTGCGAGCACCCGGTGCGCCTCGTCGAGCAGGTCGAGCCCGGAGGCGAGGTCGAAATGCTCGAGCACGTGCTCGAGCAGGACCGCCTGGGCCGATCCGTCCGGGAACGGCAGCCGCCGGCGCAGGTCCCAGTAGAGATCTGGCCCCATGCCGATCACGTCGACGTTCAGCCAGCCCGCCGGGTGGTGCGTGCCGGCGCCGAGGTGCAGGCGTAGCGGCTCGTTCGACTCGAGCACCGTGCGTGCCTTGCGGCGCTCGCGCGGCGCGAGCAGGGCGGTGCCGCGCACCTTGGCGGCCTGCCGGAGCTCGAAGCTCGAGAGCCTGCGCGCGACTGCGACGGCGCGTCCACGCTCGAGCCCGCGCGTGCGCGCGGTCTCGCGCTCCTCGAGATAGCGCCTGAGCGTCGACACGGCTCGACAGTACCCTGCGCGCGTGCACGACCTCGCGGTCATCGTCGTGTCGACCGACCAGGCGCACTGGCTCCCGCCCTGTCTCGCGACGCTGCGCTCGCACCTCGGTGGCCTCGATGCGGAGGTCGTCGTGGTCGACAACGGCTCCGACCGTGCGACGCAGCGGCTGGTCGAGGCCGACTACGACTGGGTGCGCGTGCTCGTCCGTCCGAACCGCGGCTTCGCGCACGCGAACAACGAGGCGCTCGCGACGGTCGACGCACGCCACGTCCTCTTCCTGAACCCGGACACCGAGCTCGTGTCGGGCACGCTCGCAGACGTCGTCGCGGAGCTCGACCGGGACACAGCGATCGGCCTCGTCGGCGTGCGTCAGCTCGATGCCCGCGGCGCCGTCTATCCGACGATGCGCAACTTCCCGAGCGTGACGCGGGCGCTCGGCGACGCGCTCGGCCTCGAGCGCCTGCCCGCCCGGCCCGCGTGGCTCGGCGAGCGAGAGACGCGCCTCGACCGGTACGAGACGAGCTTCGAGGCGGACTGGACGATCGGCTCGTTCATGCTCGTGCGCGGGGAGGCGCTGGCCGCCGTCGGCGGCTTCGACGACGGCTTCTTCGTCTACTCGGAGGAGGTCGACCTTTGCCTGCGCCTCCGCGCCGCCGGCTGGAAGGTCGTCCACCTCCCGACGCTGACGATCCTCCACCACGGCAGCACCGTGCGCAGCGTCGATCCGCGCATGTCGCGGCAGAACGCGTACGCGCAGCTGCAGTACGCGCGCAAGCATTTCTCGCGTGCAACGCGCGCGGCGTTTCGCGGCGCGCTGCTTCTGCGGTACGCGCTCCGGTCGCTGCCGCCGGTCGGCGACGCGCGCCGCCGCGCGGCCGCGCGTGCGGCGGCGACCCTCGTCCTCGGCCGCAGCGAGCCTCCGTTCGCATGAAGGGGCTGCTCCGCCGCCTCCGCGGCGTGCGCGTCGAGCCGCGCCAGCCGCCGCCGCGGCCGCTCTCGGAGGCGGAGTGGCGGGACGCCGCCGCGCAGTTCGATGCGGGGCCGGGCGTCGTCGGTGCGACCGGCGGCTCGGGCACGCGCGTCGTCGCGCGCATCGTCATGCGCGGCGGGATGTTCCTCGGGGACGACCGCAACCGCTCGGAGGACGCGCTCGACTTCGGCGCCTTCGCCGACCGCTGGGTAAGCGCCTACGAGGCCGGCCGGCGCCCCGCGGAGCTCGTCGCCGAGCTGCGCGCGCTCGTCGCGCGCCAGCACGAGGCTGCGCGCGGCGCACCGTGGGGCTGGAAGGAGCCGCGCTCGATCTACCTGCTGCAGCTGCTCGCCGACGAGCTTCCGGGCCTGCGCTTCCTGCACGTCGTGCGCGACGGGCGCGACATGGCGTACTCCGAGAACCAGGTGCAGCTCCGCAAGCACGGGAGGGCCGTGCTCGGCGACGCGGAGGGCGGGCCGAGCCGTTCGATCGCGCTCTGGAGCGCGGTCAACCTGCGCGCGGCCGATCTCGGCGAGCGGGTTCTCGGCAACCGCTACCTGCGCGTGCGCTTCGAGGATCTATGCGCGGAGCCCGCTGCGACGACGGCGGCCGTGCTCGACTTCTTCTCGCTCGCAGGGGATGCGGCGGCGATCGCACGCGATGAGGTCGCCGCGCCGCAGACGCTCGGCCGCTGGCGCACGCGACCGCCGGAGGAGGTGGCCGAGCTCGAGCGCGAGGCCGCCGAGGCCCTGCGCCGCTTCGGCTACCAGTCCTCGTCGGCGTAGAAGCTCGGCCAGACGTCGCGCGTCGCCTCGCGCACGCGCCCGATCTCCGCCGGCGAGAGCCGGCTGCGCCAGCGGTCGACCGCTGCGGCGCTGTCGAGCCGCACGGCGTGTCTGTGCGACGCTTCGACGGGATTCCGCGACGAGCTGTGCGACTCGATCTTCCGGCGCGCGCGAGGGGTCAGCTCGAGCCCGAGGACGCCGTAGAGGTGCTCGAAGGTCGGCAGCGGCGCGCGGGAGGCATCCTCGTGGCGGACGAGGATCCAGTCGGGATGCTCGTCGCGGTAGCGCTCGACGAGCGAGTAGAGGATCCGCCAGAGCAGCGCCGCACGGTCGAGCGGGTCGTCGGGAACGCTGCGCAGCTCGGGTTCGAACCGCGCGAGCCGCTCGTCGCCGGCGAAGGTCGAGAAGTCGTGCTCCCAGCCGAGCCTCCGCACGCTGGAGACGAAACCCGCGGGGTGACGGATCGTCACGACGACCGACATCCCGAACCGGTCCGCCAGCCAGTCGGCCGAGCGCAGCGCGATCGGGTCCTTGACGAGCGGGCGTGCGCCGCGGAGTCGCGAGCGCGTTCGCCGGAGAGCGTCGCGGAGCGCGCGCGGGTCGTGCGGGAGTCTCCGCAGGCCGGGCTTGAACTCGAGCGCGCGCTCGAGCGGACGCGCGTAGGCCTCGTCGGCGACGCGCTCGTAATAGCGGGTGAACGGCGAGCCCGGGGTCGCCGGATTGAACGGCTCGTGGACGTACCCCACCCCCGGCGCGAGGGCGAGCATCTTCCCGACCCAGGTCGTGCCGGAGCGATGCGCGCCGGTGACGAGGATCGGCCGGCTCACCGGTGGGCCGCCTGCCGGAGCATCGACGCGCCGAGCGTCCATTCGGCGACGGCGAGCAGCGGCAGCGCGGTGAGGAAGCGCCGGCGAAGCTCGGGGTCGTCGGCGACGCGGCGGTAGATGACCGGCAGGCGCAGCAGCAGGAAATAGTGAATCGGCACGCGTGCGCGCAGGCTGCGCACGGTTCCGAGCGCGGCCGTGCCGGCGGCGCGCGCATGGCCGAGCGCGAATCGGCGCTGCTGCGCGCGCAGGTCGGCGAACGTCGACCGGCCGTGCTCGTGCGCTGCGACGATGCGCGGATCGAAGACGACGCGCAGACCCGCCGCACGCGCGTCTGCGCAGAAGAAGGCGTCCTCGCCGCCGTAGCTCTCGGGCCAGCGGAGCGGCGCGTCGCGCGGAACGACCATGCAGAAGGACGACACGAACGTCGTCTCCCGCGGCTCGCCGCGCGCGAGGAAGGGCGTCTCGATCTGCAGGTGCGCGACCCAGCCCCAGGCCGTCGTCGCCGTGAACGTGCGCCCCGAGCCGATCAGCGCGTTCGGGAACTCCGCCGCCGCCGCGACGACGGCGGCACCCCAGCCCGGTGCAGGCACGACGTCCGCGTCGAGGAAGACGACGAGGTCGACGTCGGGGGCGACAGCGTCCCAGCCGGCGTTCCGCGCGCCTCCCGCGTAGCGGCGCTCCTTCGGCGTCACGATGCGTGCGTGCCGTTCCTCGGCGCGCGTCGCGGTCGCATCGGTCGACGCGTCGTCGACGACGATCACCTCGTCGGGGGCGGGCGACTGCGTCGCGAGCGCGTCGAGCACGCGTGGCAGCGTGCGTTCCGAGTTGCGCGCCGGAACGACGACGCTGTACCGCGGGTTCAGCAGAGGGGCAGCGATGCGACGACGGTACCGGTCCCGTCGCCGTTCGAGTGCACGATCTCGGCGCCGACGACGTCGCCGCTGATCGTCGACCCGGACTTCGAGCTCGAGTCGGTCAGCAGCACCGCCACGTACTCCGGCAGGTCCCCGGGCGCGGGATCGGACTGGCCCGGTGAGGCCGTCCAGCGGGAGTGGCAGCCGAAGCTGCCGCCGCCGGCGAAGCCCTTGAAGCTCGCCGGCGCGGAGCCGCCGCCCAGCACGTTGCGCTTCGCCCACTGCGAGCCGTAGAACGTCACGAGCCCGGAGGCGCTCCGGTCGCCGATCACGAAGAAGCCGCGCAGCGGGAACGCGAAGACGAGCAGCGTCGTCGTCGCGGTCGTGGTGCTGCCGCCGCCGTCGACGATCTTCGTCGTGATCGTGTAGCGGCCGGTGCGCAGATAGAGGTGGAGGCCGAGCACCGAGAAGGCGCTGCCGCTCTTCGTCACGAGACCGGACGTGACGCTGCGATCGCCCCAGTCGACCGTCGCGTGGAAGTCCGAGGCCTTCGCCTTGGGATTCGCGTCCGTGAACGTCGCGGTCGTCCCGTGGAAGAGGAAGAGCGTCGGGTCGAGCTTCGCAGCGGTCGCGGTCAGCGGCGCGTCGGCGACGACCGACGTGCCGGTGGCCTGCGCGGAGCCGCC
>Ga0070741_10009207_pt1 | contig 19329 bp, 17 predicted proteins | sample Coa_R1_4_FD_66440 | JGI IMG/M metagenome (GOLD analysis project Ga0070741, IMG submission 66440) | Surface soil microbial communities from Centralia Pennsylvania, which are recovering from an underground coalmine fire - Coalmine... | ecosystem: Environmental > Terrestrial > Soil > Unclassified ...
TCATGGAACAATTGTGAAATACGTGCCTCAAGTGCCTCTTCCATATTCAGGTCGTCGCTAGCGCGAGATTGATTGTGATCCTTCATGTCTCGCTTGCTCATCATGTCTTTCTCCTGACTTTATAGCTATGTGGCTGTATATCACTCCCCGCTCAAGCTACCTGATATCAAACGTTGTTTTGCCCTTTTTATAGCTATGTGGATATCTTAATACCCGGCGATCATGATCGGGTGCATGCCAGTCAATCCTAGTAATCCTTATCTCTTGAGATGACGTGCATATCTAGGAAAAAGGGTAGAGTTTCTCGGGAAGAAGAATAAATCTGCGAATATATTTCATAAAAGTTTATTTTTCCCTCTAATAGAATAATGAAAAGAGAAGTATTCTTGAGCATTTCTTACTCTAGTAAAAAGCTTCCCATGAGCTCGCGACGTAGTATAGCGTTCTTTTCTTCCTCGCTTGGCTCAGGCTTTTTTGTCGGAGTTGCCAGAGCGTTAATCGGTGTGGTTAATGCTGCTGCAAATGCATCGATCATAACTTCTTCCAGGAAGGTCGCTTCTTCCTTTAAGGGGACGGTGACCGATGGTTTGGTCTCTTCCTGAACGGAAGCTACGAGTGTCTTTTCCTTCTCTGGCTGGGGTGATTTGGATTGGTCTGCTGTTAAGGTATTCGGGGTCACCGAAGCCGGTTCCTCTACGGATCTGCTCTCCGATGTTTTCCCCATGAGTGCAAAGCGCTGACCATTAATTTCGACAAAAATACCGCGTCCTTCACGCAAATCTATAAGTTGCTGGCGCAGTTCACGATTTTCTTTCTGGAGTTGCCCCATGATCTGTTGCTGCTTGAGCAATGCTTGTGCAATTTGATCGAAGCTATTACCAGCCATTGCTTATTTCTCCTTCAGTATCAGCCTTACTAGTATACTATCCTAGCTAGAAAACGTTGTTTCCCCCGTCTTGTGTATTCAAACGTGTCAATGTGGATGCAGTAACTATTCTTGTGCTTTCGACTGCAACTATACGAGTGCTGATCGTCTTGTATTCTCTTCTCACACTCATAAAACCGTTCAATTCGTTTCAGCCGTAGCCATATTGGACTGCTTGTGAGGTTCTGTCCTCTGTGCTACACTATGTAACGCGTAAACTCTCGTCGGAACCCGAGGTGATGGGAATATGTTTCCACGCGCAACTGTTCCTTCGACTGTATAAACGGCTGTTGGTGGAGAATGTTGTATATGTATTTTACATGTCTTCCTGGAGTGCTTTTCCATAGAGGCGATACCACGTTCCCATCTGTATCCCACACCTGCCTGTAAGCATTTTTTTGAGGAGTGTTTGTCCGTGTTGATCAGGGTTCAATTCACTCAGAGTTCTTTAGAGGCGGTGCGCGTGGAGCAAACACACAGTGTATCTCCTCCAGAAATGTGAGGAGGGGTTCCCTGGCGGGGTATTCGTGATACAATAATTTTAGCAAGGGTTGTCAGGTAACAAATTAATTTGGAGATAAGTGAAAAGGAATTGGAAAATGAATGATCGCATTCGAGAGATTTTGAGCTGGTACGACAGCGAAAATCCCGGTGTTCGCACCAATATTGCCCGTTTGCTCAATCATGGTCGTCTGGCTGGTACAGGAAAACTGGTGATCCTGCCTGTTGACCAGGGCTTCGAGCATGGTCCTGCCCGCAGCTTTGCGCCGAACCCTGCCGGATATGATCCGCGCTACCATTTCCAGCTAGCCATTGAGGCTGGCTGTAATGCCTATGCCGCCCCTCTGGGTTTCCTTGAGGCCGGTGCTGGCCTGTTCGCGGGCGAAGTTCCTCTGATCTTGAAGTGCAATAACCATGATGTACTTCATGATGAGGCTGATCCCCTTTCGGCGGTCACTGCCGGTGTAGACGATGCTCTGCGTCTGGGCTGTGTTGCCATTGGTTTCACTATCTATCCCGGCTCATCTGCAAGCACTCAGATGTATGAGGAGTTGCGCGAACTGGCCTTGGAGGCAAAATCTGCTGGTTTGGCTGTCGTCGTCTGGTCGTATCCACGTGGTAGCAGCCTGAGTAAAGATGGTGAGACAGCTATCGATGTCGTCTCCTATGCCGCTCAAATCGCTGCTCAGTTGAGCGCTGACATTATCAAAGTGAAGTTGCCCAGCGCGAAAGTTGAACTGCCAGAGGCACAGAAGGTCTATCAGAAGTATGAAATTCCTATCGAGACCTTGGCTGATCGTGTGCGCCATGTGGTCCAGAGTTCCTTCGATGGCCGCCGTATCGTTATCTTCTCTGGTGGTGCTACTGCCGCTGATGATCAGGTCTTCACCGAGGCGCGTGCGATTCGCGATGGTGGTGGCTTCGGCTCGATCATCGGACGCAACTCGTTCCAGCGCAAAAAGGAAGACGCCTTGAAGTTCCTCGGCACGATCATGGGCATCTATGAGGGATCAATCAAATAATTTTTGAGAGTTTAGCCCAGAAATTGGCGTAGTACATGGCGTCCCTACAGATGCATACATTCTGTAGAGACGCCATTTTCTATTCTGCTTGTCTGTTTTCTGTCTCGGTTCCCATCTTGTTTTGTCAAAAAAAGCATCTCCAGGATCACTGGTAGAGAGGAACATGTTGTGACAGCACCACACAAACTCACCCTTGACGATCTCTGGTCATTGCAATATATGGGCAACATTGCCGTTTCTCCTGATGGTCGGCGTGTTGCCTTTGTAATGCATAGCACCGATAAGGACCAGAATGAGGGCCACAGCGTTATCTTTCTCTTACACCTTGATGAGCAAGGGCACGCAGTTGGTGAGCCGCGTCGCCTGACAAGTGGTACAAAGCATGATTCAAATCCGATCTGGGCACCTGATAGTAAGCGTCTGCTATTTCTCTCGAATCGTGAGGGCGACAAGAATCAGCTCTGGCTGATTGATACCGATGGCGGTGAGGCGCGTAAACTTACCAATATGCAGCACGGCGTCAACGAGGCGGCCTGGTCGCCTGATGGACAATGGATTGCCTTTACCGCTAGTGCCGCTCCCTCCGACGACGATGATGTCTTGGCGGGGCGCAAGTCGCTTGATGAGGCTGCGAAAAAGAAGTATGAGGAAGAGGAGCGGCTCCGTTTGCGCACGGTTACGAAGATTTTCTATCGTGTCGATGGGGGTGGCCTCTTCGAGAAATTTGCGCAGCTCTTCGTCATGCCTGCTCCGACGACTGATAGCGGTCCCGTCGATCCCGCCAAGATTCGCCGCCTCACCAATGGCGATTTCGGCCATAGCCAGCCCTCGTGGACTCCTGATAGCCTTGAAATTAGTGTACTCTGCAACCGCAACGACAACCGTGATCGCTCCTTTGCCTCCGATCTGTGGGCCATCGACCGTGAAACCGCTGAGGCACGCTGTCTCACCGAAGGAGACCTGGAAATCACCTGCTACTCGTGGTCCCCTGATGGGCACTCTGTCGTTGTCGTGGGTGCAAAAGATCAAACTGTGCACGGGCGTAGTATCCAGCGCCTCTACCTTGTCCCCCGTAGGGGAAACGGTGGTAATCAGATCATATCCTTGAGTTCTGACTTTGATCTAGCAACTTTCCCTGTTGCCGGGGGAAACTGGGGATTTCCTGATCCCTATCGCCCACAATGGAGTCAGGATGGGCAACAGATCTATTTCCTCGCCACAGAACGCAGCCGTGTCCATGTCTATACCATAGATATCGCGTCGCGCTCGATCTCACAATTAACCTCGGGCGATTCTTTGACGACCTTTCTAGCATTGCTCCCCGGCGAACGTGGCTTCTTGCTGGCGCAGGAGCGTCCAGATCATCCCTGGGAATTGTATCATTTGCCATTGACCGATACCGGTGCTGGAGTGCTTGAACGTCTTACACACCTCTATGACCAATTTATGTCTGAGAGGCTCTGGGGCAAATTTGAGCATATACGCTATCAAGGCGTGAACGGCGATGAGATTGATGGTTGGCTCATCCATCCTATCGGGGCGCGTGGAGGTGTGCGTTATCCTCTGATGGTGCACATTCATGGCGGACCTCACTGGGCATTTGGTATTGGTGTTGATCCTGTCTACCATCACTTCGCGGCGCAGGGCTATGCCATCTTCTACTGTAATCCACATGGTAGTACAGGTCGTGGAGAAGCTTTCATGCGTCAGGTACTCGGTGATTGGGGAGGCTGGGACTTCCAGGACATCATGCTCGGTGTCAATGAATGTATCGCGCGTGGCGTTGCCGACCCTGAACGTATGGTTGTCACCGGCTACAGTTACGGTGGTTTCATGTCCATGTTCATCATCGGCCATACCAACCGCTTTAAAGCTGCCGTACCAATGGCTGGTATCTCCAATCTCACCACTTTTGTTGGCACTTCTGATATTGGTTTCTGGCAGGTGGCCCAGGCCAAAGGCTATCCCTGGGACCCGGAGCGTGCCGACTATTACCGTGAGCGTTCCCCACTGTCATCTGCCCATCGTGTGACGACACCGACATTATTCCTGCATCCCGAAAACGATCTGCGTTGTCCCATCGAGCAATCTGAACAATTCTACATGACGCTCAAAATGATGGGCAAAGTTCCCGTTGAATTCGTGCGTGCTCCTGCTGCCTGGCATATTGGCACGACAAAACCCAGTCAATTCTTATCCTACTGGCAGAAGATGTTGGAGTGGTTTGGCAAATACGTGGAGATTCGTTCCGACGAGTATGAGTAGAAAGGATTTCTTCATGGCTCGCAAGCTAACCTACGATGACCAGTGGACATTCAAAGATATGGGGAACGTGGCCCTCTCTCCTGACGGCAGCCGGGTCGCCTTTGTTATGTTTAGCAAGGACAAAGAGCAGAATGAGGTTCGTAGCGCCATCATGCTCCTGCACCTCGACGAACATGGCCGCGCGCTCGGTGAACCGCATCAACTGACCAGCGGCTCCAAGGTGGACAGTTATCCCGTCTGGGCTCCCGATAGCAAACGCTTGCTCTTTATCTCGAATCGTGAAGGCGACAAGAACCAGCTCTGGTTGATTAATACCGATGGAGGCGAGGCCCGCAAACTCACCAGCATGTTAAACGGCGTCAGCGAAGCTGCTTGGTCACCCGATGGACAATGGATTGCCTTTACCGCTATGACTGCGTCTTCTGACGACGATGACGTTCTGACAGGGCGCAAGTCGCTTGATGAAGCTGCGAAAAAGAAGAGGGAAGAGGAGGAGCGTATTGGCCTGCGCACCATCACGAAGATTTGGTATCGCCTCGACGGTCGCGGCCTCTTTGAGAAGTTTCCTCACCTCTTTGTTATGCCTGCTCCGACAGGCGATGAGAAATGCGATCCGGCCACGATTCGTCGTCTCACCAGAGGTGATTTTAACCATGTCCATCCTGTCTGGACGCCTGATAGCACAGAAATTGGCGTACTCAGCCCTCGCGCTGATGACCGGGATCGTTCTTGGGTCAGTGACCTCTGGTTGATTCATCGTGAGACTGGTGAGGAGCGTTGCATCACTGATGGTTCTCTGGAGCTTGCTAGCTTTGCCTGGTCGCCCGATGGCCGGCAAGCCTTGCTGATAGGCGCGCAAGATATGCGCAAGGAGGGTACCAGCAACATACGCCTTCATCTTGTCTCACGCGATGGCGGCGAAATCCAGACGGCGACCAGAGAAGTAGATAATCATGCCGTCCCTGGTTCTGGCGTACAATTTGGTATGCCTGGCCCCTATCATCCTCAATGGACCGCCGATGGAGAACACATCTATTTCCTCGTTGCGGAGCATGGCTGCTCTCATGTGTATCGCCTGGATGTCGCTCAGAAATCCGTCACGCGGCTCACTGAGGGCGAACATATCGTCTACTTCCTGGCGCTGCTCCCTCAAGATCGAAGCTTGTTGCTACTGCAATGTGAAGCACTGCATCCCTGGGAATTCTACCTCCTACCGCTCGATGGTGAGCAAACAGCAGAACGTCTTACCCATCTCTATGATCGTCAGCTTGCTGAGTTCGTCTGGAGCACCCCTGAGCGCGTACAATACAAGGGGGCGAACGGCGATCTGATCGACGGATGGATTATGCTTCCAATCGGAGCGAAAGAGGGTGTGCGCTATCCTCTCCTGCTCAGCATTCATGGTGGGCCACAGGGTGCCTACGGAATTGGTATGAGCCTCCTCTTCCAATACTTTGCGGCTAAAGGCTATGCCGTCTTCTATTGTAATCCGCATGGTAGTCATAGCTGTGGTGAAGCTTTCATGCGTCAGGTCGAGGCGGACTGGGGTGGAGCGGATTTCCAGGATATCATGCTTGGCGTCGACGAATGTATCGCGCGTGGCATTGCCGATCCCGAGCGTATGGTCGTCACAGGCTACAGCTATGGCGGCTATATGTCCATGTTCATCATTGGTCATACCGACCGTTTCAAAGCTGCTGTCCCGATGGCTGGGGTCTCCAACCTCTCCAGCTTTGTTGGTACCTCCGATGTTGGCTTCTGGATGACAATTCAGTGCAAAGGCTATCCCTGGGACCCCGAACGAGCCGACTATTATCGCGAGCGTTCCCCGTTGTCATCCGCAGCCAACGTGACCACGCCAACGCTTTTCTTGCATCCCGAAAACGACCTGCGCTGCCCCATCGAGCAATCCGAGCAGTTCTACATGGCGCTCAAAATGATGGGCAAAGCCCCCGTCGAGTTCGTCCGCGTGCCTGCTGCTTGGCATGGTGGCACAAGCAGACCCAGTCTTGTTTATGCACGCGCGGAAAAAGCGCTGGAGTGGTTCGGTAAATATGTCGAGATCCGTCCAGAAGAGTATGAGTAATATTTCCTTTCGTTCAAATGAGCGCGGAGCGCTAGCTGCGAGAGCAGCGTTTCTGAACGCATATGGGTATAAGAAGCCGTTTCTCTTCATCAAAACTCTACCTTTGGATGCTCCTGACTAAAGTTAGATAATAAAATACGCTTGAAGAACATTGCGGATATGCCTTCAAGCGTATTTTATTGTCTAACTTTAGATAAACTCAGTCATGGGATTTGTAACATCCTTCAAGGTTGTGTGGACTTGCAAGGAGTTGAATACAGGTGCAAACCGCTTCTGTAAGGATATGCAATCCTTACGCACCGATTCTTTCTCTTTGGTGAACTCCATCTGATCTAACAGACAGGTAAAGATCCATAGTGCTGTATAGATGATGATAACTTCGTTCGCATCCATTGGAAAGTTTGCTTCGCTTTTTGGATCGGCTATCATCAGGTCCATTTTTGTCTGCAAGGTATGCAATGTGTCCTTTGCAAGCTGTGTCTGGGACAACGGAATCTGCATATTCTGAAGTAAACTCCCATATGGGACAAAGATACGCTTTAAGAGAATGGCATCCTCAACAGTAAAGATGATGCTTGGGATGTCAGTGTGTGGCGTGTTATGAGGTAGGCGATGTTCTCTCATGTCCACTCCTCTCTACCTCAAGGAAGATTTCAACAGCCTTCTCTGAACTCATGTACTGCGTAAGTTCCTGGAAATACATCCCGAGTTTTTCCTGACGGTGTTCAATGAACTGGTGATGTGCGGTAATGGTCAGTTGTGTGAAGATGCGGCTACATGCCTCATATTCAAGCGCGATTTGTGCTCGAATACGAGCAACTTCGCTCATGCTATCCATGTAACATTTCCTCCGTAGAGTTACTTAGCAAACTACCTGACGCACTACAAATTCTCCGATGAAAAATCATCTATAGATTATTATAAGCGTATAATATTAGTAAATGAGTAAATAAAGTTACTAATGAAAATAATAGAAAGAAAACATTCGTAAGAAAACATTCGTAAGAAAAGATAGGATACATAAAAGTAGAGATAAATGCTATAGTAGTAAAAGCAAATGTGAAAGGATAGGTCTATGGTGCGGTTGCGGGTGAAGGAAGTTGCGCAACAGAAAAAGATATCGATAAATAAGCTCTCTCAGCGATCAGAGGTCTCTTATAATATCATCCGGGATATTTTTAACAATCCGTTTCGCAGTATCAGCACTGACACACTCAACAGGATTGCTGTGGCGCTCGATGTTCCTGTTACCGAGCTTATTGAAGATGCGCCAGCGCCAGATGTCTCACCAACTAGTTACCAGTAGTACAGGTCTGTTTCTCACGACATCCCTTCTCACCAGCACTGTAAGGACGAGTCTCCACCTCTGTCAGTGACAGAGGTGGAGACTCGCTTGGATTGATCAGTATACTGAAAAGAGAAAGGTATGGTGGCAAGGGAGGATCGATGCGAACCAAAGGACGAGAGCAGGGACGATTTGTGGCGCTCTCCGGCTTCAGAAAAATTGCTGGGCCTCCAGGTGGGTGCTATGAACTGCTCATTGTCGATGGGAATGGCACGCCCGTTTCGCATTTGTGTGAATGGTATCGCCTCCGTAAACAACCAGGCTCCAACGGCACCAGGCGAACGTATCTCAACTTCCTGCAACCGTTTTTTGCCTACCTCCTCTCGCATGGCTCTGCTTGGAATGTTGCTCCAGAGCAGATACGCGGCCACGTGAAAGCCTTTCTCCTAGAAGATCTCGCTTGTCAGGTGAACCGTGATACGGCCCTCGATGGCTATCGTATCGAACTGACTGGAAGTTCCCCACTGTCTGCTAGTAGCCTGCGCGTTTTGCTGGCCGCCATTCGCGACTTCTATGCAGTGATGACTGAAGCAGGGTTGTACGCCTATGAGAATCCCATGCGCTCCCAGTTGCTTGAGCGCTGGAAAAGCGAGCACTTGAAAGCCATTGCCAACCGTGGCGCGCCAGATCATGCAGGCACGCGGTCTGAAAGTTGGCATGAAACGAACCAGCGACCTACCGCCTTCTTTCGCCAGCGCAGAGGGGAGCCGTGGAAGCCCGATGTCACCCTCACTTCTGAGCAGATCCAGCAACGCATGAACACCGATCTCGATTGGATGACACGCCATGCAAGAACGCAACGAGATCGCCTCGTCCTCATGATCCTGCGCGAGACCGGGGCCAGGCTGGGCGAGATCCTTTCCCTGACAGCAGGTGGCTTGCGCAAAGCCAAAGATCCCTACCAGGCATATGTCACCAACAAAGGCAGCTCCGGGCGAGAAGAAAAACTGATTCGTTTGACCAAACCCATTGAAGCCGCTTTGGTTCGCTATGTACGTCACGAGCGGGCCAGGCTTGATCCAAAGGGGCGCAAACGCCTCTCTCAGCTCGATGACACTGACCCCATTTTTCTCACCAGGAGAGGCACCCCCTACACGCGCGACGCCTTTTATCATCACTGGCGCAAGCTCTATGCTGCACGCCCCCCTCAGAAAGATGAGCAAAGTGGAGCCACCCTGCCGGTTCTGGAATTCACTGCCCATGACATGCGCCATTTGCGCGTCACCGTCTGGCTGACCGCGATCCGAAAGGTCGAGGACGCTGACCGTGCACACATGTTGCGGCGCTGTGTGCAGAGGCGCATGGGGTGGCGTGACCCCCTCACCATCCTCTGCTACGACCACTCCTTTACCGAGCAGGAAGATGAAGCTGCCTTTGCTCACTTTCAACACGAGATAGAGAGACAAGCAGCAGCATTCGACGCTGGAGCCAAACCGGCGATGAGGGGGGAGTCACAGGCACAGCCCTCTGAGCCACGACCAAGTGCAGCCATGCTCCAGGCCCTTGCCGATCTGGCATTCTGGAAGGATGAAACATGAGTCAGACACCAGTCCAGCAAGCCCAACCCGAACCGGCTGCCAGAGGACGGATCAATTTCAGTGATGACAATCGAGCGCTGCATGTGCAGGCACTTTTTGCGTGGTTGCCACAGGAGCTGCATGATGCTCCGGGCATTGACTGGACCCACCTTCCAAGTAGCGTCATCTGTTATCTGGTGAACACGGTTGGTGAGAGTCCCTGGGTCTGCTCTCTTGCACTTGCCGCTGGGATTGGAAGAGGAGCCGTCAAGCAAAGAACGTTGCTGAAAAATATCACGATGCTTCACTCGCTCCTGCGTGACATCCAGCGCTTTTGCGGGGTTCAACACGTTTCTGAACTGACGAAGGAGATCTGGGAGTCCTATGTGGCTCAGAAAGAACTGATGTTTGGGGATAGCAACCTCTTCAAAACGTATGCGGCGGTGACGGAGTCTCATGTGCCCTCCCATTTGGAGCAGCTCAATGGAGAGCAGTGCGCAAGACTCGCACCTTTCCTGCTTCCGCCTCTGCCGCGTGGGTTTATGAAACAGTATTTTCCGGCCTCTGTTGTGGAGGAAGGAGGAAAGCAACGGCGAAAAGAGAAGAGCGATGTTCTGGCACCGATGCACACGCTGTTGGCGGCACTGGTCCGCTTTCGCCAGCAAAGCGCCGGGCGGCTTCTGGCAGCGTATCATGAAGCCCTCTGCAAGGCAAGGACGAGCGCTCCCGAGCTTCCACTTCCCTTTTCCTACGAGGAAGAACTGGTGACGATCAATCGCGATGCGCGAAGCGTCGCTGAAGTGCAGTTAGAGAAGCGCTCAGTCACGCTGCGTTTTCTGCTGTGGGATCGGCGTACCTGGGTGGTGAACCATCCCAATGCCTATGGGGACACCTGTAAGTACTCTGCAAGCCTTGGGCTGAAAGAATTTGCGGAGCCACAGTTCTTCGTCGAGTGCAAAAATCCTCCAGAGGATCTGCTCTGGTTCGGAGAACTGATCAAGTATCAGCTCCTTCGCAAAGAGGTCCCTGCGAGCATGCCGAGAGAGGAAGCACAACAGAGGCAGCGCATTCTTGCACAGCTTGCCACAGGGAGAGGTCTGTACTGCACACGAACTGGCTTGTTAACACCAAGATACGGTTTGACCGTGGCGCTCTCTCACGCGATCAGTAGGACAGGTGCTCTCGTCTTTGATGCCGAAGCCCTCTGTCGAGGAGCACTCTTTGCATCAGCGCTGGCAACCATCACCCTGACGAATGGCAGTCGCATGTGTGAATTGCTCCAGGTGAGTGCGGATCGCTTCAAAGTGCGCCCCTATGTGGTCTGTCAAACCGGAGAAGAACGCGTCATGCATTTGCAATTGCTCTTGCCCAAAGGAAAACGCACCGAGGCTGAGCGCAAACTCTTTCCCCTCAGTGATTGGTCCTGGGAACTGCTTCGTGAAATCGCTGTGGAACTCAAGCGGGTCCATCAGGGACGTATTCCTGTCGTCCGTCCCAATTCACACAACGCGAAGGCTGAAGACCTCTCCCCCGAGCGCTACCTCTTCCAGTGGGATGCCAGTCCGAATGGGAAATTGGGAGCGCTTGATCCAAACGATGTCGCCAGTCTCCTGCGTTTTATCTTGTATGGGCTTGAGTTTCGCACCAGAGAAGGGGAGCCCTTTAGCGTGACCACGCATCTGCTACGGCATGTGATGGCAAATGTCGCAAGCCATGAACACGCAGTGCCAATGAAAGCCGTAGCTCGTGTGCTTCACCACGAACAGCGGGGAGACGGCGTGCCTGCCGCGACCCTGTATTACAGTCAGGAAACAGAAGAGCAGGCGTTGGCTGCCTTCTCAGAGTTTCAAACCAATCTAGAGGTCTGGGCCACCTCCCTGCTGATGGATCTGCCTGGAGAGCAGGAAGTCGCTGGGATGGAGGACGATCTGCGAGAGAGTTTTGAACGCTGGCATACGCTGCTTGAGACGGCCTTCGGGTTTTGTGGGAATAGTGATCTGTGCCCACGCAACTACAATCGCACACTGTGTCTTGGCTGCCCTCATCTGGTCGTTGATCCTGGGAAACGGAAGAATGCCGTCCACTGGCGCACGGTGTACGCACAACTTGCCTCAGAGTTTGAAGTGAAAGGCAGTGCGGTGGATGCTCGCCAGGTCCGCTTACAGGTGCACGATCTGGAGACACTCATCAACGAAATGGACCTCATGCAGCAGGCCATTCTCGATGAGAAACGCAAGCCTGTCTTCCTCCAACTCCCTTCAGTCCCTTATGAGGAGGTGATCATCGATGCGCAAACGTAAACGCGCACTCCGACGACTCGATCACGCCTACTCAGAACAACAACTGGCTGGCCTGCGCGCCCATGCCCAGACGCAGAAACAGAACACGGTGGATCGGCTCAGGAGCGCTATTGCCTCACTGCAAGCACAGAACAAGCCCATTTCTGCCAGAACCATCTACGAGGAATGTGGCCTCTCCTATGCCTCTTTTCGCCGCAATCCCGAGGCGCTCCTCTTGTACCAGCAGCACGGCACCTTCCTCAAACGCGAACGCAAGCGCACCCAGACAGCGTCTCCAGACACCCCTTCTCTGCGCGACCCTCTGTTGGCTTACAAAAAGCCTGACCTCGTGGCGCGCCTTCGACAAGAGCAGGCCCGCTGTAGAGAACTGGAAACCCAACAGGCAACCATCCTTGCGAACTATGTTCAAAAGGATGTCAAAATTGCTGAGTTGGAGGCGGAATTAGCTCGCTATCGTGAATACTTCGAGGGGCTGCGTTTGACCATCCAACGGCAAGAGCACCAGAAGTAACTGCTGACAAGAATCCTTTTCCGCCCTCACCTTTTCTCTCCTCTCATGGCACACGAGTATCATCTTTGTTGCAAGCAACCTTGAGCCACTCGTGTGCCTTGATGGGGTACAAGTGTCATTGGCAGACGTATATCATCACTGTACTAGAGCCACTTCAAGAGGAAAATTCTTAAAAGAAAAGTTTCCTCCACGAAACAAACGAGTAGCAGTTGATCAGTGAGACGAGACAGTCAAATATGCCAACTCAACGGCGGTGTATGCGCCTGCATACACCGCTGTCCATGCATCAGAAATCCTGCATCCTCTAATTGTGTGCCATTCATTTTTCTGCAGCAAGCGGGCGACCACAAGGGTACGCCCCTACTATAGACGTATACGTCTATAGTAGGGGCGTACCCTTGTGGTCGCCCGCTGCCTCCCACGCCTCAACGCACAATTTTGAATTGCCCCCCTCCAACTTTTCACGTTGACGTAAACGTTAAAGATGTGATATTACTTTTAATAGGGAACTGAGTACAGATAAGGGTAGCTATGTGTTGCTTTATCTCTCAGATCCCGCTTGAGACTGATACATCTTTGTACACGATTAGTATTGGCGAAAGCTCTTGAAAAGGTGAACTGATGACAACTTCTGCCCAAAATGGAGAAACGCAGGTAGTACAGCGTGGTGCCCGCAATCACAGGCCGGTTGGTCCACACTATAAATGGGTTGCACTGACCAATACAACCCTTGGTGTGTTGATGGCGAGTATCGACTCAAGTATTGTTTTGATCTCTCTCCCGGCGATCTTCAATGGCATCCATGTGAATCCGCTTGCTCCAGGGGAAACGAACTATTTCCTCTGGATCCTCCTGGGATATATGGTTGTGACGGCGACATTACTGGTGACGTTCGGACGCATTTCAGATATGTTCGGGCGTGTCAAGCTGTATAATCTGGGTTTTGCTATCTTTACTGTGGGCAGTATTTTACTCTGGCTCACATGGGGAACGGGAAATGAGGGAGCGCTCCAACTCATCCTCTTCCGCTTGATTCAGGGCGTTGGCTCCGGCTTTCTCTTCTCAAACAGTGCAGCGATACTCACCGATGCATTTCCATCGAACCAGCGCGGTTTCGCGCTCGGCATCAACCAGATCGCGGCCATCCTCGGTTCCGTCATCGGACTGATTCTCGGCGGCATTTTGGCGTACTTCAATTGGCGTCTCGTCTTCCTGGTGAGCGTGCCCGTCGGTATTGTAGGAACGATCTGGGCTTATATGATGCTGCGTGAGGTAGCCACCATTCGTGCGCATCAAAAAATCGACTGGGCGGGGAACATTACCTTCGCATGTGGAGCGACGATTCTGCTGCTTGGCATTACCTATGGGATTGAGCCATATGGTGGAGCGCCAACCGGCTGGGGCAATCCTATGGTAATCAGTGCGCTGGTCATTGGTGTGCTTCTGCTCGCGGCCTTTATCTGGATTGAATTGCACGTCGCGGATCCGATGTTCCGCCTGAGCCTTTTCAAGATCCGTATGTTTGCTGCTGGCAATATCAGTAGCTTCTTGGCGAGTATTGCGCGAGGTGGTTTGCAATTCATGCTAATTATCTGGCTGCAAGGTATCTGGCTCCCGCTGCACGGGTACAACTACGAGGTGACGCCATTGTGGGCGGGCATTTATCTTCTACCGCTGCTCATTGGCTTTGTCTTGATGGGTCCACTGAGCGGTTACCTCTCAGATCGCTTTGGTGCGCGTCTGTTCTCGACGGTAGGCATGCTCATTCAGGCGTTAGGCTTCTTGCTGCTCACGGCACTGCCCACCAACTTTGACTACATCTGGTTCGCTATTCTGATTTTCCTGTTGGGGCTTGGTCAAGGCATGTTCTCCTCTCCAAACACCTCGTCCGTAATGAATAGCGTTCCTGCTGAGCAGCGTGGTGCGGCATCTGGTATGCGTGCGACGTTCCAGAACTCGGGCTCCCTGGTGAGTATCGGCGTTTTCTTCAGCATCATTACAGCCGGACTGGCCTCGGCGCTGCCGTCGACGCTTTTCAATGGACTCACTCAGGCTGGAGTCCCGGCTAATGCCGCTCAAACAATCGCGCATCTGCCACCCACCGCAGCCCTCTTTGCCGCCTTCCTGGGCTACAATCCGATGGCGACGCTGCTTCCTGCAAACGTGCTGCACAATTTGCCAGCAGCGAACCAGGCCAATCTCCTGGGGCATAGCTTCTTTCCAAATCTGATCTCGCCCCCATTTATGATTGGCCTGCATGGTGTGTTTTACCTCTCCGCCGGGTTGTGCCTCATTGCTGCAGTGGCTTCGTTGCTGCGTGGAAAACGCTACATCTATGATCAACAGGAGAGCGAGTCAGCTGGGCAGGATAGGCAGGTACAATCCTCGATAGCTGCTGGGGGATCAGATTAATTGAATCAAAAAATCTGCCCACTCCGAGCGGAATGGGCAGATTTTGTCTTTGCTTAGTTCCAGTTCTCGACCCCGACATCTTCTCCCTGGCTTTCCAGCCAGCGTTCCAGGTCTATTGCCGCGCGGCATCCATCACCTGCGGCCGTTACTGCCTGGCGGTAGCGGTGATCCGTGACATCGCCAGCCGCGAAGACGCCAGGAATGTTCGTCATAGTATGTTCCACAGGAATGATATAGCCTGCGTGATCCATGTTGATGATGCCCTTAAACAGGCTGGTATTAGGCTGGTGTCCAATCGCCAGGAAAACGCCCTGCGCCTGCAGTACGTTCTCCGCATCTGTTTTCACGTTGCGCAGCAGCACACCTGTAACCTCTTCATCGCCCAGCACGTCTACCACCTGTGTATCCAGAATCAGCGTGATCTTAGGGTTCTTCTGTGCACGATCCTGCATGATCTTGCTGGCGCGCAGTGTATCGCGGCGATGAACAAGGGTGACGTGCTTTGCATAGCGTGTCAGGAAGGTCGCCTCCTCCATCGCGGTATCGCCGCCGCCAATCACGACCACTTCTTTATTCTTAAAGAAAAAGCCATCACAGGTCGCACAGGCCGATACGCCGCGCCCCTTCAGGCGATCCTCATTCGGCAATCCCAGCCATTTCGCGCTGGCACCAGTCGCAATAATCACTGCCTGTGAGTAATAGTCGCCAGAATCTGTCGTGATCTTAAATGGTCGTTTGCTAAAATCCACCTCGATCACATCTTCTGGCTGCATCTCAGCGCCGAAGCGGCGGGCCTGTTTCTCAAATTTGTCCATCATCTCTGGACCCAGGATGCCATCTTCAAAGCCGGGATAGTTCTCCACATCGCTTGTCTGCATCAACTGCCCGCCCAGTTGGTAGCCCTGCAACACCAACACCGACAGATTAGACCGTGCTGCATAGATAGCCGCTGTATAGCCAGCCGGTCCCGATCCGATAATAATAACGCCATAGACCTTTGCCATATATATTCCTCGCTTGTTAGAAACTGATTAGTTTTGTCTTCTGCCTTTGTTAACATCTAAAAGGGCGTGTTTTATGCCTCTAGTCATAATGGGTAGAGGGCGCGTACCCGTACAAAATATTGTCTCACTAATGATAACAACGCCCTATTCCCGCCGCCTATTCACAGGCTGATGGATATCTTCTTTTGTTAGAAACGTTTTGCTACAACTTGTTTGTGCCTTACACGTATGTACTACATGTAGTACGTAGGCAAGATGTGCGCTGTCCTTATTATCTTATACGTTTTGTTGGCACGAAAGGAATGTGCTGAATATGCAACAGATGAATCCCGAAGGAGCAAGGGGCGAACTGCAAGACCGCTATGGGCAGTCTGGCGGACCCTCACAGTACAACGGAGGTTATACCGGTACAGCTGGTCAGAAACTCAACGTTGATGATGATGAACAGTTTGCCGACCTGTTGGCTCGCAAAATCAAGCAGCAGCTCAAAAGCGAGATGCAGACAGGCAAAGACCCCACTCTGGGCTATCGCGTAGCGCTTGCTATCGTCTCCGTATGCGTTATGGTACCTTTGTTTATCGGATTGGTTATTGCTCTGGCTCTGGGGGTAGGGGCAGGAAGTGCGTCGATTGCGCTTGGCTGGGGTTTTGTAGCTGCCTGTGGCGTCATTTTTGCTGTGAACGCCTATTTCAACTGGGCCAGCACTGAAATACGCAAAAGCGAGCTCGCACGCGCCAGGAACGAAAACGAAAATGAAAATCGAGATAGCAAAAGAGAAAGGCAGTAATAGCAAGCAGTAAAACAATTGCATATTCTGCTGAACTCATGTATAGTTATTGCAGTATCCTTGGAGCGTATCGTGATCAAGCTCGCGCCTTGCTGCCTTTACACTGGGATACTCTCTACATGGGAAAGTCAAAAATGTCAATTGATTTTGCACGAGGTAATGTCGGGAAGGGAATATGTTGATACGTTTTAGTAATGTCAGGGAGGACAATATACTGTGTCTCAATCTCCTTATAATCCAGAAAATCTTCAATGGCAAGAAAATGCGTCTGCTCCTCGTGGAGAGCAATATGGTGGGCTAGACCCAACACGGTTGGCCTCTCCTGAAAGTGCTTCCCCTCCGCCGCCACCTATGTACTCTATGCCTGCTTCCTATCCGCCCACCAACCAGTACCCAGCTTATCCAGGTATGCCTCCTGGGGTCATGTATCCCCCAGAACAGGGCCGTGGCAAGGCGGTTGCCGGACTCGTGCTGGGTATTATTAGCATGATTGCCTGGTTACTTCCGATAGTGGGGCTGCCAATCTCTATTGTTGGTATTGTCCTGGCGGCACAGGGCAGGCGCTCTGTTTCGCGTCGTACCCTCGCTACCGTCGGGCTGGTGCTTTCTATCATTGCACTGGTATTGACACTGATCAATGCTGCTCTTGGAGCATATCTTCGCGTGCGTGGCTACTAAGCTGTGCGTTCGCGCCACAGGGACAGTATTAGCAGCATGTCTGTGACCAACTGTTCCAGTGGTGCCAGGGCGACATACTCCTCTATCGAGTGTTCATTGACCACGCCTGTAGAGACAGTGAACGCCCTGACTGTGCGTCGTAAGCCACTCGTATCGCTACCAATGAAGGTTGGTTCCATCTGGAGCTGTTCCCCGCGCTCGGTCAGGGCTGCTCGATAGACTTGCAAAAGCGGCTCGTTCGGGTCAACCTCGTAGCCCGTCGTATGCGTCTTGAAACTGACCTCTGCGCGCCCTCCAAAGCGCTGTGCCGTTAGCTCAAAAGCCTCCTGTATCGCTTGCCTGTAGTGTGCTCGTATCTCAGTAGACTCGAAACTGCGCAACTCTCCCTCGATGGAAACCCTATCTGGAATGGCATTGCGTGCACTCCCTCCGCTGACGCGTCCGATATTGATACGCGTCTGATCGTGGGCAAGCGAGCCGTGCGGATAGGGAGCCTCGCGAAAGATGTCGATGGCGTTGACCGTATGCCTCAGATCTTTGCCGGGATGCCCGGTGCGTCCAAAGATATCTACGTCGAATGCTTCATACGCCGCTCCTTTGGAAACGACCACACCTGCCTCGAAGGCATTATCGAAAACGATGCCATCCGCAACATGCCAGACTGTACCATCGAAGCCATTAACGCCACACATCCCTGTCTCTTCCTGCACTGTGAAGAGAATTACCAATGGTGGATGTGGCAACTGCTGTTCTATAGTGCGCCTCAGCACCTCCAGGATGATCGTAATTCCCGCTGCATCATCCGCGCCAAGGTTCGTTGTACCGTCACTGTATAGCATACCTTCGCGCAAGACCGGTTCATGTCCCAGCCCGGGGGGAACGCGATCCATATGCGCATTCAGCAAAAGCGGCGCGCCTTCGCCCGACAGTGTCGCAATCAGATTCCCCGTAGCATCAACATGTATTGTCAGGCCTAGCGCTCTCAACCGTCGTTCCAGGTAACTGCGCACCTGTTCCTCGTGTCCTGAAATGCTCGGAATGCGCACAATATCGATCAACGTATGGCTGAGTTGATCAGCATAGACAAACATAATTTCTCTCCTCAAATCCGTCATAATTTCACTCTTTATAAAACGTCATTCTATCATCTTTAGGAGACAAGTGGCTGGCGGGGAAATTGCTCCTAGCCACACCACCTCCTCAAATTGCTCCAACACTCCTCTCAGATCTCGAAATGGCGGTCCAGGCGATGGATCGAGGGTATTATGCGTTGCCGTAGAAAATCAGAACGCCCATATCACCCAATTGTAGCACCGTAGCGCGGATTTATCGCAGGTGTTACAAACTCATGTTATAATGGGACGCTAGAAAGCATTCTCCACTTCAGTCCGTGTTGCGTTCGTAAGGGGGAAACTGCACCGCACACACTTGATGACTACTCTGCGTGGAGGGGGGATTTTCGTGCATGTCTCATAGTTCTACGGAGTTCATGGGGGTACCTGATGAGCTGTACCACTGGATTCCTGGTGAAATGATAGTTGTTGTCCGATTGCCTCGGATTCCCGGCGATGATTCTCTGGACTTATTGATTGAGCAAGTTCGTACCCGTTTAAATGCGTTTCTGGCACAATATAGCCTTGTTCTGGAACCATACGGCACTTATGGCCGTTGGAATGATATTCCTACTATGCCACCTGTACGCCGCCGTTCTTTTATCTTTGGCCTACAGCGTAAGCAGCCACTCATCGCCATTTTTTTTCATACCCGTCACCTTGATCCGAATGTCCGCGATCCATTACCGATGGCCCTCTCTTTTCTCCAGGGTCATCTTGAGCACCTGGCGCAGGTTGGATTGCACATTGTTTCCGCTATGCCAAACTGGCTGGTCACTGCCGCCCCGCTCTTTTATGGCGATGGTGGTCCTGCCATTCCGCCGCGTTCTGCGCCCACTCTCGATGTGCCATCTCCGGGCAATG
>Ga0070741_10009208_pt1 | contig 19326 bp, 15 predicted proteins | sample Coa_R1_4_FD_66440 | JGI IMG/M metagenome (GOLD analysis project Ga0070741, IMG submission 66440) | Surface soil microbial communities from Centralia Pennsylvania, which are recovering from an underground coalmine fire - Coalmine... | ecosystem: Environmental > Terrestrial > Soil > Unclassified ...
TGCCCACAGGAGGAAAGATCAGCTACAGCTATTGGGGCGGTGATGGTGCGCTGAACGGGATTTTCTGCGACGGTACGACCGCGGCCTTTGTGCGCACGGTGGAAGATGGCAGCGGCAGTTCCCCAAGCAGCAGCACTTATATTGCGCAGAATGCGGATGGCACCACCACCACGCACGTTACAAGTCCGCAAGGTGATGAGACCGTCATCAACTTTTCCAATGGCTTCGAGACCCAGCGGCAGATCTATCAGGGTCCGGCAAGCTCGGGTACTTTGCTCGAAACTATACTGGACTGCTGGAATGGCGTCAGCTCAGGCACCTGCGGCCCAGGTATTACCGTCAACCCGCCTATTGCCAACCATATTAAATACACAGAGCTGCCGGGCACCGCATCACGGCATGACGACTATTTTGATGGCAACAATAATCTGATCGAGACCGATGACTACGACTGGGGCTATGCATTCCTTCGCAAGAAGCTCATCACCTATGCCACGAACGTTGGTAACATTGTGGACCACCCGGCTAGTGAGATCGTGGAAGATGGCGCTAATCCCCCCAACATTCTAAGTCAAACCTACTTCTATTATGATCAGTGGCCGCTGTGGACTCCACCGGGAACGACACCGCAGCACGGCGATCCTCCGCAATCGCAGCGCGGCAATTTGACTGAGATCCAGATGTGGACAGGCTCGAGTTGGCTTTACCATAACATCGACTACTACGATACAGGGGTGGTACACGATGACCGTGACGTAAACGGGCAACCGACTTACCACAACCTTGCTGATTCCACATCGAGCTGCGGCAATGCGTTCCCCACCAGTGTGACTCCGCCGACTGGGACTTCTGGAGTCGATCTTACTACTCGCGCCACTTACGACTGCTTTGGTGGGGTGGTGGCTTCAACAACGGATGCCAACGGGAGTAGCCGTTCGGTCGTCCTTGACGCAATGTGGCGGCCAACTTCAGTGACCGATGAACTAGGCAACGTGACCCATATTTCCTATACCAAGGCCACGCCGCTGCCTTCGTTCACCCCGCCATTTACGGAAAGCTCATTCAACTTCAATGGGTCTATTTCTACTGAAGACATTCGTACAACTCTTGATGGATTCGGCAGGACTCATATTGTTCAGCAAAAGCAATCGCCTACTGCTACCAATTACGATTCGGTGTGGACCGACTATGACGTCAGCGGGCGCATTTGGCACACCTCAATGCCCTATGTGGCTGCGGCAGGCGGGAGTTATCCAGCAGGAACTCCGCTAACAACCTCAGCTTACGACGCTCTCAACCGGCCAAAGCTGGTAACCGACGCAGGCGGCGGCACCGTGAATTATTACTACACTGATAATAATGTGCTTGTAGACTTGGGGCCATTAGCTACCGGCGATAACAATACCAAGAGACGCCAATATCAGTACGACGCGCTGGGACGGTTGACTTCTGTATGCGAACTGGCTAACGCTGCCGGCAACGGCAACTGCGGACTTAACCCGGCCTATTGGGGCTTCCAGACCAACTACACTTACGATACTACCGTCATCAACTCTGTGCCCTACAGTCGCATGACCGTTACCCAGAATGCACAGCAGGGAGCGCCTGGTTCGCAGCAGACACGCAACTTTATCTACGACCCCCTGGGGAGGCTGGCTCAGGAAACTAATCCTGAAACGGGAACAACGACCTATGCCTATGATTCCGACAGCTTCTGTCCGAATAACCCTGGAGACATGGTGCGTCGCACCGATGCCATGGGAGCGTTTACCTGCTATGGCTTCGACGCCCTGCATCGCCTGTGGGGAGTAAGTCATTGGGGTTCAGGATATGGCCCGAGCACGGCATCCGAACTGTTTTACTATGATTCGGCAACGGTGAATGGAGCCGCCATGACGAATGCCAAGGGACGGTTGGCAAGGGCAATCACTTGTACGAGCTGTAGCAATCCGCTCACGCCGATCACAGAGTTGGATTACGGCTACTCGCCACGTGGCGAGACCACGGACGCTTACGAATCAACGCCACACTCGAACGGCTATTACCATGTGAATGCCAGCTACTGGCCGCACGGACCGCTGAAGACTTGGACGATGCCCGGAGTGCCAATGATCACCTATGGCGCAACCGACGGGAGCGGGTTGGATGGCGAGGGCCGGATCACCAAGGTAACGGCTGCGAGCGGGCAGAATCCGGTGACTGGAGTTACTTATTACAACGCCGGAACCGCACAGCCCATTGGTGCGCCCACGCAAGTAAACTTCGGCTCTTCAGATTATGACCAGTTCAGTTATGACCCCAACACCGGCCGATTAAAACAATATACCTTTAACGTGAACGCTCAGACCGATGTAGGGCAGTTGACTTGGAACGCCAACGACAGCCTGCAGAAGCTGCAGATCACCGATAGCATCACCGGCACGCAAGATAGCCAGACCTGCACTTACAGCCACGACGACCTGGGACGCGTTGCCAGCGTGAACTGCAACACTCCGCAGAACCAGCCATTGTGGAACCAGACATTCAGCTATGATACTTTTGGTAATATCAGCAAGAACGGCACGATAAGCTGGCAGCCAGGACCTTACCCTGCAGCTACGAATCAGGTGCCATCCTCGTTTGGCTTCACCTATGACGCCAATGGCAATACCACCTTTGACTGGGTTCATCACTACACTTGGAATGCCGAGGGCAAGTTGCTTTCGGTCAGTTCATCTACATTCGGGGGCAATCCGGTGAACCTGACCTACGATGCGTTGGGACGCAGGGTGGAGCAACAGAACGGGACGAGCTATCAGCAGGTAGTCTATGGGCCAGACGGCGGCAAATTGGCTTTAATGAATGGGCAAACCTTGGCCACAGCCTTCGTGCCATTGCCGGGCGGCGCGACCGCGATCTATAACTCTTCGGGCTTGCAGTATTACCGTCATACCGATCATTTGGGGAGTTCGCGGTTAGCTTCTACCCCGGCGCGAACCCTTTACTATGCAGGCGCGTATGCGCCCTTTGGCGAGTCCTACGCGGAAACCGGAACGCTGGATCACTCCTTTACCGGTCAGAGCCAGAACACAGAGAACGGCTTGCTAACAGATTTCATGTACCGCGAATACAGCTCCGCCCAAGTGGGCCGATGGATTTCGCCTGATCCGGCCGGGCTTGGAGCAGTGAACCCGCTGAATCCGCAGACGTGGAATCGGTATGCCTATGCTGGCAATAGCCCGCTGGACTCCATTGATCCTCTAGGGTTGGACTATTGCGATGTGGGGCCTACGAGCGATCCGGATGAGTGCAAGTCGTGGGGCGGAAGGTGGACGTCAGGTGGAGATGGCACGTTTGATTGCGCCATGGACGGAATCCCCATGCCATGTCCTGAAGCACTGACAGCTTGGAAAGCTGGCGCTGCCGATCTCAAGATGACTTCTTGGGACCCGGAAGATACGCACATGCGAGCTTACAACTATCAATATCGGCCCTTTTGGTTACATGGTCCGGCTGGGCATTGCTACACAATCTATGATGCAGGTGCCCCGTATGCCAGTTCGTGCGACCAAGTTCCAGGAGGGAATGGGCAAACATTTGGCAATCCTACAAAAAACCTTCCTCCCGCGCCACAAGTAAATCCTGGATATGATCCGAATGCCTTATTGGCATGTAACATGTCTGCCTTTGCAGACGCGAAGAGTAACCTTGAAAAACTGGATGTACAACTATTGGGTCCGAAGTCGGCGGGGGAGAATAGCATTCTCGCGGTTCTTGTGTCGGTTGTACAGCTATTCAGGGATCCACAAATGGCCGACCCGGCACCTGGCATGGTGCTCAATGGGGTTAATATATGGAATTTCACTAGGGTGGTAAGGGTGGGAATGGCATTGAAACAGCAAAACGACACGTGTCAACTGAAGTACGGTTTTTACCATATTCAATAAACATGTGCTTATTTCATTGCCGCCAAGTACCCCCAAAGTTGGAGTGGGGTTGAGAGACCCGACTCTTAAAAGGCGTTGGCTCCAAATATTGACCATGAGATGATTGGTGAACAAGAAGAGGACGCATTCTGCTCAACTTGACATTGCTTCACAAACGTAGATGTTTCGATTGCGGAGTTGCTAAATATGAGTAATCCTGCGAACAACTATTTGAACAAACATACATTTGGTCGTCTTGCATTTATCGGTCTTTGTCTGAGCCCCTGGATTGCTTATGAGATTCACGTTCATGAATGGGCATCAGTAATCTTCGGGTTCATCGCTTTTATTCTGGGAATTGTGCTGGATTATTTTTGGCAACGCTCAGGTCCGTGGCGTTAAGGTTCATCAAATCTAGTGCTTCTTTGCGTACGCGCTGATCATAATAAAGAATAGAAATGGCGATGAATAGTAATGGGGAAGTGAGAACCTGTGTGATGAAGATGCTGACCTGTTGCACTAACAAAGAAACAGTCGCAGTTCGAGCAGAGGGAAAGGCAAGAAGAACGCCTAATATCGGCACTCCTACAAGTAGCTTTACGGCATAAGATACAGCAATGAAAACAACACAGATCAGCGCAATGCGCCATACACTACCTCTTACCAAGGTGATGCTCCGGCGGAGAGCAGCAATCGCTTCAAGTTTCTCCAGAACAACTACAGGTATGGCAAGCACCGAGAAAATGTACACAATTATAGCTCCAATGATAATGGCAACAATGCCGATGCATATCCCTATTGAGACCAGAATCCCGACGCCGATAACCGGCCAGAACCGTTGTGTTGCCGATTTATAGGACTCCCAAATGCTAGGGTGTCTGTCCACATATAGCTGTGACACAGCATACATTATGGCGGCTTGTCCCAGTGCAGTACTGACTGAATAGCTTAGGGTAGATAGGATTCCCCGACCAATGATTCCATCGAAAGCAGCTAAAAGATCATAAGCAGAAGTTGCATGCTCCAACGGGTAGTAAGTCCACACTATACCTGCAAAAAGAAGAATTTGCGGTGGCAGCATGATTCCTGCGAACAGAACAAAGTTATTACGGTACAGATTGAATGCTCGGTCCAGTAACTCGCCCGCACTTAGCGGTCTCAACATAGTTGTCATAATTCTTCGATACAGTGTATCGCTTTGAGAACAAGCTGAAATGAGCTTGCCATTGCGCCTGTCGGATATGGTGGATTTGGAGGAACTCTAGAGTAGTATAGGTGCAAGATCAGGCAATCCACGTATACCCCAGAAATGGCAGGCAGCAGCCTACTGGACCGGTGGAACATTTTGCGGCTTAACCGCCGTTCCAAAAAAGTTGTTTCGTGGCAGTTCTGGGCGTCGTGGACAATCTGTTTGGTCGTACATGGTGTGTCGAAGTCCTAACCCTGGACGGATCTATTTAGCGAGAAGGATCCGCTGGCTCTAATGTTTTGGATAAGCCGCATCTTAGCAGAGCAACTTTCCAACTTGTCAGCAGGTGTGACTGGTATTTCCCCGCAGCAACTCCAAGGCGTGAGGCAGTATTTCAATCACTGCCTGCAACGATTCCACCGCTGCTTTGGGGCTTCCGGGCAGATTCACTATCAGCGATGTGCCGCAGACGCCGCAGACGCCCCGGCTTAACGCGGCTAATGGCGTTTTCTTTGCCCCTTCGCTGCGCATGCGTTCGGGAATCCCTTCCACCAGCTTCTTGCATACCGCGCGGGTGGCTTCCGGGGTTACATCACGCGTGGCGATCCCGGTGCCCCCGGTGGTTATCACCAGAGGAGCCAAAGAGGCCAGCCTGCGAAGCGCGGCTTCGATCTCCGGTTGTTCGTCGGCTACGGTTTCTATTTGTTCGACAAGGAAGTGGTTTTGTTGCAGTAGCTCTTTTACGGCGGGGCCGGAAAGGTCTGGGCGCGTGCCGGCAGAGGCGGAGTCGCTGATGGTGAGAATGGCTGCTGCTTTAGTTTCGAGTTCCAAGTTTCTAGTTTCAAGCAAGATGGACTTAGGATCAAGAAGCATTCGGTTAGAGCTGTTTCATCATTCTATAGATCGGCGAACTTAGATCGGCGGAATTCGAAAACCTCAGTGGCTAAAAAGCCGCATTTTAGCGGCTGAACGGCGCGGCTAAAGTTGTGCCCTGATCAAACTTATTTTTTAAGCTATTTCTGAAGCAAATCTCCAGAACTTGTCTTTACGCCTCGACATTGTCCTTGTTAGCTTCATCCACCAGGCGCAGGCCTTCCATCAACAGCCCCTGGGTGGAGCGGGTGATGGTCTGCTCGGGGCTGGAGCCGGTGAAATCAATTAGAAAATTGCCGGTCTGCCAAGTCAGGACCTTATAAACAGCCTCATCGCCTTTCAAATTGCCACAGGTTGCGTGGTTGATCTGGCCTTCGCTGAAGTACATATCGCAGCGGTCGTTGTTGCTGGTGATGGCCAGCGAACAGCTCTTGCGGCCCATTTCCAGCGATTGCAGCAGGTCGAGGCAGCTCATCTGCACCAGATTGCCGCGCACCGTGCTTTCGCCGGCAGACTCGCGGGTCAGTTTTTCCAGCGCGATCTTATCAATCACCTTCTTGATGTGGGCAACGGCTTCTTTCAGGAAAAAGGGCTTTTCCAGGAAGTCTTCCACCGCTTCCTGCAGGATCTTGAGTTTCTCGCTGATATCGTTCTTGTTGGCCAGCAGGATAATCGGAATGCGAGCGGTGTTGGCCCGGCCTTTGAGTTTTTCCATGAGCTGGCGGCCGTTCATGCCGGGCATGTCATAGTCGCTGATCAGCAGGTCAGGCGGATCGTCAATGGCTTTGAGCAGGGCATCGGCCCCATCGGTGGCGGTAAGCACGGGGCTGGTCAACTCTGCCAGATCACGCCGCAGCATCTCCAGGATCATTGGATTGTCGTCTACAAGCAGAATTTTGACATTGCTGGGCATGGGACTACTTTTTCACTCGTCTACTCGCGTTCCTGATGCGGCGATATTCTCCGCTCTTACCGCCTGATTTGCGCTGCAAAACCACCTGGCGGATCTCAATACTCTTATCTAAAGCCTTACACATGTCGTAGATAGTAAGAGCGGCAACACTCGCTGCGACCAGTGCCTCCATCTCGACGCCAGTGGGGGCCGTCGTGGCGGCGGTGGAGGCGATTGAGACGCCATTTTCGCACAGGTGCAGGCGGACATCAATGTGAGAAAGCGGCAGGCTATGGCACAGAGGGATCAGCTCCGCCGTGCGCTTGGCAGCACTGATGCCCGCAATCCTGGCAATTTCAAAGGGGTCGCCCTTAGGGTTCTCCGGCAGCGCCTTGATTACTTCAGGAGACATAACCACAAAGGCACTAGCCTCGGCCTCGCGCCGGGTGGCGGGCTTGGCGGAAATATCTACCATCGCTGCCCGGCCCCGGGCGTCGAAATGAGATAGCTTGGGCACGATTCGTAATCCCTAGGTTAACACTGTTTTTCTCAGGTTTAGAGTTAAAGAAGAAGGAACTGCCGCAGGGGCGAAAGATTCAGGGTGGGAAGTTGAAGAGACTCTAGGAGTCTGTACAGATTCCGTGGGCTGACACAACGCTGTTTACCAACCCAGCTCTAATATCGAAGCAGAATCTCTACCATCGTGCCGGCAGGGATTATTTCTCGATCGGGTGGGACCACCACATAGCAGTTTGCCTGGGCTGTCGCGGCCATATCGCCTGAGCCCTGCCAGCGCACGGTTTCTACCTGCGAATCAGCCAGAAGCGCCGGCAAGAACCGGGTAAGGCCGGTCTTGGTTTTGATCTCCGACTTTAGCCGCGCCTGTAAGAGCTGCAATGAGGCCGGAGGGGAGCCGCATAGAGCATCAATCACCGGCCTGGCGAAAAGTTCAAAGGTCACCATGGTAGAAACCGGATTGCCCGGCAATCCGAAGAAATAACAGGTTGGCTGGCCGGGAGTGGAGCCGGCGCGTCCAAATACGACTGGCTTGCCGGGCTGAATAAGCGCGCCGGTAAACAAGAACTCGGCCCCAAACTCGGCTAGCACTTGCTCCACCAAGTCATACTTCCCCATGGAAACGCCGCCGCTCAGCAGCAGCAGATCAGATTCCAGCCCTTTTTGTATCAATCCACGCAAAGCGGAGATATTATCGGCGGCAATGGGGAGCTGTACCGGCGCGCCTCCGGCTGTCGCCACCTGCGCCGCCAGCGAATAGCTGTTGGAGTTGCGAATCTGGTGCGCCTGCGGCGTGGCGTTGACCTCAACAATTTCATCCCCGGTGGAAAGAATCGCGATCTGCGGCCGCCGAAAGACCTCGACCTGTGCCTTGCCCACACTGGCAGTCAGGGCGACGGCAGCATAGTCGATACGGCGTCCGGGAGCCAGCAGATGAGATCCTTTCCTGGCCTCGCTCCCGGTTGCAACAATGTTCTCGCCGGCTTTGACCGCACGCCGCACCAGAACTTCATCCCCTTGGCGGGATGTGTGCTCCACCATCACGATGGCATATTCGCTGCCCGCCGGGGCAGGAGCGCCGGTCATGATCTCAAGCGCCTCACCCGGCTTTACTGCATCGCCATATTGCGGAGCGCCGGCTTTGGTCTCGCCCACAACCCGCAACCGGATGGGAGTAGTTTCGCCGGCGCCCAGTATGTCCGCTGCCCTGACTGCAAATCCGTCGCGGGTAGCGCGATTGAAGGGAGGAAAGTCGCGATCGGCAACGATCTGTTCCGCGAGAACACGTCCAACGCTGTTGAGTAGATTTACCTTCTCAGTGGAAAAGCTGCGGCCGCGCAGCAGGCCTTTGCCGGCTTCTTCTACCACCTTGCGTGCCTCTGCAAAAGAGAGTACGCGTTCGGAATGTGCAGGATGAGCCATGGAAAAGCAGTTCTCGGTTCTTTGTTCTCAGTTGTCAGATACCAACTGTTCTCGCTCGCATTTTCGCTTAGACACCGCTTACTCCCGGAATAAAAATGCAAAAAAGAAAGGCGGCCTCACGGCCGCCTTATATAACCATTAAAGGGTTTTACTTTTTAGCGGGCGGCGTAGCTTTGGCCTTTCTATAAGTCGTGCTTACTGTCTCGCCAAAACCTTCAATCAGTCCCTTGGCCTCTTCCGCATGCTTTCCGTCGGGTTCCAGCTCCAGGTATTTATTGAACGCCTCAATGGTTCCGGGCGCCGGCACCATCTTGCCGCTCTTATCAATCGTAGCCTTGGAGGTCAGATTGATGCCTTTTTGATAGTAAGCTTCGGCATAGTCAGGCTTGGCTTCAATGGCTTTATCGAAGGCTGAATTGGCGTCGTCAATATCTTTCTGTTTTGTGGCCGAGTCCGTCTCTTTGGTAGCCTGATTGGTCAGAGTAGCGCCGGCATTGAAGTAATACATAGAAGCATTCGGTGGATCATCCTGCGCCGCGGTGGTGTATTCATCCAGCGCTTCTTTGGGTTGTCCCGTCTTGGCATAGGCCTGGCCCAGATTATTGTGATATTTGCCCAGGGTGGCCTTGTTGTCGGCGGGGTTGGCGCCTTTCTTATCCGTAGGCGCCGGGGCTTTCTCGACCAGGTCAATGGCTTTCTTGTAGGCGTCAATGGCTTTCTGAAAGTGCGGCGTGGCATCGTCTTTGGTGGTTGCAGTAGAGCCGGCGCCCAGTTCGGCGTCTCCTAAATGCGCCCAGATCACGTCGTGCGTCGCGTCAATAGCAATCGCATCATTCATGGTCTGGACCGCCTGCTGCCAGTTGCCGGCTTGCTCGGCGGCACGGGCGTCAGTCAGCATTTTATTGAGCGTGGTGATTTTTGCGTTTTCTTTGACCTGCTCCACGGTCTTCTTCTGGTATTCCGGATTTTTCTGCGCCTCGCGCACTTCTTTTTGCAAGTCAAAATCCAGGTTGGTGCCTTGTTCGCTCAGCGTTACCGGGATGTCTTTGTAATAGTGGATCACCTTGCCATCTTGCACGAGATTGACTGTATATTTACCCGGCACGATGGCGATGGTATTGAATTCGCCTTTATTGTCGGCCTTGAGGGGGTATTTTTGTCCGGTCTCCTGGTTGGCGAACTCCACGGTGATGCCAGCCATGGGTTTGCCGTCTGTGTCAGTGCACTTGCCATGCACCCGGGCCAGCATTTGGGACCAGCCGGCGGCCGCGGCGAGCAAGAGCACAGTAGTTGTGGCGAATATCGTTATCAGTTTTTTGTTCATTTCAGTTTCCTGTTATGTAAATTCCTTCTGTTTCTAAATTTTTTGCGGGTCCGGCTGCGGCTCATACGCAATCGGATCAACTGCCCCAGCCTGCTCAAAGGCGCGCAACCGAAGAACGCAGCTATCGCAAACTCCACAGGCGCGATCATGACGGCTATAGCAGGACCAGGTTAACTCGAGGGGCGCACCCAATTTTAACCCAAGACGCACAATTTCCGATTTGCGCAAGTGAATCAAAGGTGTTACGACCTCAATGACGCCTTCCCTGGTCCCGGTCCGGATCACTTCATTGTAGGCGCAGTAATATGCCGGGCGGCAGTCCGGATATCCCGAACTATCCTGCTCGACGGCGCCGATATAGATCTTCCGCGCGCCCAAAACCTCGGCCCAACTTACCGCAGCGGCGAGAAAATGCGCGTTGCGGAAGGGGACATACGTTGCCGGGATACCGAGGCCGATCTCTCCCGATTCGGGAACGGCAATGCTGCCATCGGTAAGCGCCGACCCACCAATGGCCGGCAAGACTTCATTGCGCAGCGCCATGCGCTGCCCGATGCCCAGCTTTTCGGAGACCGCAAAAAAGCTCTGCGCTTCGCGCTGTTCGGTGCGCTGCCCGTAACTCATGTGCAGCGCCGCCACCGCTTCGCCGCTGAAGTCATGCACCGCCTGCGCGGCGCACACGCACGAATCCATCCCACCGCTTAATAAAATCACCGCCTGGGTCTGATGCTGTGTTTTCATGGAAATGGACTAGTTGTTAGATGAACTCAACGGCGGAATAGCTGCCCCTTATTACTGGATGTCCACAAATCTCTCAACCATATATTTTAATGGACCAACCCGCAACTTGCGCCATTTTTTCGGGTTTAAGACCTAACCGCCTCTTAATCTCCTTGAGCTCTCTTTGACGGCTACAGCAGGACCTCTATGCAGGAACGGGCACGCTGGAATATCTTGCAGATAAAATCAGGCAGAAAGGTCAGGCCGAAAAGCTCTCAATCAAACCCCTTTTGTCTCCGGCTGCCAGATGAATTTGTGCAGTTGCAGCCCCAGCCGGACATTGAGTCCATCGGCCAGAATCCATTCGGCCAGCTCGCGCGGGTCCACCAGGCAATGCGAGCTGTCGCGGGCGCCGCGCGCATCCTTGCGAAACGCAGGAGAAAAAATCACGCCGCCGGCCAGCGATGCGAGTCCATGCTGCCGCGTAAAATCGCGGGCAAATTCGTAGTCGGGGCGGTCACTCAGCACAAATTTTATTTCATCGCGCTTGCCGAGCGCCTGCAAATTGGCGAGATTAAATGTATTGCCCTCGCCTGAGTGGGGGCATTTTACATCCACAATCTTGTGAACCTCGCGCGGAACGCCGGCCAGCGGGCGCTCGCCGCTGGTTTCGAGCAGCACGGTATAGCCCAGGCCAATCAGCTCCTGCATCAGCGGGATCGCTTCGCGTTCCTGCAGCATGGGTTCGCCGCCGGTGATCTCCACCATTTTCACCGGCTCAAGCCGCTGGATTTCACTCAGAACCTCGGCCATGCTCATCTTTTTTCCGCCGGTGAACGTATATTCGCTGTCGCACCACGCGCAGCGCAGGTTGCAGCCGGTAAGCCGCACGAAGATGCACGGCAAGCCGGCGAAAGAAGATTCGCCCTGAATCGAAGAATATATTTCTGTGATCTGCATGGTGGACCCGCGATTCAGGCCGGGCTCCGTCTATTCAAAATACGTGGCCGTGGTGGTGTCGGTCTCCCACACCTGGACGTTTTTGATACGCACCCGCCCCTGCGTGCTCTGATCGAGCCGCGACTTGGTCTCATCGTAAAAATATTTGGCCAGATTTTCCGCCGAAGGGTTGGTCTGCTGGAACGGCTCAAGGTCATTGAGATACTGGTGATCGAGCCGGTCGATGATCTGGTTCATGGCAGACTTGAGGTCTTTGAAATCCCACAGCAGCCCGATGCCATCAAGCTGCTGGCCCGTCACTGTAATGCGGACCTTGTAATTATGTCCGTGCGGATTTTCACACTTGCCCCGGTACCCGCGCAATGCGTGCCCGGCGGCAAAGCTTTCTTCCACGCTCACTTCAAACATGCTGCTTCCGTCTCGCTTCCTTCGACCGCGTGTTTCAACCTTAACTCAACTTAATCGTGCATCAGCCTTCTATATTGTAACGCCCTGAAAATCCTCTACCCAGTTCCTAAATGGGCTTTTACAATTCATAACCTGAGACATGCCGGCCACTCTGGAAACCCTACTTCTTTGCCGGCTTCTTACCTTCCTTCTTGCTTTCGGTCTTGCTGTCGCTTTTGGGTTCGGCCTTCGATTCCGCCTTGCTCTCGCCGGCCTCGGTTTTAGTGGCAGATTCGCCGCCAGCGCCGTCACCACCTCCGGCTTTCTCCGCGCCTTTGCTGGAAGTGGCCGCTGGTTTTTTAGCGTAATCGGTCACGTACCAGCCCGACCCTTTGAACTGCACGGCTGGCGCAGAGAGCAACTGCTCAACCGCGCCCCCGCACTGGGGACACTTTTTCACCGGCGCATCAGAAAATTTCTGGATGCGCTCAAAACGATGGCTACATTTCTTGCACAGATACTCGTAGAGAGGCATTACCGCTGTTCCCTTTGACTCCAAAGATTACTTGAATGATTCAGAGACTCTATTTTATCAATTTTAGCCAGAGTCTCAGAGGATCAGCCGAAAGCGGCCACCAGCAAGGGAAAATGAAGCCTGCTAAGCCGGTGTAGCACAGCGCGGCAAGCCGCAAAGAAAGAAGGCATTTGTTTACGGTGGCTATGCCGCATATCCCTGTCATGTTGAGCGGAGCGCCACGATCCTATTGGCCGCCACGAGAATCTGAAGCGCGGAGTCGAAACACCCCGAGAGGATTTCGGTATCCCATACCGCGTCAGGGAATTTTCTCGATGCGGCCGCGGGCAAACGGGACGCGCTCGGGAGAGAATTCCCTGGGACGGCATTTCCTGGCTACGCATTCTCGGGGTGTTTCGACTACGCGCCTTGTCCGCACCGAGGGTGCAGCTCTTGACGAGGCGCTCCGCTCAACATGACAGAAGGAGATCGGTTTGCAAGAAGGGCCTCCCCCACCCCCCTTGCTCAGCAAGGGGGTAGCTGTTAAGTTGTTACAATTCAATAACATGTGGGGGCTCGGAACTCTCTTCATAAGGTGCCCCGCAAGGGGTGCGCGCCGGCCTTGCGCAGAGCGGAAGTGCTTTGTTTTCTTTGTTTCCAGAACATACCCTGGGCTTTGCAGCCCCGCCCATCTGCTTGCGGCGTCAGCGCTCGCCATCCCGCTTACCGGGATCGCCGTTTTGGCGGGGAAGAAAATAAATTTTCAAAGACCGCAGAGGCCAGAGGCCCGGCATTCTTGAATGCCTGAACACACAACAAACAATTATGGCCCAGGATCGTTCAATGCTGACAGTTTGATACCAGTTGGTTTTTACAGCAGATAACAGGGAAATTCTCAATACAGATCACATAGGTCTTGGCGAACCGAGGTTTAAACCACAGGCATTCAGGCCGGAGTGGCATTCAATAGAGTCGGGCTTTAGGGTTGAGAGATAATGATCCAGCACCGTAGCTGCGACACATCTTGTCTTTTCATGAAAGAGGACCTGCGATGATTCGAGTATATTTCGTGTTTGAAGACCCAAACGATGAAGCCGAGGTAAATCTTTCCTTCATTGATGTGCCCACACAAGATCCCGGCAAAGCATTTGAACGCGTCGAGAACGCGGCTGAATCCGGAGAGCTTTGGAAAAACGTGTTTCCAGATGAACGAGAACATCCCTACGCGCTCATCAAAGACAAGATGAGGTACTTGGATATTTCCACCTTGCCGCATGAGCATAGCGCAGATACGGTTCTAGCATCTGGTGGTGTCCTAATTTTACCCTAAGACATAAGCCATCAAGATCATGGCCATCATTGAAAAAATAACGATGTTGTCTTCTTGTCGGAGTTAAACCGTAAGTCAAATTAGGACAGTACCGGCAATCTGAAGCACTCGGTGATACGGTCCCGCTTTTGTTAGACTTATCCTTCGCACAGCTCGCCTAACCCAACTATGTCCGCCTCCAACTCCCTCTTCGTACGCGCCTGCAAGCAGCTTCCTGTGGAGACAACGCCTATCTGGCTGATGCGCCAGGCGGGACGCTACATGGCCGAGTACCGCGCTGTGCGCAGGCACCATTCATTGCTTGAGATCTGCAAGAATCCGGCGCTGGCGGCTGAGGTTACCATCACCGCCGCGGAAAAGTTGGGGGTTGACGCCGCCATCATTTTTGCCGATCTGCTGCTGCCGCTTGAGGTGATGGGGCTCGATTTTCAATTTACTGCCGGCGAGGGCCCGGTGATCGAACAGCCTTTGCGCAGCGCCGAGGCCATCGCCCGGTTACGCAGCGACCGGGCATCTGACCTCTTCTATGTTGCCGAAGCTGTGCGCATGGTCGCCATGCACTTTGGACGGCACGTTCCCGTCATCGGATTCTGTGGCGCCCCCTTCACCCTGGCCAGCTACATGATCGAGGGCGGCGGCTCGCGGCATTACATCCATACCAAGAAGATGATGTATTCTTCCCCTGCCGCCTGGGACGAGCTGATGCGCAAGCTGGTAACGGTGCTGAGCGAATATGCGGCCGAGCAGGTGAAGGCCGGCGCGGCTGCGCTCCAGGTCTTCGACAGTTGGGTGGGCTGCCTTTCGCCGCAGGATTATCGCCAGTTTGTTCTGCCCGAGACCAAAGCCCTGATCCAGAAGCTGCGCCGCACCGGTGTGCCGGTGATTTATTTTGGGACCGACACCGCGACCCTGCTCGAAGCCATGCAGGAGACTGAGGCTGACGTCATCGGGCTCGACTGGCGCATCCCATTGGACGAGGGCTGGCAAAAGCTGGGTCATGGCTGCGCAGTGCAGGGCAATTTAGATCCGGTGACGTTGTTTGCCGATTGGAAGACGGTGCGCGCCGCCGCTGAAGACGTTTTGCGCCGCGCTGCCGGTCGGCCGGGACACATCTTTAACCTCGGCCACGGCATTCTGCCTGAGACTCCGGTAGAAAACGTAAAGGCGCTGGTGGATTTTGTGCATGAATATACAAAAGCAAAAGCCGCCGCAGATTCGCGCAGATGAACGCAGATCAATATTAATATTCACCACGGAGGCACGGAGACACTGAGAAAAAACGAACTACAAAAGGCCAGAGGTGAAATTAGTTGCAGGTCAACTCAGGCTAGCTTTGTCTATCGGCGCAAATCTATAGTTGTTTCTTGTTTTTCTCCGTGTCTCCGTGCCTCCGTGGTGAATAAATAAGGAACCACGTAATGCTGGAAAAAGAAGCTGTCCTGCTGCTCGCCCACGGCAGCCCTGAGAAACCTGAGGATGTGCCTGTCTTCCTGCGCAACATCACCAGCGGGCGTCCTATTTCGCCCGAGACCATGAAGGAAGTTGAGCACCGTTACGGGCTGATCGGCAGCTCGCCGCTGCTGAAGCACAGCCGCGCCCAGGCTGAGGGTCTCCAGCGCGAGATTGGATTGCCCGTCTATATCGGCATGCGCAACTGGCATCCTTATATTCCTGCGACTGTCGAGCAAATGCTCGCCGATGGCGTCACTCGCGCCGCCGCCATCTGTCTCGCGCCCCACAACTCCCGCACCAGCGTCGGGCTCTACAAACGCAGCGCCGTCGCCGAGGCCGGGGACAAGATCAAGCTGGAATTTGTGGAGTCGTGGCACGAACATCCCCTGCTCATCCAAGCCTTTGCTGAAAAACTTGCGCCTGCGTGGAAGCAAATGTGCGAGCGCACCCAGTCCAAAGTTCCTGTGATCTTTACCGCGCACAGCGTCCCGCGGCGCACTATCGAGGCCGGCGATCCTTATGAGGCCCAGGCCAAAGAGACTGCGGCTCTGGTCGCTGCGCGCCTGCCGGAGTTGAAAGAATGGAAGTTTGCCTTCCAGAGCCAGGGCATGTCTGGCGGCGAGTGGATTGGCCCTACCGTGGAAGAAACCATTCTGCAATTAAAGGCTGCCGGCCATCGCGCCGTGCTCATGCAGCCTATCGGCTTTGTCTGCGACCACGTGGAAGTGCTCTATGACATTGATATCGGCTTCAAACAATTTGCCCGCGAGCAGGGGATGGAACTCGAGCGCACCGAATCCCTGAATGCTTCGCCTACTTTTGCCGCCGCCCTTGCCGACTTGGCGCGCAAGGCCCTGGCGCAAACGGAATTGAGCCACGGATGAACACGGATCTTAAAGCAGCCGCCAGTTGCCGGTTGCCAGTTGCCAGTAGAGAGCACGAGCTTATTTCCCTTGCGAAAAACAAAAGCAGCCAGCGGAATGATTTTTTTCGATGGATCATGTTTCTTAATTCTTTTCGCGAAAAATTATCTGGCCGGCAACCGGCAACCGGCAACTGGCAACTGCTTTCATGAAGAAGATTGGCATCGTTGGCGGCGGCATCTCCGGCTTAAGTGCGGCCTATTATCTGGAAAAGGCCCGCCGCAACGGAGCCCAGCTCGAATGGCAGCTCTTTGAGCAAAGCGCGCGCCTGGGCGGCATCGTGGGCAGCGAATATCTTAATGGCTGCGTTGTCGAAACCGGCGCCGATTCATTTCTCTCGGAAAAGCCCTGGGCCTTTGAGCTCTGCCGCGAACTCGGACTCGAAGACCAACTCATTGGCTCGAACGATGCCGTACGCAAGACTTTTGTTCTGCTCCACGGCAAGCTCGTGCCTCTGCCCGAAGGCCTGCAATTCATCGTTCCCACATCGCTTGAGCACGTCATGCGCTCCGAGCTGTTTTCCGAAGAAACCAAGCGCCTTATCGCGGCCGAAGTGAATCTGCCGCCACGCAAGAATGACGGCGATGAAAGCATAGCGGCATTTGTGACGCGCCATTTTGGGAGCGAAGTCGTCGAGCGCCTGGCCGATCCCATGCTGGCCGGGGTCTACGGAGGCCGAGCCGCGAGCCTCAGCATGCGCACCATCATGCCGCGCTTTCTTCAGATGGAACAAGAGCATGGCAGCCTGATTCGCGCCTTGCAGGCCTCGGCCGGCAAGAAAAGCGCACGCTCGATTTTTACCAGCCTGAAAAACGGCATGCAGCAGTTGCTCGATGCAATTGCCGCTCAGCTTAACCCCTCTGCGATCCGTGCCCGGCACGCTGTCACGCATGCGGCTAAGACCCAAAGCGGGAACGCCGATCAATGGGAGGTGCGAGGCACTGGATTCGCCGAAGATTTCCACGGTCTCATTCTGGCTACGCCCGCGCACAGCGCCGCCGGCCTGCTGCAAAGCTGCTGCCCGGAGCTGGCGCAGGAGTTGGCAAATATTTCTTATAGCTCTTCGATGATCGTTACTCTGGCTTTCCCAAAAGAGGAGTTAAAGAAACAAGGAATTTCTCCTGAAGGTTTCGGGTTTCTCGTTCCCGCTTCAGAAAAAAGCTGCCTGCTGGCCTGTACGTTTGTGGGGAATAAATTCCAGTACCGGCAGGCAGACGATCTTGTGCTGCTGCGTGGATTCATGGGCGGCGCGCGGGACGCGGCCGCACTCGCTCTCTCCGATGCCGATGCCATCGCGTTGGTACAGCGCGAGTTTGCCGAAATATTGGGGATTCACAGCCAGCCCGTGTTTACCCGCGTCTTCCACTGGCCGCGATCCATGCCGCAGTATGAGGTTGGGCACCTGGAGCGTGTTGCGCGTATCGAGCATCTGCGCAAGAGTACTCCTGGACTCTACCTGATCGGCAACGCCTATCGCGGTGTGGGCGTGCCAGATTGCATCCGCGAAGGACGTGACGCCGCAGAAAAAGTCTTAGCCAGGGATTTACACGGATGAACACTGCCAACTTCTAGCGCGTAACCACTAGCTTCTGTCCTGCCAGGATTCCCACCAGCCGGTCGACCCAGTCCTGGTCGATATCGCTGAAGTATTCGGCGCTGAGGATGTCGGCGATCTCTCCCGTGGAGCGCTTGCCATCCATCAGGTTGATGGTCTCAAAGGCCAGCAACTCGAAAGTTGGCCTGGTAGGGATGTCGTCTGAGTCATTGGGGAAGCGCGCCTGCTGCTCTTGCACCCACTTCTTATCGTCGCCTTCCAGGCTGCTGAAGATGGAGCTGTCGAGCGGCAGCAGCGTCAGCCGGTGCGGGCCTGTTCCGCCACGCGCGGGCTTACGTTTGGCGGTTGAAGTGTGGGTGAATGCACCCAAGTCGCGGTAGAAGTTGAGCTTTTGCACCGTGCTGTCGCCCTCGACCTGGAACCAGCTATCGAGCAGGCGGGCGGATTTTTCTTCTCCGCCATCGCCAATCCACCAGGCTGCGGCTGCGGCCAGCGTGCCTACGCGGCGCAACTCGCTGGCGTCGGTCTTGTCAATGGTGTCTTCGCTGGTGTGGTGGGTCCAATCGGGGTCGTGCCCCAACATGGTTGAAGGAATACCCAGGCCGAGGAAGACATCATGATCGCTGCCCTGGGCGTAGTTGATCATCTCAGGCAGCCAGTAATGGCGCGTGCCCGTAGGCGCATAGAGATTGGCCTCGCGAGTCTGCTGCAGCACGTCACTCATCAATGCATTCATGAATGAGGAGACCGAATCAGGCGTGCGGGTGATGTAAAAGCGCGAGTTGGTTTTGACTGTGTCTTCGCCAACCATATCCATATTGATGTTGGCGATGACGCAGGGGCCCTTGGAGGCATCCGTCCTGCCTTTGGCGCGCGGATCGTCCCAGGGGCCGCAGCGCCGGGCTTCAGGATGATTCGTCACATAGGCAAGAGTGCCGTACCACTCGGGCACCCACATGAAATGAATGGTGTAGGTAGGCGCGGGAATCTTCCCGCCGGCCACCAGGCTGTTGAGGGTGCGGGCCATCTCCATCATGGCGCCATCGCCGGAGGCGTTGTCGTTGGCGCTCCACTTAGGATGGTCAAGGTGTGCGGTAATCAGTACCTCGCGGTCGTGCTGGCTTCCACGAATGTAGGCATGCACCACGGTGAGCTTGCCCGAAGCCAGTGTGGAATCAATCTTCCCGTGCACGGTTACCGGGCCATCCTGCATCAGTTGCTTGAGCATGTCGTATTGGTTGCGCGAAATCTGGAAGCTGCCACGGGTGCGGTCGAGCTCATCGGCCTGGGTCCAGAGGCCGTTATAGCGCACCATGTCAGGATGGTCAGGGCGGTCATCAGCCGCGGGATAAATCACCGCGCCC
>Ga0070741_10009209_pt1 | contig 19322 bp, 18 predicted proteins | sample Coa_R1_4_FD_66440 | JGI IMG/M metagenome (GOLD analysis project Ga0070741, IMG submission 66440) | Surface soil microbial communities from Centralia Pennsylvania, which are recovering from an underground coalmine fire - Coalmine... | ecosystem: Environmental > Terrestrial > Soil > Unclassified ...
AGCCCTGGTCGCCCTTCAGCGCGTGGATGCCCGACTCGCAGCCGCTCGACATCGAGCTGACGGGGACGACGGTCGATCAGGGGACGGTCACGACGACTGGCCTCGATGCGTTCGGCGCGGAGTGCGTGCTGCGCTAACGAACCCGGCGAGCACCACGCCGATGCAGCCGGCGAGGAACGCGTCCCCGGCGCGCGCATAGATGGTCGGGACGGCGGCAGGCACGCGAGCCGGCAAGAGCGACGGGCCGTCCGCCGAGCGGCGCGCGGCGATGCGCCGGCCGAACCGGTCGAACACCGCGCTCACCCCGGCATTCGCGGCGCGGACGACCGGCACCCCCGTCTCGACCGCCCGCACCGCCGCCCACGGCAGGTGGGGCGCCTCGCCGAACCACGCGTCGTTCGTGAGGTTCACGAGGAATCGCGCACCGTGCGCGACGAGCGCCCGGGCGGCACGCGCATCCGTCACCTCGAAGCAGATGAGGACGCCGAAGGCGGCATCGCCCGCCGTGAGCACGGTCGGCTCCTTTCCGGGCTCGAGGCTCACGAGGTCCGGTGGTGGATCGCCGAAGAGCCCGGGCCACCGCTCCGCGAACGGCACGAGGCCACGCTTGCGGTACGTCTGCATCGCGGCGGATGGCGCGACGAGCCGGGCGGCATTGAACTGGACGACGCCACGACCCGCGACCAGCGCCGCGGCGGGTCCGCCGGTGAGGAGCGTGGCGCCATGCGCCGTCACGAAGCCGGTGACCGCGGTCCACGCGGCCGGGTCGTGCTCCAGGTCGGCGGTGAGCGCGTTCTCCGGCCAGAGGACGATCGCAGGCCCGTCGGCGGTCGCGGCGGCGGACGCGGCGAGATAGCGGTCGAGCGTGCCGGCGGCGCGCGTGCGAGCATTCACGTCGACGGCGACGACGCGCGGCCCCGCCACGGCGTCGGCGTCGGACGCGAGTCGGAGCCGCCCCCAGGCGACCGTCGCGACCGCGATGCCGATCCCGATCACGGCCGCCGCGGCCCGGCGCGCGTCCGGCGCGCGTGAGAACGTCGAGGCGACGGCGGCGTTGAACGCGACCACGACGAACGACACGGCCGCGATCCCGCCGACGCTCGCCGCCTGGAGCGCCGCGGGTATCGCTTGCTGCGAGACGCCGAGCACCGCCGCCGGGTAGTACGGAAAGACGATCGTGCGAAGCGCTTCCCACGCCGCCCACGCCGCCCCCCACCACACGACGCTCCACACCCCGACGCGGCGCGGCCGGGCGAGGCAGAGCAAGCCCAGGACGACACCGTACGCCGCCGAGACGGCGACGAGCGGGACGAGGGTGTACGCGAGAGCGCGGCCGAGCCCGAGGCCGAAGTATGCCGCGATCGCGGGGGCGAGCCACGGGGCGACGGTGCCGACGCCCAGCACGACGGTGTAGAGAACGGCGATGGCGAGCACCACGCCCGCTGGCGCCCCGTCGATCGCGACGACGAGCGGGACGAGCGCGCCCCACGCGAGCCAGCCGAGCCCGGTCGAGAGCGCGACCGTCGTCAGCACGCCGGCGAGAAGCGCCGCGGCGGCGCGTCGACCGGCGTGGTGGCTACCCATCGTGCTCGTTCCCGTGCTCGCGATCTTCGCCGTCTGCCTGGCGAATGCGCGCGCGTGGATCGGACGGCCGTTCTCGGGGCTCCTCTTCCTCGAGAACGGCATCGTGGTGTCGATCGGCCGTGCCCAGTGGACGCACGCGCGCTACCGGAACGTGCCGTTCTCGCGCATCCTCGCGGTCGACGGACATCCAGTCGCCGGCGGCGCCGAGATCCACGCGCGCGTCGCAGCGCGCGGCATCGGCGCGACCGTCACGTACACGCTGCGGAAGGGGACCGAGATCACCCGGCTCCGTCTGCCGGTCAGGCCGTTCGCACGCGCCGACTTCCTGGAGCTCTTCTTCCCACTCCTCGGCGTCGGCTTTCTCATGGTGGTCGTCGGCGCGGCGGTGGTGGCGCGCCTGCCGCGGGCGCCGCACGCGCACGCGCTCTTCGCGCTCTGTCTCGCGATCGGGCTCTATCTCATCACCGGCCCGGACGAGTACCGGCCCTATCGCTTCCCCCTTCTTCAGTTCGTGAGCCTCTGTGCGATCGCGCCGGCGACCATCCATCTCGCGCTCGCGTATCCGCATCGACGCTCGGTGCTCCGGCGCGGACCGATCGTCCACCTCGCGCTGTATCTGCCGTTCGTCGCGCTCGGCGTCGCGCTCCGCTCGTCGATGCCGACGCCGCCGATCTTCCTGCCGCTCCTGTACACCGTCTACGTGTTCACGGCGAACGCCGCGCTCTTCTACGTCGGCGGCCTCGTCCTCGCGCTGATCGACGGCGCGCGACCGCGAGAGCCGCTCCTCTGGGCGCTCGCCGCGGTCGGCGGGTCGGTGGTCATCAGCCTCGCGATCTTCGTCACGTATCCGCTCCTCCAGCGACCGCTGTCGCCGTCCTGGCTCGCCGGTCCGCTGCCGCTCCTGCCGCTGCTGAAGGGGTTCGCATTCGTCCGCTATCCGTTGCCGGCGGTCGCGCGATGACGCTGCGGGCGAAGCTCACGCTGATGTTCTTCGGGGCGCTCCAGGTGACGTTCCTCACCGCCGTCGGCACGTTCTGGGCGGTGCAGAGCTGGCAGCTGCTGACCGACGATCTGACGCTCATCCACGCGCAGAACCTCCGCCTCGAGCGGACGCTCGAGGGCGCGGCGGCCTTCGCGGGGACGACGCTGCCGCCGGAGATCCCCGCCCGCGTGACCACGCTCCGCGAGCACGCGCAGACGGTCGAGGAAGCCGACCTGATCGACGGGCTCGGTCGCGCGCTCGCGACGCCGGGCCCCGCGCGCGGCGAGGAGGCGGGCCAGCGGCTCAAGAAATACTACGCCGGCGAGGTCCGACGCGCGCGCGAGCAGGCGCGCTTCGTCACCCGGCTCTCGACCGGCCTCTTCTTCGCGATCGTCACCGTCGTGCTCGCGGGCATGATGGCGTACTTCGCGGCGATCCGGGTCTGGCTCGTGCGCCCGCTGCAGGCGCTCGGCCGCGCGACCGGCGTGATCAGCACCGGCGACCTGGAGCATCGCGTCCCGATGACGGGTCGCGACGAGTTCGGGACGCTCGCCGCGTCGATCAACACCATGGCCGCTTCGCTCGCCGAGAACCAGCGCCGGCTGGTCGCTGCGGAGCGCTTCGCGGCGATCGGCGAGATGTCGGCGTACGTCGCGCACAACATTCGGAACCCGCTCGCGAGCATCCGGACGACGGCGCAGGCGGAGCTGCTCGCCGCCCCGCAGGACGATCCGAGCCGGACGAGCTTCGCGGACATCGTGACCGCCGCGGATCGCCTCGAGAGCTGGGTCGGGGACCTGCTCCGCTTCGCGAGCCCGGTGACGCTCGATCGCCGGCCCGAGGAGCTGAACGCGCTCGTCGGCCGCTGCATCGAGCTCGTCCGCACGCAGCTCGCCGCGAAGACGCTCGAGCTCGACGTCGGCCTCGATCCGCACGTCGGCACGGTTCCGCTCGACCGGAACAAGATCGAGCAGGTATTGAGCGTCGTGCTGATGAACGCGATCGAGGCGTCGCCCTCCGGCAGCACGATCCGCGTCCTGTCCGCCGCGCGGCCCGGGAGCGACCACACCGGTCAGGCCTGCGTCCGCGTCGAGGACGCGGGCCCCGGCATCCCGCGCGAGCGCCTGCGGAGCCTCTTCACGCTCTTCTCGACGAGCAAGAAGTCCGGCCATGGGATGGGGCTCGCGCTCGCACAGAAGATCGTCACCGCGCACGACGGCGCGATCGCCGTCACCAGCGAGGAGGGTCGGGGGACGGTCGTCGAGATCACGCTGCCGGTACCGGGCGGAGCGTAGCGTGTCGTCCATCCTGATCGTCGACGACGAGGAGATCCACGCCCGGGCGCTCGCGCGCTTCCTCGGCGGACGCGGGCATGTGTGCGAGGTCGCGACGTCGGCGGCCGCGGCGCACGCGGCGCTGAAGCTCATGCGCCCGCACCTCGTGCTGCTCGACATGCGCCTCGGCGACGTCGACGGCCTCGACACGCTCCGCGAGATGAAGGCGCTCGACCCCGGGCTGCCGGTCATCGTGATGACGGGCTACGGCTCGGTCGAGACCGCCGTCCGGGCGATGAAGGCGGGGGCGCTCGACTACGTGCAGAAGCCGATGGATTTGGAAGGGCTCGAGCTCGTCGTGGCGCGCGCGCTCGGCGAGGTCCAGACGCGCGAACGTCTCGAGGTCCTGCAGCGGCGCGAGGTCGGACGCGACGACGACCTCGTGCTCCTCGGATCGAGCCCGGCGATGCGCGCCGTCCACGAGTTCATCGAGCGCGTCGGCCGCTTCGAGGGGCTCGCGGCCTGCGATCACCCGACCGTCCTCCTTCTCGGTGAGACCGGCACCGGGAAGGACCTCGTAGCCCGCATCCTCCACGCACGCAGCACGCTCGCCCGCGAGGCGTTCATCGCGCTCGATTGCACGGCGCTCCCGCGGAACCTCATCGAGGCGGAGCTCTTCGGCCACGAGCGCGGGGCATTCACGGACGCGAAGGCCGCAAAGCGCGGCCTCTTCGAGGTGGCCGCCGGCGGGACGATCTTCCTCGACGAGATCGGCGAGCTCGATCTCGACGTCCAGGGGAAGCTCCTCCGCGTCATCGAGGAGAAGACGATCCGCCGGGTCGGCGGCCTCGTCGATTGCCGGGTCGACGTCCGCGTCATCGCGGCGACGAACCGCGACCTCGCCCACCTCGCGAACGAGGGCCGCTTCCGCCTGGACCTGCTCTATCGGCTGAAGGTGCTGACGCTGCAGCTCCCCGCGCTCCGCGAGCGCGCCGACGACATCCCGGTGCTCACCGCGCACTTCATGACGGCCTACGCGCGGAAGTACGACCGTCGGCCGAAGCAGCTCGCGCCCGACGCGATCGGGGCGCTCGTCGCGTCGCCGTGGGTCGGGAACGTCCGCGAGCTCGCGCACGTGATCGAGCGCGCGACCCTGCTGGTCGAGGGCGACACCGTCGAGGCGTGGCACCTCGGTCTCGAGTCGCACCTGCCCGCGCACGCCCACGACGCGGTGTCGCACGGCACGACGGAGCCGGGGACGCTCGCCGCCGCGGAGGTGCAGCTCATGCGCCAGGCGCTCGAGGCGAACGGCTGGAACGTCTCGCTCGCGGCGCGCCGGCTCGGCGTGAGCCGCGAGGTGATGCGCTACCGGATGCGGAAGTACGGCATCACGCCGCCGGGTCGGTAGGGACCGGAGAGGACAAGCCAGCCGCGGCGACCGTGAGGTGGAAAGCGGAGACGGGACGGCCGCCCCGTCTCCGCCGGTGGGGTCCTAGGGCTGGGACTGGAGCTTCTTCGTTCGCGTCGCCGGCGTGCCTTCGGCGTCGTTCGCGAGCATCAGCGCGCGGAGCCCGCGCTCCATCGCGGCGAGCTCGATCGCCATCGCCATCAGGTCGTCGAGCGCGCCGGCGCATCGCTCCTCCGCCGCCGGCTCGTCGTTGCTCGCGAGGAGCGCCAGGTGCCGCGCCGTCCGGAGCAGCGCGTCGGACGCGACCTTCAGATGCACCGTGAGCTCGGTGAACGTTTCCGGATCGACGGTCACGGCTACTTGCCTCCGACGACGACGACGTAGCGCCGGCGGTCACGGCGGGGCCGGCGCATCGACCCGTTTCGCGACGACGCGGGGTTCGGGTCCGGACGGAGGGCGAGGCGGCCCGCGCCGTCGGGACCGAGCGTCGGCGCCAGCAGGAGACGCCGGATGCGCGACGGCTCGAGGCCGAGCGCCTCGCAAACGTTCGTGAACGAGAAGGGCGCCATCGTATCCCGGCTCGTGACCCAGCGGAGCGCCGCGCGCCGCGTCTGTCGCTCGCGCTTCGCGCCCGCGCCGAGGACGCAGCGAATCGCGTCGATCAGAACCGCGGCCCGGAGCGCGCGCTGGCGGGTGAGCGCCTCGGTGCAGTTCGCGTCGTCGGCGGTCGCGTCGCCGATTCCCATGCGCGCCGGCAGGTCGTCCATGGCCCCTGCCACGGCGAGAGCAATTCTCGCGCCGGCTGCGCTTGCCGGATGCACGTCGAATCTACGGCCCCGGCGACATCGCGTGGTTCATATGCACCAGAGCGCCGGTCCATATGAACCACCACTCCCGACGCGTTGACGCGCGACACGCACCCGTGAAGGATGCCGCCCCGATGCCGGCCGGGCGCGACGGGTTGCATCGTTTCTACGCGGCGGAGGTCTCCTACTTCTCCGGGAAGGTGCGTCCCGCGCTGCGCTACAAGCGTGTGCCCTTCGTCGAGCTTCTCGCCACGCCCGCCGCCTACCGCGCCGTCATCCGCGCGCGCACGGGCCTCACGCTGATCCCGGTCGTCGTCACACCGGAGGACGAGACGCTCCAGGACTCGAGCGACATCCTGGACGCGCTGGAGGCCCGTTTCCCCGACCCGCCGCTCTACCCGCCGACGGCCCTCCAGCGGATCGCGGGCTACCTCGTCGAGCTCTACGTCGACGAGTTTCTGCTCCTGCCCGCGCTCCACTACCGGTGGTCGTTCCCGGAGAGCGAGGCGAAGGCACGCGCCGACTTCGCCGCGACCACCGGCGAGCCGACCGGTACGAACCGCCTCGCCGACGCGATCAAGCGCTTCACCGGCCTCATTGGCGTCACGCCCGAGACGATCCCCGCGATCGAGGCGCATACTACCGAGCTCCTCGCGCTCCTCTCCGACCACCTCGCGCGCCATCCGTATCTGCTGGGCGACCGTCCCTCGCTCGCCGACTGCGCGCTCATGGGCCCGCTCTACGCACACCTCTACCAGGATGCGGTCCCCGCCCGGCTCCTCCGCGAGACCGCCCCTCGCGTTTGCCACTGGATCGAGCGGATGAACCACCCCGACCCCGACGGCTTCGGCGCCTGGCTTCCGGACGAGGCGCTCCCCGAGTCGGTACACGCCCTCCTCCGTCTGATCGGACACGATGCGGTCCCGCTGATCCTCGACAGCGCGCGGGCGTTCGACGCGTGGGCCGACGCGAATCCCGGAACGGCGGAGGAGCTTCCGCGCGCGATCGGGACCCACCCGACGACGCTCCGCGGGACGGCCCTCGAGCGGCTCACGACCCCGTACACGCTCTGGATGGTGCAGCGGTGCCAGGCGGTATACCGCGCGGTCCCAGGTCCGTCGCGCGCCGCCGTCGACCGCGCGATCGCCGGCACGGGGTGCGAGGCGCTGTTCAGGCATGCGCCGCGTCACCGGGTCGTGTGTCGACCCTTCAAACTCTTTCTGGAGGAAGACATCGCCTGACGGGGTGGCCGCCCAGGCACTCGCGGCCCCGGGCTCACGAAAATGCGCGGATCAGCCGATACTCAGCTCGGAGCCATGGCGCTATTCAGCAACAAGGAACGTGATGACGGGGCCGTGGCGCCCCGGGAGGTGGAGATGTTCGAGCGCGAAGGGGAGAAGAACCGCCCCCAGGACATGAACGGCACGACCGCGTTCCTCGGCAAGGGGAGCCGGGTCAACGGCAAGGTGACGTTCGAGGGACCGGCCCGGATCGAGGGACAGGTCGAGGGCGAGGTGACGGCGCAGGACACGCTGGTCGTCGGTGAGGGCGCGGTCGTGAAGGCGCGCATCACCGGGACATCGATCGTCGTCCACGGGCAGGTGACCGGCGACATCACCGCGAGCGTTCGCCTCGAGATCCGTGCGCCGAGCAAGGTGTTCGGCAACCTGAACACCCCGAGCCTCGTGGTGCACGAGGGTGCGACCTTCGAAGGGCAGTGCGCGATGGGCGGCGGCGCCGAGGCGCGCCGTCCGAAGAAGCCGGAGTCGACGCCCTTCGTCGGCGGCGACGCGGTCGTCGAAGCGGCGCCCCGGGCCGCCGCCAGCGCGAAGTAGCAGCCGTCAGGGCGGCATCCCCATCGTCTCGCGCACCGCGCGGAAGGCGGCGGTTCTGTGCCCGGCGCGGTCGCGGACGACGAGCGGCGGCTCGACCGCGGCGGCGTCCGCCGTGGCGTTCGGACGCATGGCGTAGACGGAGAAGAGTGCCCGCTTCCCCTCCCGCGGAATGACGTCGCGCCGCCGTTCGACCGCGAGTCCGGCGTCATGCGCGGCCGACATCATCCGCCCGTCCTGCGCGGCCGCCGCGCAGACGACGAAGCGACCGTCCCGCGTCAGATGACGCGCCGCCGCGAGACAGTACGCCTCGAGCCCGCCACGGTACTCGAAATGGCAGGCCCTCCGCTGGATCCGGCGCGACGGCGTGGCGGCGCGCGGCGCGAGGTACGGCGGCGTTCCGGTCACGAGGTCGAAGCGCGCCGCCGACGGCAGGACGTCCGGATCGCGCAGGTCGCCGTGAACGACCCTGCACCGCTCCGTGACCCCGTTCCGCGCGATCGAGCGCCGGGCGAGCCCGACGCTCGCGTCCTCCGCCTCGATGCCGATGCATCGGGCGGCGGGAAAGCGCCACGCGACGAGGAGGAGCACGGCCCCGATACCGCAGCCGAGGTCGAGCGCGGCGTCGGGTGGATGGTCCCGCACCGTCTCCGCGGCGAACCACGCCGTCACGAGGTCGTCGAGGGACCAGCGGTGGTCGTCGATCCGCTGGAGGATGCGCCAGTCGCCCGCGAGATAGCAGAGATCCTCGCCGGGCGCGGGTTCCGCCGCATCGCCGTGACCCGGCGGCGGCCCGGGAGCGACCCAGCCGGGCGGCCGGCGCGCGCGCCGGACGATGCCGTCCACGCCCGACGCTCTAGCAACTCCCGCTCGGCGCGCGAAACGGGTAAGGAGGAACGCATCGTGCCCGGCGCCGTGAGCTGACGGTATGTCCGACCTGCCGCCCTGCGGGATCTACCGGACGACGCTCGCCCTCGCCGACCACGTGCCGGCGGGCCGCCTCGTCTACTTCCACGACCACGGCGACCCGGGACCCGGCGTCTACCTGCCGAGCGGCTGGACGGCGAACCGTGCGCACTGGCACGAGCACGGCCATCAGATCCCGTCGCCCGCGTGGGCGATGTCGCTGGAGCCGCTCCCGCCCGAGGGATTCTATCGGGTCGTCGAGCCGTTCACGTGCTGCGCGAAGCGGTGTCGCGAGTTCCAGACCGACTTCCTCGTGCAGCTCGGCTACGACGCGGCCGGCGAGCCGCTCGTGTTCGTGCCGGAGTGGACGGCGCACGGCGTCGCGCTCCCGGATACCGGCGTCCGCATCGACGCGGACCGCCTGGCGCGGCTCGCCCCGCTGCGGCTCGTCGAAACCCGGCCACCCGGCGACGTCCGCCACTGACACGCGATTGACGGCCCGCCCGCGGCTTGCGACGACTCGTCGCGATGAAAACCGCGACGATCACCGGGCTCGTCCTGATCGTGATCGGCGTCCTGGCGCTCGCCTACCAGGGCATCACGTACACGACGCGCGAGAAGGTCATCGACCTCGGGCCGCTCCAGGCGACCAAGGAGACGAAGAAGACGATCCCGCTGCCGCCCATCCTCGGCGGTCTTGCGCTCGTCGGCGGCATCGTCCTCGTCGTCGCCGGCACGCGGCGCTGAGTCCCCCGTCCCGTGCTTGAGGGTCCGGATCCCGGACCCCATAATGACGTCGTGCCCGGTGACGACCGTCTGCTCATGTGCGCGCCACGGTTCTACGGCGTCGAGTACGTGATCAACCCCTGGATGGAGGGGAACGTCGGCCGCACGGACGCCGCGCTCGCCGCCCGCCAGTGGGACGGGCTGCGCGACGCGCTCGGCGCGCGTGCACAGATCGAGCTCGCGGAGGCGGTGGTCGGGCTTCCGGACATGCCGTTCACCGCGAACGCCGGCCTCGTCCGCGAGGAGGTCTTCGTTCCGGCGCGCTTCCGCTTCCCGGAGCGCCAGCCGGAAGCGCCGCACTTCACCGACTGGTTCCGCCGCCGGCGGTACCGCGTCGTCGAGCTTCCCGGTCAGGCGACGTTCGAGGGCGAGGGCGACGCGCTCTTCCACCCCGGCGAGCCGCTCGTCTGGGGCGGCTATGGCGTCCGCACGTCGCTCCAGGCGCATCGTCATCTCGGCGACATCCTCGACGTCGAGGTCGTCCCGCTCCGTCTCGTCGACGAGCGCTTCTACCATCTCGACACGTGCTTCGTGCCGCTGCACGACGGGCGCGTCGTCTATTACCCGGATGCCTTCGACCGGGAATCGGTCGAGCGCATCACGGCGCGGGTGCCGGCGGCGAAGCGCTTCGAGGTCGACGCGACCGACGCCCTCAGCTTCACGTGCAACGCGGTCGTGGTCGGCGGCGCCTTCGTCACGAACTTCGCGAGCGACGCTCTCCGCGAGCGGCTGACGGCGTGGGGCTACGACGTGGTCGTCTGCCCGCTCGATCAGTTCATCCGGGCGGGCGGCGCGGCGAAGTGCCTCGTCCTCCAGCTCGACCACCCCGGCGCGCTCCGCGCGCCCGGCGCACCGCGGGTGCCGTCGCGCGTCCGCGAGCGACAGGTCGAGCTCCAGGGCGATCTCCTCGACACGGACATGATGAACCGCGCCCTCGACTGCATCACCGACGCCGGCGGGAGCTTCGAGATCGAGGCGTTCCACCCGGGGCTCCGCCACGACCAGGCGTCGGTCGCGCGCGTCCGGGTCGTCGCGCCGTCGCCGCAGCGGCTCGAGGAGATCCTGGCGCGTCTCCTCGAGACCGGCGCGCGGGTCGCCGAGGACGAGCGGGACGCGCGTCTCGAGCCGGTGAGCCAGACGGGCGTCGCACCGCCAGACTTCTACAGCACGACGATCTTTCCGACGGAGGTACGGATCGGCGGACGCTGGCTCCGCGCGACGCGCCAGCGCATGGACGCGGTGCTCGTCATCGACGGCGCCGGCGAAACGGCGGTCGCCTGCCGGCTGATCCGCGATCTCCGGGTCGGCGACCGCGTCGTCTGCGGCGTCGACGGCGTGCGCACGTACCCGACGCACCTGCCGCGCTCGGGCGAGGGATTCGGCTTCATGACCGCGGACGCGTCGAGCGAGCGGCGCGTCGAGCTCGCCGTCGATCGCATCGCATGGGAGATGCGTCGGCTCCGCGAGCGGCGCGGGAAGATCGTCGTCGTCGCGAGCCCGGTGACGATCCATACGGGCGGCGGACCGCACCTCGCCCGCCTCGTCCGTCACGGCTACGTGCAGGCGCTGCTCGGCGGGAACGGCCTCGCCGTGCACGACATCGAGCAGGCGCTTTTCGGGACCTCGCTCGGCGTCGACATGAAGCGCGGCATCAACGTGCAGGGCGGCCACCGGAACCACCTCCGCGCGATCAACCTGATGCGCGCCTGCGGCGGGATTGCGCCTGCGGTCGAGCGCGGGCTGCTCCGCGGTGGCATCATGTACGAGTGCGTGCGGAACGGCGTCCCGTTCGCGCTTGCCGGGTCGATCCGCGACGACGGCCCGCTTCCCGAGACGCAGATGGATCTGCTCGCGGCGCAGGCCGAGTATGCACGCCTGATCGACGGCGCCGACATGATCCTCATGCTGTCGTCGATGCTCCACTCGATCGGGGTCGGGAACATGACGCCGGCGGGCGTCCGCCTGATCTGCGTCGACATCAGCCCCGCCGTCGTGACGAAGCTCGCCGACCGCGGCTCGGTCGAGTCGACGGCCATCGTGACCGACGTCGGTCTCTTCCTGACGCTGCTCGACGCGCGGCTCGCCGACGAGCGCTGAGTCAACCTTCGACCGCGGCGCGCATCGCGCGCATCGAGTCGCGCGCGAACCGCCGCTGGATCACGCGCGCGACCGGCGATCCGAGCCGGGCGAGCAGGTGCCGCGGCCGCGAATGCGCCATCAGGTCGTACACGACGCGGTCGTCGGGCTCGCGGGCGACGAGGAACTGCTCCTCGCCGTCGACCGCGTGATCCGGGAGCGTCCGGTAGACGAACCCGGCGCGCTCCGGCTCGTCGATGCACTCGACGATGCGCGACGGGTTCAGCGACCAGAATCCCAGGTGACGCACCACGACCGCGACGGTCGTGCCGACCCGCTGCGGCGCCGACGGCGGGACGAGGTCCACCCAGCCGAGGTGAAACATCTCCCAGCGCCGGAGCGCCGCGGCGGCGCGGCGAAAGACGTCGCGCCCGCGCCCGAGGACGACGCGGTGGTGATCGACGGTGTGCCCGTCGAGCGGGCCGCGAACGAGCGGCGCCGCCTCCTGCTCCGCGAGCCAGCGCGCGAGCATGTCGCGATCGGGACGGCGGACGGTGAACACGACGCGGTCAGCGCCGCATCCAGGGCGGCTCGAGGCGCACGGTCGATCCCCTTATCTGCCGGGATCGCGCGGTTCAACGTCGGTCGCGCGCGGGGTAGGCTCGATTGATGGATCCCCTCGAGCACGAGGTGCAGGCGCTCGCGCGCCGGATCGCCGAAGCGGGTGCGTCGGAGCGTGCGCATCTCTTCCACCTCGGGCGCTGGAGCGAGCACGTCCTCGACTGGGCGATGTCGCATCCCACCTTCAAGACGCAGCTCTTCCGCTTCGTCGACGTCTTCCCCGCCTGCCGCGACGACGCCGACGTGCTGCGTCACCTCGCCGAGTACTTCGCCGGCGTCGACGTGCCGCGCGCGCTCGGTCTCGGGCTCGAGGTCGCCGAGCACGTGCCGTTCGGTGCGCGTCTGTCGGCGGTCGCGGCGCGGCGGAACATCACGCGGATGGCACGTCAGCTGATCGCCGGCGCGACGCCCGACGACGCGCTGCCGCAGCTCGAGCGCCTGTGGCGCGCCGGTGAGGCCGCGACCGTCGACCTCCTCGGCGAGAAGATCGTGACGGAGCGGGAAGCGGATCGGTACGCCGCGCGCGTCCTCCGCACCCTCGATGCGCTCGTCGTCGCGACGCAGCAGTGGCCGGAGCGACCGCACCTCGAGCGCGACCCGTGGGGCACCGTTCCGCGCGTCAACGTATCCGTCAAGCCGACGGCGCTCTCGCCGCTCTTCGGCCCGCTCACGGCGGCGGCGGGGATCGCCGAGGCGCGGGCGCGCCTCCGCCCGATCCTCGAGCGCGCCCGCGCGGCGGGCGCGACGATCCACCTCGACACCGAGCACGACGACGTGAAGGACCCGACGTTCGTGCTCCTGCGTGCGCTCGGGAGCGACTTTCCCGACGGCCCGCAGCTCGGCTGCGTCATCCAGGCATATCGGCGCGACACCCAGCGCGATCTCGAGGACGTCGTCGCGTGGTCGGCCGCGACGCTGCGGGTGCCGCTCGTCGTCCGGCTCGTGAAGGGCGCCTATTGGGACTTCGAGACGATCGTCGCGCGCGCGGCGGGATGGCCGGTGCCCGTCTTCCAGCGAAAAGCGGAGACCGATGCGAGCTACGAGCGCGCCGTCCGCTACCTCGTCGACCACGCCGGCGCCGTGCGACCGGCATTCGGCAGCCACAACCTCCGGAGCATCGCGTACGCGATCGCGTGCGCCCGGGCGCGCGGAGTTCCGGACGGCGCGATCGAGCATCAGCTCCTGTACGGCATGGCGGAGCCGGTGCACGCCGCCCTCCGCGCGCTCGGACTCCGCGTGCGCGTCTACACACCGGTCGGCGACCTCGTCGAGGGCATGGCGTACCTCGTCCGCCGGCTCCTCGAGAACACATCCAACGAATCGTTCATCCGTCTGCGCTTCGCCGAAGGCGAGGCGCTGGAGCGTCTCGTCGCGCCGCCGGCGGTCGACGGGCTTCCCCAGCCCGCGACGGCGATGGAGCGCACTCCGACGGATCCGGCGCGTCCGGGTCCGTTCGCCAACGAGCCGCACGCGGAGCTCCGGCGACCGGGGCCTCGCGGGGAGCTCGCGGCGGCCGTCGCGCGCGCCGCGGACTTGTTCGGATTCGACGCGCCGCTCCTGATCGACGGTCGCTCGGTGCGCACCGCGGACGGGATCGTCTCGGTCGATCCGGGCGACGTCGCGCGCGTCGTCTGCCGCAGCGCGCGCGCCGCGCCGGCGGACGTCGAGCGTGCAATCGACGTCGCGTCGCGCGCGTTCCCCGCCTGGCGTGCGACGCCGTGGAGCGAGCGGGCCGCCGTCCTCTTCCGCGCCGCGGCGCTCATGCGACGACGGCGCCGCGAGCTCGCGGCGCTCGAGGTCTTCGAAGCCGGCAAGCCGATCCCGGAAGCCGACGCGGACGTCTGCGAGGCGATCGACTTCTGCGAGTACTACGGACGCGAGGCGCTGCGGCTCGGCGCCGGCGCGCCGCTGCTCGAGCCACCCGGCGAGCGCAACGTCTACGCCTACCAGCCGCGCGGCGTCGGCGCCGTCATCGCTCCGTGGAACTTCCCGCTCGCGATCCCGACCGGCATGACGGTCGCCGCGCTCGTCAGCGGCAACTGCGTGCTCCTGAAGCCCGCCGAGCAGACGCCCGGCATCGCATTCCGGCTCGCGGAGATCCTGCTCGAAGCCGGCGTCCCCGCCGGGGCGCTCGCGTTCCTGCCGGGTGTCGGCGAGGAGATCGGCCCGACGCTGGTCGAGCATCCGGCGGTCGCGTTCGTCGCCTTCACCGGCTCGAAGGCGGTCGGGCTGTCGATCGTCGAGCGGGCAGGCATCCATCGACCGGGACAGCGCCACGTGAAGCACGTGGTCGCGGAAATGGGCGGCAAGAACGCGATCGTCATCGACGGGGATGCCGACCTCGACCAAGCGGTCCCGGCGATCGTCGCGAGCGCGTTCGGCTACGCCGGTCAGAAGTGCTCCGCCGCCGCGCGCGTGATCGCGCTCGCGTCGGTGTTCGACGCGCTCGTGGAGCGCCTCGTCGGCGCGACCGCGGTCGTCCCGCTCGGACACGCCCGCGAGCTCGGCACGGTCGTCGGCCCGCTCATCGACGAGGACGCGGCGAAGCGCGTGCGCGAGTATCAGCGGCTCGCCGGCGTCGAGGGCGATATCCTCTACCGACGCGACGACGTTCCGGGCGGCGGGTGGTACGTCGGACCGATCGTCGTCCACCCGGCCGACCCGAACGCGCGCGTCGCGACCGAGGAGATCTTCGGCCCCGTCCTCACGATCTCGCGCGTCGGCGACTTCGACGAGGCGCTCGCGCTCGCCAACGCCTCCGACTACGCGCTCACCGGCGGGATCTTCTCCCGCTCACCGAGCCACATCCGCCGCGCCGCCACGGCGCTGCGCGCCGGCAACGTCTACGTGAACCGCGGCATTACCGGCGCGCTCGTCGGCCGCCAGCCGTTCGGCGGCTATGGCCTCTCCGGCCTCGGCTCGAAAGCCGGCGGCCCCGACTACCTCCTGCAGTTCGTCGAGCCCCGCGTCGTCACCGAAAACACCATCCGCCAAGGCTTCGCCCCAACAAACGACAGCTAGTTCCTCCGCCGACAAGTTTGCCGCGCCGGCTTCTGCCGACCGCGGCACGGCTTCCGCCGTAACCCGCGGTGTCACACGCTCGCGTCCGCCCCGGCCCGAGCCGTGGCTCGGGTCGGCATCGTGGCTCGGGTCGGCTATGTCGTTTGTAGTCCGCGGTCGACGGCGACCGAGCGCCGGACGAGCAGCCGCCCGCGGTCGCCCGCGCGCCAGAGCTTCCCGCTGATCTGGCTCCGGAGCAGCCAGATCGGCCGGCCACTGATGCTGCACAGCAGCGCGACCGCCGTCGATCGAACTACCGTGACGTCGCGGAACGGGACGAAATCGTCGTCTGCTGCGAGGGCCATGGCACGGTCTAGCCCAGCCCGCTCGCGCCTTGCAAGAACTGAGAGGCTCCCGGTCAGGGCACCGGCGGTCGCTCGGACCAGGACCGGCCGCCGCGGGTCCAGGTCGGCCCGTTCCCCCAGTCGCGACGCGTCCGCTTCCGCGGATGGTCGGGGTCGTGCCGGCGGCACCCCTCCTCATACTCCCGCATCGCCTGCTCGCGCTGCTTGACCGCCCAGTAGTCCTCCTCGCTCCGCCACTTCCCGCCGCCGGCATACTCGAGGATCGAGACCCCGGGGAAGTCGAGCGTCCCCTGGCCGCTCGGGTTGTCCCGGCGGTTCTGGACGTAGAAGACGACCCGCCCGCTCTCCTCGTCGATCACGTGCCATTCGTAGGCGGTGTAGATCTCGCCGTACTTCTCCATGATCGGCTTGATCCACGCGCGCACCGTCTCCCGGCCGTTCATGTGCCCGTAGAAGTGCTCGAAGTAGCGGCAGTCCTCGGTGAAGAGGTCGGCCCAGGCATCCCAGTCCTCACCGACCGCCCCCGTCCGCCAGTACGTGCGGAACGCCTGCTCGAGCTCGTCGCGGCTCCACTTCGGCATGGCGGCCTCCCGTCCGGCGCGCTTACGATCGGCGACACGACATTGTCAAGGTCGGTCGGCGGTCGCTGAATCGATCCTCGTCGGGTCGTCGGCCTCAGCGGCCGTCGTGAGAGCCGGAGACGGATCGTGATCGGCGTACGAGGATCCTCGTTCGGCGGTGCGGTCGACGAGACGCCGCCCTCGGACGCTCGCGAGGGTGCCAGTGCTCTTTCCGGATCCCTCGGCAGAGTGCTAGACGGCGAGCGCGGACCCGCCCCGATCGTTGCACCGACGACACCCGCGCGTCACCGAAACTTCGGGAGACAAATGGAGACACTCGCGGAGCTTCTCAAGCACGTCGACTCGCTCCTGCTGCTGCTCGGGTTCTTCCCGCTGATCACCGCGCTGCTTGGCCGTGTCTCGACGAAGTGGGTGGTCGTCGAACCGAACGGACGTCAGCGAATCGCCCTTGGGCTCATGGGCTGTATCCTGCTCGCTGCCGGAGTCTCGCACGTCGTCGCGCCGTGGTCCCTCACACCGCCGTCCTGCACCGGGCTCACGAGGGACATGCTGATGGCGGACAAGGGGCGCTTCGAGTGGCAGTGGGCCGGTCAGAACTGGAAGGGTAGCACGGTCTTCCGCGATGACGGACCGAGCGACGTGACCATCGACGTCAACATCCGGAAGGAGTCGCTCGTCGAAAAGGATGGGCGTTTGTACTTCGAGCTCTCGCCGGAGGTGTTCTCGACCATTTCCTCCGGGGAAGTCACCGTCCGACCGAGCGGGGTCGAGCTGAAGGGACTGACCGTCAAGCGGACTCGGTTCGCGCCGATCGAGCTGAACGGTCGCGTGATCGAGGGCTTCGAGGCGACCGGATCCGAGCGAATCCTCATTACCGGAGAGCTCAAGCCAGTGACGGCCATCGCCGGCAAGATCAAGTACAAAAACCTCGATACAGGCAGGGAATGGTTCGGTGACATGGTGCTCGTCCAGTACGAGCAGCACGTGTACTACGACTAGCGCTCCGCTCGTCCGCCGCGGACGAGGGCGTGACGGGCGTCGGACCGGCTTCCCACCTTGCGCGTCGCGCGGCCGTCCCGCTACTGTCTGGCCCATGGAGACCACCTACGCGCATCTGATCGACGGCACGCTCGTCCCCGGCCGGCGTCACTTCGACGTCGTCAACCCCGCGACCGGCGCGCCGTTCGCGCAGTGTCCCGACGCGACGCGTGAAGACGTCGATCAGGCGATGGCCGCGGCCGCGCGGGCCTTCGCGGGCGCGTGGTCGCGCGACGAGGCGCTGCGGCGGCGGACGCTCGTCCACATGAGCGAGGCCCTCGGCGCGAAGGTCGACGAGATCGGCCGGCTCGTCTGCATGGAGCAGGGAAAGCCGCTCGCCAACGCGACCGGCGAGGTGAAGGGCGCGGCGCAGATTCTCAAGCTCTACGCCGACGAGCCGATCCCGCGCGACGTCCTCGTCGACGACGCGAAGGCGCGCGTGACGCTCGTCCGGAAGCCGCTCGGCGTCGTCGCGGCGATCACGCCGTGGAACTTCCCCGTCGCGACGCTCGTCATGAAGCTCGGGCCCGCGCTGCTCACCGGCAACACGGTGGTCGCGAAGCCGTCGCCGTTCACGCCGCTCTCGTCGCTCGCGATCGGCGCGGCGCTGAAGGACGCGCTGCCCGCCGGCGTCCTCAACGTCATCGGCGGCAGCGACGAGGTGGGCGCCTGGATGACGGCGCACCCGGCCGTCCGGAAGATCTCGTTCACCGGCAGTGTGCCGACCGGGAAGAAGATCATGCGCGCCGCGGCCGAGGACCTGAAGCGCGTCACGCTCGAGCTCGGCGGCAACGATCCCGCGATCGTCCTTCCCGACGTCGATCCGGCGAAGGTCGCGCCGAAGCTCTTCTGGGGCGCGTTCGCGAACTCGGGGCAGGTGTGCGTCGCGATCAAGCGGCTCTACGTCCACGAGGACGTCTACCGGCCGATCCTCGGCGCGCTCGCCGAGCTCGCGAAGCAGGTGAAGCTCGGCGACGGCCTCGAACCCGAGACGCAGCTCGGCCCGATCAACAACGCGCCGCAGTTCAGGCGCGTGCAGGAGCTCGTGGACGATGCGCGCCAGCACGGCGGCACGGTCGTAACCGGTGGGGAGCCGCTCTCGCGCCCGGGCTACTTCTATCCCCCGACGCTCGTCACCGACGTCGGCGAGGGCGTCCGGCTGGTCGACGAGGAGCAGTTCGGAACGGCGCTACCCGTGATCCCGTACCGCGATCTCGACGACGCGCTCGCGCAGGCGAACCGCACGCACTACGGCCTCGGCGGCTCCGTCTGGAGCGGCGACGTCGCACGCGGCGAGGAGATCGCGCTCCGCCTCGAGTCGGGCACCGCGTGGGTGAACCAGCACATGAGCCTGAATGCGCGCACGCCGTTCGGCGGCATGAAGTGGAGCGGCCTCGGACGCGAGAACGGCAAGTGGGGGCTCGAGGAGTTCTGCGAGCTCCAGGTGCTGAACGCGGCGAAGGGCTGACGGTCGTCAGGCGCGGAGGCGCGGGAGCACCTTCGCGGCGAACAGCTCGAGGCTCTCCCACCCGAGCGCGGGCGGCATCCCGCCCATCAGCGGGTGGAGGAGCACCTGCCCCGTCTCGTTCGCGAGCGCGACGCATTCCTCCGGCGTGACGACGCGGTAGACGCCGCTCCGCCGCACGTCGTCCGCGTTCTGCGCCTCGACGTGCACGGCCGACCGCTGATCCGGCGTCTGCCAGCGCGCGTACGTCTGGGCGTCGTAGAGCGCGTGCGGCGCGATGCGCGCCCAGTCGCGCTCGGGATCCTCGCTCACGTGGACGAAGCCGGGACCGCGCGGGAGGGCGACGAGCCCGCCCTCGAACCCGAGCTTCCGGCATTCGGCCTGGTACGTCTCGGCGAGCGCCGGATCGCCGATCGCCGGGTAGAAGCCGGCGCGGAGCCGCGCCGCGCGACGCGCCGCCACGACGGTCGAGCCCCCGACGAGGATCATCGGCGCCGACCGCGGCTTCGGCGTCACGCGGACCGTCCGGCCGCGCCACGTGAACGGCTCGCCCGTCCACGCCTTCCGCAGCACGTCGACGTACTCCTCGAGGAGCCGG
>Ga0070741_10009210_pt1 | contig 19320 bp, 11 predicted proteins | sample Coa_R1_4_FD_66440 | JGI IMG/M metagenome (GOLD analysis project Ga0070741, IMG submission 66440) | Surface soil microbial communities from Centralia Pennsylvania, which are recovering from an underground coalmine fire - Coalmine... | ecosystem: Environmental > Terrestrial > Soil > Unclassified ...
GGTTCCCCGTTTGCATCGGGAGGCCCGCAACCCGCGAGCATCGGATATCAAGACAACGCCCTAGGGAACGGCGTTTCGATGATGATCGTGGCTAATAAAGACTCCGACTTTTACCAGACACAAACTGCGCCGAACTTCACGACCTTCGCCGTGTCTTCGGGCGGAGTGCTGACCAAGGGGCCGACCCTCACTCTACCTGCGGGCAGCTCGCCGGCCCACGTGTTGGTAAAGCAGGGCGCCAAGCAGTATTTCTTTGGGATAATCTTTGCTGGCACAAAGAGCATCAATTCGTACAAGCTCACCCGCACAGGAGCCATGTCGCTAATCAACTCTGTGGGATTGGCTGGCCAACCCGTGGGTGGCGCTTTCAGCCCAATTACGCGCGGCATTTACGTAACTGTGCCGCCTCAGGGGCTGGTTAGCCTGGTTAACTACGATCCGTTTGCCAATTTGTCGCTCTTCAAGTCAGTGGCGGATCCCGGTCTGGCCGTATGCTGGGCCACAGTCAACAAAGCAGGCACTCGCATGTACACCGGCGAAACGGTTTCTGGAACAGTCACGGTGTGGGACGTCAGCAACCCACCCCGGACGCCAACCGTCCTGCAGACATTGTTGATGTCGGGCACTTCGCCGTATCCCACGATGGTTCAGCTGGACCCGACCGAGAAGTTTCTGTACGTCCTCGACCGCCAGGGTACCGTGCACGTTCTGGATGTAGCCACCGACGGTACAATTAGCGAGCCTCGTCCTGCGTACAATCTCGGGCTTCCGGACAACACAGTGCCGCCGTTGGGACTTGCCGTAGCCCTGAAGTAGTCGCGGCACCTCAGAAAACAACAAACTCTGCCGGTTCGGCCTTGGTTGCCAATTCGTTCGGCGCCAAGGCCGCACCGCGCAGGTATCTTTGTGAGGGACAGGTTTTGCAGGATCGCGACATCGAGCCGTTTTATTTCGGAACGCCAGAGAGACGATTGCTGGGTCTCTATCACCCCGCGAAGGGTAACCACTACCCGAAGTGCGGCGTTGTTCTCTGTTATCCGATGGCCCGGGAATACCTGCTTGCGCACCGCTCGTTCCGCCAGCTTGCCGGCCGATTGTCCCAGGCAGGATTTCCCGTGGTGCGTTTCGATTTTTCTGCCTGTGGCGATTCGTACGGGACGTCTGAAGAAGGAAATCTGCAGCAGTGGCTGGGAGATATCTCTATCGCGGTTGCGGAGATGCGCAAACGCGCCGCGGTCCGCAAGATATGTTTGGTCGGCTTACGGTTAGGAGCTACCTTGGCATTGCGCAGCGCTTTGGAGCGCAGCGACATCGACTCCATAGTGCTGTGGAACCCGGTGGTCAGTGGCAAATCTTTCGTGCAAGAGATGCGGTCTTTTCACCGTACTATCTTTAAGCACCTGCAGGTTGGAGATCCAGATGCAGGCGAGGAAGAGATCGGCGTACTAGGATTTCGCTTAACGGACTCCATGCGCACGGATCTGGAGATGATTGACCTTTACGCCATTGATAAGAGACCAGCGGCTAAAGTTCTGGTCATCCACAGTGAGAAGCAGCAAGAGGGCGAGAACTTCGCCCGGCATCTGACAGGAACGGGGGCGCGGGTCGATTCTAAATTTGTTCCGTTCGCACCCGTCTGGACTGAAGGGATTTTCCGCTCGCATGTTCCTGCCCCCGTGCTGGCGTCGATCGTTTCCTGGATCTCCGAGGTGAATGCATGAGGGAGGAAGCTGTCGTATTTGGCGGGAAAACTGCCCTGGTCGGAGTGATCACCTATCCGGCCCAGGCGCAGAACTACCCGGCCGTCCTCCTCTTGAATGCGGGCGGACTACACCGGGTCGGACCGGGCCGGCTTCACGTCAATCTGGCGCGCGCCCTGGCAGGGCTGGGATTTCTGAGCTTGCGTTTCGATTTTGCTGGATTTGGCGATAGTGATGCTCGCAATGATGGAACTCCGTTCGCACAAAGCATCGTCACCGACGTCCGCATTGCGATGGATTTTCTGACCACGACCCAGGGCGTAGACCGCTTCATTCCCATGGGGATTTGTTCTGGCGCGGACGCCTCGTTCGGCGCTGCGCGCAGTGATTCGCGCGTCGTGGGTGCCGTGCTCATAAACGGCACGGGCTACGATGTGGCGTCGGCACTCAATTTCGATCCGCGCAGCGTCGGCTTTGTCGTAAGAACGCTTAAGTTCTTTGCCACCGCCTGGCCACGCATGGTGGTCCGGAAACTTAACCGTGGAGCTTGGGGTGGAGCGGATACCATTCAGTTAACCCGATACCTTCTGCGCAACCTGTTTAGCGGTGGCCGGGGCACATCGCCGGCCCAGGCTTCGACCAGCTTGCGTGAAGTAGCGGAGCGCGCGGTCGAGTTACTGTTAGTGTACGAAGGATGCGATCCGGCTGTTGATTATCTTCGAGCGCTGGTAGGCGACGGCAGCATTGACGCAAGTTGCCGGCCGAACGTCATGATCAAGGTCATGAAAGGGGCCGATCACGCCTTCAATTCGGTAAAACAGCAGGAACTGCTGATGGGCGTGCTTTGCAAATGGGTAGCGCGCTGGTGCGACGTTCCGGCGTCCGAGGCTGCCTGCAATTCGGTAGCGATTTAAGCGTTAACAAGGACCCATCCAATGAGTGACGGTGTTTCACAGGCTCTGCAGACTGGCAATTCCGGAAGAGATCCTTTGCCGGTGACCATCCCTCGGCAGGACGAGGACAAGAAATACTATCCCCTGTCTTTCTCCCAGCAGCGGCTGTGGTACTTGTCACAGCTTGGATATGGAAGTGTTGCGTACAACGTTCCATTTGCCTGGAAAGTCGAGGGTGCAATCAATGCCCGCGCGCTCGAACAGGCCCTTAATGAAATCATTTCCCGCCACGAGGCGCTGCGGACCACATTCGTATCTGTCGAAGGCGAGGCCTTTCAGTGCGTGGCGGCTCACCGGTCGCTTACGCTTCGTCAGGTCGACCTGCGAGACACGCATGGAACTGAACGCGAGGAGCGGATTCAGCAAATCATCGCGGAGGAGTCCCAACATCGCTTTGATCTTGCCAATGAATTGCTGCTGCGCACGGCGTTGATACAGACTGGCGAGACAGAGTACATCTTCGTTTTGAACCAGCACCATATCACCCATGACGGCTGGTCATTCGGTATCTTCCAGAAAGAGCTGACGCACTTCTATAAGGCATTTTCCTCCGGGGTCCCTTCCCCACTGCCGCTCCCGAAGATGCAATTTCCGGAATTCGCTGCCTGGCAGCGCGAAACCGTGGCAGGTGAGGCGCTGGAAAAGAATCTTGCATATTGGCGGGAACAACTGGCCGGCGTTCCCTCTCTGCTTGAGCTACCCGCGGACCGTCCGCGTCCCCGGGAGCAAAGCTTCCGTGGACACTCAGAGGCATTCGGATTCTCAAAGGAATTGAGCGAAGGCATTCGCTCGTTGAGCGCGCAGGAAGACGCTTTCACTTACGTCACGCTGCTGGCAGCTCTGCAAACCCTGTGTCACCGTTACACCGGCCAGGAAGATATCGTTATCGGTGCGTTTATTGCCGGCCGCAAGCGGCGCGACACTCACGGAACATACGGGTTTTTCTCCGACATGGTGCCGCTGCGCGCCAGTTTCTCCGGTGACCCCACCTTCCGCGAACTGCTAAGGCAGGTCCGAACTTCAGTCTGGGGAGCCTACCAGCACCAGGACCTCCCGTTTAACAAACTGGTGGAGGAGCTGCGGCCGGTCCGCGATGCCAGCCACAACCCGTTTTTCCAGGTCGTGCTCGGCCAGGTTGACCGCGGTTGGGTATCGCTCGAGTTGGAGGGCACGACCACTACACAAGTTCAGGTAAACAATCTCAGCGCCAAATTCGATTTGACGCTGTTTGCCTCCGACAAGCCTGCAGGTTTCAGCGGCTGGATGGAAACCAGTACCGACTTGTTTGATCCTGCAACCACCAACCGAATGCTCGGGCATTTGCAGGTGCTGCTGCAGAACGTGGTTGCCGATCCTGATCAGCCGGTATCGAAAATCCCGCTGCTCTCCCCGGAGGAGCGCAATCGCTTGTTACTGGACTGGAACCGCACCGAAAGCGATTACCACCGCGACTCTTGCCTGCACCAAATCTTTGCAGAACAGGCGCGGCAAAGCCCAGAAGCGCCGGCGGTGATCTGTGAAAACGCTCAGATTACATACGGTGAGTTGAACGCCCGTTCCAATCAACTCGCCAGATATTTACGTGAACGAGGCGCTGGTCCCAATACGCTGGTTGGCATTTTCGTTGAGCGTTCCCTGGACATGCTGGTGGCGTTGTTCGGAGTGCTGAAATCCGGCGCAGCCTACGTTCCGCTCGATCCGTCCTATCCCAGGCAGCGCATAGAACACATCCTTGAAGACGCACGAGCCGCTCTGCTCGTTACCCAAGAGAACCTGGTGGATTCCCTGCCTGATCACTCCGCGGCTGTGATTCGGATCGATGCTGACTGGGGTGAAATCGCGCAGCAGAGTGGCGATGACGTTCCCGCCTGGGCAGCACCGAGCGATGTCGCCTACGTCCTTTATACGTCGGGCTCCACCGGCAAACCCAAGGGTGTCCAGGTTGAACATCGCAATCTGGTCAATTTCCTGGAAAGCATGAAGAAGAAGCCGGGGATCACTGCCGCCGACAAACTGCTGGCGGTGACAACTCTCTCATTCGATATCGCTGGTTTAGAACTTTATTTACCGCTGATAAGCGGGGCGACGGTAGTCCTCGCCTCACGCGAACAAGCAAGCGACGGCGGTCAATTACTGGAACTAATCACTGCTTCCAAAGCCACTATGATGCAGGCCACGCCGGCAACCTGGCGCCTGCTGCTGGAAGCAGGATGGAAGAGCACACCCGGCCTGAAGATCCTCTGTGGCGGTGAAGCGCTGCCCGGAGATTTGGCAGAACAGGTACGTTCCCGCTGCGCCGAGCTATGGAACGTATACGGTCCGACCGAAACTACCATCTGGTCGTCGCTATTCCACGTCGATGCACCTGTTGGGGCGACGGCTCCCATCGGCCGCCCCTTGGGGAACCAAACGTTCTACATTCTCGATAAGCATCGTCAGCCTGTGCCGATCGGAGTGCGCGGCGAACTGTACATCGGTGGAGATGGAGTAGCGCGCGGCTACTTCAACCTGCCGGAGCAGACTGCCGCGAAGTTCGTCACCGATCCATTCAGTAGCGTCCCTGGTGCGCGTCTTTTCAAGACCGGCGACATGGCTCGTTACCTGCCCGACGGCAATGTCGAATTCCTGGGACGGGGCGACGACCAAGTCAAGATTCGCGGCTTTCGCATCGAGCTGGGTGAAATCGAAGCGGCATTGGCCCAGCATCCGGCGGTACAGCACGCAGTCGTGGTGGCGCGCGAAGCGGGCCCTGGAGACAAGCGCCTCGTGGGCTACATTGTTCCAGACCCCGCATACGACGGTGGTGATGGAACGGACGCCACTCGCTGGAGCACCGAGCGTATCCCGCTGTGGCAGGAACTCTGGGAAGACACCTATCGCCAGACCGACGATGCGAAGAGTTCGACCTTCGATACCGTCGGTTGGAATAGCAGTTACACGGGATCGCCGATTCCCGCCGAGGAAATGCGCGACTGGGTGGATCGCACAGTCGAATCCATTCTGGCGTTGAAGCCGCGCCGCGTACTGGAGGTCGGTTGCGGTACCGGCTTGCTGCTGTTCCGGATCGCGCCCCATTGCGAGAGTTACGTCGGGACCGATTTTTCGCGTACCGCTCTGGAGCATGTCGGCCAGGAATTGAAGAAAGTTCAGCTTCCGCAGGTGAAGCTGTTCCAACGTACCGCCGACAAACTCACCGGTTTCGAGTCTGGCAGCTTTGATCTCGTGGTGGTCAACTCGGTTGTGCAGTATTTTCCCGACGTCGATTACCTGGCGCGAGTACTCGAAGGTGTGGTGCCGCTGGTAAAAGCCGGTGGCTCGATTTTCCTGGGCGACATTCGCAGCTTGCCGCTGCTGGAAGCGTTTCATACTTCGGTCGAGTTGCACAAGGCTCCGGGCTCACTGTCGCTGAAAGAGCTGAGGGAACGCGCCACGCGCCGCACACTGGCTGAAAAGGAACTGGTGCTCGATCCGGTTTTCTTTTTCGCCCTGCAAAAGAAGCTGCCGCAAATCAGCAGCGTGAGAATCCAGCCCAAACGCGCAAGTTTCCGGAACGAGATGACGCAGTTCCGCTACACCGCGATTCTGGATGTGCAGTCTCCCGCTCAGCCAATCGAAAATATCCGCTGGTTCGACTGGCATCAGGAAACGATGGACATGACTGCGATCAAGCGCCTGCTGCAGGACAGTCCAGAGCCCATTGGCTTGCGGCGGGTTCCAAATGCACGCGTGTCCGACGAGCTGGCTGCCGTCGCCCTGCTGGGGCGCGCGACTGGCACCGAGACCGTCGACGAATTACGAGAACGCGTACGCGAGTTCCCGAAACATGGCCTCGATCCGGAAGATGTTCTCTCCTTGCAGGACCAATTGCCCTACGACGTCCAGGGTTTCTGGTCCGGGGGCCCGGCTGGGCATTGCGATTATGTAATTTCACCTAAGAACGGGAGCCTCCCGCCTTATGTGCAGCGTACGATTGATCTGAGCGGCAGAGAGACGGAGTCGTACCACGTCTACGCGAATAGTCCTTTGCTGGGCACGTTCCACGGCAAGTTGATCAAGCAGTTGCGCCGTGCGCTGCAGGACCAATTGCCCGAGTACATGGTCCCAGCAGACTTCGTGCTCATCGACAAGCTGCCGCTGACGCCAAGCGGCAAAGTCAACCGAAAGGCACTGCCGGCGCCGCATTCGGCCGCCGTCGAGACCGAAAAAGCAGCCGAGCGCCCGCGCACCGAATTCGAATCTTCCATGGCGGAGATCTGGACGGAAATCCTGCAGTTGAACGATGTCGGGTTGCACGATAACTTCCTCGATCTCGGAGGCCATTCCCTTCTCGCCATGCGCGTGCTGGCAAAGGTGAAGAAGAAGTTCGGCGTCACTGCGGATCCGCGCGAAGTCATGGCCAATAGCCTGGCGCAGTTTTGCGCAATATGCCAGGAGCGCCTGCCAAAGGCGGAACCGGCCCGGTCGGGGGGATTCTTGCGCAGGATCACGCGGGCGATCGCCGGAAATTCATAAGCATCAGCAGTGGCAAGCGATCACATTCGGGGAGCAGGTGTGCGATGAACCAGATGAAGAAGCAAATGCGACGTATCGGCTACGAACTCTCCAGAACTCCGCTTCGCGTGCCGCTGGTATGGATGCGCCATCGCGGGCTCCAGCCGAACGACGTTCTGCTGGCATCCTTTCCCCGTTCTGGCAACACCTGGCTGCGGTTCATACTGGCCGAGATACTGACCGGCCGCCCCATCGACTTCGACAATATCAACCACTTCATCCCCGAGATGGGAATGCAACGCGGCGCTGCCGCCGTGCTGCCCGGTTCCGGCCACCTGATCAAGACACACGAGACGTACCGGCCGCAATACCGGCGGGCGATCTACGTGGTTCGCGATTTCCGCCACGTTGTCCTTTCCGCCTATGCACGCGCCTTGTCGCTTGGCATGCTTCACAACACCAGCTTTGATGAGTTCCTGCCGACCATGCTGGATGGCAAAGGATCTCGCGTAGGCAGCTGGCACGACCACGTCAACAGCTGGCTCGATTGTCCGTTGTCGCGCAACGGCGGCTTGCTGGTCATGCGCTACGAAGACCTTCGCCAGAACTCGGAAGACAATCTCCTGAAGATGCTGGATTTTCTCGGTGTCAAAATAGAGCGCGACAAAGTGCGGCAGGCGCTGACTAATAACACGCTTTCTAGGATGAAATCAAAGGAAGATAAGTCCAAGACCTTGCCCACCCACGCCACGGAAGGCGGGCGCTTTGTGCGAACCGGCTCGGTTGGAGCGTGGCAGAACGAGCTTACGCCTAAGCAGGTGGAAGACGTACTGCGCTACGCAGGCCCTGCACTATCGCGAATGGGTTACGACACCAGCTTGCCGACCGCCGAAATGGAAGCAGTGGCAAAGTAGCCATTGCACACTTCGGCAGTAAATCTCCGGCTCAGTAGCACTCCGCACCGCCTTTCTCATCGAGGCAATGGATAACTCCCAACCTGGTAACACTTTGTTCGAAGGTCGTGCCCAATATCCAAGGCGGACAGGGCACGCCCACGGGTAAAGTGACATTCAAAAGCGGATCATCGAAAACCACGGTCAATTTGACCAACGGCGTCGTGAAGTTCACCACGTCTCAACTGAAGGCCGGGACCTACAAGTTCACCGCGAGCTATCCGGGAGATGGGTTCTTCAATCCCTCCACCTCGATGACCATCACGCAAGTCGTCAATCCGTGATGACGGATAGCTCGTTCTGGCAGCTGGGCTCAATCCCTGTCATTCGATAACAGAGCATGCATCGATACTGCACACACATGCGTGAGCGCGGCAGCAAAGCAAACCCGCCGCTGACTGAGTTCTTATTTTGATTTCATGGGAGAGAGGCACGCAGCTGCCGCACTACGCGCGAGCCGCGTGCTCTCGAGAGAATTTTATTTAGCTGGCGACTGCTTCGGCAGGTTGCGCAGCCTGGGCCGCGACTGGTACTGGCATTCCGAGCTTGCCCATCACGAAAGCTTCGATGGCGACGATGCTCTGGAAATTCTCCGGCACCATATCGGTGTCTTCGACGGTCAGCGGGAACGTCTCCTCCAGAAAAGCGATCATGCGGAAGACGCCAAGCGAGTCAATCACATTGTTCTTGAGCAAAGACTCTTCGTCATTGATTTCGGTTATGCCGCGTCCCTGTGCGTATTCCAAGACAAAATTGCGAACCGGATCTTTGATGTTGACCGAGTTCGTTTCGGTACTCATTTATGCCCCCCTTGGCTTGATGTGCAGTTTTGTCTACGACCAACACTCGCACGCTGACGCGCTTCCGTGCAGGCCCTCCCCGACTAGGGATGCAGATTGTATCGCGTTATGATCTAAGACGCAAAGAGAAGAACGTCTCCAATGTTTACAAATGAAAAACTTTGCATCTTGACAAAATTTACCGGCCAGCCAATACTCACCTAGCGTTCCGGGGTTCAGCTGTCTCCCCCTCAGTCTTCCTGCGAGATTCAACCTTCGCCATGAATACAACAGAAGTTGGCATTATTGCGGCGGCGTGCCATCTGCCCTCAAATCGGCGCACTGTCGACGATCTATTTCGCGAAGAAGGTGTTAAGGCCGGCGGCGACACCCTCACGCGCCTCGGCATCGACCGCGTTCCGCTGCGCAATGGCGAGAGCGGATCGTTTATGGCATTGGCGGCGTCGCAAGAAGCTCTGCAACGCGCCGGCATTGATGCCGCACAGCTTGACTTCATTATCGACTACACCATTCTTCCCCAGGATTACCTGGTTCCCGCGTGGAACATGAGCAACCGGCTGCAGCACGAACTGGGGGCCAAAAAGGCATTCACCGTAGGATTCAGCGGCGGTGGAGCCAGCAATTTCCTGGTGTCACTCAGCTCCGGGGTCGCAATGCTTCAGGCGAATGACAATTTCAAGGCCGGGTTGCTGGTGGGATCGGAGGTGACGATTCCCGGCAGCCGCGTAGTCAATCCCTCGGACCCGGTAACCGTCCTCGGCGACGGCGCGAGCGCCGTGATTCTGCAGAAGGGCGCGACCACCGGCGTGGTGCTTTCCACCGAGCTTAGGTCCGATGGAGCCAACCATGACGTCTATTACATCCCTGGCGGCGCGCTAGCGCACGATCAGCCGGAGATGTATCGCATGCAGTTGGACAAGACGCGCTATGACAGCTCCGCAAAGTTCGAGGCTGTGCGCGATGTGGCAACTCAGGCAATGCAACGAGCGGGCGTCACTGCGGATTCGATTTCCTTCGCTCTGTATCCGAATATCTCGTGCGACGACCAGGCTCGCTTCCAGGAAATGTTTAATTTCAAGCCGGAACAGATGTGTGTTACCAACCGTGCCGAAAACGGCCACCTGCATGGGACTGACTTCGTGTTGAACTACCTTTCCATGCTCGAATCGGGCAACCGCAGCGGACAGCATGTGGTAGCCGCGTCTCACGGCATGGGGTATCTTGCGGGAGCTTCTGTCATCCGCTGCTGAGAGCAAATAAAGCTTATGGACACAAACATTGGCATTGTCGCCGCCAGTTACTATCTGCCGCCTGGCAGAAAACCGGTAGCCGATATTTTTCGGGACGAAGAAATTCCTGCCGAGCGACTCGCCGCTAACGTCGATTTCCAGAAAGATATCGGAATCGAAGCAGTTCACGTTGCCGGCAAAGAGACTGCGGCTGATCTCGCGCTGAAGGCCTGCCGAAGCGCAATTGACAAAGCCGGTATCGATCCCAAAGAAATCGACCTGATCGTGGATTTCACCAGCATTCCGGAGGAGTACATCGCTCCGACCTGGTCAGCTGCCGGATTGATCCAGAAGGAAATCGGGGCCACGCGCGCCTTCGCAACCGCGGAGAATACCGGCGGCTGTGCCAGCTATCACACCACTTTGAAAGTGGTCTGCTCGCTGATGGCTTCCAGCGACCGCTATCAAACTGCGTTGCTGTTCGCCGGCGACAAGGTACCGGAATACAACCACACGTACTATCCGATCACGGTGATTTGCGATGGCGGAAGCGCGGTCATTTTGAAGAAGAATTATCCTAAGCGCCGCATTTTATCCGTCGAAGTCGCAACCGCCGGCAAGCTGCACGACGTCTGGTACATCCCTGGATTCCACAATCGCTCCCCCCAGAATCACGATCCCAGGTGGTTGTACATGACCGCGGATATTCCCAAGTTCAACAAGGAAGTGATTCCGATCAACCTATTCATGTTCCGAAAGGTGATGAAGGATTCGCTGGCGCGGATCGGGCGCAAACAGAACGAGGTCTCCTATTTCATTTATCCAACCTTCTCCACCTGGGATCAGAAAGCGTTCCTGGACGCGTTCATGATTCCGCGGGAAAAGGTGTTCACGGAAGGCTTACAGCGACACGGCCATCTTCAGGAAACCGATATGGTGCTCGACTATGTCGACGCTATGGACGAAGGAAAGATCAAAGATGGCGATCTCGTGATGCTGACTACCAATGGCGCCGGCTTCTCTTGGGGAGCGGCGCTGGTCCAACATTAAGCAGTGGGGGCGAACCATGATTTTGCATGATAATCAGCAGGAGTTCGATGTAGCGATCCTGGGCAGCGGCATGTCGGGATCGATGATCGGCGCTGTACTGGCCAAGCAGGGTGTACGGGTTGTCATCATCGATTCAGAGACACATCCTCGATTCGTAATTGGCGAATCTACCATTCCGCATACCTCTATCCTCATTTCGTTGCTGGCCGAAAAATACAATATGCCCGACCTCGAGCATATTGCTTTCCCCGACCGGCTGGCAAAGCATGTTTGCACCTCGTGCGGCATCAAGCGGTCGTTCGGATTCGCGTGGCACAAGGAAGGCGAAGTCTATGACTCACGCCATGGCCTGCAGTTCGGAACCAGTTCCAAAGACGAAAATCACTGGTTCCGGCAGGACATCGACACGTACCTGCTGAACCGCGCGGTTCATTACGGCGCCGTTCCCCGGCAACGCACCAAGGTGACGGGGTTGGAAATCGACCGCCACGGGGTGCGCCTGCAAACCTCGGGCGGTGAAATTCGCGCCCGCTACCTGATTGACGGTACCGGGTTCAAGAGCGTGGTCGCAGATCGCTACGGGCTGCGCGAGAAACCAGCCCGGTTCAAACATCATTCGCGCGCGCTGTTCACGCACATGATCGAAGTGCCGCCGTTCGAAGAAGACAAGAATCCGCTCTCGCTGTCCTGGGCGCAAAATACGCTTCATCATTGCTTCGAGCGCGGCTGGTTCTGGGTCATTCCTTTTAACAACCACGAGCTTTCGAGCAATCCGCTGATCAGCATCGGGTTGACTATCGATCCTCGTCGTTATCCGAAGGGAAGCGAATCGGCAGAACAGGAGTTTGAAAAATTCCTGAGGATGTTCCCCAGCGTGGCCGAGCAGTTTGCCAATGCCAAGACGGTGCGGCCATGGGTTTCTACCGATCGTCTGCAATACTCGTCGACCAAGACAGTGGGACATCGCTGGTGCCTCATGTCGCACGCGGCTGGAGCCGTGGACGCACTCTTCTCCCGCGGCATGATTAACACCTTGGAAGTCATCCACGCTCTCCTCGATCCGTTGCTGGATGCACTCGCAACCGATGATTGGGACGACCCGAGATTCGAACAGATTGATGATCTGCAGCGGCGCGTCCTCAACTACAACGACAACCTGGTGAATGGCGCGTTCATTTCCTGGGATGACTTCGACCTTTGGAACGCGTGGGTGCGGGTATGGGCGCTGGGAACCGTCATCACCGAGTTCCGCGTCATGAAGGCGCTCGGCAATTACACCAGCACGCGAGATGAGAAATACTTCCAGGGAGAAACCAAGAACCCGGTTTTCTCAACTCATGAGGATCCGGACTACTCGGTGTTCTTCCATGCCGCGGTAGAAACCATTGAGGCGTACGAGCAGAAGCGGATGTCGGCGGCGGAGGCGTCCAAGAAGATTTTCGATCTCGCCGACCGCTACGAATTCCCGGTGCTGATCGAACGGGATGCGATGATTCGCGCCGGTTGGTTGAAGGACAGCGATAAGATGACCGACCGTGATGCGGACTTCAGCCGCCGTGGCTTCCGCTGGGCGCTCACGAATCCCAACACGCGCGACCTGTTCGGAAATACCAAGACCTTCTTCCGCTGGTGCGCGCGGCGGCCGGATCCACATCTGGTGGAGTCGAAATAGATCGTATTCCCTGGTGCCGTACGTTCGTGCCTCAAGTCGAGCGCGAATTACGGCACCAGGCTGATCACCTGCCTAGGTGCTCGATTCGATCGATCCCTTCCTCTGATCCTCACTCTTTCATCGTGTCCACTAACCCCGTCCTGAGCGCAGCGAAGGACCTATGCATTGTGCTGGAACTCCCCGGACCGCCGGGAAAGTACAAAGGTTTCTTCGGCCGCAAAGACTTCTGGCCTCAGGTTCACAAACGGAATGCCATCACGAACCGGATGGGATAACAGACGGGCTGCGAGTGCGGTCGCGCCAGCGTGGAATGGTTAATCTGCGGCCTGAGCGCTGGCCTGTCTCAGCTGCACGCGATCGATTTTGCCGGTGGATGTCTTTGGCAAGGCCGATTCCCGCACATCGATCGATTCAGGGATCATGTATTTCGGCACATGCAGCGCCGAGTGTTGCTGGAGTTCAACGCCGGTCAAGCTGACTCCTGCGTGGAGCATCACGAACGCCTTAATGCGGTTGCCAATTTCGTCGTCGGGGATGGCAATAACCGCGGCCTCGCAAACTCCGGGATGGCTGAGCAGGGCGGCTTCAATTTCACCCAGCTCGATACGGTATCCGCGGCTCTTAATCTGATTATCGCGGCGTCCGAGAAAGTAGTAGTCGCCGTTTTCGTCCGGCATGACCAGATCGCCTGTGCGGTACATCTTCTCTTCAAAATTTGCCTGGAAGCGGTTAGGAACGCACATGCGCTCAGTTTTCTCGCGATCGCCCCAGTAGCCTGGCGTTACCGACGGCCCGCGGACGTAGAGCTCCCCAACTTTTCCCACCTCGTCGATGATTTGGTCGTCATCGTCTACCGCGAACACCTCGGTATTGGAGCAAGCGCGGCCGATGGGCAGCTTGTCCATTTCGGGCAGCTTGGCGCGATCGACCTGGTAGTAGGTGCAGACATTGGTCTCCGTAGGACCGTAGAGGTTATAGAGCTCCACGTGCGAAACCTTCTCGGCGAGCTGCTTGAGGTACTTCTGCGGGAACACTTCGCCGGCAAACAAGATGATCCGTAGGCGGCGGAACTTTTCCGCGCTAATCCTGCCGTGCAGGACGAGATAGACCAGCGCGGACGGGACCGAGTACCACACTGAAATCTGCTGCTGCTCGATCCAGTTGGCCAGAGCGGCCGGAAAGACCGCCGTCTCGTCGGGCACCATGTAAACCGTCGCGCCCGCCTTGATGCCGTTGTAGACGTCGAAAACCGAAAGGTCAAAGTGCAACGGCGCGTGGTTCGAAACGTGATCTTCGCTCTGAATGTGAAATGTCTCAGCGCACCATTCGACAAAGGTCAAAGCGTTCTGGTGCGACAGCATCACGCCCTTGGGACGTCCGGTTGAGCCTGACGTGTAGAGGATATAGGCGAGATCCGTCGTGGTCGCCTGCAACTCCGGGGGGTGCGAAGCCGGGAACGACTCGAGCGCGCTCCAGGCGAACGTATCCGGACGCTGCGTCCCGTTTGAGTATTCGTGATTGAGCAAAGCGAATTCGACGGACGGAATCGCAGCCGGATCGAGCAGCGCGAGACGGTCTTCCTGGGTGATGAGACCCTTAATTCCGCAATTCGAGATGATGTAGGAAATGCGCTCGGCCGGTTGCTGCGGATCGAGCGGAACGTATACCGCGCCCGCCTTCAATGCGCCGAACATCGCCACCAGAGACTCGACTGCTTTTGGAAAAAAGATGCCGACGCGGTCGCCTTTCTTTACCCCGCGGGCGCGCAAGAAATGCGCGAGCTGGTTGGAGCGCCGGTTCAGTTCGCGATAGCTCAGGGTGCGGCTGCGGGCCCACACTGCGGGCTTATCGGCGTAGCGTTCCGCATTTTCGGTCAAAAGCTGTTGCAGGATGTAAGGCATGCCCTCGATCTCCCGGATTCGTTCGGTTACAGTCCGTGCAAGCCGGCAATGATTTTCTTCTGGATCTCCGTGGTGCCGGAATAGATCTTTCCGGAGATCGCGTCGCGCAATTCACGCTCGATCTGGTACTCGGTCATGTAGCCGTAGCCACCGTGAATCTGAATCGCATCCAGACAGCTCTTGATGCATGCGTCGGCGACGTACGCCTTGGCGATGGAAGCTTCCCGCAGAGGATGTTTGCCCTGACTTTTCAGCCAGGCTGCTTTGTACAGGATCAGGCGCGCGGTCTCCAACCGAATGTCCATCTCGGCGATCTTTTCCGAGACAGGTGCAAAATTCCCAATCGGCTGCCCGAACTGCCGCCGCTCCTTAGCGTACTTCACCGAGGTTTCCAGCAAGCGTTGCATCATGCCAAGCTCACTGGCCAGGATGCAGATCCGCTCCCACTCCATGGACGCGGTAAAGATCGCCTGTCCGCCGAACTCTTTCCCCAGCAGATTTTCCACCGGAACTTCGCAGTCGACGAACGACAGCTCGGCCATCGGCGAGGTCCGCAGTCCCATTTTGTGCAGTTTCTTGCTGATTGTGAAACCGGGCGTGCCTTTGTCCACGATAAAGGCAGTGACACCATTTGCGCCCCGGGAAGGATCCAGATTGGCAAATACGATGACGAAGGCCGCGTTCTGAGCGTTGGTGATGAAGGTTTTCGATCCATTAATGACGTAGCAATCGCCTTTGCGCTCGGCGCGGCTGAGCAGACTGTACGCATCCGAGCCGGACATCGGCTCAGTCATGGCATGGATGCCGACCCATTCGCCGCTGATCAGTTTTGGCAAATACTTATTCTTCTGGGCTTCGGTGCCAAAGCTGTTCAGGGGAATTTCGGCGCTCCACATGTGAGCATTGATAGAAAAAATCAGGCCATTGTCGCGGCAGCCGTAACCGAGCGCCTCGAGCCCACAGACGGTGGTCAGGGTATCGGCACCCGAACCGCCGTATTCCGGCGGCATGGGAAGACCGTGGATGCCGAAGGCAGCGCATTTCTTCCACGCATCCCAGGAGAACTCTTCGTTCAGATCGCGTTCGATCATGGAATCGTTGAGTTCCTGTTGCGCGAACCGGATGACTTCATTGCGAAAGGTGCGTTGTTCCTCAGTCCAAGCGAAGTCCAAGAGCGACTCTCTCCCCTGACCCCAACGGGTTATTTCGTAGCTGTGGCCGCGGCCTCAAAACCGCTCGCCAACCTCCTGCGCGGAGCGCACTCCGACGACTTGTGCGGCACGTATCGAGGACTGTTCCCACGGGGAACGCTCGCACGGACACAGGTATGGCTGCCGGAAAATGTGAGCAGATCAGTCGCCAGTTTGCGGCTTAGGCAGACATGTCAAAATCTGCGCCCCAAAACGCAGTTTGAACCAGGCGCACCGATTCTTCGTCGGTTCTATGTGTCTTGTCAAGAGCCTAGACTTTGCACAAGCAGGAAAAACTTTAGAACCACAATCGCGATCGGTGATGTGACCCTGATCGGCCGCTCATGGGTGAACCTGCGCCATGTGAGGGCAATCGCTGGGCTTTTGAACTGCAAAATTCTGCATAGTGACCTTCTTCTCCCCCCGTCATCAGCATTTCTTCTGTGATGGACAACACTGCTTGGTTGGGATAACATCTCCGCCTCGTGCCGCTAGCAGCGCCCGCTTTGCAGCGAGCTGCGACGCAATTCACTGAATGTTTTCAACGATGGCAAAAGTTTGATCAAGATGTGGTCGGCTGAACGCAACTGCACGTTCGCCGGACGTTTGAAAACTGACCATAATCTGCGTTGTTGCAACTGTTTCAATGAGGTAATCGACAGGGCTGTGGATGGCAAAGTGATTGCTCTTGAACGGCACGACAGGAGTTTGCGGCAGATAAGTCCGGACACTCCCCTGCTTCGTCAACGCTAGCGGATTGTGGGGGTCCGCAAGGCAAGTGGCGCCTCAAGTCGGTTATCACATGGTGGGGTTATTGAGGGAAATCCGTCAACGCAGACCCAGGTATTGGGGTAATGGTCTTCGAAGTGGCAGTTACTCACACAGACATTTTTGCTTAGCGGTTACCCTCTCCAGGCAATCAGGAGACACAAAATGCGTATCAAGCTGCTCCAGGTTCTAGGTTTTACTTTCGTCGTCATGGCTCTGATTGCCTGCGCCGGCGCACAGGAAAGCTCGGTGCAGACCGATCGCTCTGCGCCCGCTAACGGTACATCAGGCAAAATCGATAGCAGGATTGACCAGAGCGCTACGAACCCGGCAAATTCCGCCGCCACCGCGTCGAACACGACCTCGGCAACGGATGCTTCTGGCGCAGCGAACGGCAGCAGTGCGACGCCAGCACCTGCCGCCACGTCGGCACCGCGGCCAAGCGCGCCGGATGCAACTTCGACCACGACGCCCCAGTTCTCGCAGCGTGAACCGCGTTATCAGCTGACTCAGAACGACGTATTGGACATCGCCTTCCCGTTTACTCCGGAATACAACGAGACCGTCACTGTGCAGCCCGACGGCTTCATCAATCTCAAGCAGCTTCCGGACATGAAAGTGGAGGGGATGACGACCACCGAGCTTACGGCCGCCCTGACCAAGGCTTATTCCAAGCAACTACACGATCCATCGGTCACCATCACCCTGAAAACGTTCGTGGTGCCATATTTCATCGCATCCGGCGAAGTAAAGAACCCGGGCAAGTTCCAATTGTCCGGCGACACGTCAGTGACCCAGGCCATCGGAATAGCCGGCGGGTTTACTTCCAGCGCGAAACACTCCCAGGTATATGTGTTCCGGCGCGTGTCGAATGAGTGGGTTTCCGCGCAGAAAATCGATGTGAAGCATATGTTGGGATCGGCGAATCTGGCGGAAGACCTGCATGTGCAGCCCGGTGACATGATTTATGTTCCCAAGAGCAAAATTGCAAAAGTCATATCAGACCAGCCCCTCATCCCCTACAACCTGTTCCGGCTGAATTTCGGGCCCATCTAAGCGCGAGGTCGTCAGGTCACGAAGGAGAAAGATATGCATAAGAACGGCGCGAACGGCAACGGAAGCGGACACGAGGGATCGCGAACCATCTCTACGACCGTAAAACAGTTTCTGGCGATCGGATTTCGCCATCGTGATCTGGTGCGCACTGCTTTTCTGTGGAGCACTCTTGCCGCCTTGGTAGTGGTTTTCCTGTTCGGCCTTACCTATGAATCGGATTTCGAGATTCTGGTCAAGCACGATCGAGTTGAGCCTGCGGTGACGCCGGACAACAGCGCTCGCCCGCAACCCCAGGGAGACGCCACCACCACGACCATCGACATCACCAATGAGTCGGAAATTTTGCAAAGCGAGGACTTGCTGCGCAAGGTGATCGACGCCTGTCCCATGACGGTGTGGGGCGAACCGAAGTTCTACACGCCGTATTTGAGGAAAGTTACCGGTCTGATCCCCGGTTACGACGAATCACGATATCCGAAGGCCCTGGCCAAGCTCGAATCCTCGATCCAGCCCAATGTCGTCAGCAGTACCGGCCTGATGCAGATTCAGTACACCTCAAGCGATCCGCTGCAAGCGCAGTGTGTCACCAACAACCTCTCCAAGTTCTACCTGCAGAAGCACCTTCAAGTCAGTCGAATGCCCAAGGTGTTCGACTTCTTCGCGCAGCAGACCGAGGACTATCGCAAGAAATTGGCGTCCGCCGAGGCTGCCTTGCTCGACTTTGCGAAGAAGGAGAACGCGGTCGCTGCAACCAACCAGGTGAGTATCGCCGTAGATAAGGGCGCTCAGTTTGAAGCGGACTTGCACGGCATTGAAAAGAGCATCGAGTCCACGCAAAAACGACTCGGACAGTTGCAGGCTCTGCGCGATTCTGTTCCGGATCGCGAACAGACGCAGCTGCGCAAAGTCGACAATGCCACATTAATGGCGACCCTGAAGGGCACGTTGAACGGCTTGGAACTGGATCGCACGAACCTGCTTACCAAGTACGATCCGAGTTATCGGCTGGTCCAGGAGGTCGACCAGAAGATCGCACAGACAAAAGCGCTGATCGAGGCAGAGTCGAAAAATCCGCTCACCGAAGACACTACTGACAAGAACAAAGTCCACGAATGGGTGGAGAGCCAAATCGCGCAGGCCCAGGCCGATCTCGCGGGTTTTCAGGCCCAGGCGGCTGCCGATCGTAGCATCGTGAAGGCCTACAAGAATCAGGCGCTTTCCTATGACCAGAAAGGCGTCACCCAGGATGATCTGCTCCGCGAGGTAAAGGCTACAGAAGCGAACTACCTGCTGTACCTGTCCAAACGCGAGCAAGCCCGCATTCAGGACATGCTCGATGAACGAAGCGTGCTGAACGTGGTGGTCGCGGAACCGCCAACCAATCCCGAGCAGACGCTGTATTCTCCGCTCCTGCTGGTGTTTCTTGCGCTGGTATTCGGCGCATTCATCGCAGCCGGCGCGGCGTTGATTGCCGATTACCTGGATCCCTCGTTCCGTACGCCGGACGAGGTACGCGAGTTCCTGGAAGTCCCGGTATTCGCCTCAATCCCGGAGAAC
>Ga0070741_10009211_pt1 | contig 19317 bp, 20 predicted proteins | sample Coa_R1_4_FD_66440 | JGI IMG/M metagenome (GOLD analysis project Ga0070741, IMG submission 66440) | Surface soil microbial communities from Centralia Pennsylvania, which are recovering from an underground coalmine fire - Coalmine... | ecosystem: Environmental > Terrestrial > Soil > Unclassified ...
AGACGGCACCGCGATCCCGTTTTCAACAACCTTCAGCGCAACGAATTCGATAACAATCCACCGAGGAGCATCGGAATGCAAGGTAAGAGAACCACAGAACTCTTTGACCGCATCTGCTGGCTCGAAGAATGGAAGAGTTTCAAAAGCTTCAGGCAATTTTCATGTTTTGTGCGTAACGTCTTGTAAAACAATAATTCGTTGTATACCCACCATGAGAGCCCGGCATATCGAGATCTCGGAGAGTTTTTGTTTAATCCACAGAGCGACGTGGCAAAAGACATGAGAAAACGTAACCGGCGTTCCCCTCCCGTGCAGATATATGCGCCGTTTTGGGCCATACTTCAGATTTTCACGCGATTTTCAGGTCCTATGTTCATTGTTAGTTTAAGACGCTCAGGTTGATGCACGGGTGCTTAATAGCAAATTCTGCGGCCATATCCCTGTTAATGACAACCGAGAGGAAGATGCGCACTCGGGAGTTGTCAGGGATCCTGGGACGGATGCGGCAATTGGTCCGGCTGCTCAAGGATGATCCTGAACCGGAGCAGTTTGTGGTCCTGTTGCGCGAGCTTGCCGAACTGTTCGATCAGGCGGAGGGTCGTCTTAGACAGTTGGGTGGATGAGCGTCATCGCCGGTGTAGGCAACATTCGTCGCCGGTCCTTGGTTAAAACGACTGTGAGACTGCGCTTCCAGGAGTTCGCTCAACTTAGCTGTCGCCCTGAACTACGGGTGTGGCCAGCCCGCCGCTTCCACGTCTGATCGACAAAGCGGCTCCGCTTCGATCAAGGGATCCTTTGGTTCGTCTGTCGGCTGGGACGGAAAGGAACCTTGCTGTTATTAGTCCCCGCAGGCGTAACTACCGTAACACAGCTTTTCCGACAATCTTGATCACTCGCTTGAGCAGGAGGGAGATCACGGCATAGTCACGGGCCGCGAACTGTCCGGCAGGCTCGCTGTGACACCGCGCGCCACCAAGCTGCGCTCATGGCTGATTAGCATGCGCCAAAAGATGCGCACCGCACTCTTTTTTGCTGAGCATGCGCACCGGCAACACAGATCATCCATATCCGAGAGCTGGCCTTCCAGGTTGTATTGGTTCTCCGAAGTGCTTTGCATGCATGCTTTTACAAATCTTTACGCATCGAACTCTCTTGCCGCACGTCTATTTGAATAAGTGAGTGTTGTATCAAGAGCTGAGATATCATAATCGATACATATGGGCGTTAGCCGGAACAGGTCGGTTTGGCAGAAGGGGTTGGCGGCGTTTTTACTGCTCTGGGCCCTTGCCGATCTTAGTGTTCCGGGTCTCTGCAAGAGCGATAATGATCGCTCGCCAGAGGTTCAGCCGGTTGTGACTTCCGTCAACGCCTCTCAATCCGGACCTCAGGATATAGTGCGAAAGGCAGTACCGGGTTCTGGACAGCAGGGCAGTTCGACTTTCGATGAGGACTGCTTCTGCTGCTGTTCCCATATCGTTCCCTCTGCTCATTTTCAGCTTCCGGCAATTCCGGCCTCGGTTCCGGGACTCACCGTCTATCACTTCGAACAAGTGACGGCGTCCGCACCTGCTCTTTATCACCCTCCTCGTAGCTAAGCCCCATTCCATTGGTTTTCTGAGAACGACGTAGCGCGCCTTCGTCCGTTCTTGCCCGATCGTTTTCGGGAGATTGGGGTTTCGGCCATGTTCCACAATTCAACCGTGGAGAGCATTCGGGCTTTCTACGATCGATGGAGTACGACCATATTCCGGCTTTCCGAGCTTCTTGTCGGCGACAAGGAGCAAGCGGAGAAAGCAACGGAAGTGGCTTTTTTGAAGTATTTCCGGACTGAACCAGGCCTCGACCTGGAAATCGCACCTCTGCCACTGTTGCGCCTGGCGCTCGATGCAACGAGGTGTGCGAACGGTAGCGCGGGAAATTCCACAACCGGATTGCGTGGTGCCATCCGGCGCCTGGCGTTCGATGAGCGATCGGTATTCATTTTGAGGAGCGTGCTCGATTTTGAGTTCGGGAGAATTTCCGAAATCACCGGCTCCACAAATGAACAGGTCCAACGAATCTGGTTGCAGAGCCTTATGCATTTGCGCGAGCTCCTGCCAACCGAGTTCTTCAAGGAGCGGACGTCATGATCCGCGCCTTGCAAATCCCGAGCACAAGCTCCGGACACTTGGATCGTGCGGAATTGGCCGAGGAATTCTGCAATCGTTGGAAGAAGGATGTTTTTGCGTTTTGCCGGATGTTCCTTGGAGTTGATGCCGCGGCAGAGGACACGGCCTTGGAGGTTCTTCTTCGCTTTTGTCAAGAGCAGAGCTTTCGGCTCAGCGACTCGGAAACCGCGACCCGACTGCTGGCTTTGGCTTTCCGGATGATGCAGCCATCGAGGGAAGAAATGCACGCGGATCACATGAGCCCATCTCGATTGGATGCGGCTCTCCAACAACTGCCAGCTCTGCAGCGGGCCGCGATCATCGCAAAGAACTTGATGCATCTGGAATGGACAGCAATACCTCGGGTGCTGGGTATTTCGGCGGAGCAGGCCCATAAGCTGTGGGGGAGGGCCATGTTGCGATTGAATGACGAACTGCAAACGAGGATCAAGAAGGAGCACGCTGAATGATTCGGAAGCTGACCGCCAGGATCTTGGTTATGGGAGGACTACTTGCGTCAACAGCCTTCGCTGCCGCGCAGCAAGATTCGAATACCTCCACCATTCCATCGCAGCTCACCCTGCAAACCGCAATGGCCATGCTGATTCGCCAGAGTCCGATTCTGCTTCGGGATCAGCTAAATTCCATCGTAGCGCGCAGCAACCTCCGCCAGGCCGGACTTCGCCCGAATCCTGACCTCGAAATTACGTCAGAGAGTTACCCAGTATTTGAGTCGAATCCGGGTTCTTTCTGGAACAACCAGGAACTGGTTGTTCGAGCCGGGCAGACCATCGAGACCGGTGGTAAGAGAAGTAAGCGTATCGGAGTGGCGAGACAGGAACTCGCGGCTACCGAGTCCGATGTTCAGAATACGCTCCGCGAGCTGAAGCTAGAGCTGAAACAGCGCTACTACGCCGTGGTGCTGGCCAAGGCCCAGCGCGAATTGGCCGAGGAGATTCTCAAACAGTTTGACGACATCATCCGCGTCAATGAGGCGCGATTCAAGACGGGAGAGCTCTCCGGTCTGGAGATCAACAGGATTCGAGCGGAACGCGCCCGCTTCTCGAACGATCTGCTGGACGCTGATCTTCAACTCAAGAATTCCAAGACTGCTCTGGTCGAGCTGCTCGGCGTGCAAGACCTCAACATCGCGTTCGATGTTTCCGAAACGCTTGCGGCGCTCACTCTGCAACTGGATCTTGCCTCGTTGCAGCGAGAGGCTTTGCAGAGGCGCCCCGACCTTGTTGCAGAAACGCAGAGGCTGGAAAGGAATCGGCAAAATCTGCGCTTGCAACAGTCAGAAGCAGTTCCCAATGTAACGCCCTCTTTTGGCTACAAACGTGATTTCGGCGTCAACACGGCCGCCATCGGTTTATCGGCTCCGCTCCCGCTTTTTAACCGGAATCAGGGTGGTGTCAGCCGTGCCTCGGCGGAGATTCAGCAGCAGCAATACGAGACCAGTCGCGTCGAACTCGCGGTACGGCGGGAAGTGCAGCAGGCTTATCAGACGGCTCAGACGCAAGTGGAAAAGGTGAAGGCCCTCGAAGAGCAATATGTACCGAGTGCCCGTAAGGCTCGTGAGATTGCTCAGCAATCCTACCGATTGGGTGCTCTCGATTTAATTGAGTTGCTTGATTCAGAACGGACCTATCGCGAGACCGTCCGGGCTTACAACCTGGCGTTATTCGATTTCAATGCGTCACTGTTCCAGCTGGAAGCGGCGGTAGGAAAGGAATTCTAGCGTGCGAAAACAAGCCACCACAGCCGCCATTGTCCTTATCGTAATCGCCGCCGCAGTTTACTTCTGGCATACGACGAAGACCAAACCTCGGACAAGTGAAGAAAAGCATGACGCCAGTCTAGTTGAGATGCCGCTAGAGGCACAGCAGAACGCCGGCATAGTGACCGCACTTAGCTCCGAGCAGCGTATCCAGCAAAAAGTTGTCACCACAGGTGTGATCTCTCCCGACGAGGCGCGTGTGGCTCACATCGTCCCATTGTCGCAGGGCATTGTGGAAAGCGTGCTTGTGCAGCTTGGCGACCGGGTACAGAAGGGCCAGCCGCTACTGATTTACGACAACATCGAACTCGGCGAGTCGATTAGCGAATATGAGAACACACTTGGGGCCTTACAAAAGGCGCTGGCTCAGCAACAGGTCGCGAAACGCTCTGTGGATCGGGCGAACTCCCTGATCCAGGCTGAAGCTATTTCACCGCGTGAATTCGAAGTCCGCAAAGCCGAATCTGAACAGGCCCAAGCAGAAGTGGACAGTCGCCGGGCCGAAGTTGCGCGTGCGGAAGAGAAGCTACACCGCTTTGGCCTAACGGACACGGAGATTAAACAACTCAGCTCTTCCGGACAGTCGACTCACCGAACTGCCTCGCACAATACGGTCCGTGCACCGCTCTCCGGAGTTGTCACCAAGTACGACGTCTCGAAAGGAGAAGTCGTCAGCCGCGACAAGGAACTGTTCACCATCGTGGACACGACAACGGTGTGGGCTCTAGCCGATGTCTATGAAAAGGATATCCAGTACGTGGCACGCGGAGGCGAGTGCGGAGTCACCGTTGCTTCGTATGCGAAAGACGCATTCAAAGGAACAATCAGCTACCTGAGCGATGCTCTTGATCCGGCCTCCCGTACAGCGAAGCTGCGCTGTGTTGTGCCCAATGTCGATGGCCGTCTGAAACTTGAGATGTTTGCTACCGTCACGGTCCCCACCAGAGAGTCACGAATGGGAATCACAGTGCCGCTCGCCGCGCTGCAGGAGATCAATGGCCAGCCGGTTGTATTCGTCCAGAAGGAACCGACGAAATTCGAAAGACGCACGGTCCAACTAGGACAGAAGGATGAGCAGACTGCTGAGGTCACTGCAGGGTTGCAGCCAGGAGAAATAATCGTCAGCAACGGGAGCTTCTACCTAAAATCGGCGCTGATGCGCGAATTGATTGGCGGAGAGGACTAGACATCATGAACGAGATTGTCGAATTTGCTCTTCGCAATCGGTTTCTCGTGGTGGTCTTCACGCTGCTCGTTGTGGCCGTCGGCATCTGGGCTATGAGGGTCCTGCCGATTGATGCAGTTCCGGATATAACGCCGAACCAGGTCATCGTGCTCACGGATGCTCCGGGTCTTGGTCCAGTTGAAGTCGAGCGGCTGATTACCTTCCCGGTCGAAACAGCAATGAGCGGCCTGCCGGGGGTAACGGAGATACGCTCGATCTCGCGGTTCGGGCTTTCCTCGGTCACCATCTTCTTCAAAGAGGACATGGATATCTACTTTTGTCGAAGGCTCATCATGGAGCGCCTTCCTCAAGCGAAAGAGGCGATCCCGGCTGGATTTGGAACTCCCGAAATGGGACCGATCAGCACTGGACTTGGGGAAATCTACCAGTTTGAAGTCCGCGGCCAAGGTTATTCCCTGATGGACCTGCGCAGCATTTTGGAGTGGGACATTGCCCCACTGTTGCGATCGGAACCCGGTGTGGTGGAAGTCAATTCATACGGTGGCGAGCTGAAAACGTACGAAGTGCAACTCGACGCGAGTCGATTGGTGAGTTTTGACATTCCTCTTTCCAAAGTGTTCGACGCCCTGGAGCGCAACAACTTCAATTCTGGTGGCGGCTACATCGAGCACAACCAAGAGCAATATGTGGTTCGAGGAGAAGGGTTGGTTCGATCCTTAGACGACATCAGCAACATTGTGGTTGGCGCCACCAAGAATGGCACACCGATCTACATCAGGAACCTCGGGGCGGCGCGTTTCGCCCCCATGCTCCGCCAGGGAGCGGCGACGCGCGATGGGCGTGGAGAGGCCGTAACCGGGGTGGTGATGATGCTCATCGGAGAAAACTCGCGTGTGGTGTCAAAGCATGTTTCTGAGCGTCTCGAGGAAATCCAGAAAACCCTGCCGGCCGGTGTCAAGGTCGACCCCTATTACGATCGGACCTACCTGGTGCAGAAGACGATCAAGACAGTAGAGAAGAACCTCGGAGAAGGCGCCTTGCTCGTCGTTGTAATCCTGCTGTTGCTGCTGGGAAACTTTCGGGCTGCCCTGATTGTCGCTCTCGCAATTCCTCTATCTATGCTGGCCGCGTTCACTGGGACGGTTTGGACTGGGTTGAGCGGAAACCTCATGAGCCTCGGTGCGATCGACTTCGGTCTCATCGTCGATGGTTCGGTGGTGATGGTCGAAAACATCATTCGCCATCTGGCTGAGTCGCGGAAGAGGGGGGAACGCAACGCATTTGCGGTCATTCTCGATTCCGCGCGTGAGGTAGCGCGACCTGTGTTCTTCGCTGTGCTGATCATCACTGTTGTCTATCTGCCGATCCTGACGCTTGAAGGCGTCGAGGGCAAGATGTTCCGTCCGATGGCCTGGACGGTGATTTTCGCGCTGGCTGCATCATTGGTGTTTGCTTTGACATTGATGCCGGTGCTCAGTTCGTTCTTTCTGGCCGGAAAGGTAAAAGAAGACGAATCGAAACTGACCCATTATGTGAAAGAACGGTACGTTCCTTGGCTGCGGAAAGCGACGGGACGACCGGTGATGCTAGCCGGGTTTGCCGGAGGCGCGCTGGCAATTGGCACGGTTGTTGCGTTGTTCATGGGGGCTGAGTTCATTCCGCGGTTGGACGAAGGCACGTTGGCCATCCAGTCCTGGCGGCTGCCGAGCGTTGCCCTTTCGGAGTCGGTGCACTCCACCACCATGGCTGAGAAAGTGTTGAAGCAATTTCCCGAGGTAGAAACTGTTGTTTCCCGCACGGGCCGTGCCGAGATCGCAACCGACCCTATGGGCGTTGAGGTCAGCGACGTGTACGTGATCTTGAAACCACACGACCAGTGGAAGACAGCCTCGACGCGAGAAGGCCTGATCGAAGCCTTCGACAAAGCGCTCCGGGAAAAAATCCCCGGAAACATTTTCAGTTATTCGCAACCGATCGAGCTCCGCATGCAGGAACTTATCGCAGGAGTCCGGTCAGATGTGGCGATCACGTTGTCCGGCGGCGATCTCGATGTGCTCCGCCAGAAAGCAGACGAGATTGTGCGTGTTGTGTTGCAGGTGAAGGGTGCAGCGGATGTCAAAGCCGAGCAAACTGGCGGCCTGCCCTACTTGCGAGTGGAGGTACGCCGCGATCAGATTGCCCGTTACGGGATCAATGCTCGTGACGTCCTGGACGCGGTTGAGACGATCGGTGGCAAGGAAGTGGGTCAGGTGCTCGAAGGGCAAAAACGGTTTGCGTTGCAAGTTCGGTTCCAGGCCTCCGACCGCAATGCCCTCGACAAGATCGGCAATCTGAAGGTCGCCGATCCCCAGGGCCGCCTGATTCCACTCAGCCAACTCGCCGACCTGCGCACGGAAGAAGGGCCGGCACAAATCAGCCGAACAAACGGGCATCGCCGCATCAGTGTCGAGGCAAATGTTCGCGGGCGCGATCTTTCCGGATTCATCAAGGAAGCCCAGGCGGCAGTCTCAAGCAAGGTCTCCCTGCCAACGGGTTACTGGATTACATGGGGTGGGCAGTTCGAGAACCTGCAGCGTGCCACAGAACGGCTGACGATTGTGGTGCCGCTTTCGCTTCTGTTGATCTTCTTCCTGCTCTATACCACCTTCAACACAATTCGTCCTGCGCTGCTCATCTTTCTGAACGTGCCAGTCGCCGCTTCCGGTGGTGTACTCGCGCTTGCTGTGCGGGGTATGCCTCTGAGCATTTCTGCAGGCGTCGGGTTCATCGCCGTCTCTGGCGTGGCAGTGATGAATGGCGTAGTTCTCCTTTCTCACATCCTCAGCCTGAGGCGCGAGGGGGTGGAACTGCATGAGGCCGTGGAGCGGGGTTCCATTGAGAAGATGCGGGCGATGATCATGGCGCCACTCGTTGCCGGCCTGGGGTTCCTGCCGATGGCCCTCTCGACCAGTGCAGGCGCTGAGGTGCAGCGTCCGCTGGCCACAGTCGTCATCGGCGGACTTGTTACGTCTACGCTGTTGACCTTGTTTGTCCTTCCGACACTTTATCGCTGGTTCGAAGGGCGCAGGGAAGAGATCGAGATTTGAGGTGAGACGATGAAGGAAATCAAAGCGATTATTCAGCCGTTCATGCTGTCGAAGGTCGTTGAGGCGCTCAAAGAGATCGAAGGATTGCCCGGCGTCACCGTTTCCGACGTCCGCGGCTTTGGGCGTGCACGAGCCGCAGGTGCACCGGACACTGTTGTCGAGGGAACTGTGGAATACGTTAAGAAATCAAAGCTGGAAGTCGTCGTCCCAGACAATCTCACGAAAGTCGTGGTTCAGACCATTCGCAAGAAGGCCCATACCGCCAATCCTGGTGACGGCAAGATCTTCGTCTATACAGTTGATGACGTTGTCCGTATCCGCACTGGAGAACAGGCAGATGCGGGAATCTAGTGCGGGGGCAGCAGCTTTACCAGTGAGGATCAGTCGAGTACGGCTCCATCGTATCCGCCAGAAGCGGAGAGAGCGAATCCTTCTCTACCTGCTTTTGCTTCTGCTGATTCTGTCTGCTGCATTCGGTTTGTATCTTGCGTCGCGGGGCCTGCACCCAAAACAGCTACGACACAGACATTCTGTTCGGGCCCTTGGGCACAGCATGCTGGAAGGCATGAAGCCGAGGAAAGCCACGGATCGGAGCGACATTCTTCGCTGATTCATCTCGCTCCTCATCACTACGCGCCTGCCTTGGGACGATAACGCAAACAGAGAGGTGACGCACAAATCACAAAACGCACCAACGGAGCAGCAACAAACGCCGGATGGCGATCGTCTTTGGGCTAACCACGACCTACATGCTAGCGGAAGCTGGGGGTGGATTTCTCACGGGAAGCCTTGCGCTGTTGGCCGATGCAGGTCACATGTTGACCGATGCGGCCGCCCTGGGTTTGGCACTTTTTGCCATTCGATACGCCGAACGTCCCGCTAACCCGCGGAAAACCTTTGGCTATCATCGAGCCGAAATGCTGGCTGCGCTAGTCAATGCCGTGGTGCTGCTGCTCATCTCCATTTTCGTTCTCTACGAAGCCTGGCGTAGGTTCTCTCATCCGCCAAAAGTGATGAGTATCCCGATGCTGGGAATTGCTCTTTTAGGGTTGATCGTGAATTTCATCGGCATGCGGCTGCTGTCGGGATCGGCAGAGCACAGCCTAAATGTTAAGGCTGCTTACCTGGAAGTGCTCAGTGACATGCTGGGATCGCTTGGGGTGCTTGCTGCCAGCGCGATCATGATCACAACTGGCTGGTATCTGGCTGATCCCATCTTTGGCGCTGCCATTGGTCTGTTCATCGTCCCGCGCACTTGGAAGATGCTGAAAGACACTGCCCACATCCTGATGGAGGGAGTGCCGGCCAACGTCAATCTGCAGTTGCTACAGGAAGAGATGCTCCGAGTTCCTGGTGTAACGACCGTTCACGATATTCACGTCTGGACGCTGCGTCTGGACTGGACTCGATGAGCGGGCACGTGTGTGTCGCAAATCCAAAGGATGGCATCCTGATCTTGAACCAGCTACGCGAAATGCTGCGGGAGCGATTTGGAATTTCTCATGTCACCATCCAGATAGAAGATAACGAGTGCGGGCCAAGCGGTGTGGGGTTTTGATGAGCATGTGATTCACGGCTGCCGTGAGTGCACAGCTCGGACGATGAACCAGACCAGAGCAATCAGGAGTGAAATCGCGCCGAGGGCAGCAAGCGATGTGGCTAGAAAACCTCCGCCACGCCCCAGCGAGTTAAAGAAAAGCGTGACTCCGACGACAAGCAGGACTGCACCGGAAACCGTCAGAAGCCTTAAAGAGAGACGTTTGGTCGACATGGGTCGAACCGTGCCTCCGCACGAATAGGCATTTGATGCAGATTGGAAACAAGACGGAGGAGTTTATTCGGCGGTCTTGCTGCAATTCATGGATCAAGCCTGTTTGCGCTCGGGGGCATCCCGATGGCGCTGCTCGGCGGATACGTATTTGCAAAAGCGCCCCTCTCGGCCCTGACCCGGCTCCTCGGCGCCTTCCTATTATTAATAGTTCTGGCGGCATCTGCGACCGCATCGGCCAAGTCCGTTTCCCACGCCTTCATTCGCAGGTATCGGTGCCGGAGCTAGTTTTCTTTCTGCGCTTCTCGGCAGTGTCGGCCAATCATGGCTCCGTTCTTTCCTGCCTATGGCCTCGTAAGAGGCGCGTACATCGGCACAGAAGCGCTATCAACCGTGGTCATGGACATTACTAAGCTGGGCGCTTTTGGACAAACTGATGTGCTGACGTTGAGTGGAATTGTAGTCGGTTTGGCTTTTGGGGCCGATCATGGTCTTAGGCTCGTGGTTTGGGAAGAGAATTGTAGATAAGCTGCCGGAAGACGTGTTCATCAGCATCATCGAAGCAGTGTTGATCGTGGCCGGAGTGCTCTTTCTGGTCCGCGGATAGACGACCGGGCACAGCCTCGCAGCGGACCAGCCTCAGGAGAATTTCCGCAGTGTTCCGTCGGATAGCCAGCATGCGATGCGGAGAGTTCTCGCTCATGACCGCATTTCCTTAGACGTGTCCCTTTCCTCACGCCAGCGGCGGAGCGCTACTCCTGCCCTAACCGCCTCCACGATGCCGAAAGGCCAAGCTCCTTGAAGAAATCCATAAGCCCAGTGGCGGGTTACATATCACTGAGTGAAGCCCCATTCTTTCGCCGGCGGGCAAAGACATATTCCGCAGGGTCTGTCGCGTGAGGCCTATCACGACTGGTTGTGATCCAGCGCACGCATGACAATCAGTAGGGCCAACTACGATTCAGAAGAAGCATACCCTGCGCCGGGTTCGTCGCTCGATTGGAGAACGCTTCGACTGAGGACACTGCTGTGGTAGGCCCGAAGCCACTCATTATCGCAGGCGGCCTGTTGGCGGTCGTCGCCTTGCCGATTTTTGCCTGGAACGGCTTGGTTCAGCAAGCAAACGTCTCCGCCTTCGACATCCTGTTCCGGCTGAGCCCTCCCCCCCGAAGTTCCGCCCGGAGCGAGGTGGTGCTGCTGGCGATCGATGACGAGACCGTCGCCCGCTACGGACCACTGCCGCTGCGGCGCGCGGTAATCGCCGAAGCATTGCAGCGCATTGCGGCCACACCCCCGAAAGTGCTGGCCCTCGATATCCTTCTGCCGGAAAGGACGCTGGAAGCTGACGACGCCCGTCTGGCCGCTGCGTTCAGCCGCTTTCCCAAGGTGGTGCTGGCAACTGCGCTCGCCCCGACCGAGGGTGGGCAAGAGCCCCGCTGGTTGACGCCTCTCCCTGAATTTCAACAGCATGCCTTCGCCCTGGGACATGTTCACTTCGAGCCGGACCGCGACGGAGTGGCCCGCACGCTTCTGCTGACCAAAGCCGACGCTCACGATCGCTATTGGGCGCTCGCTTTCGAAAGCTTTCGTGCTGCGCTCGGAGCACAGGGGCCGCCCACCGAGTACGCAAACAAACTCAGAGTCGGAAACCGGGTGGTCCCAGCAGCGGACGCGAATAGCCGTCTGTTATGGATTCACTACGCCGGCTCCGAAGGAATGTTCCGCCGTATATCGCTTGCCAGCCTGCTCGATGGCCGCGCGTCTCCCTCGGATTTCGCTGGCAAGGTGGTCATCCTTGGAGTCACCGCACAGGGCGCCGGAGATCGCGTTTATACCCCTTTTTCGACCGGTCTTGGCATGAGCGGAATTGAGGTCCACGCCAACATTCTGGCCACGCTGCTCGATGGCATCTACCTGTCTCCTCTAAGTCCTTCGTTGGAAATCCTGTCGTTCTTCCTCGTCGCCGCACTGGTCGTAATTGCCGCGTGGTGGCGCGGCGGACGTCTCTTGACGCCCATCGCGATCGCAGGGGTCTTCGCGATCCTCGCACTCTCATATGGGTTGTTGCGCGTGGGCGTGATTGTGCCGATGGCGTCCTGGGTGGTGATCGAGGTCGCAGCGACGCTTTTCGGTTTTCTGACCAAAACCAGGTTTATCCGTCAGCGCCTCGGCGAGGCTGTCGAGCGCCGGCAAGACTATGCGTTCCGCCTGCAAGCGGTTGCTCATGAAATCAAGACCCCACTTACGGCGATTCACGCTTCGAGCCAGCTCATCTCGGAACCCGACGTACCCCAGCCAAAGAAGGAAGAGATTGCACAAAGGATCCATAAAGAAGCCGGGCGCCTGTCCGGTGTGGTCACGACGTTTCTCGATGTGGAACGGATTTCGGCGGGCGTGCTGAAGCTAGAAAAGCGCCAGGTAGAACTCTCCACGCTGGTCGCAGACTCGATCGAGCGCGCCGGATTGCTCGCGCTCAAGAAGCGCATTCGATTCGAACCGGATCTTGAGCCGGAAATGATCGCGGCGGACCCGGACCTGCTGCAATTTGCGATCTATAACCTGCTGGTCAATGCCGTCAAGTACAGCCCGGAGGAATCGTCGATCCGGATTCGACTGCGATCGAGCGGAGAATCTGTCCGCCTGGTGGTGGCGGATCAAGGGTGCGGCATTGAGCCAGCCGAGCAGGCGAGAATTTTCGAGCCTTTTTACCGGACCAAGAAACACCAGGATGACACTCACGGGGGCTCGGGCGTAGGCCTGGCCCTGGTGAAGGAAATCGTGACCCAGCACGGAGGCAGAATCGACATCCAGAGCGAGCCGGGGAAGGGCTCGACGTTCATCGTTTCTCTGCCGAGAGAGGCAACGCGTGACTACAAAACCGCCAGTTCTGCTGATCGATGACGACGAGGAAATTACTTTCTCGATCGCCACATTTCTTGAGGCCAAGGGCTATCCGGTCACGGTGACCAATAGCGGGAGTGAAGGTCTGCGCCTCGCCTCGGAAGCTCGATTCCCGTTAGTTCTCTCCGACATCTACATCGACCGCGTCACGGGACTCGATATCCTCAAGGCCGCAAACCAGGCCACGGCGGCCTGCGCCGTCATCCTGCTCACCGCCAAGGGCTCGGTGCGAACCACGGTCGAGGCGGAAGCGAGAGGAGTGTTCGACTATCTCGCCAAGCCGATCGAGCTGAATCATCTGCTTGAGGTGATGGAAAACGCGGCCCGATCGCTGCAACCAGAGGAACCACAGAGAATGGAAGTTGCTTCGGGCGACGAAATGGTTGGCACATCGCCGGTGATGGTCGAGTTGTACAAGAGCATTGCCCGCGCCGCCCGCTCGGAAGCTACTGTCCTGATTCGCGGAGAAACCGGAAGCGGAAAAGAGCTGGTGGCGCGCGCGATTCATGCGGCCAGCACGTGGGCGCAGCAGCCGTTCGTGCCTGTCGACTGCGCCGCCGTCCCGGAGAACCTTTGGGAGAGCGAACTGTTCGGGGCCGTGCGCGGCGCGTTTACCGGAGCCGAGAAGGATCGCGCCGGAATCGTTGAACAGGCGCGGGGCGGGACGGTCTTCCTCGATGAAATCGGAGAGATTCCGCCGTCGTTCCAGGCAAAGCTGCTCCGCTTCATCGAAACCAAAGAGTATCGCCCGGTCGGTGCCACTGCACCGAGATCAACGCGGGTGCGCATCCTGGCCGCCACGAACCGGCCGCTCGAAGCCATGGTGGAGGGCAGCGAGTTTCGTGCGGACCTCTATCATCGGCTGAACGTGCTCCAGATCCCCGTTCCACCGCTGCGGGAACGGTCGGAGGACATTCCTATGCTTGCCCAGCGCTTCCTCCACGAGTCGAATCGGCGCCAGGGCAGACAAGCGCGGCTGGATCCCTCGGCAATTGCGGCTTTACAGGCGCACGAATGGCGGGGAAACGTCAGGGAGCTGAAGAACGCGATCGAGCGCATGGTGGCCATGTCGTCTCCGGGTCTTCTTCGTGAAACTGAGGTTCGCCGGGCCTTGACTAGCGGCTTGGCCGAACGAGCACCGGCGACCGCTGTCGAGACGCTCGATGAGGCGGAGAAGAAACACGTGCTCGAAGTGCTGCGCGAGTGTGGAGGCAATCGTACGCTTGCGGCCGAGCGCCTGGGCATTCAACGCCGGACTCTTTACAAGAAACTCGAACGTTGGGATCTGGTGCGCGAAGGGCACACCGCTGTGCCCGAAACGCACTCGACTGACGGTGCAGAAGAAAAGTAAAGCTTTGATGTCAATGACTTCCAGTGTGCTCGGTGCGGTCCTCGGATTGCTTTTGCAAGAAGCGAGGTTAACGTGATTCGGACTCACTTCAATCTCTCGGTTCTGTTGGTTTTGCTGCTCTCGGCGTTGTCCGCGTGGGCTGCGCCGCCGAGCATCGAAGGACAGATGGCCGAAGTGAAGGGGAACGTCAGTCTCGTGCGCAATCAGGCGCCGCCCGTGCCCCTCCGCAAGAATGATGCGGTCCAGGCCGGCGATGAGATTCTCACCGATAAGGAATCTTCGGCCACGATTCGCATGCCGGATAGCAGCACCGTCCGTATCTACCCCAACTCCCATGTCGTATTGCGCACGGAAGCCGGCATATCGAAGGAATTCCTTCACGTATTGCTCGGGAACGTGCGCGTGCAGATCGAGAAACTGAGCGGCAGACCCAATCCCAAGAACCTGACAACGCCTACGGCCATCATCGCTGTGAGGGGAACCGTTTTCGGAGTCGGAGTCGAACGAAACGGCGACACTCGTGTGGGTGTTGGAAAGGGGCTGGTGAGCGTGGCGAACCAACTCCATCCCGGAGACGAGGTGATGGTGAAAGCCGGCCAATCGGTCTGGGTCCGCCGTGACCAGCGGCCGACCGCTCCGGAAATGATGCGGGAACCAATGCCGGGTCTTTCAGGCTGCGGCGAAATGGAGGGGATGGATTCGCATGGCTACTGGCATGACTCGCACAACGGATCGCACTCCAGCGGTGAGATGGGGCACAGCATGGGACAAACGGTCCCGCACAGATAGTGAGTCCGAATCACGCGCCTCAATCTCGTTTGAGGTGATGGCAATGAAAACTGTAACGACCTTTCTTCTTGCTTTGGTTCTCGCCCTGGTTGTTCCAACCTTCGCTGCCGCGCAAAAGGGTGGAGGCGGTCACAGCCACGGTGTCGGAATCGGGACGAACAGCCGGAGCTTCGGTTCCGGGCACCAGATGAGCCAGAACAGGAATTCCGGCAATTGGGGCTCGACGAATCGCAGCCAACTGATGCACTCGGGCCAGGCTATGCCAGGGAGTAGTCACAACGGAAACTGCAACGGTACGGGTTGCAATCAGCCGCATTCCGACCACGGTCACGATGGAGATCACCATGGTGATGGCCACCATGGGGACCACGGTCATGACGGAGACCACCACGGCGATGGGCATCATGGGGACCACGGGAACGACTGGTGGTCGCAATCGTGGTGACCACTTGAGTCCTTAATTCCCTACAGGGACAAACAGGAGCACGGGGCGGTTTGCAACATCGAATCGCCCCCGTCTCCAGCCAAGCATTAGTTGGTCGGGGAACATTCTCGACCATGCTCAGGAAAGGAGTGCTTTTATGCGGACAATCGAAATTATCTTCGCATTCTTAGTTGTGCTGTCTCTCCCTGCGTTCGCTCAATCCAGCAACACGACTCCAGCTCCCGCGCTAGCGGTGTCGGCGCCACTGGAGACGGCAACACCAAGTGCAGCGATCGTTAGCCCCTCTCCCGCCTTAAAGACGGAAGAAAGTGGGTTGTTGTCATACGTAGATTTCGGTGGCAGCACCAACAGCGGTGGCCACATATTCCAAATCGGCTTTAGCCTAGGATATGAGTTCAATCGCAACATCAGCGTCGACGCACGCGTGCCGTTTTATTTCGTGTCGGCAACCACGACCGGTACGGGCGGCGCCGGAACGACGCCGCTTACCGATCACGGCATTGGCGATCCATCGTTCAGCCTGCGGCTGCGCATTCCCAATCGCGTTCTCAACTATAAGACAGCCGTAACGACCTGGGTTCCTGTGGCGAACTTGAGTACTGGGTTTACGACCGGCTCGGTGCTCGTCGACTGGAGCAACCAATTCAGCCGGCCCATCGGCCGCTTGCTCCCCTTCGGACAAGTGGATATCGCCAACACGGTTCCTGACACCCCACTGTTCCTTCTTCCTTACACCGCGCAGGGCTTCAACGCGAGGTTTGAGGGAGGCGCGAAGGTGGCATTGACCCGAATCCTCCGCGCTGGCGCTTCCTTGTACTACGTGCTTCCTGCCGGACAGCAGCATCTGTACAGCCGCGAGGTCGGCGACTCCGGCCCAGGAGGTGGAGGGACGGCAGGAGGCATGGGCGGAGGAATGGGCAGTGGGAGTCACGATGGTTTCATGACGGAGCATGTGACAGTGGGCAACGATCTTACCCGCGACCACGGCTTCTCCACCTGGTTGACAGCAAACCTCCCCCACTTTGTCGACCTGCAGGTCGGCTTCACGCGAAGCTATGGGTACAACCTGAACACAGTGTCTTTCGGCATCGGCTTCGATCCGCTCGAAGCGCTGCACCATAGACATGAGCAACAGTAGGCGAAGGAAGTCTGAGCTCCGCCTGACACCACCGAAGGTGGAAAACCATTATTGGAGGACCTATGTCTGGGAATTTCAATTCGGGCTTCGCGAAAGTTTTGGGCACTCTCTTTCTGCTGATTTCCTTCGCCTGGGGTGATTCGCTGCAGTTGCGAAATGGGAGCCTGATCAAGGGTACGTTTCTCGGCGGCACCGGCGACGAGATCAGCTTTCAGGTCGGGACGCGGGCGCAGCGCTATGCCGTGGCTGATGTCGTCTCCATCAGCTTCGACGATGCCAGCCGCGCGTATCCAACTGCGGAGTCCGCGCTCCCTCCTTCCCCGCCACAGCCGGAAGCGGCTCCAACTCTCAGTTCTCAGTCCAACGACATCGTGAAGGTGCCCATCGGCACTCGCCTCCTGATTCGCACCATCGATGCCATCAATTCCGACCGCAACCAGATGGGCGACAAGTTCAAGGCTTCCCTGGAGCAGCCCCTGGTTGTCGATGACACCGTTGTCGCGCCCAAAGGTGCCGAGGTCTACGGCAGACTAACGCAAGCGGCCGAGGCCGGACGAATCCAGGGCCGTTCCCAGTTGAAGCTCGAATTGACCGGCATGGTCGTGAACGGCCAAATGATTCCGTTGTTGACCGGCGAATACTCGGTCTCCGGAAGTTCACGAGGCGCGACCACCGCGAAACGAGTGGGCACAGGAGCGGCAGTCGGCGCAGTGATCGGAGCAATTGCCGGTGGCGGCAAAGGGGCGGCAATTGGCGCGGGAGTTGGCGCCGGTGCGGGCACAGCCGTCCAGGTCATGACCAAGGGAGAACAAGTGCACGTGCCCAGTGAAACATTGCTGGAATTTGTGTTGCAGCAGGAAGTGCGGATTCCAGTCGAGTACGACAGCGCAGCGATGCGTTGATACGGCGCAGGCTGCCAAATCACACCCGGCTGCAGTGACTGCAGTCCGGGACCGAAGGGCGGCACGCCAGGAGTTTTGCAATTGCGAAATTTCTTTCGCTCAGAGGGGCGGCATTCCGGCTCCCAGCAGGAGGTTGCCATGATACGGTCTGAAATCAGTTGTGAACGATTTAAGAAATTACCAGCATCAACTGTGGGTCTTATTCTCCTTGTACTCATCACAGTCATTCTCTCGGGCTGTGGTGGGACCTCAAACGCCAGCAGAAACCAATCTTCCAATCCTGCAACAGCTGCTCTTCAGGTGAGCGTCGGTGACGATCCCTGCGACCGGGTCGCGGCGCTGGTCGCAAACATTAGCTCGGTCACGTTAACCAACAGCAGTGGTGGGACAGTCTCCGTTCTCGCCGCACCCACTTCCGTCGAGTTCATCCATCTGATGGGTTCTCTGCAATCGCTGTCGCTCGTCAACGTGCCTCAGGACACCTACACCAAGGCGACCGTCTCGATTTCCTCGGCAAGGGTCACGTACCTCAGTCCGGCCACGGGACAACTTGTGCAGCAAACCCTCACCGGGCCTTGGAACGTGGACGTGACCGTCCATCCTTCGCTCACGATCACCAGCGGTTCCATGGCTTTGAATCTGCACCTGGATGTCGGACATTCGATATCCCTGGACGGTAGCGGGAATATTGTCTTCACGCCAATTTTCACCGCCGAGATGTTCCATGGAGGATCCGCCGGCAATCACGATCACCAGTATGGCGGACTGGACCACGTGACCGGCACGGTGACGGGCATTTCCGGAAACTCGTTCGTTCTGACGATGATGCAAAGTTCCGAAACCGTGACCGTATCTACCGATTCGAAGACCGAGTTTGAGCACATTGGTGGCATTGGGGCACTGGTCGTGGGCATGATCGTGACGGTGGACGCGGAACTGCAGGCCGACGGCACCCTGCTGGCGCGGGAAGTGAGCCTTGCCGAGCATGATGCAAACGGCATGCAGGCCGAGGGACTGATTGTGTCGGTCGCCGGCAATCCCGCGACGCAACTGGCCCTGATCGCCCACGATGGCGCCGGATCTGGAATGTCTCCCGACGACATGGGCGGGACGATTACGGTCAACCTCGACTCAAACACGGCTTTCGGCATTGATTCCAGCCATGTCGATCTGACTGGTCTTCCCTTTACTCCGGTGTTCACCGCCAGCAACATTTTCAAAGGCCAATCGGTGGAAGTCGTGAGCAACAGCGGTATGGGACACGACGGAGGGGACGACCACGGCGGGATGCACCACGGCACCGTCTCGGCCGCCACTGAAGTCAATCTGGAAGAACAGGGGTTGCGTGGCGTCGTGGCGAATTATTCGGCAAATGGAAGCCAGGCAACCTTCGCGTTGAACGTGGCGCCGGATTCTCTATTCGCGAGTCTCGCCGCCACGACTTCGATCACTGTTTACCAGCAGGCGTCCACCAGTTTGTGGGGATTGAGTTCGGTTGCAAACGGTGCCACCGTGGAGGTCCACGGGCTCCTGTTTGTGGATTCAGGAAACTACAAGCTGGTTGCGAGCCGCATTGCTGCGCCTTAGTTTGGGCTCGGATCGCGGGGCCGCTCGCACACGGGCGGTCCCGGACCTTGCAGGGGTTAGGCTATTGAATGCGTGCTACCCGTGAGCCCAAATAAGGCACACGCTTCCAGGAAGCCAGGCGTCGCGCAGATTGGCGAAATTGCCATCCCCAGTATGCTCGCCGTTGGCCACAAACGGCGAGCGCTACAAACGACCGATGTGTTTACCCCTACCCAGCGTCAACTGCGCCTGCCGTGA